>Ga0207770_100022_pt1 | contig 168111 bp, 159 predicted proteins | sample A23E2SouthBayCA_FD_187729 | JGI IMG/M metagenome (GOLD analysis project Ga0207770, IMG submission 187729) | Aerobic enrichment media microbial communities from Eden Landing Ponds, California, USA - A23 E2 (SPAdes) | ecosystem: Environmental > Aquatic > Marine > Unclassified | place: Emeryville...
TGGCAGCACCTGTCCAGAGGTTACTACTCGCGTGGCTTCTGGGAGGAGATTAACGCCGGCAACGCGAACACGTCGAACTGGCTGCAGGGCGGCGGTATCGACCAGTTCGACAAACTCCACGCCGTCAACTCCTTCGAGTCAGCCTGTGAGGGTGTGGGCGCCCGGTACGTTGAAGACGGCGAACCCCACGCAGCAGCCATCTGGAACCCCGAAGGCGACATGGGCGACGCCGAAGTCTGGGAGATGACGGAGCCACTGCCGTTCCTCGGTCGAGCCGTGAAACCGAACACAGGCGGCGCTGGGCGCCGTGCCGGCGGCGCGGGCTTCGAGTCCATGCGGACGATCAAGGACGTGAGCCGGTGGCTGCTGTACGAGATGGGCAACGGGTACATGACCAGCGACGGCGGTCTCTTCGGCGGCTACCCCGCGGCGTCAGGGTACATCCTGAACGCACAGGACACGGACCTCGAGGAACGCTTCGAGAACGGCGAGGACTACCCACAGCACGACCTCGACCCCGAGAGCGGCGAGTTCGAGTCCAAGATCGACGGCGAGATCACCCGCCGCCCCGAAGGTATCAGTACGCCAAAGCAGTTCGACGACTACGATATGTACCTGAACTACCTCCGCGGTGGATCGGGACTTGGCGACCCGCTCGAACGCGATCCGGAAGACGTCCTTTCGGACATCCACGATGGGTACGTCCTTCCCCGACATGCGAAGGACGCCTACGCTGTCGTGGTCAACAAAGTCGATGACGAGGCAAAGCACAACTCCGCTGTCCAGGGCGAGTGGGAACTCGATGAAGAGGCGACCGAAGAACTCCGCGAAGAGCGGATGGAGGAACGCGCCGAGAAGGCCCAGCCGGTGTCGGAGTGGTACGAACAACAACGCGACCGCATCCAGAACGAGGAGAACCTCATCGACGACGTGAAAAAGACCTACGAGAGTAGCATGCGGATGAGCAAGCAGTTTGCCGAGTTCTACCACGAGTTCTGGGACCTTCCGGAGGACTTCGAGTTCGACCTCAGCGAGAAGGCGGAACAGTCGCTTGACGGCCGTTTCAAATCGGGGACGAAAAAGAAGTGGAAGAACCCGACGAAAGGCCACGAGACGTGGCTCGGTGTCGGGCGCGACGACGAACCGGAGGTGCCGTACACGTGGACGGCCGATCGCTCGATTCGTGACCTGCCAACCCCGAAGGCCTCGTTCGGCGACAGCACAGTCGGCAAAGCAATGGACGACGACTGACACAGAGGTGAACACACATGCCAGAATCTTACCCACGCGAACACATCGAAGACCTCGTCGACGACAACCTGGAGTGGAATCAGCTGCACAACATGATGAGCGATTTCAAGGACGCGGACCGGTTCCAGCAAGTCCGCGACGTCCTGCAGGAGCGGGTCGACTGGGACGACCCGATTGTCATCCCATACGCTGACCATCTGTACGTCGTCGCGAAGTCAGAGGACCGGTGGGTCATCAAGTGCGACTGCGGCCACGAGTTCTGCGAGCACGACCAGAACTGGAAAGCAGACGCGCTCATCAACGTCCGCGATTCCGAGGAGGAGTATCTCGAAATCTACCCCGCAGACATGCACCCACACCCTGATTACATGGAGCTACGGGAGTTCTTCTGTCCGGGCTGCAAGACGCTGCTTGAGGTGACCAACGTCATGCCGGGGTACCCGCTCATCCACGAGTTCGAGCCGGACATCGAGACGTTCTACGAGGACTGGATCGACGAGCCGATTCCGACGCCAGAGGGGCAGTCAGCGTAACACCTCAACGAGGATCCCTCCATTCTGTATTCAATCGCGAAAACCCATGCTACAACAGAGTCCGCCGACGCTGAAACAGCTCTACGAGTCAGTCCTCCGTCGATACGAGAGCGCCCCTGCCGTCACATTTGGCGACGAGACGCTGACCTACGCTGACCTCGAGACGGACTCCGCGCGTCTCGCCAATGCGCTCCTGGAGTGTGGTCTTGAACCGGAGGACCGCGTCGGAATCTTGCTATCGAACCGCCCGGAGTACACCGTCGCCGACATCGCACTCGCCCGTGCGGGCATGGCGAAAGTCCCGCTGAACGACATGCTATCCGCAACGGACATCGAGTACATGCTGGACAACAGCGACACCAGCGCGCTCATAGTCGGCCCGGCTTTCACCGAGACAATCGAGTCAGTCGCTCCGAACGTGCCGACGCTGGACCGGGTCATCTCGATAGACGCGCCAGTCAGTCCGAAACTGAAGCGCACTCACCACGTCGATTCGTTCGATCAACTGCTCGAAACGGCCGAACCGGTGGCCCCGGACGTTTCAGTTTCGAAATCCACCCTCGCTGGCGTCTTCCACACTGGCGGGACGACCGGCGACCCGAAGGGCGTAAAACACACCCAGGAGAACCTCGCGCTGAACGCACTCGCACACGCCGTCGAACTCGATATCCAGCCCCGGGACACGCTATTGCTGATGACGCCGCTCCCGCACTCGGCTGGTCTCATCATGGCCGGCGGGTTAGCACAGGGGAGCCACCACGTCATCACGCAGGGCTTCGATGCCGAACGCGCCCTCGAACTCGTCGAGCAGGAAGACATCTCGTGGACGTTCATGGTTCCCACGATGGTGTACCGCGTCCTCGACGTCCTCGAACGAGAAACACATGACACCTCGACGCTGGAGACGCTCGTATACGGCGCAGCACCGATGAAGCCGGACCGATTGCGTGAGGGGCTGGACAAGCTCGGCAACGTCTTTCTCCAGCTGTACGGGCAATACGAGACGCCGGACCTCATCACCGTCCTGCCGAAGTCCGCTCACGACCCCGACGACGGGGAGCGGCTGTCCTCGTGTGGCCTCCCGACCACGATGTGCGAGGTGAAGGTTGTCAACGAGAACGGCGAGACGGTCCCGCCTGGCCAGCCGGGTGAGATTCTGGCACGTGCCGCCTACTCCATGGAGGGGTACTACGAGATGCCGGAGAAGACCGCAGAGACGGTCGAAGACGGCTGGATCCACACCGGAGACATCGGGAAGACGGATGAAGACGGCTATGTTTACATCATCGACCGGGACTCTGACGTTATCGTTAGCGGAGGGATGAACGTCTACTCCGTCGCCGTTGAGGAAGTCGTCCAGCAACACGACCAGGTGGCGAACGTCGCCGTCATCGGCGTCCCGGACGACGAGTGGGGCGAGGCCGTAAAGGCCGTCGTCGTCCCCGAGAGCGACACTGTTGACCGGGCGAATATCAGGTCGTTCTGCCGGGACCGTCTGTCGGACTACGAAGTGCCGAAATCCATTGATGTCGTCGAAACACTCCCGACGACTCCCTACGGAAAGCTCGACAAGAAGCGCCTCCGAGAACCATATTGGCAGGACCAGTCACGCCAGATCAACTGACCCATGATCTCGAAGATCGATCACCTCGGTATCCTCGTCGACGATATCGAAACCAACAGGGAACTGTTCGAACTGCTCGGCCTCAGTGTTGGGGCCATCGAACACGTCCCGGCGTTTGGGGTCGATATCGCGTTCATTCGCGTCGGGGAGAGTCTGGTCGAACTCGTCGAACCAGTCGACCGGGGTTCAGAGATTGCTGCCGACCTCGACGCAACGCCGCAGTCAGCACTGATACACCACGTTGCGTTCCGGGTCGACGATATCGAAACAACACTGCTGGAACTCCGAAACGCCGGCGTGGCACTCGCGGACGAGGAACCCCGTGACGGCGCAGGTGGTGCAAGCGTCGCGTTTCTCGACCGACAGGCTGGTAACGGTGTTCGCGTCGAACTCGTCGAGCGGGAGACGGACGTCGTCTTCAGCTAACAACCGGCAGGAAGCAACTCACGTTATAAGAACAAAACATATGCCGGTATCGTTCGTGACAATACTTAATTAGAGGAGAAACCTCGGGTACCGGTACTAGTCACCAAGCAGACTGGTGATATTGGCTGTTACGGGCTTTCACACGCCAGCTTTCCATAACAGGGGATGCCAGCGGAACAAAACACGATATGATACCAGGCTGGACGCACAGACCGACACTCTGAACTGATGCTCAGAATCGAATTTCAGATACGCCTGGCCGGAATTCCATCGCAGATAGCCGACATCGACAGTCAGGTCAGTAGCGTCGAGATAGACAACGCACTACCAGTCGCCGGTGATTCGGTCTTTCTGTCCTTGACTGCCCAGTTCGGCTCCGACATCTCGCAGGACACGCTCGCGGAGAAGTTGCCCGGCGTACAGATTATAGATATGTCGAAGGCGGACGTGAACCAGCATACGTACTATCTGGGCGTGATAGCGGCACTGTCGGACGCATCGGTCCTCTCTCTCCTGACGGAAAACCAGGCGATTCCACACAGAATCGTCGGGCGGAACGCACACCTCAACGTGGTCGCATCCGTACGCGACTGGAACCATCTCAAGGAAGTCGCAAACACCGTCGAGGACGAACACGGCTCACTGGAGTTGGTCGGGACGACACAGACTGAGACGATCGGCTTTCCGCTCGGCGGCAACAAAATAAAACAGAGCATGTCGGGCAAACTGTCCGACAAACAACTTGAGGTACTGGAGACTGCCTACCGAATGGGCTACTTCAAGGTTCCACAGGAAGTGACAGCCGAGGAGATCGCGAGCGAACTGGACATCAGCAGGTCGACGCTTAGTGAACGGCTCCGCCGGGTCGAGCACAACTTCTGTGAGTTACTGTTCGGGCCACAAGAATGACAACGATCCTCATCATCAATTCGGTCGAGCAACAACCTACTGTCAGGGAGGTTCTGAGCTCAGTTGTCGACGCAGGCGAGACAATTTATTTTCTCCGATTGCCGACCGTTCGCTGTCTCGGCCCGCTCATTCAGGACATCAATCCCATGATCGAATACGATGTGGAGTACACGATTAGCTGTCTCCCCGAGGGGTACGATGTTGCCGAGCTCGTCGAATTCGCAGTCGAAACCGACGCCGACCGGATCTGCATCGGGATCTCCGAACGGACAGTAACGGGCAAAGCTCGAATTGACGACCTGACGGAGTCAGTGTTGCTCCACGACCGGATTTCCGGCGACTTCGTGGTCGGCGAGCACGCCATCATTCTGGAGGAACTCGACTATGCGCAGTAACGCCTCAGTCAACAACTGCGGCCGCCTGTTAGCACCACAACCATCGAAAGAGGAGACCAGCGATGAGTCAAACTGACCAAAACAAGACCGAAGAACGCCGGCAGGAAGCGAAACGAGAAAAAGAGACCGTTCGAGAGAAGCGGCAGCGTAACAAGGGCATTGGATGGGACGGCAGGACGCTCCGCGAGCAATTGGCCGAGCTAGAGGACAAGACGGAGGCGACGGGCCACTACTCAGGGGTCACAGAGCTCTCACTCAAAGAAGACGACCCGATACGGTTCGAACAGCTCTATTCGCGGCTCCGTGGCGATCTTGTAACTGCACGCGAAATCTCGAAAGAAGTCTCCGCGACCCCGATCGTCGAACAGGAGGGTGAACTTTGTTACGGCCTGTTCACCCCGGAAGGTGACTCTATCGCCGTTTCGACGGGTATTATCGTCCACGTACACACGATGAGCGAAGCGATCAAATTCATGATTAACCACGATTACGAGGAGAGCCCGGGAATCGAACCGGGAGACATCTTCGTCAACAACGACCCTCACGTGGGGGACGTCCATCCGTGTGACCTGATGACGCTGATCCCTATCTTTCACAATGGCGAACTCGTCGCCTGGGCCGGCGGTGTCAACCACGTCATCGATACCGGTGCGGTCGGTCCCGGCAGCATGAACGTCTCACAGGCCTCCCGTTTTGGCGACGGTGCATACTACACGGCGCGCAAAATCGGTGAGGAGTTCCAATTGTACAACTCCTGGAAAAAGGAATACCCTGCCAAGACGCGGACGCCGAGCTTCCTGAAACTCGACGAGAGAACCCGTATTACCGGCTGTCTCATGATCCGGGACTCGGTCAAGGAGATGATCGAGAGAACGGGGGTCGAGACGTTCAAACAACTCTCTCGGGAAGCGATCGAGTACGGTCGACGCGGCTTTCGCAACAGAATCAAGAAGACGATGCTGCCTGGGACGTATCGCGGCGCATCTTTCGTCGACGCGCTCTATGAGGGGCAACAGAACGTCACACGCGAATACGCAAACGAAAATCATCTCATGCACGCCCCCTCGGAGCTACACATCCGCGAGGACGGCTCGTTCCAGGTTTCCTTCGAGGGCGCAAACAAGTGGGGCTGGCATCCCTACAACTGTACCCCAGCCGCCATTCAGGGCGGTATCTGGGTGATGCTTACCCAAACTGTGATACCGAATGAACTGGTCAACGACGGCGCATACTACGCCTGTGATTTCCATCTACCTGTCGGGTCATGGGCCAACACACAAAACACTGAGACGGCGCATGCCTACGCCTGGCATTTCCTGGTCTCGGCCTGGGCCCCACTCTGGCAGCACCTTTCTCGGGGATATTACGCACGCGGCTTCTGGGAAGAGATCAACGCCGGTAACGCGAACACGTCGAACTGGCTGCAAGGCGGCGGTATCGACCAGTTCGACAAACTCCACGCCGTCAACTCGTTTGAAGCCGCCTGCGAGGGAGTGGGTGCCCGCTACGTTGCGGACGGTGAGCCCCACGCATCAGCGATCTGGAACCCCGAAGGTGACATGGGCGACGCTGAAGCGTGGGAACAGGTCGAACCGCTGCCGTTCCTCGGGCGCGCAATCAAGCCCAATACGGGTGGTGCTGGACGCCGTGCAGGCGGTGCTGGTTTTGAGTCGATGCGTACAATCAAGGACGTAAGTCGGTGGCTCCTGTACGAGATGGGCAACGGGTACATGACCAGCGACAGCGGTCTCTTCGGCGGCTATCCCGCTGCCTCAGGGTATATCCTGAACGCCCAGGAGACGGACCTCAAGGAGCGCTTCGAGAACGGTGAAGACTACCCGCAGCACGACCTCGACCCGGAAAGTGGCGAGTTCGAGTCCAAAATCGATGGAGACGTGACGCGGCGGCCGGAGGGTATCAGCACGCCCAAAGAGTTTGACGACTATGACATGTATCTGAACTACCTCCGCGGTGGGTCGGGACTGGGTGATCCGCTCGAACGCGACCCGGAAGACGTCCTATCGGACATCCATGATGGATACGTTCTCCCTCGACACGCCGAAGACGCGTATGCGGTCGTAGTGAACAAAGTCAACGACGAGGCAAAACACAACTCCGCCGTCCAAGGCGAATGGGAAATCGACGAGGGGGCAACTGAAGAACTCCGTGAGAAGCGCATGGACGAACGCGCCGAGAAAGCCCAGCCGGCATCGGAGTGGTACGACCAGCAACGCGACCGTATTCGGAACGAGGAGAACCTCATTGACGACGTGAAAAAGACCTACGAGAGCAGTATGCGGATGAGCAAGCAGTTTGCAAGATTTTTCCGGAACTTCTGGGATCTCCCAGAAGACTTCGCGTTTGATCTCAGCTATCAAGCCGAGCAATCGCTAAACAACAGGTTTGACTCCGGACTCCGACCGATGTGGGATAACTACACTCGGCGACACAAAACCTGGCTTGACGTGGACGATGAACCGTACGTCCCGTACACGTGGACAGACCGATCGCTTCAGGACCTCCCGGACTCGGTGTCGACATTCAAGCACTTTGAGCAAACAAGCGACGATGATTGAACTGACACGGAGCGTTCTGCTAGGAAGTCTAATCATAGTGTAACGTTTCAACTGTCGGCGTTTCGAACTGCACTGATCCTTGCGGACGGTGATTCCACCTTGGTGAATCGGCTGAACGATCGCCACACGCCTGTTGAGAAGCAACACATTGGCTGGACACCAATTCTTCAATTGTATCCGCGGCCGCCCGACCACCTGAATGGGCCGGGACTGAAAGGGGCAGGTCGCTCCGGGACGATGGGCGACGCAAGCACCCACTGGAGCGCAGCGAGTGCGCGGCGCACAGCGCCGCGACCACTCGAACGGTGAGCGAAGCGAACCGTGAGAGCCCCTCGACTGGAGCGACCGGGGGCTTTCTCGGCTATCTCTACTTCCTTCCAAAATTTTATACTAACAAATATACACGTAAATTCCAATGCCAGAGCAGAACAATTTACCGGTCCCAGTCGAGGAGACCCGGCAGTACATCCGGGTCACACCGACAGACGAACCAATCGACCCAGACACTGCCACAGCTCAATTCGAACGCCTCCACACCCTCAAATCCCGCAATACCGACACTGCCCTCCTATCCAGATTCACCAACTCCCCACCAACAATCGACATTTACCTTGTCGCACCACCGGAAGACACCCAGACGATCCAGTATTACGTCGGCGTCGACGCCGAAGACCTCCACCAACCACTCGAACGCATCCTTCGCAGCCTCTTTCCAGATAGCTACGAGTTCCGAACGGTCCAGTGGGCACCCACACTCCTCCCTGCACAGCCCGCAGCCGGCGTGGAATTCGACGGCCGACCTGACCGTCGAAAGGACTGGCAAACTCGACTCACGCCGTTACAGGAGTTCCAGAACGAAAGCAAACATGTCCGCACGCCACTGGCAAGCGTCGTCGAGGCAATGGCCGCCACCGAGGGGCCGGCACTGTTACAGATCCTCGTCCGGCCCAGGGCCGATTGGTCGACTGACAGAGACCTCCACCGACGCGAACTCGAGGAGGGCCGGAAATCGTGGCTCGGACAGCTCATTGCCACACTCATCACCACGCCCGAGCCAACCCACACAGACACACCAGTCCCCGTCGAAGATCGCGCCCGTCTCGACGAACTCGCCGACCGAGACCCACGACACTCCTTCGATGTCAACATTCGCGCGATCCTCTCCAATGACACTGACCAGCATGTCGCCGACGACCTCGCAACGGCCTTCGCCGAGGTGAGCCACACCACCTACGAACTCACCGGCACCGTCTACACAGACACCGACGCGGCGGACCTCCGAACCCGGGTCTGTGACCGGACGTTTCAGCCCGCTGACTACGACCGACTGAAAAACCGCCTCCCGCTTACCACCCCAACCAGCCCTGGCATCGTCGTCGACGCCAGCGAACTCGGGAGCCTCTGTCTCCTGGACGGAAGCGCGCTCACGACTGCAGCCAGACGCGCCCTTGCGACGACACCCGGCGAACGTCGCATGCTCCCACCGCCACCAGCGTCACATCTCAACCCGTTCCGTGACGACGGCCTTCCACTCGGTCGCCCGCTCTCACAAGACGGTACGGCTCAAGAAAACCCAGTAACACTCCCACCCTCGCTCCAGTCACTCCACGTCGCGTGGTTCGGCAAAACCGGCTCGGGCAAGTCCACGAGTCTCACGAACGGGATCGTCGCGAATCACGCGGCTACCGATGGTGCGGACATCGTGTTCCTGCCGAAAGGCGGTGGGATGGCCACCGAGTACATGCGCGCTCACTACGCCACGTACGGGAGTCTCGATAGCGTCCTGTACTTCGACTGTGCCGCCCTGTTACCGGCACTCTCCTTTTTCGACATTCGCAAGGACCTCGCGGCTGGCGTCTCGCGGACCACCGCTGTCGAGGACAAGGCCGATCACTACCTCGAACTGCTCGTAGGCATCATGGGCCGTGACAGGTTCGAACAGGCCGTCCGCTCGCCGGATATCATCAGATACCTAGTCAAAGCACTGTTCGACCCGGTTAACGGCGACGACGCGTTCCAGCATCGTGCGCTGCACGCAGCCGCCCAGGAGATGCACGACCGGCAGTCAGCCCCGGCCGTGGCCGACGAGGATCTCGAACGACTGCTGGCTGGCGTTGTCGCGAACAGCGCCCGTTCGTTCGATGAGATCATGCAGGGGGTCGCCAACCGGATCGAGAAGATCCCTGTCGACCGTCGGCTAGCCCGTCTGTTCAATCACGTTCCCGAGGGCGACGGCCCGCATTTCGATTTCGGTGACTTTCTCGATGAGGACGTCGTCATCATCGTCGACACCGGCCGCATTCGGACGGATACCCAGCGCGTCATGACGCTTGTCTTACTGTCGAACCTCTGGTCCGCTCTGCGCCGGCGCGCCCAGTCGACACCCTCGACAGAATCATATAAGCTTGTTAATGTGTATCTCGAAGAAGCCGCCTCGGTTGCTACCTCAAATATCTTACAGGACTTGCTCTCACAGTCGCGTGGCTTCGGTGTCGGGATCACACTCGCGATGCAGTTCCCCGACCAGTTGCGCCGGATCGATGACGCCGTCTACCGGGAGTTACTCAACAACGTCTCGACGTACGTCACTGGCAATGTTCCGACTGATGACCGACTGGCCGACCGCTTTACGACCGCGGATATGCCGGAACAAGAAATGTCCGACCAGCTCAAGTGGCTCCCTCGCGGGGAGTGGCTGGTCCAGTTGCCTGCCCCCTTCGACCACCCCGAGCCACGGCCGTTTCAGGTGAGGTCGTTGCCGCTCCCGGCCGGCGATCCGGACGGCCCCGGACAGCCGATTCCCACCGACGAGATGGAGCCGCTAATAGCGGATGTAACAGCTCGGACACGGTCCGAAGCTGGGCTCACCCTTGCGTCACCGAGTACGCCCGGCGAAACCGACGACGGTAGTGACCCAGCTGGTGAGTCCAGACCTATGCGCGTCGACAGTGCCCTCCCGCAGACGCGTCGGCTCCCGGAAACGGTTTCCTACGACCGTGAGAGTCACGCCCTGCACTGTCAGGACTGTGGGAACCGGTATGATCCGTCTATCGATGGCATGCGGCGTGCGATCGCCTGCTGTGGTGCCATTGCCGATGTTGACCCCGATGATGTGCCGATCTGTACGTTGAATCTGAAGCGCTCGGCCGAGGAACGCGCAAACAGCGAGTGGTCGACGACACAGCTGTGTTTCCTGCAGGCTGTCTACAACGCCCAGCAACTCCGATATGACCCGCTCGAATACGATCTCCTGTCCGATTCGATGCTTCGGTTACAGGAGTATGTCGGAATCGAGAGCGACGCCGTCCAGGACCTGTGTGATGCCGACGTCCTGCGCCACGATACGGATCGCCCCCATCGCCTGTACTCGGTGACCCCTGCAGGCAGGGACGCTATCGGGGAATCGTACCGCCGTGGCGTCGATTACGGTCACGAATGTGGTGATCTTGAGGAATCCAGTGAGCACGTCCTCGCCGTGGAGGCGGCCCGGCTCTATCTCGAACACGAGTACGCCGCGGACACGGAGTCAACAGTGACACAGGTCATTCCTTACTACGAGATTCAGGACGGCTCGCTCCCGGCTGCGACATTCATGGGGACGGATGAAGACGCTGTCGAGGAAGTCTCAGAGTCTTACTCATTGCATCGACTGGACCTTGTCGGGCTGGATGCCGAGGGCGAGATCCGTATTACGCTTGAGGCCGAACGCGTCAACAACGACCATCGACGCGCTGTCCCCGCTGATTTCGATAAGATGGCCGCGTGTGATCCTGACGAAGCTATCTGGGTCGCAATGTCACACGACGCCGCTCATGAGGTTCTTGCCGCGCTCAATGATCCACTGGAGGGCGAGCCACGTGTCGAAAAAACGTATTCCGAAAGCACCCCTGCGAGTTCCTTCACCATTGACGAACCCGGCTTCTCGGACATCATCACGGTCAACCAGCTGCTTGATCGGATCAACCGCCCGGATCCGCGTGACTTGCAAGGCTAATCGGGGGCGATTGAGACTGCCAAATCGGGCCAACACCGTCCTTTGTCGATCTGGGTGTGTCCAACCTTGGGCCCCAACCCCGAAACAAGGTGAATAATCGCTGTCGAGCCTAGCTAGATGCGTGGGGAATTCAGCTGGCGAATGCCGTGGCTCACTGGCCAACGGGGCACTTTTCATGGGACAGCGCCCTGCTTGCGGGCAGTCTGGAAATACCGTGAATCCCGAATTTGTTAATTTAAGTTGATAGATATGGCGTACATGGATTTCCAACCTTAGTTGCTGTCTGGCGATTCGGTCTAAAGTTGACACTGATTGGGATATTGGTATGTTCCGCTTGAGCGATCTGTATTTCCCACGCAGCGCCCCGCTCACTTGGCTTTTCGTCGTGTTTCGCCCGCCTGCCCGTTCGTCGCGCTTGTCGCCGGGTGTCTAGGGAGTGCTAGAACCGCTTTGATCTATTCTACCGGGGGTTTTCCCAAGGTTGCCGACAGAGTGAACAACAGAGGATGGGGTAGTTGCTCTATTCTCCGGGCGCTTCCAGCTCCACCAGCGTCAAATCACGATCTAGCATACAGTAGTCATGCGGCGGGTCACCAACAATCTCGGATATCCGATATTCCTCATCAAACTCAGCCCCAGCAGGCTCACAGTAGGGGTGGCTGGGACACTCGGTGTGAGGACAGGGGCCCGGCAGCGACGCCTTACTCCCAGCGTACGCACCCTTCGAGGGGACGTTGGCCTGAATCGGTGCGGGCTCAACCTCGACGGCCCGAACGCCGTTTTCATGCACGGCACAGTCTAGCGTTTGCCCGCTCTGGCGGACGTTGGTGATCCGGTATCGGTTCCCCGTCGTCAGATTGAGGCATTGGTCGCGGTAGGGACAGCCCTCACAGCCGCTGGCTTCGCCGCGGTAGACGAACTCCGCGCCGACCTCGGCGAGGCGCGTCCCGACGAGCGTGACAGTGGTCATACCGGGCTATAGAACGCCGCCACGGTAAAGCATCATGTCCGCCCGGTCAGGTCGTCCAGTTTATCCAGATACGCCTCGCGGGGCACCTGATACAGCGAGCGGTAGTCCAGTTCGCCGTCGGCGAACCGAGTAGCGAGTGCGACAGCGCCCTCAACGGCAGCGTCGCGGCCCTCGTAGGAATCGGCGTCGCGCTCGACCTCGGGCTCCAGATAGAAGGTGACGTACCAGCGCTCCCCGGTCCGGTCAGCGCCGGGGCGGCGGGTCCGTTTCCCGCGCGTGAGGTAAATAGTCGGCAGGCACGGTGCCGGGAACTGCTCCGAGTCGAATACGTCCGGGCGGTACGCGAGGATGAGCTTCTCGTCGGTCTCGTTCCACACCGTCCAGTCATCGGGGAGGCCCGACAGGTCCATACAGCCGAATCGGTGTGGACGGGCAAGAATCCGCTGGTCCGTCCCAGGCCCAGATACCGGCACTCGGTTGCACGACGGCAACAGCGATGCGCTGAGTTGCGCTGCCGTGTGTCCCGTTCTCGTTCGTCAATCAATCCGGCAACAGATTCACATCAATCCAGCGCTAAACACTGGCCGACCCACCAGAGAGAACAGTTGACAACCGACACAGTATATAAACCAATGCCAAAATAATGAGACATGGTAACATGGGTGTGCCCCGCCATCCCCGCATTCGGACGACTATCGGACCGGAATTTATCGGCGGTATGCACATGAGAGGGCAAAGTTCTTATATGAACAGAACTCGTACGGTAAATAGTATCGGAAACAGTTCGACACTGCTTCCCGTTACCACACCAGGTCGGAACAGTCCCCGTGTTCCGTCCGGCAGGTCAGCCATGGAAGGGCACACGCGTCACCCCGCAGTGAAGGGTGAACCAGCGGCTGTTTGCGGTCACATCTGCATCGGACAGCACCGACACCGAGGAGCGACACAGCCCCGAGACCAGCCCGCGACAGTCGGTGGTCGCCTGCAGCCACGACGAACTACTGAGATAGCATGAGCAAGAACAACGAGACACTCGAAGCGCTGAGCAAGGAGTACCGTGACACGATACCGGCGGACCTCCGGAAGACGAACACGTTCGACTGGTATCTGCAACAGTTGTACGACGAGCCGAAGATCGCCCGCAACGCCCACCAGCGCGTGGCGGATATGTTCGACTACTACGGCAAAAGCTATGACGAGGAGGCCGGCGTCGTCGAATACGAACTGGCGAGTGAGGACCCGCTCCACGACGGTGAGAACACCTTCTACGGACGGGTCATCCACGAGGCGATGCACGAGTTCGTCAACAAGGTCAAATCCGGCGCTCGCGGGCTCGGCCCCGAGAAGCGTATCAAGCTTCTCCTGGGGCCGGTCGGGTCGGGCAAGTCCGACTTCGACCGGCAGGTCCGGCGCTACTTCGAGGACTACACGAGCCGGGACGAGGGCCGGATGTACACGTTCCGCTGGACGAACCTCTGTGATGTCATCCACGACCAGGACCCCGCCGACGACGTGGTCCGGTCGCCGATGAACCAGGACCCGCTCGTGCTCCTCCCACAGGCACAGCGGGACAAGGTCATCGAAGACATCAACGCGGAACTCGATGCCCCCTACACTATCCGAAACGAGCAGTCGCTGGACCCCGCCTCGGAGTTCTACATGGACCGCCTGCTGGCCGAATACGACGACGACCTCCAGGCTGTTCTCGAGAACCACATCGAGATCGTCCGCTTCGTCGCTGACGAGAACCAGCGCCGCGGAATCGAGACCTTCGAGCCCAAGGACAAGAAGAATCAGGACGAGACGGAGCTCACCGGCGATGTCAACTACTCGAAGATCGCCATCTACGGCGAGAGCGACCCGCGAGCCTTTGACTACTCCGGGGCGTTCTGTAACGCCAACCGCGGCATCTTCTCGGGCGAGGAGCTGCTGAAGCTCCAGCGGGAGTTCCTCTATGACTTCCTCCATGCCAGTCAAGAACAGACAATCAAGCCAAAGAACAACCCCCGTATCGACATCGACCAGGTCATCGTCGGCCGGACGAACATGCCCGAGTACCGGGACAAGAAGGGCGACGAGAAGATGGAGGCGTTCAACGACCGGACCAAGCGCATCGACTTCCCGTACGTCCTCCAGTACGAGGCTGAGGCCAACATCTACCAGAAGATGCTGCGCAACGCCGACCTACCGGATATTCAGGTCGAGCCCCACACGCTGGAGATGGCGGGCCTGTTCGGCGTCCTCACCCGCATCGAGGAGCCCGACAACGAGTCCATCGACCTCGTGCAGAAGGCGAAAGCCTACAACGGCGAAATCGACGAGGCCGACGACGTCGACGTGAAGAAACTCCGTGAAGAGGCCGAGAAGATGGCCGACATCGGCGAGGGGATGGACGGCGTCTCCCCGCGGTTCATCGGCGACGAGATCGCCGAGGCCATCATGGACTCGATGCACCGGAGCCGCGACTTCCTCTCGCCGCTGACGACGTTCAACCACCTCGAAGGGAACTTAGAGAACCACGGCTCCATCGACGAAGAGTCGTTCAGCAAGTACTACCGCTTCCTCGAACTCGTCCGCGAGGAGTACAAGGAGCGGGCCATCGAAGACGTGCGTCATGCGCTGGCCTACGACATGGACGAGATCCAGCGCCAAGGCGAGAAGTACATGGACCACGTCATGGCCTACATCGACGACGCGACCGTCGAGGACGAACTCACCGGCCGCGAGCAAGAGCCCGACGAGCAGTTCCTGCGCTCCGTCGAGGAGAAGCTGAACCTCCCCGAGGACCGCAAGGACGACTTCCGGCAGGAAGTGTCGAACTGGGTGTCCCGTCGCGCACGCGAGGGTGACACGTTCAACCCACAGGACAACGACCGCCTGCGTCGCGCCCTCGAACGCAAGCTCTGGGAAGACAAGAAACACAACATCAACTTCTCCGCGCTGGTCTCCAGTTCGGAAATGGACGACGAGGAGCGCAACCAGTGGGTTGACGCTCTCATCGAGCAGGGTTACTCCGAGGAGGGCGCCAAGGAAGTGCTCGAGTTCGCTGGTGCGGAGGTCGCCAAAAGCGAGATGGAAGAGTAATGACAGGCCAGGAGTACATCGACCGCGCGGACGAGTCACTCGACGCCGCCTACGAGGCCCCGATGAGCCTCGCGGAGTACGTCGACACCGTCCTTGAAACGCCACAGGTCGCGGCCCACGCCTCGAAGTACCTCCTCGACGCCATCGAGGACGCAGGGACGCGGATGGTCATCGAGGAGGGCGAGGAGAAGGAGCGCTACCGCTTCTTCGACGACCCGTACAACGATGGCGAACACGCCATCCTCGGCAACACCGAGGTGCTGAACGCCTTCGTCGACGACCTCCGCTCGATTGCGGCGGGCCGCGGGAAAGACGAGAAGATCATCTGGCTGGAAGGCCCGACAGCCACGGGGAAATCCGAGCTGAAGCGCTGTCTCATCAACGGCCTGCGGGAGTACTCGAAAACACCCGAGGGCCGGCGCTACACCGTCGAATGGAACGTCGCCGGGGCCGGCAACGACGCCACCAGCATGACCTACGGGAATGCGGCCATCGAGGACGAGGACGACTGGTATGAGAGTCCCGTTCAGGCCCACCCGCTGACGGTGTTCCCCGAGGACGTACGGACAGACCTGCTCGCCGAGGTCAACGAGCGCCTCGACGACCACATCCCCATCCGCGTCGACGGCCAGCTGGACCCGTTCTCGCGGGAGGCCTACGACTTCCTCGAAGAGCAGTACCGCCGGCAGGGCGAGACGGACCTGTTCTCGGCGGTCACCCAGCCGTCCCACCTCCGGGTGAAGAATTTCGTCGTGGACGTGGGCCGCGGCATCGGCATCCTCCATTCCGAAGACGAAGGAACGCCCAAAGAGCGCCTCGTCGGCTCGTGGATGCACGGGATGCTCCGCGAACTCGATTCGCGGGGCCGGAAGAACCCACAGGCGTTCAGCTACGATGGCGTCCTCTCGCAGGGCAACGGCCTGCTGACTGTCGTCGAGGACGCCGCCCAGCATGCCGACCTGCTCCAGAAGCTGCTGAACGTCCCCGACGAGTCCCACGTCAAGCTCGACAAGGGCATCGGGATGGACGTGGACACCCAGCTCGTCATCATCTCGAACCCGGATCTTGAAGCCCAGCTGAACAAGCACGCCGACCGCGAGGGGCAGGACCCGCTGAAGGCGCTGAAACGCCGGCTTGACAAACACGAGTTCACGTATCTGACGAATCTCTCACTGGAGGCCCAGCTCCTGCGCCGCGAGCTGACAAACGAGACGCAGGTCTGGGACCCCGAGACGTGGGACGAACTGGAGACGTGGATTCAGGAGCCACTGAGTATCTCGGTCCGGGATCAGGTCGAGACGGCCACCGAGAAGGAGCTGGCCCCACACACCGTCGAGTCCGCGGCGCTGTACGCTGTCGTCTCGCGGCTCGATAGCGCCGAAATCCCGACCGGGCTGGACCTTGTGGACAAGGCCCTGTTGTTCGACCGGGGCTACCTGATGGAGGGTGACGAGCGCGTCGACATCGACGACTACGACCTGGAGACCTCCGCCGAAGACGGCGACCACGGTATCCCGGTCACCTACGTCCGCGACATCATCGCCGACCTGCTGCACGAGCCACAGGACCGGCACCACCCCGACCTCCCGGTCGAACACGTGCTGATGCCCCGAGACGTGCTCAACGCCGTCGCTGAAGGGCTTTCGGACGCGCCTGTATTCTCGACCGGTGAGGCCACGGAGTACGAGGAACGCGTCGTGACTGTCAAGAACTACATCTTCGGCCAGCAGGAACAGGACGTGCTCGACGCGATGATGCGGGACAAGCGCGTCGACGAGGCGACCGTCGAGGAGTACATCGAGCACGTCTACGCCTGGGAATCGGACGACCAGATCGAAAACGAGCGGGGCGAACGCGTCGACCCGGACCCGCTGAAGATGAAGGTGTTCGAGATCGAGCATCTGGGCCGGTTCGACGAGAAGAACTACGACGGCAACGAGCCCGACCACGCCGTCGAGCAGTTCCGCACCGACAAGATCATTACGGCACTGAACCGCCACGCGTGGCAGCGCCGCGACGAGGAGTTCCGTGTCGGCGACGTGAACCCCAAGGAGATTCCGGTCATCAACACCGTCCTCGGGAGCTACGACTGGGACGACATCCAGCGGACCTACGAGGACTTCGAGCCCGGCCAGTGGGATAACCCGCCGTCCGGGACCGAGACGGCTCGGCTCAAGGCGAAGACGCTGGACAACATGGTCGAGATGTTCGACTACACGGCGGCGTCGGCCGAGTTGACGAGCCGACACGTCATGAGTCAGGTGAGTTATAGATGGGACTAAAAGACGACCTCGAACGGTACCGCGACGTGGGCGAGGAGCGCCGACAGGACCTCTCCGAGTTTATCCAGTACGGCGATCTGGGCCAATCTCGGGGCGACTCGGTACGCATCCCGATCAAGATCGTCGACCTTCCTGAGTTCGAGTACGACCAGCGCGACCAGGGTGGCGTCGGCCAGGGCGAAGGCGCCGAAGAGGGCGACCCAGTTGGCCAGCCACAGCCCCAACCCGGCGACGACGGTGACGAGGACGGCGAACCCGGTGAGGAGGGCGGCGAACACGAGTACTACGAGATGGACCCCGAGGAGTTCGCCGAGGAACTCGACGAACAACTGGGGCTCGACCTCGAACCGAAGGGCAAGAAGGTCATCGAGGAGAAAGAGGGTGACTTCACGGACATCACCAGATCCGGCCCCTCCTCGACGCTTGACTTCGAACGCCTGTTCAAGAAAGGGCTCAAGCGGAAGCTCGCGATGGACTTCGACGAGGACTACGTCCGCGAGGCGCTCAAAGTCGACGGCTGGGGGCCGGCCACGGTCTACGAGTGGACCCGCGAGCAGAACATGCCCGTCTCGAAGGCGTGGATCGACGACGCGTATGAGGAACTGCCAAGCGAGGAGACAGCCGTCTGGGACTCCATCGAAGAGATGGAAGACAACGTCGAGGAGGTCGAGACCTCCCAGCGTATCCGCCGGGAAGGAGTCAACCAGATCCCGTTCCGCCGCGAGGACGAACGCTACCGCTACCCCGAAATCGTCGAGGAACGCGAGAAGAACGTCGTGGTCGTGAACATCCGGGACGTTTCCGGGTCGATGCGCCAGAAGAAGCGGGAACTGGTCGAACGGACCTTTACGCCGCTTGACTGGTATCTCACAGGTAAGTACGACAACGCCGAGTTCGTCTACATTGCCCACGACGCCGACGCCTGGGAAGTCGACCGCAACGAGTTCTTCGGCATCCGCTCGGGCGGGGGCACCCGTATCTCCAGCGCGTACGAACTCGCCGCCGAAGTGCTCGAAGAGGAGTACCCCTGGAGCGAGTGGAACCGCTACGTGTTCGCGGCGGGCGACAGCGAAAACTCCTCGAATGACACCGAGGAGAAGGTCATCCCGCTGATGGAACAGATTCCGGCGAACCTCCACGCCTACGTGGAGACCCAGCCGAGCGGGAACGCCATCAACGCCACCCACGCCGAGGAGGTCGAACGCAACTTCCGAGACGCCGACAACGTCGCGGTCGCGTACGTCTCCTCGCCGGAGGACGTGGTGGACGCCATCTACGACATACTCAGCACGGAGGACCAATGAACAACGATAGATTCGCGAAACAGCGCGTAGCCGATGACCTCGACGAACCCGTCGAGGAGGCTGGCAATCTCGCCAGAAAGCTCGGTCTGAAGCCGTATCCGGTGAACTACTGGATCGTCGACTACGACGAGATGAACGAACTCATCGCCTACGGCGGGTTTCAGCAGCGATACCCGCACTGGCGCTGGGGAATGCAGTACGACCGCCAGCAGAAACAGGGCCAGTTCCTCGGCGGGAAGGCCTTCGAGATCGTCAACAACGACGACCCAGCCCACGCATTCCTTCAGGAATCGAACACGCTGGCTGACCAGAAGGCCGTCATCACCCACGTCGAAGCCCACGCGGACTTCTTCGCCAACAACGAGTGGTTCCGGATGTTCACCGACGGCTCCTCCCGGACGACGACCGATGCGTCCGGCGAGGACCGCCGCCGCGGCCCTGACGCCGCCGGGATGCTCGCCCGCCACGGCGACACCATCCAGGAGTACATGCAAGACCCCGACATCGAGCGGGCCGAGGTCGAGCGGTTCATCGACCACGTCCTCTGTCTGGAGGACAACATCGACCAGCATATTCCCTACAGCCCGGTCGAGACGGTCCCCGAGGAGTTCGAGGACATCGAAGGGGCGGACGTGACCGAGCAGCTGGATGATCTTGAACTCTCCGAGGAGGTCAAACGGCAGGTGTTCGACGAGGAGTGGCTGGACGCCCAGCGCGACGACGACGAGAACGTCACGTTCCCCGCCGAACCTGACAAGGATGTTCTCGGGTTCCTCCGCAAACACGGGATGCAGTACGACGCGGACGCCGAGCGCGCTACGGAGATGGAAGATTGGCAGAAAGAACTGCTGGAACTGCTCCGCCGGGAGGCCTACTACTTCGCCCCACAGAAGATGACGAAGGTGATGAACGAGGGGTGGGCCTCCTACTGGGAATCCCTGATGATGACCGGCGAGCAGTTCGCCGGCGACGACGAGTTCATCCTCTACTCCGACCACATGTCGAAGGTACTGGGGTCGGGCGGGCTGAACCCCTACAGCCTCGGGCTGGAAATCTGGGAGTACGTCGAGAACACGGAGAACCGCCGCGAGGTCATCGAGCGTCTGCTCCGGGTCAAGGGCATCACCTGGCGGAACTTCGACGACAGCGTCGATTACGAGATGGTACAGGACCGTCTCGAACCCCCAGCGTGGCTCACCGACATTCCGGGCCACCTCGACGACCTCGACCCCGAGGACGCCCGTGTCGACGCCGACGGACTGGCGGCGGCCCGCGACGGCGAGTTCGACGTGGAACAGTACCCCTGGAAAGTTCTGACCTACGAGGGGCTGGCCCAGCGGCACTACTCGCTGGTCAAACCCCAGTACCGCGGCTTCGTCTCCCGGGTCGGGCAGGAGGAACTGGAACGGACCGCCCGCTACATGTTTGACGATTCGCGCTACGACAGCGTTGCGGAGGCACTCTCGGACGTGGACTACACCCGCGGCTGGGAGCGGATGCGGGAAATCCGGGAGAGCCACAACGACGTGACCTTCCTCGATGAGTTCCTCACCCAGGAGTTCGTCGACGACAACGACTACTTCACCTACGAGTACACCCACGCCTCGGGCGACTACCGGGTGACCTCGACAGACCACGAGGATGTCAAGAAGAAACTGATGTTGCAGTTCACCAACTTCGGGAAGCCAACCGTCGTCGTCGAGGACGGCAACTACCAGAACCGCAACGAACTGCTGCTCGCTCATCAGTACAACGGCGTGATGCTCGACATCGGGCAGGCCAAGGAAGTGCTCAAGCGCACCTTCGAACTCTGGGGCCGCCCGGTGAACCTCCTGACCATCGTCAAGGAGTTCGACGACCACGACGTGGAGGTCGCCAAGCGCCGCGACCGCGAACCCGAGCCTGAAGAAATCGGCAAGCGAATCCGCTACGACGGCGACGAGGTGACCGTCACTGACGTGGACTGGGCCGAGGTCGAACACCTCACCGCGACCGATATCGATTACAACACCAAGCCGGACGAATGGCTGGCCTGAGCGCTGTGTGGCACCCCCGATTCGAGCGGAAACCAACTCCGCCATGCCGTCGGGTATTTCTCGCAGTACCGACCCAAATCGTATGTGAAATCGGTCCTAACCCCGGAACATGAGTGGCGCGACCGTCGCCGACTGCATGACCGAACCAGTGCTGACAGTGACTGCCGGCGAACCGGCGCTCGACGTTGCAGCGGCGATGGATGACCAGTCGATAAAGTCAGTCGTCATCGTCGACGAGGCGTGTCAGCCGGCGGGCATTCTCACCTCGACAGACTACGTCCGGATGACCGCCGACGGCGTCGACCCCACTGAAGCGACTGTGGGGGAGCACATGACGACCGATATCGTCACCACGTCGCCCGAGACGGCGCTTTCGGCGGTCGCAAGCACAATGTGGGACAACAATATCAGTCACGTGCCGGTCGTCGACGACGAGAACCGGGTGACGGGTATCCTCTCGGCCACGGACCTCACCGTCTATCTCGCTGACGACTGAATGAGACGGTTGGAGGAGAACCGCCGTCGCACCGGAGACGGTTGCGTGACAGTCTCTGCCAAAGATTTTTTATTGTCTGGGCTAACCCGGGGCCATGGAGCGAACGGCACACACGCCACCGGGGCTTCCGGTTGTGGGGAGTCTGCCACGACTGGCGAGGGACCCATTGCGTTTTCTCACCGGGATGCAGGACGCCTACGCAAACCAGTACCCGCTCGTCCGGGTCGACCCACAGGTTGGACAGTCAGTCACAGTTGTGCTCGACCCCGACATCGCCCATGAGGTCCTCGCGGACCGTGACCGGTTCCGCCGCCCAAACGTCGGGGCTCAGGAGCAACGGCGACAGGGGCTGGTATCGAGTGACGGCGCGCTCTGGGAGCAACAGCGGTCAGTGCTGGACCCGGAGTTCGTCGGCGGTCGGCTGGCGGACTACGCCGAGATTGCCGGCGACACTCTAGAGGAGACGCTGACAGCGTGGCCTGAGTCAGGGCGCGTAGACCTGTTCGAAGAGCTGTCGATACTGACGATGCGCGTCATCACACGGTCGCTGTTCAGCCAGGACACCGACCGCGAACGCGGGGAAACCGTCCACGAAGCGCTGGCCGCGCTTAATGATGAGTTCGACGCCTCCGTGTTCGATTTGGTCCTGCCCGAGCAGTTACAGTCCGGCGTCTCCGCGGAGTTCGAGGAAGCCGATGCAGTACTTGACTCTGTGGCAACGGAGTTCGTGGACTGGCATCTCAACCACGAGGACCCGCCCCGGGATGTGATTACTGCGCTTATCGACGCAAAGGCAGACCCGGACATCGAGCTCTCCGAGAACGAGCTCATCGACCAGACCGTGCTGTTCATGACTGGTGGCCAAGAGACGACAGCACTGACGATTGCCTACGCGTTCTACTGGTTGTCTCAGAACCCGGCTGCAAAGGAGCGTGTCAGAGCGGAGGCACAGGATGTGCTGGACGGGGGACAGCCGGGATGGGCCGACCTGTCCGACCTTACCTACACGGAGCGTGTTGTCAGGGAGACGCTGCGGCTGACGCCGGCGGTCTGGAGCGTGTCTCGCGAGGCCCGGGAGCCGGTCACGCTTGCAGGAACCGACCTAGACGCAGGCGAGTTTGTCATGCTCCCCATATACGCTCATCACCGGGACAGTCGCGTGTGGTCGGACCCCCTGACGTTCGACCCGGACCGGTGGGCCGGTTCAGCCTCCCGTGGCGATAGCGCGTACTACCCCTTCGGCAGCGGGCCACGGGTGTGTATCGGTCGTCAGGTCGCCTTGACCGAGGCACAGTTCGCCCTTGCGCACGTGCTGCAGCACTACGACGTACAGGTGACTGCGGATGAACTTGATTTACAGCCGAGTGTGACACTACGCCCGTCGGGACCGATGGAAGCCGAGATATCAGCCATTGAGTAGCGTGGTCATGGGGTGAAAATGGCCTATCTTCACATAGGTCCGGGGAGTGGCATTCGATATGAGCGCAACTCGGTTCACCGTCGAAAGCGACACGCACACAGACGTGATTGATATCACCGACCGGGTTCGGGACGTAATTCCTGAAGACGCCGAAGGGACCTGCACCGTTTTCGTCCGTCACACCACGGCTGGCATCACTGTCAACGAGGCCGAGCCGCGATTGCTGGGTGACCTCAGCGACGCCCTCGGGGACCTTATTCCGGACAGCGGGTGGGACCACGACGAACTGGACGGCAACGCGGATTCACACGTCCGGGCGATGTTCGTCGGGCCAAGCGAGACGATTCCCGTCCGCGACGGGGACCTCGATATGGGGACGTGGCAGTCCGTGCTGTTCGTTGACTGTGACGGGCCGCGCGAGCGAGCGGTTGACGTAGTCGTCACCGACTGAGACGGCGACGGCATTACTGGCGACCACCAAGTCAGGCTGCCTCGACCTGCTGCTCGCCGTATATCTCGGCGAGTTTCTCGCGGTACGCGCTGCGGATGTTGCGTCGCTTCTTTTTCATCGACGGCGTGAGCAAGTCGTTCTCGGCGGTCCACTCCCGGGAGACGAGCGCGAACGACTTGATCCGCTCGACACGTTCGAGTTCCTCGTTGACCGCGTCGACGGCAGTCTGGACCCACGCGTGGACGCGTTCGTCATCGACCAGTGCCTCGGGGTCATCGGGAAGGTCGATACCCTCGCTGTCGGCCCACCGGTGGAGTTCCTCGAAGTTCGGGACGATTATCGCGCCGACGAACTTCTGGTCGTCGCCGACGACCATGACCTGATCGACCCGGTCGTTCGTCGCGAACTGGTCTTCGATGGGCTGTGGCGCGACGTTTTTTCCCGTCGAAAGGACGAGCAGTTCTTTGAGGCGGTCGTGATAAATAAGGAAATCGTCGTCGGTGCGTTCGACGATATCGCCGGTGCGGAACCACTGGGTGCCGTCAATTTCCGTGAAGGCCCGCGCCGTCGCATCGGGCGCGTTCCAGTACCCCTGCGTGACGTTCGGGCCATCGACGAGCAGTTCGCCCACGTCGCCGGTCACGCCGTCGAACTCGCTGGCGTCGACGACACCGGTATCGATGTGAACGTCGACAGCAGGCAACGGGGCTCCCAGGGTGCCGGGCCTGATGTCTTCCGGCGGGTTCACACTCAGAACCGGCGACGTTTCCGTGAGTCCGTATCCTTCGAGTATCGTCAGTCCCATCCCGAGGAACGTCTCACAGAGCGTTTTCGAGAGGCTGCCGCCCCCACTGACCATGAACTCGATGTTCCCGCCGAGCCGTTCTTTGACGGTGCTGTAGACGAGGCGGTCCGCAAGCGAGTGTTTCGCTGTGAGTATCGGTCCCGGATTCTCAGTGCGGGCGTACTCGCGGGCTACGTCCATCGACCAGTCGAAAATGCGCTTTTTCAGCGGGGACTCGCTGGCCTGCGTTCGCATATTGTCGAAAATGCGCTCGTACACTCTGGGGACGCTCAGCCCGGTCATCGGTTTCACAGTCTGGAGGTCATCAGCCAGTGTATCCGGACTCTCGGCATAGCTCACAGCTGCGCCAGAGGCGTACATGAAGAAATGGCCTGCAAGGCGTTCGAACACGTGCGCCAGCGGGAGGAACGCTATCGAACGCGTCTCAGCGGTAATGGTCGGGAGGTCCGACGGCTTGTCCGGCCGTGGCCCGATTCGCTTGCGCGTCTGATTGACATTCGCCCGGAAGTTGCGGTGGGTGAGCCGGACCCCTTTCGGTTGGCCCGTCGTCCCGGAGGTGTAGATGAGGCTCGCCAAGTCGTCGGGGTCGCGTTCGTCCAGCCAGGACTGGTATGCCGTCTCGCTGAACGTTTCCTCGCCGCGCCTGTACACCGTTTTGAGCGTGTGTACGTCTTCGCGGTCCACATCGGTGTCGTCCATGACAACGATGAACGAGAGCGACAGGTCGTCCTCGATAGCCAGCACACGGTCCAGCATCGCAGCGTTCTCCACGATAACGGCGCTCGCCTCTGGGTCCGACAACAGATACTGCACCTGTTTCGACGAGGAATCCGTATACACGGTCGTCACCACCCCACCCGCAGACAGAATGGCAAAGTCACTCAGCGCCCACTCCATCCGGGTGTTGGACAGGATACCGACGCGAGCGTCCGAGCCGACACCGAGGTCACGGAATCCTGCGGCCAAGTATTTGACGAGCTGATGCATCCGTTCGTAGCTGAGAGCGGCGTAGTCGCCGTCAGGAGCCGCCGGTATCACGTCGTCAGTCAGTGACCGGTCGTAGACGCCACCCTTGTACAGCTGAGCTGTTGTGTCGGCGTTCCGTGCCGCGCTTGCGGCGAACATCTCGCCCAGCGTGTCGTCGCCGATGACTTCGTCAGTGTACTCTTCCTCGGCCTGACGCCAACCAGAGTGCTTGCCCGCAGTCATGTCATGGGTCGGTGTTCACCATGGGAGCCCAAATATATGCAGGATGATAACACTTTTCGGGTTTGTTAGAGTTGTTTCACCGCGGTGTCGTCGGGTACCCAGACAGCAGCTAGCAACCGATCCAGATTACGACAACTACTCGATATATCTCGCCCAGACGACGAGACAGATGGTGTTACTAATTGACAATATGATAAATAAAGCAGTAAGGTGTCGTTTTTCCCCATACCATGCGTATAGGCTTTCTTTAGCTTCCACACAACAGAAATAAGAGTCATACTATGAGTTGATTTTCGGCATTTTATATATCAATCTTACATTTTGGAGGTGTATAACAAATTCATATCAGTGTTTATAGATACAAGAGATGCACCTAAATGATACACGGTACTCTCTGTCGGCTCATGTAGATCCGACCATCGAGGAACAGCTGCCTGCAGAAATAGCCGTCGCACGTACACCGGGACTTCGACATAGCCAGGAATGATACTCTCCGGTGCAATTGTTATCACTGGCCTGGTACTTGGGGTGACAGCCACGCAGTTGTGGGATCTCAGGCTGTCAGGGGTTATTGTCGTTCCCCTGTTTGCACTGTACACACTATATGACGTCTCATCCCTGCCAGTGCTGGTCGTCAGTGTCGCGGCTGCGTACTGGTGCCTTACGGTCGTTTCCGAACGGACACTGTTGTACGGTCGAAGGCTATTATATACCGCAATCTTGTTTGGCGCGGTCATTCCGTGTATTGCCGTCGCCGTACTAGCATCGTTCGGCTACTACACCAGCTCGATTGAGGTGTATGCGATCGGAAGCATTCTCCCGGGAGTCGCAGCGTATAACCTCCACCGACTTGAGTTTGAGCGACTGGTTGATGATCTCGTCGCGACCGGCGCTGCGTACATTGGCCTGCTCATACTCGGTTCTGCACTGGTCTCGGAGACCACACTGGCACTGCTCGGTACGGACGCAACGCTCCTGTTTTCGCCAGCATCTGATGTCGCAAAGTTCCGGAATGTCGCTGTTGCAGGCGGTAATTTCGGGATGATGCACGGTCCGGCAGTCGGCCTGAGCGTTCTGTTCCTGGGACTACTGGTATCGTTGTTCGTGGAGACGGTCTGGAACGTCCGGCTATACGGGATTATCGCCCTCCCGCTACTGGCACTCTTTGTTGTCGCCAAGCCTTCCGTGTTTTTGCTCTATGCCGCCTTCCTGCTGGCGACGTATGCGATCATTCAGTTCATCCATCGACGGACATTGGTGTATGGGCGGGTCCTCCTTTCAATGGCAGCCGTCACTGCTGTGTTGCTGTCCGTCCCTGCCGAGATGCTCACCGCTCTTCCGGGCAATTACCTGTTGTTTACCGCGCTGATCGGCGGAATCGGTGCATACAACGTCCACCGCCTCTCTGTGACCGAACTCCGCCAGTCGACCCGGCTTTCGGCAGCCATTTTTGCCGTATTTGTGCTGCTGGTGTCAGCACTGACGGCTCCCCCACCAGTGCCCGGTGGAATGGGATGGATTGCGCTGGTGACGGTTGTAGCGCTCGTCCCCGGCGGGCTGACGGCTGCCCGGCTTGAACAGCAACGACGACTCGATAAGCGATGGCGACCAGTCAGGAGAGACTCGGTATGAATCTCAAAAAATGTATCCAGCGGCTGCGCAAGGTTGCGAACCGAGGACCGTCGCACAAAGCCCGATTAGAGAACATAGACGAGAAGATCGTCGTAACCGGCACCCGCGGGAAATCCGGCGCAACGCGCTGGCTCTACGAGATTCTGTACGGTCGCGGACGAGACGCGTTCGCGAAGATTACCGGGAATCGGCCGCTCGTTCTGCATGACGGGGAATCCCACCCGATTGAGCGAGGGCGGCGAGTCACGCTGTACGAAAACGAGGCCCAGCTGCGACAGTACGCACCGGTCGAAACAGCAATCTTCGAGAATCAGGCGATTGGGGAGTACACCACGCGAACGGTCCATCAGCGGTTCACGGACCCCGATGTCATCTTTCTCACCAACATCAGGAGCGATCACCTCGACTGGCTCGGGGACACTCCCACACAGATAGCCCGGTCGTTCGCCAGAACGATTCCCGATGGTGTGACGCTCGTCGTCGGCGAACAGCGTCCGACTCTTCGCGCAGTGCTGAAGCGAGAACTGGAGGAGACTGATGTTCAGATCCGCTGGGTGCTGGTTCCGAAGGCACTACAGAATGTGCCGGGCGCAGAAACGATACTCGGTCTGAATGACGTGCTTGAAGCACTTGGCGAACAGCCGCTCTCTGACCGGCAAATAGAGGCCTATATCGATGAAATGCAGGTCAGATGGACAACACTGGCCGACGGCCGCGTCTATAATGCTGCGTCAGTCAACGACATCGATAGTACCGAAATCGTCCGCCGGGCACTCGATGATAATGATGTTGACACTATCCAGCCGCTGATATACTTGCGTCCAGACCGCCGTGCCAGAACAGCGTCGTTTCTGTCCTATCTGGACGGGTTGTATTCGGATGATGTGTTCGAGGTAACGCACGCTGTTGGCCCGCACGCGGAACTGTTTGACAATCAGGCGTCGTTCCCGGTTGCGACGCACGATGCGTCGAAATCTGCAAGTGCTGTGTTAGACGCAGCACTGTCACCGGGCTGGCCGGTTTTCATCATGGGGAACACTGTCGCCGATTTCATGCGCGACCTCGAAGCCGAAATCGAGGCACGGCAGGCAGACAGTAGCCAGGGAATGCCGGAGGAATCCACGTCAGCGAACGAGAAACGAGCAATCGAACGTCCACAATAACGATTACCAATGACAGATGAGACGACCAATAACGACGGCGCACAGTCAACAAACACCCCTGCTACCACTGGCGACGACAGTAGCCAGTCGGCCACCGAGGCAGAAACAACAGCTGAGGACACAGCGGCAGACGTAAGCGCGAAAACCAGTGGCATCCGCCGACGGGCGGTAATCGCTGGGACGCTCGGCTCTCCCGCTCTGTTCGGGGCCGGCTTTGCTGCCGTAGATTCATTCGGCATCCCGAGTATGCCGAGTCTCATCGGTGTCGGGGCTGCCAGTCCGTTAGAGCAGGCAAGAAACGGCACTGGGACGGCTGGTCAGATGGACAGTGCGACCGTCACGGTCGACGAACAGGCGGCACAGAATCTCCCAACGAACCGCTACAGACAACTTCACATTGCGGAGCCGGTCCGCAATATGCTCGACCGCGACCGTGGCGATCAAGTGCGTGTTACTCGCGGAAACGACGCCGCAGTCTATACGATCAGTGAAACTATCAGTGGAGACGCAAGTACCGTTCGGACCTCAGCAGAGGGCAAATGCCGCGTTTCCTTCTACGAGGACGGGAGCTTCTCTGACGAACGGCGATGGGGTTCCCTGCGCGGAGATGATAACTGTAGCCTCGCCGGCGAAGCGTTTGACGTCGAGATTGATCCGCGAGTCCCTGCTGCAGACCTGAGCCCCAGTGAAGCAAAGGAACGCGGTGAACTCATCGAAACGCTCAATATGGGTGGGAGTGAGTACGCCGTCCTGGCACCGCACGGCGGACAGATACAGCCGTTCACCGGCGGGCAGGTCACACGTCTCCGTTCGGAATTCTCTGATGCCAGTGTCACGTCCTGGAAGCTTCAGGGATACGGGTCGGACACGAGTTTCTACCGGTGGTACGTCCCATCGGCAGAGCTCTCGACTATCTGCTATCCGCGTCTCGCGGAATTGTCCGAGCAAACATACGACTACGCAGTCAGTTTCAACGGTATCAACGAGAAAACGATCTATGTCGGTGGCGCTGCACCCGAAGACATCCGACAGTCGGTTGCCGATTCGATTGACAGTGCGCTGCCACACGACGGGTCGCCGGTCAAACTGGGTGAGAGTCACTACGCAGCAGACAGCCCACAGACGCTAGTCAATCGGGTTACTGAGAGCCAATCGAACGGGATCTGGATCGGACAGCCCATCGCCGACAGGCGAAAGTACAGTGACTTGATCGCTGCTGCTGTCGGATCGGCGCTGTTCGACGGCTGAAGACGAAACCGCGCTCGGATCCAATCGCTCCGCCATGGTTTCTGAAGACGGGAGCTAAGCGGTTGGCTGGGCCCGCGCTGTCTCCTACAACACTTCAAATACATCGGCAACTGCGTCAGCAACGGTGTTTCTTGGTTCGTCTCTGACCGCCCACGGTTGCTCAATCTGGACGCCGTCGCTCCCGGATGCGGTGATCCAGTTGACGATGTTCTCCGGCGAATCGCCGGCCCGTGAGCCATCAGTAGCAAGGCGAACGTCACAGTCGACAACCTCGGAGATGGCGTCGCGAACGTCTCTACGGAGCCAGGTGGGTGCAGCGCCGCCAATACCCACGTGAGACTCTGACCAGCCATGGAAGGCGACGGCGTGGTCGAACTCCCGATCAGAGATATCTTGTAAGGCCGGGAACGAGTCCGGGTGGATAGCTGTCGAGGTAATGTGCCACCGACGGAACGCGCCGCCGCCGGGCGACCATCCCGAACTACACCATTTGGTTGCGTCCAGTTGGGCTGTCATGCGTTCCGCCTGCGTGTCAGTTCCCCACTCAATGTATCCACCGTGTGGCGCAAGGACTGCCAGTTCAGACTGCTCCGACTCAGTTGCCCGTTCTATAAACCCACCTTCTGCTTTGGCTTGCTCTTCGTCCAGATTCGAATCAATAACGTCTGCGCTAACAGCAACGCGGAACGACCCGCTTTTCGCTCGCAGACGCTCTCTCCCATTGTCGTTGATGTATCCGAACGTATCGTCCGAGAGAGCAACAGTGAATACTGCGGCCTCGCCGTCGTACACGAGTCGAACCTGCTGGTCCGCCTGAACACCGAGAGCGTCCATCATCGACTGTGGAAGCCGGCACCGCTCCGCAGAGCCGATATCGTCGGTCTCTCTCATCTGCACAGTCGTATTATTACGGCCGGAGCCGCGGCCTGGATTTCCACTCACAGCAGTTGCACCGAGTGTAAGAATGGTACTGCCAGCACTTGAGAGAACAGTTCGTCTTGTGATTCGATCCATCACGTCTCAACAATATAATCTGTTTTATACGCATTGTGGCCAGATTATCTGCTCTGAGAATCCTGCGGAACCGTCATTACAGTACCATTTTTATCAGAGCGTCCCGTGTTCTTTACATGGTAATTTCATCTGAGCCGGTCTGGGGAAACGCGATGGACGACTTCGTACAGGAGTATCAGAACGCGATTGTCTATGCTGATAAAGAACAAGAGACAGTCCTCCACGAAGGTGAGGTCCGTATTCTTGCAAACGGATGGGTCAAACTCCCTACAGAGAGACTACTCTCCCCCGATGCAGTGCATCACATCGATACCGGAACTGTGTAGGCACGTATGAATCATTGACACACATCTGTGGTCTGTCAAAGACGCACCGAGGGACGCAAACTGGAACAGGTACCCGGGCCTGAACCGGCAGGGAATACAGACGCGTTACTGCCACTCTAGCCGGCAGTCCTCGTTGCAAAAGTGGGCTGTTTCGACGGTGCTGTCCTCGATCCATGTAATGACGCGGTGGGTCACTTCGTTAGCGATAGCGTCACCGCAGGTAGCACACTCCGGTGCCTCGTCCTCGTCGATATCTTCGTGGTGATCCGATGTCGGGTCGACCATCTTAGTTGGGAATGTCTTTCACGACACTTAATCCCACATACTTGCACTGAACGTCACGAACATACACGAATGACGAATCAGAAACAAAAGGACACCTGCGTGGAGTCATCGTACACAGATGCTCGCTGCGAGGTCCTCGCTATCGGTCCCGAGTGACGGATTCGCCGGGTGTCGTCGTCGCGCCCGATGAGAGGACAACGCCGGCGTTCAGACTGGTGTTGATGGCCGTCTTTGCGCCGTCGCCCGCGACGACACCGAACTTCCGCCGGCCCGTCGAGACGCGGTCGCCTTTCACCGTCATTCGGACCGGGTCGCCGTCGTGGCGAAGGTTCGCCACCTGCGTTCCAGCGCCGAAGTTGACCTCGCGACCGATGACGCTGTCACCCACGTAGGAGACGTGGGGAACGTTCGAATCAGCCATCAAAACCGTGTTCTTGAGTTCGACCCCGTGGCCGACGTGGGTATCTTCACCCAGAAGGGTCGCCCCACGAATGTAGGCGTTCGGCCCGACGTGAGCGCCAGAGCGGACCAGCGCTGGCCCCTCGATGACGACGCCGGGTTCGATGACTGCACCCGCCTCGACGACGACTTCGCCGCGCAGGTCCGCATCGCCTCGCACCTCGCCGTCGAGTCGCCGGTCCAGTTGTCCCAGTTTCCACTCGTTGGCCTCCAGTAGCTCCCAGGGCCGGCCCACGTCCAGCCAGCGGTCGACCTCGACGGCGGTGACTGTCGACTCCTCGATGACTCTCGCAAGGACATCCGTGATTTCGCGCTCCCCGCGGTCGCTGAGGGGCACGTCCAGCCAGTCCCGTGCCTCGGCCGGGAAGACGTACGCGCCGGCGTTCGCCAGGTCCGTTGGCGGGTCGTCCGGTTTCTCGACGATGCCGGTGATGGTGTCGCCCTCAGTTGATAGGACGCCGTAGCTTGTCGGGTCGTCAACGCGGTAGGCGGCGACCGACGGCGCGGCGTCAAAGAGGCCGCTGAGACTCTCGGCGTCGTAGAGATTGTCGCCGTTGAGGACTGCGAAGGGACCCTCAAGATGTTCCTTTGCGGCGGCCACCGCATCGGCGGTCCCCAGTTGTTCCTCCTGGACGGCAAAGCTGACCGGGACGCCGCCGTACTCATCGCCGAAGTACGAGCGGACTGCCTCGGCCTCATAGCCAACGACGAAGATGAGTTCGTCGGCCCCCGCCTGAATCGCGGTGTCTGCGGTGTGTGCCACCAGCGGCCGGTCAGCGACCGGAAGCATCGGCTTCGGTGTGTGGTCCGTCAACGGCCGCATACGCGTCCCCTGCCCCGCCGCGAGTACGACAGCTTGCATGGTCTGCCCGTCGCCCGGCCCCGAAAAATACCTACCGCTGTTGACTCGTTCGAGAAGCGGGAGACATAGAAGTCACAGTAGTGTAATCGTGAGGGGCCCTACACCTATTCTACGGCCTCGAACGTCCACTCCGCTCCGAAAGGTGTCGTCCGGTAGTCCCACCGTCTGTCCGAATCCGGCTCCGTCACCAGTTCGATGGTTCTAGTTTCTCCAGCGGGAATCCGCTGTGTGAAAGGGCCATCGGCGTCAATGTACCACGTATCGGCGGAATAGCTGGCAAATAAGCCTGACTCTTCGGGTGTTTTGAACTCGAAGATAGATTTGAACATTCCGGCGCTGTCACCCACATTTTCGACCTCCATCGCAACTGTTGCTTCATCGCCTGTAACATCCTCCGGTGGCACATCGATATTCGCCAGTTCGAACTCGGGGAAGCCACCGGGAGACTGTAGCGGGATTTCGATATCAGCGACCGCACTCCCCTCAGCGAGGTTTATGCCGAATGTGAGGTCGTCAATCTGAGCCTTCGGGACAGCGTAAATCAGGTGGCCGCTGTAGGTCTGTCCCGGGTTGATGTTCTCCCCGGCTGCATTCGTTCCGTCACGACCTGCGGCCGACTCGCTCACGAAGCTCGATTCGGGAACAACAAAGTCGTCTTTTGACACTGTCTTTGCCTCACCCGTTCCATTCTCGAACGTAACGCTCAGAATCAGCAGGATATTATCTGAGACCGTTTCGCGGATAGCATGTGCAGTGTTGTCGCCTATGGTCCGTTCGCCAGGAGACAACTCGTATGCTATCATCTGTTCATAGGTCATATCGGACACTGTGGCCTGAACCCCACTCGCAAGCTCAATGGTTTCCCCAGTGCTCCCCTGCTTCGGGAGGACCGACACGGTTGACGTGACTGTATCGTCGACAGCGTAGAAGTCCGAAGACGTTTCAAACGCCCATGCACCGGCGTAGTTGGCGTCAACACGATAGCTATGCGAGACTTCTTCGCCGGATTTCAGGCCATCAGCGTTGACGGTAACTGTCTGTGGCTCAGTGGCACCCGATTCTGAATGGACGAACTCGATGGTCGCATCCCCGGAGATCGGCTCGCCACCGACGTTGACAGCAGTCACGTCACCCTTGATGGTGTCACCGAACGCGACCTCTTTTGGCCCACTCACTGAGAGCAATTTCAGTCGCGCCGGTGCTTCCTGGTCTACTTCATACGTGGGTTCGGGCGTTGATGTTGACTCGTTTCCGTCTCCCCCGTCGCTACCACTGCATCCGGCAAGGCTGAGTGCAGCCATGCTGCTTCCAATCGTACCGATGTATGTTCGTCGGTCCATGTACTACTGGGATTATATACATATACAAATATGTTTTCTTTTAGTTATTTATTTGTTAAATATGAATGTATAAAAGCTTATCATCCAAAATAAAATCTTGTAGATTTATTTGAGCCAATCGACTGTCAGGATAGCGGATACCACTGGTTTGCCTACCGTCAGCGTCTCCGACGGGCACGACAAGGGGGTCCGACCAACGTCCTGAGACAGCGACGGACCAGCGGCAAGTGACAAGCGTCCCGGCCCGCCGGAAAGTGACGCAGTTCGGTGGATATACCAGACGAACGGCCCACTGGCGGGGCAGTGGAGTCATTGCGGGACGAATCGGCCGATCGTGCGGGATGGGATAGTGTGCGTTTCTGGTGGCGAGACGACGGTCCATGCCGTTGACCGAATTGCCGGAGAGCGTGTCTGGAGCTACTCGTTCGAACGGTCGCTACGGGAGATTCAGACGACAGCTGACACAGTTGTCTGCTGGACCCGGAGCGATGACGCGACCGGTGTGCACGCGCTTTCTTTCGGCGGCGACCCGATATGGAGCGGCATCAGTCGGGGAACAACGATCCCCCTAACGGTCACAGATTCTAGGACGTATCTCGGGACACAGACCAGGTACACCGTGCAACTCGGAGGCTGAAAGCGCGAGTGCGCACCACACCTGTTCAGCGGGGTGCTGCACCGAACGGCTGATGCAGCAGTTGCTTGCGAACTTGTTTGCGACAGTAATGTGCTCGGTCAGGGATTTGAACCCTGGTCCTCGGCTCGAAAGGCCAAGATGATTGGCCGGACTACACCAACCGAGCGTACTCAATCGTTCCGGGTGGACCAATTTAACCCCATCGAAATCAACGCTACCTGAGGATGCGTACCACAGGCGTGCGAGTATCGTAAACAGACCGCCCCCGAAACGTATCCAGCAAAAAGATGCGACGGTGTTGCTCGGCGGACGTCTGTCTGGTATTACTTCCCTTCGAAGTCCGGCTCTCCGTCGCCCATGAACGCGTTGATGCCCTCCATCACGTCGTCGGTCCCGATGAGGTGGCCGAAGGCCTGTGATTCGACTTCGAGGCCAGCATCGATGTCGTCGCGGCCGGCGAGCATCGCGCGCTTGGTGAGTTTCTGTGCGACTGGCGGACCGGCGGCCATGTCTGTGGCCAGTTCCAGCGCTCGCTCGTGGAGGGCGTCGTTGTCGACGACCTCGTTGATGAAGCCGTACTCGGCCATCTCGTCGGCGTCGTAGCGGTCACCGGTGAAGATAATCTCCTTGGCGCGGCCTTCGCCGACGATGCGAGCGAGGCGTTGCGTGCCGCCCCAGCCCGGCAGTAGGCCGAGGTTGTGTTCTGGCTGGCCCAGTTCGGAGCGTTCCGAGGCCACGCGGAGGTCGGCACAGGTCGCCAGTTCCATCCCGCCGCCCAGCGCGTAGCCGTCGATTCCGGCGACGACTGGCATCGAGCATTCCTCAAGCTTGCCGAAGGTTTGCTGGCCCTTGCGGGAGAGTTCAATAGCGTCCAGCGGCGTCGCGTTCGAGGCCATCGCCTGCACGTCGGCCCCGGCAGAGAACGCCTTGTCGCCGGCTCCGGTCAGCAGGATGGCACGCACCTCGTCGTCATCTTCGAGCAGGTCGACGGCGTCGGCAAGGTCGTCCATCAGGTCCGGGCTGACGGTGTTCATCCGGTGTGGACGGTCGAGTTCGATGTGACCGACCATGTCACCGGGATATTCGACGGTGACGTTGTCGAACTCCGCCGGCGCATCGTCGTCGCTGCCGTAGAAGCCGCCCGACTCGGCGGCCTCTCGGAGGCCGTCAGCGACGGCATAGCGCTCCGCGCCGGTCTCCTCGTGGGTTTCCTCGAGTGTGTCGATAAGCGTCTCCAGACCGGTCTTGTCGGCGATTTTTGCGGGACCGTCCGGGAAGCCGCCGCCGAGCTGGACAGCCTGGTCAATGTCTGCAACGGGAGCGACGTCGTTCTCGACGAGTTTCCCGACCTCGTTTGCCATCACGGCGACGAGGCGGTGCTCGACATCTTCGCGGCCGGCATCCGTCGGAATGTCGACGCCGCCGTTCTCATAGTCGTAGAAGCCCTTCCCGGTCTTCTTCCCGAGTTCCTCGTTCTCGACCTTCTCTTCGAGCAGCGGACACGGGGCGTACGGCTCGCCGAGGACCTCGTGCATGTACTCAAGCACGTGCAGCCCCACGTCGTTGCCGACCTGGTCCGAGAGTTCGAACGACCCCATCGGCAGGCCCATGTCGAACTTCGTCGTCGAGTCGACCTCGGCGATGGTCGCCGCGTCGTCGTGGACGAGCCACGCGGCCTCGTTCATCAGCGGGACGAGGATGCGGTTGACGATGAATCCCGGCGAGTCCTTGCGGACGCGGACCGGTGTTTTGCCGAAGTCTTCGGCAAGCGCCTCGATGGCTTCCAGCGTGTCGTCGCCCGAGTGTGCGCCGGAGATGACCTCGACCAGTTGCATCCGCACCGGCGGATTGAAGAAGTGCATCCCACAGAACTGCTCGGGCCGCTCGGTCACTTCCGACAACTCCGTGATGGAGAGGCTGGATGTATTGGTGGCGAAGATGGCGTCTTCGGGCGCGTGTTCTTCGACCTCTGTGTACACGTCCTTCTTGATCTCCATTTTCTCCGGCACGGCTTCGATGACCACGTCGACGTCGCTGACTGCTTCCTCGACATCGACCAGCGGCGTGACGCGGTCAAGCGCCGCATCGGCTTCCTCCTGGGTGAGCTGGTCTCTCTCGGCCAGCTTGTTCAGCGACCACTCGATGTTGTCGTAGCCGTCCTCGACGAACTCGTCTTTGATGTCTCGCATCCGCACGTCGTAGCCTGCGAGCGCGGCCACTTCGGTGATTCCATGGCCCATATTCCCGGCACCGAGCACGGCGATAGTGTCAATATCCTCGAAATCCATGACATATCGTTCCACTGCCGGCCGAGGCTTCAACGTTTCTCTCATTAGAAAACCACTCTCCAGTTTATTTCGGATTACAAACCATTAATGCATATCACGTCAACACACCACATATGGACTTCGGACTGACAGAAGAGCAGCGACAGATACAGGACGAGATAGCCCGGTTCGCGGAAAACGAAATCAAACCCGTCGCGACCGAGTACGACACTGAAGAGAAGTTCCCCCGAGAAATCGTCGAAAAAGCCGCTGAGATGGGGTTAACCGGGGCGAACATCCCGATGGAGTATGGTGGCGCAGGCTACGATACGCTGACGAACGCCATCATCGCCGAGGAACTGTTCGCGGCCGATCCCGGTATCGGTCTGAGCATCCAGTCGGCCGCGTTCGGTGCTGACGCCCTCATCGGGTTTGGCTCAGAGGCCCAGAAGGAGGAGTACTTGGAGCCCGTTGCCACGGGCGACGCCATCATGGGCGCGGCCATCTCCGAACCCGACACCGGCTCGGACGTGTCGTCGGTGTCGACGCAGGCGCGAAAGGACGGCGACGAGTGGGTCATCAACGGCAACAAGATGTGGATCACTAACGGCTCGGTCGGCGACTACTTCGTCGTGCTCTGTGAGACTGACCCGGACGCGGAGGGGCGGTACAACGGCTTCTCACAGATTCTCATTGAGTCCGACCGCGACGGGTTCGAAGCCGAGAAGATTACGGGGAAACTGGGTATCCGTGCGTCGGATACCGCAGAACTCATTCTCAACGATGTGCGCGTCCCCGAAGACAACCTTGTGGGAACGCGCGGGGCCGGCTTCCTCCAGATAATGCAGTTCTTCGACGAGACCCGGACCGGCGTGGCCGCACAGGGCGTCGGTATCGCTCGCGGGGCCGCCGAGCGCGCGCTGGAGTACGCCCAAGACCGCGAGCAGTTCGGCCAGTCCATCTCAGAGTTCCAGGCCACCCAGCACAAACTCGCCGAGATGTTCACCGAAATCGAGGCGGCACGCCAGCTAACTCACAAGTCCGCCTGGAGCGTCGACAACGACGCCGACAAGCTCACCCAGCTGGCCTCAATGGCCAAAGAAAAGGCCTCCCGCGTCGCCGTCGAAACAGCCGACGAGGCCGTCCAGATCCACGGCGGCGCTGGCTACGTCAACGACTTCGACGTCGAGCGGTTCTACCGCGACGCCAAGATCACCCAGATCTACGAGGGGACGACCGAGATCCAGAAGAACATCATCGCCCGAGAACTGCTCGGGAAGGGCATGACGTAAACTACCCCACCCTACTTCGCTCGGTCTGACGACCTCGCTTCGTTGAGGGTGGGGCTTTCGCGTGGACTCCCGCTCTGGCCGGAATCTCCGGTAGGAGTCTCATACTCTCCGTTCGCGTTCAACGTCCCGCGATTCAAGCGCACGCCTACGGGTGCGCCTCCACCGTCCCCAGTTTGGTTACGACGGAGATACCGCAAACCGATGTTTTTTGCCGCATTGTAGTCGGCGTGGTTCTCGTAGCCGCATTTCAGGCACACGAACGCCTCGCTGTCGCGGTTGTCCGGGTGGGTGAACCCGCAGTGTGAGCAACGACGTGACGTGTTTTCCGGGTCTACCACTGCCACATCAATGCCGTGCAACTCGGATTTGTATTTCACGTACTCGTACAACCGCTCGAACGCCCACTTGTGGCCCCACGACGCTTCGGGGAGTCGGTCACGGATGCCGCTCAACTCCTCGAAGGCGATGATCGTACATCCGTTCTCGGCGGCTTCTTCGATGATACCGTTGGCAATCCGGTGGAGCATCAGTTTGAACCGGCCCGTTTCCTTCCCTCCGACCGACTGGATATTCTCGTGAGCGGCCCGCGTGCCACACTGCTGGAGCGGGCCACGCCGCTCCTCGTACTCGCGCCTCGTGGTCGAACTCGTGGCCGCTCCAGAACGTCCCTGTCGAAGTAACAGCGAGTTGGTTCACGCCGAGGTCAACGCCGAGGACTGTCCTGTGCCCGGTCGTCGCCTGTTTCGGCGTGTCAGACTCCACCTCCGCCTTTGTACGGAGATGAAGGAACCACTGGCCGTCTCTGTGGTGCAGTTCTGCGCCCGTCACTTGGTAGTCGTCGCTGTCGAGATACCGACTGTGTGGTGTGTCGCGGTCGGCGGCGGGAAGGAGGTACTCGACTTCGATACGGCCCTCAACGGTCGCCAGCGACACGTGCTCGTCGTGGAATGTCGCGCACCGATTGTCGTACACCACGGTCGGACTCGTGAAGTGCGGTTTTCCCGCGTACTCGCCCTGCTTCCAGCGGGCGACGGCGCTCTGTACGGCGTCGGCGGCCTTGTTGCGAGCGTTCTGGACGAGATTCGCGTGCAATCGTGTTTGCTCACGCACGTCGTCGTAGGTTTCTGCCTGCAACTGGGCCTTGCTCGTCGTTTTGTATTCGCCCTGCCATGCGTGGTCTACGACGTAGTTGGCGGCCCACAGAAATTCATCGACGGTTTCGCGGAGAAGTGCGGCATCGTTGCTGTCCACGTCGAGTTTGACTGAAACAGTGCGCCGCACTTCCATGGCTCAGACGTGTGCTCAGTGTTTTATCAGCGTTGGGGAGAACAGACGGCAACAGTCCGTGGTCTGTGTCCGGGTTGTCGGCTTCCTCTCCGGCCTACTCGTTCGCTTCGCTCACTCCTTGAGGCCGGAGGCTCCGCCTCGAAACTGCATGATTTTTGCCTCGGTCACCGCTTAGTGGCCTGTGGACCTCCCGCTGCTTTCTTTAATTGCTGGTCGAACCACTGCTTTTTAAGCTATCGAGCGTCGTAGTTGTGGTAATCATGGGCGACCGAACTTCACGCCACGTTGCTCGCCCGCTTCGAACCACAGGCAGTCACCGCTTCTCCCGTCGCTGTTGTCGATTCTAATGTCCAGTGCTTCGGCCCGGCCAGCCGTCCCGTCTACAGACGACACCACCCACACTACACACCATGTTTGACCGACTGAAAGCGGATATTCGTACAGCACTCACAAAGGACCCGGCGGCGACCAGCGCGATGGAGGTCGCGCTCACGTACCCCGGCCTGCACGCGATCTGGGCCTATCGTGTCGCCCACTGGCTCTGGGCGAACGACCGAGCGTTGCTCGCCAGACTCATCTCCCACGTCGCGCGGTTCCTGACCGGCGTCGAGATCCACCCCGCCGCGGAGATCGGCGAGCGCGTGTTCATCGACCACGGGATGGGCATCGTCATCGGGGAGACGGCCGAAATCGGCGACGACGTGCTCCTGTACCACGGTGTCACCCTCGGCGGCACGTCCATGCGCCGCGAAAAGCGCCACCCGACGGTCAAGGACGGCGCGACCATCGGCGCTGATGCCTCGATAATGGGACCGATCACCGTTGGAGAGAACGCGTCCGTCGGCGCTGGCGCAGTCGTCGTCGATGACGTGACCCCGGAAACGACAGTCGTGGGCAACCCGGCGGAGCCTGTCGGCGCTGCCGGTGTCGCCTCACCAAATCCGGACCCTATCATCGCTGACGGCTAACGGCGACAGATACGTTCTTTTCCGTCGAGTCAGTATCACAGAGCCATGAGTGACTCGCCACATGAGGTGTTACGCGCAGACCCCGATATCGGGCCGCTGGTCGAGACACACGGCGAACTCACGCTCGACCCGGCGTCGGACCTTTTCGAGCGGCTCGTCGTCTCGATTCTCCGCCAGCAGGTGTCGATGGCGTCGGCCGCCGCGACACGGGAGCGACTGTTCGACGCCGTCACCGTGACACCGGCGGGCATCAAAGACGCTGACAACGACCACCTCCGGGACGCCGGGCTCTCGCGGCAGAAAACCCGCTACGTCAACGAGGTCGCCGATGCGTTTCTGGAACACGGCTACTCGCTGGAAACGTTCGAGGACGCCGCCGACGAGGAGATCCACGAGGAACTGACCGCCATTACGGGTGTCGGCGACTGGACCGCAAATATGCAACTCCTGTTCGCGTTCGGCCGAAAAGATGTGTTCCCGGTCGGCGACCTCGGCATCCGCAAGGGGTTCGAGGCCGTCGTCGGTGACGGGTACAGCCGCGCGGAGATGCGCGAGTACGCCGAGCGGTGGTCGCCGTATCGGAGCTACGCGAGCCTGTATCTGTGGCGGGCCAGCGAGGATATCGCCGAAAGCGTCGCAGAAGTGCGCGAGGACTGAGACGGCTCGAAAGCTGGTACGAACGCGTCGCTACTCTTCGCTCTGCTCTTCTTCCTCTGTTTCCACGTCTGACTCGTCGTCCGCACGGCGGGTCACGTCGACCTGATAGTGCTTGAGGATGTCCCGACCCAGCAACAGCGGATAGTCCATGTGCCCGCGGTCTTCAACGCTGGCGGTGACGGTGTGCTGGGTCCCGCCGACGCCGACGACGAGGTCAACGACCGGGCGCGAACGACCGGACTTGAGGCTCCCTGATTTGATCTTCACGATGTCGAGAATCGGCCCCGTTCCGATTTCCGCGGCGAGCTTGGCGTCGATGCTGGTTCTGGTCGCGCCAGTGTCGGATTTCGCGAGGACGGACTTTGTCCCCTGCGTCCCGGTGACGACAACCTCCTCGATGTAGCCGACGACGACGTTCTCCTGTGCTTTCGGCTGTGGCTTCTTCGGCGTACACGCAGGCTTGGAGTCGTCAAGCCGGTCGGAGAGTCGCTCGACAGTTTCATGATCGACACTCCCGCCGGCCCGCTCGATGGCGAGCTGAGCGATGTACGGGGCAGGGCTGACGCCGCTGGCCTTGAACAGGCCACGGAACCCGGCAGTGGGGTTCACTTCGAGCACGTAGTAGCCGTCATCGCTCTGGACGATGTCGACGCCGGCGTAATCCAGCCCGATGGCGTCGACCGAATCGAGCGCGATGTCCCTGACTCGCTCGGGGAGTTCACCCGTCATGTCCTCGACCTCGCCGCCGAGCGCGACGTTCGTCCGCCACTCGCCCTCGGGCGCGTAACGGTTCATCGCGCCGACGATCTGGTCGCCGACGACGTACACGCGGAGGTCGTGGTGGCGCTGCTCGTCGTGTTCCATGTACTCCTGTAAGAACGCGTAGCGGCCACCGACCTGTGCGTTGACCTGGTTTTCCAGATCGACCATCCACGTCCCGCCGCCGTGGGTGCCGATGGCCGTCTTGTACACCGCACGATCACCGAAGCGGTCCCGTTCCTCGTTCAGCAGGTCACTCGATAGCGCGAGCAGGGCGTCCGGGACCGGAACGCCGGCATCGGCCAGCGCGGCAGCGCTTGCGAACTTATGGAGGGCCGTCGTCGCCGCCATCGGCTCATTCAACGTCGGTGCGAGCCGGCTGATAGTCATCCCGAGGCCGATCCCTTCCGCGGGGTGTTCGTCGCTGGAGAGCAGCAGCCGATTTGCGACCACATCAACGGCGGGCTCGAGCGTCATTTCGCCGTCGGTAACGCTTATCTCGGTGTTTTCGGCGCGAAGCCACTCCGTGTCGTAGCCCATCTCATCGACTGCGTTCAGGATGGCCTTCGACTCCTTGCTGGAGTGGAGGCTGAGAACGCCGACGGTAATATCCTGGTCGCTCATGCTGTCGCCTTCTGCCGGCCGCAGTATAGGTGTACGGATATGTAATGCGGGACGACTCTACCGGGGGACCGCCTTGCCGGAGGGGTTTTAGCCGCCGCCTCTCGTTGTGATGGCATGGACGAGGCCGAGCCGTTCACCTACGACGGGGGAATCGTTGCGCCGGGCGAAACCCGCAACATTCGCTACACGGTCAGCGAGACGTATCTGGGGGATGCCGTCCGGATGCCGGTTACCATCGTCAACGGGAAGCGGCCCGGTCCGACCGTGTTTCTCACTGCAGCGGCACACGGTGACGAACTCAACGGCATCGAGGTCGTTCGAGAGGTCGCCCACGAATGGAACCACGACGGGCTGGCGGGGACGCTGATCTGTCTGCCAGTGCTGAACGTCCCTGCATTTCTGGCACAGGAGCGGTACCTGCCGATCTACGACCGCGACCTGAACCGCTCGTTCCCCGGCGACCCCGAGTCGACGAGCGCGAAACGGATGGCCCACGAGATTTTCCGGAACTTTCTGGCTCCCTGTGACGTGGGCCTCGACTTCCACACGTCAACGCGCGGGCGGACGAATATGCTCCACGTCCGGGCGGACATGGACGACCCGAAGGTTGCGCGGGTCGCAAACGCCTTCTCGTCGAACGTCATCATCTCCTCGGACGGCCCGTCGGGGTCGCTCCGGCGGGAGCTGAGCGATTCGGGCGTCCCGACGATCACGATAGAGATGGGCGAAGCCCATCGGTTCCAGCGACCGCTCATCGACTCAGCGCTGGAGAGTGTGCGGTCGGTGCTTGCGGAGTTTGGTCTCCGGGACTCCGACACCGTCCGGTGGCCGGGCTGGCGGACAGTCATCGACGACAGCGGCGAGAAAACCTGGATCCGTGCGGACTCGGGCGGACTGGTGGATATGCACTACGACCGCGGTGACCTGGTGTACGAAGACGACGTGATCTGTACGATCGCCAATCCGTTCAAAACGGAGAATACACTGATGCGTGCGCCGTTTACCGGCCTGCTGGTCGGCATCCTTGAGAACCCACTGGTGTATCCCGGCAACCCTCTCTGTCATCTGGTCCGACTTGATGACCGGACACAGAGAGCTATCGAGTGGAACCGCCGGGCTGACGACGACGATTGGTAACTGCAGAGTAGTCAATTGACGAACGTCTTCGGACGAGATTCCGGCGATACGCGTCCATTGTAGAAACTACTATCTGTCCCCGGACTAACCCCCCAGTGTATGAGTCAGTCTTACAATCGCGGCACCGTCGAGGACTTCGGACGGTGGCGGGAGTTCACGGCCGGGATGTGGGCCTGGATCTTCCACAAGTTCACCGGCTGGGTTCTCGTGGGCTACCTGTTCACCCACATCGCGGTGCTGAGCACTTCGGTCGGCGTCGATCCGGCGAGCGCGCAGGCAGGCAGTGACCTCTACACCAGCACGCTCAGCGGCCTCGAATCGCTGCTGATCGTCCGGTTCCTTGAAGTCGGCCTGCTGGCCGTCGCCGTCTTCCACATCCTCAACGGGATTCGACTGCTGATGGTTGATCTCGGCGTGGGGCTGGAATCGCAGGACAAGAGCTTCTACGCGTCGCTCCTGCTGACCGGCGCAATCGTCATCGCAAGCGTGCCGACGTTCCTCGGGGGGAAACTAGCCTGATGGCACAGCATTACTCCTCCTTTGACCGCGGCGGGCGTCGCTGGCTGTTCCAGCGCCTGACAGCAGTGTTCCTCATCGGCGTGCTCGCGTTCCACTTCATGCTGTTGCACTTCGTGAACCACGCTTCGGATATCACGTTCCTTGGCACGCAGGCTCGGATGAGCCAGGTCAGCTACTTTGCGACGATGTGGCTGTTCCTCGTGACCGCGACGTTCCACGGCGTCAACGGCGTGTACAACGCGCTGGTCAATCAGGGACTCACCGGTTCCCAGAAAAACGCAGTCAAATACATGCTCGGCATCGCTGGCCTTCTGCTCGTCGTGCAGGGGACCCGCGTGTCGCTGGCCATGACGACCCTCGTCTGAACTATGAGTACGCAAATCGAACAACAGGAAACCGAGACAGAGGCCGACGAGGAAACAGAGCCCGAGGTCGAATCCCCGGGCGACCGTCGGCGTGCACAGCGAGACGAACGACAGGCACAGGAGCAGGCCCAGCGGGAAGTCGAAGAGGAGACGCTCGACGACGAAGACACGATCACGCTGAAAGTATTCCGCTACGACCCCGAAGTCGAGGGGAAGCAGGAACCACGCTTCGACGACTTCCGCGTTCCGTTCCACAAGGGCATGACCATCCTCGATGCCCTCATCTACGCACGGGACCACTACGACTCCTCGCTGACTTTCCGACACTCCTGCCGACAGGCCGTCTGTGGGTCAGACGCCCTATTCGTCAACGGCAGGCAGCGCCTCGGCTGCAAGACGCAGATCTCCGAGCTTGAGGACCCGGTCCGCATCGAGCCGCTGCCCCATCAGGAGGTCGTGAAGGACCTCGTCGTCGATATGGAACACTTCTACGACCAGATGGAGGCCGTCGAACCGTACTTCGATGCCGACGAGACCCCGGACGACAAGCTCGAAGAGCAGCGCCAGACCCGGGAGAACCGCGAGAAGGTCAAGATGTCCACGCGGTGTATCTGGTGTGGCGCGTGTATGTCCTCGTGTAACATCGCCGCCGGCGACAACGAGTACCTCGGCCCCGCCGCTATCAACAAGGCGTACCGCTTCGCGATGGACGAGCGCGAGGGCGAGAACCGCAAGCAGGAACGCCTCCGTATCATCGAGCAGGAACACGGCGTCTGGCGCTGCCAGACCCAGTTCTCCTGTACCGAAGTGTGTCCAAAGGATATCCCGCTGACCGAGCACATCCAGGAACTCAAGCGGGAAGCGGTCAAGAACAACCTGAAGTTCTGGTAACGCGGTTCGACTGGCTAGTTTTCCGTTCGCGTACTGAGTAAGCAGCGGTAGCGACTGTGATTCGAGCCGAATCGCCACAGGTCTCATATAGATTTGCGCGCTGAACTGGGTGAGCTAGGTTTCGGAAGGGACAGGCATGAGCGCAGAATTCAGTTCAGCTACCGCAACAGATGAACTCGAATCGCGCACCGCCGCTCTCGCTGTCAGTCGCGATGACCTCCCAGTTGTGTGCGTCGACGATCTGTTCGACGATACAGAGCCCGAACCCGGTTCCGTCATCGGCCGTTGAATAGCCGGGTTTGAACAGGTCTGCAGTCCCGTCGGGGAAGCCCGCCCCGTCGTCCGTGACGTAGAATCCCCACGATTCTGTCCCGACAGTGACGGTTACGTCGTCGCCACCGTGTTCGACAGCGTTCCGAAAGAGGTTCTCCAGTAATTCCAGCATCGCACCTTCGTCGGCTTTGATGCTGTCGTCGGCCTCGGTTTCAAGCGTCGCATCCTGCGTGTCGACCATCGACCAGGCCCGCTGTGAAAGGGCGTTGAGGTCGATTGTCTCGATTTCCGCGGGATTAACGCCCTGTTTGGCGAGCACGAGCAAGTCATCGATGAGCGTGTACATCCGGTCGATGCTCCGCTCGGCACGCTCGAAATGTGCTTCTTCGCCTGTCTCACGTGCGAGTTCGAGCGAGCCGTCAAGGACGTCCAGCGGGTTCCGTAGGTCGTGACTAATCGCGTCCGAGAATCGCTCAAGGCGCTGGTTCTGTCGTTCGAGTTCCTGTTCGCGCTGTTTCCGTGCGGAGATATCGCGGGTCGTCACGACGACGTGGTCTTCCAGCGGGCCGTTCGTGACTTGCTGGCCGCGGGACTCCGCCCAGATCCAGTCGCCATCTGCGTGGCGGTACCGGTGCTCGATGACGGCGACGTACCCCGGTTCGTCTATCATCCGGCCGAACTCGGTGAGCGCGTTCGGGAGGTCGTCCGGATGGACGTATCCAAAGAGGTCCGAATCCTGCATCTCGTCTTGCTTGTAGCCGAGGACGCGTTCCACGGACGGACTGATGTACTCAACGTTGCCCTGCTCGTCGAACACAGTGAGCACGTCGGAGGTATGCGTGACGAACTGGCGAAACTGGGCTTCGAAGCGCGGTCGGTCGCTGACATCGCGGGAGGTGAACACCCGGCAATCGCGGTCCGTCTCGGTGTCCCCTGAGACGGTTGTTTCGAGCCAGACCCAGTCACCGTCGGCGTTCCGGAACCGGTACTCAGTCCCGTCGTCTTCACGCTCGCCGGTAAGTGTGGCGAGGACACGATCTGTATCCGCTGGGTGGACGAGATCCAGTCAGTTCGTGCCGACAAGCGACTCCATATCGTACCCCAGTACGCGTTCGATTGCTGGACTTACAAACCGTATTGTCAATTCCTCGTCAGTAACTGCCAGCACCGTGGGTGCCTCAGCTAACACCGCTTCGAAATCGTCAGTTGACGTGAGGTACTGGTCTGGCATCAGGTTTGAAGCGGGTCAACGCCCGTGGTAGGACTGTCTGTGGGGTCCGATATCAGTAGTTGGTTCCTAAGTATTCACAGCACGTGATATAATTCCATCGGAGGGAACAAAACTCAGTTCGTCTAATAGTTCGTCCCGATAGCAGAAGCGGAATGCGGCCCATCGGTGACGAAGCTCTCGGTAACGCAACAGGGAGGCTTAAGTTTGGCTAATCCTAAGCCGAAACCACGCCAAGAGACACTCTCACAATGTACGAACACGATGTCATCGTGGTCGGCGCGGGTGGCGCTGGCCTCAGGGCGGCTATTGCAGCGAACGAAGAGGGTGCAGATGTTGCCCTCGTGACCAAGCTCCATCCGGTTCGGAGCCACACAGGTGCCGCGGAGGGTGGAATCAACGCCGCCCTTCAGGAAGGGGACTCCTGGGACCTCCACGCGTACGACACGATGAAGGGGTCCGACTACCTCGGCGACGCCCCTGCCATCGACACCTTCGCCAAGGACGCTCCGGAAGAGGTCATCCAGCTCGAACACTGGGGGATGCCCTTCTCGCGTGAGGACGACGGCCGCGTCTCTCAGCGACCGTTCGGTGGCCTCTCCTATCCGCGGACGACGTACGCGGGTGCCGAAACCGGTCACCACCTGCTGCACACGATGTACGAACAGGCGGTCAAGCGCGGCATCGAGGTGTACGACGAGTGGTACGTGACCCAGCTCGCGGTCACCGACCACGACGACCCCGAGGACCGTGTCTGTCACGGCTGTGTCGCCTACGACATCAAGTCCGGCGAAATTCAGGGCTTCCGCGCCAACAACGGCGTGATTCTCGCAACCGGTGGGCTGGGACAGGCCTTCGACCACACCACGAACGCCGTCGCCAACACCGGCGACGGCTGTGCGATGGCTTACCGCGCCGGCGTCCCGATGGAGGACATGGAGATGATCCAGTTCCACCCGACGACGCTGCCGTCCACGGGCGTCCTCATTTCTGAGGGGGTTCGCGGTGAGGGTGGTATCCTCTACAACGACAACGAGGAGCGGTTCATGTTCGAGCACGGCTACGCCAACAACGAGGGGGAACTGGCCTCCCGCGACGTGGTCGCCCGTGCTGAACTGACGGAGGTCAACGAGGGCCGCGGCGTCGAGGACGAGTACGTCGACCTCGACATGCGCCACCTCGGCGAGGAGCGCATTCTCGACCGCCTTGAGAACATCCTCCACCTCGCGGAGGACTTCGAGGGCGTCGACGGCCTCGACGAGCCGATGCCGGTCAAGCCCGGCCAACACTACGCCATGGGCGGCGTCGAAACCGACGAGAACGGCGAGACGTGCATCGACGGCCTCTACGCGGCCGGCGAAACTGCGTGTGTTTCGCTGCACGGCGCGAACCGGCTCGGGGGCAACGCCCTGCCGGAACTGCTCGTGTTCGGTGCCCGGGCCGGCCACCACGCCGCCGGCAAGGACATGAAGACCGCCGAAATCCAGACTGGCCCGTCCGCCAAGAGCGAACCCGGCGACGTGGAGCCGCCGGTCGACCCCGGCGCAATCGACGCCAGCAGCGGCGACGTCGCCGCCGACGGAGCCGCCATCGAACCGAAAGCGGTGCTCGAAAGCACTGTTGAGCAGGAACGCCAGCGCATCGAGGACCTCATCGAATCCGACGGCATCAACCACGCCGAAGTCCGCGCAGACGTACAGGAGACGATGACTGACAACGTCAACGTGTTCCGGACTGAAGAAGGCCTTGAGAAGGCCCTTCGGGACCTCCGGTCGGCGCGCAAGGAGTACGAGAACGTCGCCGTCGAAGACCCGTCCCGGACCTACAACACGGACCTTATCCACACCATCGAGACTCGCAACATCCTCGATGTGGCCGAGGCCATCACGCTCGGCGCGCTTGCCCGCGAAGAGTTCCGCGGCGCACACTGGCGTGCTGAGCACCAGGAACGCAAGGACGAGGAGTGGATCAAGCACACGATGCTTGCCTGGAACGAAGGACAGCCAGAGCTGTACTACAAGCCCGTCATCCTCGAAGGCGACGAAGAGACCTACGAACCGAAGGTCCGGTCGTACTGACGACCTGACCGTCGGCTGCAATATCTGTTTCTGCGAATTTCAGGGCGCGCCGACGAGGACGAACGTGCTCTCGGTGTCGCCGTTGTGGATCGTCCGTTCCGCCTCCGGCGGGAGCTTGATTGCGTCGCCCGCTTCCAGAGACACGCTTTCGCCGTCAACCTCGACGGTGGCTGTCCCCTCGACGAGGATGTACACCTCCTCATGGCCTTCGTCGGCGTGATTGTGTGGCTTGCCAGTCCAGCCGGCCTCACAGTCCAGTACAGTGACGCCGACCTGCTCACAGTCCAGCGGGTCTCGGAGGAAATGCATCGCATCTGCGACCGGTTCCACGTCGGTGTAGTTGACTTTCGTGTAGCTCACATCCACTGCTGTCGCTGGCCAGCACAAAGTAAGTTGTTGTGAATCCGAAAAGAAAGAGCGCAGGGGCGATACCACTCACACCCTGTGCGTTGCCGCTGGAAGGCACAGACCAGCGTCCGGTTAAATCGCAGCAGAGTATCAGGAGTTTTGGGTGCGGAAACACCCGGAATCATCACTTACTTGGTTGTCAGGAACGTATTATAGGTAGCTTGGAAGGGTGGCTCAGTGGTAGAGCGCTACCAACCAACATGCCAGAATCGGTTGGTGGTTACCCCGCAAAGGGCTCCGCGTGGTTCGACTCCCGCCCCTTCCATTTTTGCGTCTCGCTGATAGCGACTGCAGTCTGTTTTCTCAGCAGCACCTCAGTCGGCCGTATCTGATGGGTCGCTAATCAAGAACTACGGTACCGCTGAAAGTTGGAATTGACTGTCGGCGGTGAGGTAGTGCAAGGCGTCGATGTGGGAGCCGACGCCTCACAGGAAGTGGAAAGGTAAGGAATGTGGGGGTGGGGGTGGGGGTGGTGCGGCACCAGTATGGTGCCTGTTAGAAACAATGCGGGGAGCTGTATAAAAAGTCACCGCTGTGGTTATCATATCTGATTTTTCGATAGCTCGCCAGTACCGGATTCCACGCCATTGGTGCAGAGAATATTCGGAGAAATAGCGGCGCCGTATCCCGGTTTCAGTCAGCTACTTATGGGTGAACAATACAACGCTCCCGTCGTTGATCGTTGTACAGAGATCCATCTCGAAATCAAGATTGAGGGACGTGAACTCCTGCTTGCAGACGACCATATCGTCGAACGGTTCTTCACAGGACGGACAGGCCACGGCCGTCGTGTTCTGGTAGGAAGCGATCGCCTCGTTATCCTCGCGCGGCGTTAGCGACGAGCGGAGTTCGTCAAAATCGTCCATGTTCGGGCTACCGCGGGCGTACGGCATAAATCATACGCCGCCCCAGCACCAAGGTATTAAAGTTGACTTGTGGTAATACAACCACAATGAGTTCACCCGGTGGCGGCACGCGCTTTGCACTCGTCGCAGGAACCACGGAAACCGCAGGTCGGGCGGGGATCAGCGCCGCCGGAGCCGATCCCGAACTAATGTCGGTAACGCCCGCCGCAGACGCTGAATTAGTGACATACGGCACACCAGTTCGGACGGACGTGACACCAGTCAGTCCGAGCGGCTGTCCGACGCCAGCGCTGGTGACACGGGCCGCCCGAGAAGTCATTGGATTTGATGTCACAGTTGTCGATGGCGGACTGGCCGAGAAAACGGGGGCGCCAACAGTCTCAGTCGGCGCACGCCCGGGAAAAGACATCGCAGAGCAGGACCCGGTGTCGACGGCCCACGGGGCGTTCGCGGCCGCCAGACAGTTCGGCCAGTCGCTCCCGGCCGACGAACTGTATCTGGGCGAAACCATTCCCGGCGGGACGACGACGGCACTCGGCGTCCTCCGTGCGCTGGGCGAGGACGGGATGGTCTCCTCGTCGCTCCCCGAAAACCCCACAGCGCAGAAATCGGAGGTGGTCGCCGAGGGACTGCAAGCCAGTTCGCTGGAGCCGGGCGACACCGCAAACGAACCGAAACGGGCGGTCCGCCGGATGGGTGACCCCGTTCTGGCAACGCTCGCCGGGCTGACCGCAGGGGCCGTCGAGAGCGATACCGCAGTGACGCTGGCCGGCGGCAGCCAGTGCGTCGCCGTCGCTGCGCTGGTCCGCCACGGCGGCTACGAGGGACCGCTCGGACTGGCGACGACAAGCTACGTGGCTGACGACGAGAGCGCCGACGTGCGGGCGTCGGTTGACAGACTCGACCTCGACCTGACGGTAACGGACCCCGGCTTCGACCGGAGCGACCACGTCGCGATGGAACGGTTCGTCGCCGGCGAGGCCAAGGAGGGGGTCGGGATGGGCGGCGCGCTGGCGCTGGCCGACCGCGCCGGCATTCCAATGGCAGAGGTTCGGGACCGCTTTGCGGCCATCTACGACGACCTGATCGGCGACGCGCCCACAGCAACGGCCGGGGAGAGGACGTGAAGATGGAGGGGTTCGTTCTCGCCGGCACAAGCTCCGGCGTCGGCAAGACCGTTGCCACGCTGGCGACCTTGACAGCGCTCGAAGACGCCGGGTATCAGCCCCAGCCGGCCAAGGCTGGCCCGGACTTCATCGACCCGAGTCATCACGAAGCACTCGTCGACACGCCGTCGCGGACGCTCGACCCCTGGCTTGCGGGCGAGGACGGGATGCGCCGGACCTACTGGCGCGGCACGGGCGATATCTGCGTCGTGGAGGGCGTGATGGGGCTCTACGACGGGACGAAGACATCGACGGCAGCGGTCGCCGAGGGGCTGGACCTTCCAGTTGTTCTGGTCGTAGACGCGAAGGCTGGCATGGAGAGCGTCGCCGCGACAGCGCTCGGGTTCGCACAGTACGCCGACCGCATCGGTGTCGACATCGAGGTGGCCGGCATCCTCGCACAGCGCGCCCACGGCGGTCGGCACGCCGACGGTATCAGGGACGCGCTTCCCGAGGATCTGACGTACTTCGGTCGAATTCCGCCGATGTCAGACCTTGAGATTCCCGACCGCCATCTGGGGCTACACATGGGCTCAGAGGCCGGGCTCGACCGTGACGCACTCTCGACAGCGGCAGAGACCATCGATATCGAGCGGCTGGTCGAAACGGCACGGGCACCACCGGAAGTGGCGACTACGGAGCGAAATACTGGCGACTCGCCGGCTGACCGCCGGGTCGCCGTTGCACAGGACAGCGCGTTCTGTTTCATCTACCCCTCAGTACTCGAACGACTCCGGTCTGAGGCGTCCGTCGAGCCGTTCTCGCCGGTCGCCGGTGACTCAGTGCCTGATGCCGATGCGATATATCTGCCCGGCGGCTATCCAGAACTCCACGGCGAGTCGCTCGAAACCGGCGACACACTCGATGAAATAGCCGTCCGTGCCGCTGATGGCGTCCCCGTCTACGGCGAGTGTGGCGGTCTGATGGCGCTGTCGGAGTCGCTGACGACGACCGACGGCGACACCTACGAGATGGCCGGGGTCCTCCCCGCGGACATCGAGATGCAGGACCGGTATCAGGCGCTTGACCACGTTGAGTTAGAAGCACGGACAGACACCGCCGTGGCCGCGTCCGGAGCGCACCGCCGCGGACACGAGTTCCACTACTCCGCTGCGGCCCTCGGCAGCGATGCGTCGTTCGCTTTCGACATGGTTCGGGGCGACGGTATCGACGGCGAACACGACGGCCTCACAGAATACAGCACTATCGGGACGTACTGTCATTGCCACGGCGAAAGTGGCGCGTTCGACCGTCTGCTTGCAGTGCCCTCGAAGGATATCTGACGTACGGCCAGCCGTCGGACGCGTGGCTGACTGCCCGCAACCTTTTTTTCGACAGACAGCGTCGTTCTGATAATGAACGAGTTGCGCGACCTGCTCGGAGACCTGGTCGCAGACGTCGACGCCGTGTTCCTGTTTTCCCCGAACGCGTCGTTTTTCGAGGAGTTCGACGACGTCGACGAAGAAATCGTCGTTGTCGGCCCGGAGAACACTCTCGATGCGGAACCGTTTGTCGAGCTACCGATCGATTTCACCGACCTTGAAGGCCGCCTCCGCTTCGGTATCGAGGGCGCACTGGAGCAGGGCATCGTCGACGAGGGCGACGAAGTGCTCTGTGTGACCGAGGTGCTGGACGGGGCCGAGAACACGCTCGTGCGGGTCCAGACCAACGATTTCTCACCCTCCGGCGTGTACGACATGTTCGTCAACTCGCGGGCGGACGCAAGTGTCGTCCGTGATGTCTTCGAGGTCGCCATCGAACTGGGGAAGAAAGGCCAGAAGGGCAAGCCTGTCGGCGCTCTGTTCGTCGTCGGCGACGCCGGCAAGGTGATGAACAAGTCCCGGCCGCTGTCGTACAACCCTTTCGAGAAGTCCCACGTCCACGTCGGCGACCCCATTGTCAACGTGATGCTCAAGGAGTTCTCGCGGCTCGACGGCGCGTTCGTCATCTCCGACGCCGGCAAGATTGTCTCCGCATACCGGTATCTTGAACCCTCCGCGGAGGGGGTCGACATCCCCAAGGGCCTCGGGGCCCGGCACATGGCGGCCGGCGCGGTCACCCGTGACACCATGGCGACGGCTATCGTTCTCTCCGAGAGTGACGGGCTCGTACGGGCGTTCAAAGGCGGGGAGTTAGTCCTCGAGATCGATCCCGAGGAGTACTGAGGATGCAGTTTGGTTTCGACTGGGCAACCATCATCCGGCAGGTGTTCTCGCCACAGGGAACGTTCGTCTTTTCGCTCGTGGTACTGGCGTTTGGCATCGTGCTCGGCTATCTCGTCTGGCGCTCGTCCCGGCGGTTCATGCGCGAACTCGGTGTGCCAGAGGCAGTTGAGGGGACACCGTTCGAGCGGACGGCGCGGGGACTCGGCACATCAACTGTCGGCATCGTCTCGAACCTAGCGGCGCTGTTTATCTACATTACGACGGTCACCGCCGTCCTCAACATCGCGCAACTGACAGACCCGGAACTGTACTGGGCCCGCTTCACGTCGTTCCTACCTGACCTGTTTATCGCCCTGTTCGCCGTCATCATCGGCCTCATCGCGGGCGACAAGGCCAAGCTCATCGTCTCCGAGCGACTGCGCAGCGTCAAGATGCCCGAGGCGACGGTCCTGCCAGAACTCGTCAAGTACAGCATCTTCTATCTGGCAGTGCTCATCGCACTCGGGCAACTGGGCGTCGAGACGCTCGCCCTGCTCATTCTCCTCGGGGCGTACGCGTTCGGGCTGGTGTTCGTCTGTGGACTGGCACTGAAGGACATCCTGCAGGCCGGTGCAGCCGGTCTTTACCTCCTGTTGACAGAGCCATACAGCATCGGGGACGAAATTGTCATCGGTGACCAGAGCGGCATCGTGCAAGAAGTCGACATCCTCGTCACGCGTATCGAGAGCGACGGCGAGGAGTACATCATCCCGAACAAGCGCGTGTTCAACACGGGTATCGTCCGTATCCGCGGCTAAGTGAGGTTACGCTTCTTCGGTTGTCTCGTCGTCCGCGCCCAGCGGTTCGGCCGGGACGCCAGCAACGGTCGTCTCTGGCGGCACGTCGGCAGTCACGAGCGAGTTCGCGGCGACCTGTGCGCCCGGGCCGATTTCGACGCCGGGAAGCACAATCGCGCCCGCACCAATCATGGCCCGTTCGCCGACAACGACTTCGCCAGTGCGGTACTCATCCTGCAGGAACTCATGACACAGCAGCGTCGCGTCGTAGCCGATGATAGCGTGGTCCTCGACGGTGATGAGTTCCGGCCAGAACACGTCCGGCGTTGACTCCAAGCCCCACGCGACGCCGTCGCCGACAGTGACACCGAGTCGCGAGAGCAGCCAGTTCTTCAGCCGGAGGCTCGGCGAGATGCGACAGACGAGGATGACGACGTAGTTGACCATCACCCGGAGCGGGTGTTTGGCGTCCGGCCACGGGAACAGGGAATTGTGCGGGCCGGGCGTCGGGTGCTGGCGCAGCCGGTCGTGTCGTGGACCACTCACGTCTGTCGTGTACGGGGCCGCGGTAATCAAACCCGTCGGCTCGCCGGCGGTCACCGCGTCCAGAACGTCGGCGTCAGCATCACCAGCACGGGGACGATTTCGATTCGGCCGACCCACATCAGCAGTATCATCAGCACCTTGCTCGACTGGGCGAATCCCTCGTAGGTCCCGTAGGGGCCGGCCTGCCCGAACGCCGGACCGATGTTGAAGAACATCGACGCGGCGGTGCTGAGGGCCTCGAACTCGGTTATCGGTGCGCCCGCCCGCTCGCCGTCGGCCACGAGCAGGACAGTACCGAGTATGAAAAACACCAGCGCGACCAGCGTGTACGCATACACGTCGCGGACGGTGTCCTCGTCGACGATTTCCCGTCCCAGTCGGACCGGGCGGACACTCCAACGGTGGGCCGAAACGTTCAGGTCCCGCCAGAAGGACTTGGTGACGATGAGCCAGCGCAGCGTCTTGATAGAGCAGGTGGTGCTTCCGGCCATCCCGCCGATGAACATCATCACGAAGAGGACGTTCTTTGCACCGGCCGACCAGGTGCTGAAATCCGTCGAGGCGTAGCCCGTCGTCGTGACGATGGCGGCGGTCTGGAAGACGGCGTGGCGAACCGTCGCCCCGACGCCACCGGTGAATCCCTGATCGAGCACGAGTAGGCCGCCGATGAGCAGGGTGCCGACCCCGAGAATCCCCACGTAGAAGTGGAACTCCTCGCTCTGCCGGAGTCGGTCAGTGTCGCCCCGAACGAGCGCGTACAGCAGGACGAAGTTCGTTGCGCCGACGATCATGAACAGCGTCACCGCCCACTGGACGGGCGGGGAGAACGCGCCGATGCTCTCGGCCCGTGGGGAGAAGCCGGCCGTCGCGATGGCGGTGAACGCATGAGCAATCGCGTCGAAGAGGGTCATCTTCGGGGCGAGGCCGCTCACTCCCAGCGCGAACAGAATGGCCGCCGCAGCAGCTGTCAGACCGAGATACAGCAACCCCAGGATGCGCGCCGTATCCTCGATGCCGGGCGTAAGCTTTGTCACATTCTCGGTCCGCGTCTCCGTCTCCATGAGCTGTGCGCCGGCGACCGAGAGCCGCGAGAGCACGGCCGTCGCGAGCAACAGGACGCCGAGGCCGCCGAGCCACTGGAGGACCTGCCGCCACATCAGCAGTGCCTGCGAGTGGGCGTCGAAGTCCCGGATAACGGTCGCGCCCGTGGTGGTGATGCCGCTCATTCCCTCGAACAGCGCGTTGACGGGGGTGGCGAAGACGCCGGTCCCCTCAAGGAACAGCGGTATCGCGCCGACCACGGCGATGGACAGCCAGGCCAACGACACCGTCAGGAACGCCTCGCGGTCGTCGATGCGCTCGCGCTGGAGGCGAGCGAGCGCTGTGCCGACGCCCAGCGTAATCGCTATCGTGACGAGATACGGTAGCGGCGACTCACCGTACAACACAGCCACCAGTGCGGGAATCACCAGCGGAACGGCCAACCACTGCAAAATCGCACCGAGAACGTTCAGCGACGACCGCACGTCGACAGTGGTCAGTGCCAAGGGCGTTCACCGCCCGGCGATTTTCCGGCGCGTGACCGCTGACGCTGCCACCACGCGCTCAGTCCGCGCCGCCGCGGATGTCGTCCATATGGTCGATACGCTGCTGGACGAGGTCGGCTTTACCGATGTCGTGGCGGACCCGAAGCCCCTCCGTGCCGGCCCGCTGAAGCGCTTCTTCGGCGATGGCCTCCGCGTCGCCAATCGTTTCTGCGAGGCCGACAACGGCGTAGGAGCGAGAGGTAGTCGTGTAGATACCGTCCTCACGGTCGTCGACGCTGGCGTAGCACAGCAGCGCCTCCGGGGCCGTCTCCGGGTCGTCACCGGACTGCTTGCGGTGGTCGTTGATGACCTCCGCGATGACGTCGTCGTCGATTGGTACCTTCGCCCCGGCGTCGGGGTCGGTCGGGTAGCCGTCCGGGACGGCGTACTTGCAGACGGTCGCCATCGGGCGGAAGGAGAGCTGTGGTAGGGGGTCGTCGTCGCGTGCGGCGGTCAGTACGTCGAGGAAGTCCGTGTTGAGCACCGGCAGCGTGTTCATCGCCTCGGGGTCGCCAAAGCGAGCGTTGAACTCCACGACGCGTGGCCCAGTCTCGGTGAGCATGAACTGCCCGTAGAGGACGCCCTTGTACCCGTCAAGGGCCTCGACGGTGGCCCGGAGCACGTCGACGGCGTCCATGTAGTCGTCCTCGTCCATGAACGGCAGGTGGAGGCTGGCGTCGGAGTAGCTCCCCATCCCGCCGGTGTTTGGTCCCTCGTCGCCCTCGTAGGCACGCTTGTGGTCCTGCACTGCTGGCGTGACGCGCAGTTGCCCGTTTGCGACAAACGCCTGCACGGTGAACTCCTCGCCGACGAGGCGCTCTTCGAGGACGACGCGGTCGTAGTCGGAACTCCGGAGGTACTCCTTGGCCTCCTCGGCAGTGCACTGGTCGCCGATGACGCGGACGCCCTTACCGCCGGTCAGCCCGGCGGGCTTGACCGCGAGGTCGCCGTCGTACTCGTCGATGTACTCGCAGGCGGCGTCCATGTCCTCGAACGTCTCGAAATCCGGACAGCCGGGGATATCGTGTTCCCGCATGAACCGCCGCTGGAACGCCTTGTCCGTCTCGATGCGGGCCTCCTGCTCCTGTGGCCCGAATGTGTAGATACCGGCGTCGTCCAGCGCGTCGGCGACACCTGCGGCGAGGGCCGCCTCGGGTCCGATGACCGCCAGCGTGGCGTCGACCTCGCGAGCGTAGGTCGTCACGGCTGTCGGGTTGGTCGTATCGAGTGCCTCGAAGCCGTCGGCGAGGGCGACGATGCCCGGATTCCGGTTGCCGGCACAGGCGTACAGCTCTCCCGGCGAGTTCCCGAGCGAGCGCGCAATCGCGTGTTCCCGGCCGCCGCCACCCACGAGCAGCACTGTCTCTGACATACCCGAAGGCCGGATGGGCTCTCACGTAAGTATTGTCTTTTCGCCGGTTTGCGCTGACTGTGGCAGTCGTTTCTGTGTCGAGCGCGCTCGTGTGCAGGTCCGCCGGACGGAGACCGGGAGCTACTTTGCCCGACTGTCTGACACACAGAGATATGTCCCCTCCCCGCCCCTTCATCGACCCCGCGACAGGAGAGATAGACAGGGCCCAGATACTCTCAGAGGCCATGCCACTCGCGAAGCTCATCGGCGTGTTCGTTGCCGGGAGCCTCCCTCTCTATGCAATCGCGTTCTTCGGTGCGGAGAACTCCGTACTGGGTGTAGTACTGGCCCTGCTCGGTAATTTCATCCTCGCCATCGGAGCCGGTGTCGTCCTGATGTACGTCATTGCCCGTGGAATCCGGCTGGCTGGCGAGTGAGGCGTCGCTGCCGGCGTCGCGTTCCTTTTCACCGCGGCGCTCCCAGCCACGGGTATGAGCGACGCCACGGACCCGACGGCCCGAAACCGACTCGACGAGGCGGAGAGCCCGTATCTCCGCCAGCACGCTGACAATCCGGTCAACTGGCAGCCCTGGGACGAGACAGCCCTGGAAGCCGCCAGAGAGCGGGACGTTCCCATTTTCCTCTCGATTGGTTACGCAGCGTGTCACTGGTGTCACGTCATGGAGGAGGAGAGCTTCGAGGACGAGGCCATTGCCGAACAACTCAACGAGAACTTCGTCCCGATAAAGGTCGACCGCGAGGAGCGGCCGGACCTCGATTCGGTGTACATGAGCATCTGTCAGCAGGTGACCGGTGGCGGTGGCTGGCCGCTATCGGCCTGGCTCACGCCGGAGGGGGAGCCGTTCTACGTCGGGACATACTTCCCGCCGGAGGAGAAGCGCGGGCAGCCAGGCTTTGGCGACCTGCTCCAGCGCCTTTCAGGCTCGTGGTCGGACCCCGAGCAGCGCGAGGAGATGGAGAACCGCGCCCAGCAGTGGACCGAGGCAATCGAGAGTGACCTCGAAGCGACGCCGGCTGACCCTGAGGACCCCGCAGAGGACATCATTCAGACCGCCGGCACCATCGCCCATCGCGGGGCCGACCGGCAGGACGGCGGCTGGGGCTCCGGCGGCCCAAAGTTCCCCCAGAACGGGCGACTACACGCATTGCTGCGGGCATATGCTGATGGTGGGCAAGAAGACTACCTGAACGTCGTCGAGGAGACGCTGGACGTGATGGCCGACCGAGGACTGTACGACCACGTTGGTGGGGGCTTCCACCGCTACGCGACAGACCAGCAGTGGGCCGTGCCGCACTTCGAGAAGATGCTGTACGACAACGCCGAGATTCCGCGGGCCTTCCTCGCCGGCTATCAGGCCATCGGCTCGGAGCGCTACGCGTCGGTCGTCCGGGAGACATTCGAGTTCGTCCAGCGCGAACTGCAACACCCTGACGGGGGCTTTTTCAGCACGCTGGACGCCGAGAGCGCACCTCCTGATGACCCGGATGGTGACAGCGAGGAAGGGCTGTTCTACGTCTGGACGCCCGAGGAAGTCCACGAGGCTGTCGACGACGAGACGGACGCCGAGGTTTTCTGTGACTACTTCGGCGTCACGGAGCGGGGCAACTTCGAGGGCGCGACGGTGTTGGCTGTCCGAAAACCGGTAGCTGTGCTGGCCGAGGAGTACGACCGGAGCGAGGATGACATCACGGCGAGTCTCCAGCGCGCGCTAAACGAGACGTTCGAGGCCAGAAAGAGCCGACCGCGACCGGCCCGCGACGAGAAGGTGCTGGCCGGCTGGAACGGCCTGATGATTCGGGCGCTCGCTGAGGGCGCGATTGTCCTCGACGACCAGTATGCAGACGTGGCCGCCGACGCCCTCTCGTTCGTTCGGAAGCACCTGTGGGACGACGACGCGGGACGACTCAATCGCCGGTACAAGGACGACGACGTGGCTATTGACGGCTATCTGGAGGACTACGCGTTCCTCGGCCGCGGCGCGCTGACGCTGTTCGAGGCGACCGGCGACGTCGAGCACCTCGCCTTTGCGATGGACCTCGGCCAGGCAATCACGGAGGCGTTCTGGGACGACGAGCAGGGCACGCTCTTCTTTACCCCGACCGGCGGCGAATCGCTGGTCGCACGGCCCCAGGAACTGACCGACCAGTCGACGCCGTCGAGCACGGGCGTCGCCGTCGACCTCCTGCTGTCGCTGTCCCATTTCAGCGAGGACGACCGCTTCGAAAGCGTGGCCGAGCGGGTCATCCGAACCCACGCCGACCGCGTCTCCTCGAACCCGCTCCAGCACGCCTCGCTCACGCTGGCGACGGACACCTACGAGCAGGGCGCGCTGGAGCTCACGCTGGTCGGTGACCAGTCAGACTACCCGACTGAGTGGACGGAGACCCTCGCCGAGCAGTACATCCCGCGGCGCTTGCTGGCCCACCGGCCAGCCGAGAAAAGTCGTTTCGAGCAGTGGCTCGACACACTGGAGGTGGACGAGTCGCCGCCGATCTGGGCCGGCCGCACGCAGGTCGACGACCGACCGACGGTGTACGCCTGCCGGAACTTCGCCTGTTCACCGCCGAAACACGACCTCGTGACAGCGTTAGACTGGGGCGAAACGGCCGACGATTCGGAGTAAAGTTACGCCATCGCGTTTTCGATTTTGTCAGCGAGATACACCGCAATAGGGACCGGCTCTTCCTCGACGAATCGGGCGATCTCCTCGCCGTCGTGTTCGACGACGACCGTCGGAATGAGTTCGATGTCGTACGCCTCGACCTCCGGGCCGGTCTTCGAGCCGTCGTCTTCCTTCTCGACGGGGTAGTGGTGGACCTGCCCCTCTGGGACACCCGCGGCTTTCAGCGCCGCCCCGAAGTCGGGAAGCTGCGCCCGGCAGTCCTTACACCAGTCGCCGCCCCAGATCTTGTACTCGAACTCGTCAGCGTAGCGTGTGAGAACGTCGACGGTGTCAGCGTAGGCGTCTTCGACCCACACCGGATTCGGCTCCATGGTTTCGAGCGTCTGACTCATAACCGGCTGTATGTAGTCAGGGGGCTTGAAATCCCCGGCCACGAATTCCGCGAGTCAGACGAGCTTCAGCTAATACATCGGGATTTCAGTTGGGATAGGGCTGGACGCGCTAGCGGTCGACTGGAACAGTCGTCCGAATGTCTCGCGACGACCGGCCGATTTCGACGGTGTACGTTCCGGTGTCGACCGTCCAGCCGGAATTCGGGTCGTACCGGGAGAACGCCAGGTCGTCCAGCGTCAGTGCTACCGTCTTCTGTTCATCAGCATCTAACTGTACAGCCTCGAACCCGGCGAGTTCGCGCCGCGGGCGGTCGACGCCGTCCACGGACGGCGGTCGGACGTAAGCCTGAATTACTTCTCGGCCCGGCCGGTCGGCGGCGTTCTCGACTGGAACTGCGACCGTCCGCTCGCCTGTGGTTTCGGCATCGCCGTATTCGAACATCGCATACGAGTGGCCGTGACCGAACGGATAGGTTGGGTCAGCGTCTTCGTCGTCGAAGTGTCGGTAGCCGATAAAGACGCCCTCATCGTAGTGGACTTCGTCGTCGACACCGGGGTAGCGGCGTTCGGCCCCAGCGGTCGGATACTCGCCTTCTGGAGCGAAAGTGACCGGGAGCCGGCCGCTCGGGTCACGGTCACCATAGAGGACGGCGGCCGCTGCGTCCCCGTCCGCCTGCCCGGGGTACCACTGTTCGAGGACCGCGGCCACGTCCTCGCGCCACGGGAGTTCCGCGGGGCCGCCGGACCTGACGACGACCACAGTGTTCTCGTTGGCGGCCGCGACGGCCGAGACGAGGTCGTCTTGCTGGCCCGGGAGCGCCAGTGAATCGCGGTCCCGCGCCTCCGTCGTTGCATCGCGCACGAACACCACGGCGACATCGGCTGCCGCGGCCGCGTCGACAGCGTCGTCGAGTGACGGGTCCTGTTGGGCGATGTCCGCTGCCGTACCGTCGGTATCGTCATCCTCACCGACAAACGGCAGGAGGTCGAACAGCGAAACGGACTCTATCTGCGGGACGCCGAACGCTGTCGTGACTGCGCCCTCTGCGCGGGATTCGATTCCCGCGACTGGTGTAACCGAGTGGACCGGCGTCGTTTCGGAAGAGCCGCCCCCGCCCAGTTTCGGCTCGTCGATGTTTGGTCCGATGACAGCCACGTCCGCTCCGTCAGCCAGCGGCAGGACCCCGTCGTTATCGAGCAACACCGTTCCGCGGGCCGCCACGTCCGCAGCGATATCTCTGTGTCGCTGGCTGTCGAGTTCGCCCGCCTGGTCGTCGCTTGCACCGTCTTCGGCGGCGGTACGGCTGCCGTCCAGTCGCCCGAATCGGTCCATCTGACCGAGAACCCGCCGGACCATGTCATCAAGGCGTTCGGCCGGAACCTCGCCGCTGTCGATGGCTTCGACGAGCGGGTCGCCGAACAGGCCTGCGCGGGTCGCGTCCGGGATGCCGTCGGGCCACTCGAACTCCTCGGCATCATCCGCAGTGTCGCTGTTGGCGGCTTCCGCTGCCCCGGGGGCCGCCACCCCGGGCATCTCTACGTCCATGCCTGCGTTCGCCGCGCCGACAGTGCTCTCCAGCCCGTACCAGTCCGAGACGACGTAACCGTCGAACCCCCACTCGCCTTTGAGTACGTCGCCGACGAGGCGCCCGTGGTCACTCATGTGTGTGCCGTTCACTCGGTTGTACGCCGTCATCACCGACCCGACGCCGGCGTCAACAGCCGAACGGAACGGTGGAAGATACAGCTCTCGGAGCGTCCGTTCATCCACTTCGGTGCTGACGGTCGTGCGATGTGTCTCCTGGTTGTTGGCGACGAAGTGTTTCACTGTGGCGACGACATCAGCGGACTGGATGCCGTCGATAAGGCCGGCCCCGACAGCGCCGGCGTGGACTGGGTCCTCGGAGAGATACTCGAAGTTGCGGCCGCAGTGCGGGACCCGGATGATGTTCACGCCGGGCGCGAGCAGCGCGTCCTGTCCGAGCGCCGCTGCTTCGCGGCCCATCGCCGCCCCCTGTTGTCGGGCCAGATCTGGGTCAAACGTTGCTGCTGTCGCAATTGACGCCGGAAAGGCAGTCGCACGCTGTCCCTCGGCGCGGATTCCCAGCGGCCCGTCGACGAGGCGAAACGGCGGAATCCCGGCTTCCTCGACACCCGAAAGGTACCCCGTCGCTGTGCCCTCCGGGTCGGTTGCACCGCGAACGAGAGCGAGTTTCTGTGGACGGGACAGCCGGGCAAGTACCGCTTCAATGTGGTCGTCATCGGCCATACCGGAGTTCACGGCCGGGCGGGCCTTAGAGTGTCGACTGGTCAGGACGGCGTCTCGGGCGATTGGACCGACTGCGTTTCGAGCCCCGAAACAACGAGTTTCGCGCCACCGGACCGGCTTTCGGTCATCTCGACGACCCACCCGTGAGATTTGACGACGTGCTGGACGATTGCCAGTCCGAGGCCGGTTCCCGACTCGGAGCTGGTAACGCCGTGTGTGAATATCTCCTCCCGTTCCTCGGGTGGGACACCGGGGCCGTCGTCGCCGATTGTGAACCCGTCCGAGGTGGCGTCAACACGTATCGTTACTCCTGTGCCCGCCGGTTCTACGCTGTTGTCGGATTCCGGCCGACTGTGCCCGTGCTCGGTACTGTCGTCGCCCCCTGGTCGACCGCCTGTGGAGCCATGCTCCACGGCGTTCCGAACCACGTTTTCGAACAGCTGTAGAAGTTGGTCACGGTCGCCGGTAATTTCTCTGTCGCCGTCGATTTGTAGCGTTGCCTCGCCGGTGTCGACGTGGGCCCAGGCCGCCTTTGCCAGCGCCGAGAGCCGTAGCTCGACTCGGTCGGTCGTCTTCTCGTCGCGAGCGAAGGCGAGCACCTCGTCGATGAGGCTGCTCATCCGTTCGTGGGCTTCCTCGACGCGGTCGAACTCCTCGGGGTCATTGCGTTCTCGGGCCAGTGCCAGTCGCCCCGAAGCCACGCTCAGTGGGTTCCGAAGGTCGTGTGAGAGGACGGCGGCGAACTGGTCGAGCTGCTGGTTCCGGCGTTCGAGTTCTCGCTCCCGCTGCTTTTGTTCGGTGATTTCGTGGACGAGAAACACGCGCCCGACCAGTGTGTCGCGGGAGTCATACAGCGGGGTGAGCTGGACATCGAAAAACCGGTCGCGCTGCTCGATAACGGCCTGTGTTTCCTTGGCGTCGTCGTTCAGACCGCGGTACTTTTCCAGTAGCTCGGGCGACGTTTCGAGCGCGTCCTCGACGGATTGGCCGACGATAGTCTCCTCTCGAAGTAGCTGGCGGCCGGCGTCATTGGCCTCGATTATCTTGCTGTTCGTGTCGACGACGAACACGGCGCTGTTGAGCGACTCGACGACCTCTCGATAGGCGACCGGTGAGATGTCCAGCAATCGCCCCCTGAAGAACGCCCACGAGAGGGTGAGCCCAGTGCCCGCCAGCAACAGCGGTGTGAGTTCGATGCTGGTGTCGCCGAAGATGCTGAGGACGCTCCCGAACCACGGGAGGCCGATGGCCAGCAGGACGGCGTACACCTGCTTCCGGTACAGACCGCCGGAAACGAGTGCGTAGTGGATGATGAGCGCACTTGACACGGCGATAAGTGCGTAGGAGTACACCAGATGGCCCCAGAAAACAGGCCCGCCGGTGATTTCCCAGCCGTACATAGCAGCGTCTGTCGGGCCAGAGATACTGTATATCGCGCCGTCGGGGCCGACAAACAGTGCAGCAAAGAACACGATGGGTTCGACAGTCAGTAGCGCGACGGTCCGCCGGCTGAGATAGCGGTCGCGGTCGGTGTAGGCCAGCGCGAATGCGAACAGGCCGGCCATCGCGGGCATCACACCGACGAACACGCCGTACGCGAAAAGCAGCGCCAACTCAGTCCCGCGCGTCAGGACACCGGCCGCAACACAGAGGTCCCATATCGAGAGCCCGGCGAGCAGAACCGCGAGTGCGGTCCCGCCGCTGTAGTCGCGCCGCCCCCACGCGTACACCGACAGCGTCCCGAGGACAACGGCCACAGCCAGCAGGAGAAAGGCGTACGCAACGAGCAGCGTGGCCATTACCGTATAATCCGTCCCAGCGAGTAAATGGGTTCCGCCCAGTTCGAGGGGTTTACACACTCGCTCGGCATACCGGCGGGTATGCCTGTCGACAAGCAGGAGTTCGACGAGATACTGTCGTTCGAGCTCCACGAGCCCGCGGACATTCTCGACCCCGACAAACTGTACACCATCCCGGAAATCGCCCGCCTGCTGCAGGGCCTCCCGGCAGATGCCCAACTTAATGAGGCCAACGAGTCCGTGTTCATCGACTGGGCGATCCCGTGGATGGTCTTCAATCAGGACGACCTCGTGATCGCCGACCCGCAGGAGGATGATGTTGTCGGGCTGTACGGCCTCGCTGAGTCATGAAGCTCCTCGTTGCCGGCAGTGACCGGGTCGACGCGGGCAAGACCACGTTCAGCGTCGGCCTGCTCGAACGGACCAGCGCTCAGGGGTTCAAGCCCAGAGCGGGCAACAACTACTGGTTCGACCACGACGACTATCAGCGAGCGACAAACGAGGGGCGGCTGTACGGCAAGGACGCCAAGCGCCTCGCGGCCGCGTCACCGAGCGATGTCGCACCGGAAGAGATCAATCCGATTCACCGCCTCTGGCATCCCTCACCGGGAGCCGAGACGGGCCTGCTCGGAAAAGAAAACCAGCAGTTCGTCGTGGACCGGGTCGGCCGCCCGAGTACGGAAACGGGCGTCGAGTATGTCGTCAACGGGACTGTCGACATTCCGGAGTCCGTTGCCGAGCGACTCCCGCTTGCCGATGCGCCACGAGTAACCTCGATCGCCGATTTCAACGACCTGATGCGGGTGATGCACGTCGAGGCGCTGGAGTCGGTCGCCGCGGATATCGAAGCGACGGACCGGGCAGTCATCGAATCCTACGGCGATGTGGCTCGGCCGCTGTCAGGTATCGAACCAGATGCCGTGGCCGTCGTCGAACCCGGCCGAGCCCGCATCTACGACGGCGACCGATACAGCAAGGCCTGTCAGATCGCCACCGGTGGTCCCGGCGACGGGCAACTGGAGGAACGAGTGCCGAACGTCGTCGACCTCATCGAACAGGTCGCGGCAGTACGGCTCCCCGCGCTCGACAGCGAGCAGCGCAGTGACCCGGCGGCTGTCGCCGATGCGTACGACCACGCCTACGACGCCTTGCTGGCCTGTGCGTTCGACTAAAAGCTGTGCGCTGTCCCGCGATCTCAGAACTTCGCGGCCTGCAGCGCCAGTTCGATGTCCTGGTACGGCGCGTCGGTGATGCTGGGTCCGTGACCGGTGTGCATCTCCTGTAAGTCCTCGTCGGTGACCGACAGCACCCGCTCGATGCTGTCGACGAGCAGACTACGGTCGCCTTCGTCGAGGTCGGTCCGGCCGAAGCTCCCGTTGGCGAACACGAGGTCGCCGGCGAACAGGACGCCGGCGTCGTCCGAGTAGAAGCAGAGATGGTCGTTCTTGTGGCCGGGCGTGTGCAGCGCCCGGTAGTCGTGGTCACCCAGCTGTATCGTCCCGTCGTCGGCGATTGCGTGCTCGATGCCATCCTGATCCGTATCGTAGCCGTACACCGGTACGTCGAAGGCGTCGACGACGCTGTCGAGGTTCTCGACGTGGTCATAGTGGGTGTGGGTGACGGCGACAGCATCGATATCGTCGACGTGCTCTTCGACAGTCGACACCACGTCGAATTCGTTGCCGACATCCACCAGCACAGTTCGGTCCCCAGTGACGAGGAACACGTTGCTCGTGAAGGCCTGTTGCCCACGGGCGAGATTTCGAATCATTACCTGCCTATTTGCCGTCGTCCCGGATGTGGGTATCGTTCTGTTACCGGTCGAGACGCGCTGCACGCCCGCACCCACAGGGCTATGTACGTGGATATGCAAACGAGGGATAGTAGAACATTATGTCAGATTCGGACCTACCTGTGGTGCTTATCGTCGAAGATGAACCAGATGTTGCCGAGACGTACAAACTGTGGCTGCAACAGGAGTACGAGGTCCGCATGGCACAGAACGGCGACGAGGGCCTAGAGCAACTGGACGCGGATGTCGATGTGGTGCTGCTCGACCGGATGATGCCCGGACTTTCTGGAGACGAAGTGCTTGAGCGCATTCGCGAGCGTGATCTTGGCTGTCGGGTGGCAATGGTCACCGCTGTCGAACCGGACTTCGATATTCTTGAGATGGGCTTTGACGCATACCTCTCGAAGCCGATCCGGAGCGAACAGCTACATGAGACGGTCGACAATCTGCTCGACCGCTCCGAATACGACTCGCTGCTGCAGGAGTATTACGCACTCGTCGAGAAGCAGGCGACGCTCGAAGCGACAAAATCGAGCGCGGAACTGGCAGAAAGCAGTCAGTACGACGAGCTGAGCCAGCGAATCGCGGAGATGCGAGACGACCTCTCAGATACACTCGGTGGCATCGAAGACGACTCCGATTTCATCGCAACGCTTCGCGGACTGAGCGACGATGAAGACAACTGAGCGACAAACAATGTATGATCTCACCTCAGTACTAGAGTTCGATGCGCTCAGTGAGGTCCGGCCAGGGTCAAGCATCCTGATATCCGGCCCAGCAATGAGCGGGAAGGAACGACTCGCATACGATATTCTCGCCGACGGGCTGGACAGAGGTGACGGCGCGGTGGTCGTGACGACCGGTGACGGCGCAGGCAGCGTCGTCGAGGAGTTCCGGTCGCTCGTGCCCGACCTCGACGACTCCCAGCTCGGTGTCATCGACTGCCGGGGGGAGAGTGGCACGGACGAGGAGGTAATCGGTAACGCTCACGCGCATCACGTCTCTTCGCCCGGTGATCTCACCGGCATCGGTATCGGTATCACAAAGGCGCTTGAGGGGCTGCACAACGCCGGCAACGAACAGGGCCGTCTCGCCCTCGTCTCGCTGTCGACAATGCTGACCTACACGGACAAGAAGACCGTGTTCAAGTTCTGTCACGTGCTGTCCTCACGGCTGGACTCTGCTGGCTACATCGGCGTGTTTACCATCGACTCGGGAGCCCACGACGACCAGACCCTGCAGGTCATCAAGCAGGCGTTCGACGGGATGATCGACGTGCGCGACGCAGAGGGCGGCGGCCGCGAGGCCCGCGTACTCGGGCTGTCCGGCGAGCCGACCGACTGGCAGGACATCTGAGTACGGAGCCATCCACGGGCAGTCCGAAACGCCGTGTCGGTCCGGGAAGGAAGTATTTTGCCGCTCCGGGACACCCACCCGATATGGACGTCAAGCTGCTCGAAGCGACAGACGACCCCGAGGATCTTATCTGCAAGGCAGCACGCAACGACTACAGCGACACCTCCGTCGGCAGCCAGTCGTTCGAAGCGACGATGGCTGAGGTCGACGGAGACTCCCTTGAGGAGAAAAAGGAGACGCTCATCGGGCATCTCCTCGACCACGGCCACTTCGGCCCCTTCGAACACGCGCAGGCGACTTTCGCCGTCGAAGGCGTTTCCCGCTCCTGTATGGCCCAGATCACCCGTCACCGACACGTCTCATTCGATGTGCAGTCGATGCGGTACGTCTCCTTCGACGACGTGGACCCCGAAGCCGTCCGCGAGGGTGAACTGGTCGTGACGCCGCCGTCTGCGACGGATCCGGACTGGATCGGCCGGAACCAGCAGAAGGCAGGCGTCTCCGACGAAGAGTTCGAAGAACGCGCGGAGATATTCAAAGACACCATCGAGCAGGCGGTCGAATCGTATCAGGAACTGCTTGAACTGGGAATGCCGCCGGAAGACGCCCGGTTCGTACTACCAATCGGCACCAAGGTGAACATCGTGATGTCGATGAACGCCCGAATGCTGATGCACGTCGCGGATATGCGAGCCGCGGCGGACGCACAGTGGGAGATCCGAGAGATGACCGAGGAGATGCTCGAGTTGGCGGCCGACTGGTGTCCCAAGACCTTCGAGTACTACGAACAGGAGATGAAGGGGCGCAAGAACCGGCTCGCGCCCTGACAGGTCCGGCACTTCTCTCGGCGGTTCAGAGCGACTGTCTCCGGCTACGACCATCGACAATTGTTGAATCGACCTTGATACTCACAACGGCAATAGCAAGACACAAGTCGTTTTGTTGCATAAACGGCCGGGTTTCAGAGTATCAAAAGACGAAACGAGTACGACACATTCATTACCGCACATCCTAGATGAACAATTGTGTCTTACGAGGTTGAACGTCCCACCCGTCGGTCGGGAACTGCGTCTGATGTGATGTGTGCTGTCGACGATGTCGACGGCCAGCAGCGGTTCGTCATCGCCGATATTGCCCACGATGACACCTGGATTTCGATGGTAGCGGACGAGACCTGTACACTTACAGCCTGGCGATAGCGGGCGACCACCGGCTGAAAAGTTTTTGTTGGCTGCTCTGTGACGTAGGAGTATGGAATACGACGACATGCTTGACCGGGCGATGGAAGAGACGCCCGAGATTGATGGCACAAGCGAGCGGTTCGAGGTCCCGGACCCGGATATCCGACAGGAGGGGAACGTCACCGTCTACGAGAATTTCCAGTCGACGTGTTCCCGGCTTGGACGCGAGGACGACCACGTGATGAAGTTCCTCCAGAACGACCTCGGAACGAGCGGCCACATCGACGAGAGCGGCCGGGCGCGGCTGACCGGCGAGTTCGACGCCGACCGCATCGAGGCGTCTATCGACGATTACGTCGACGAGTTCGTGCTCTGCTCGGAGTGTGGGCTGCCGGACACGCAGCTAGAACGGGAACAGGGCGCGCTGCTGCTCCGCTGTGAAGCGTGTGGCGCACGCTCGGCGACGAGCGAGTAGCTACTGCAGACCTTTCAGCGTCTGCAAGTCGTTTTCCGTACGGGTGAAAACGGCGAGCCGATGGCTCGCGTGACAGTTCGGGCAGTGGAACGTCGTGTCGTGTCGCGGCAAGTCTGTCGGCGTCGACTCCCAGTCTTTCTTACACTCAGGACAGAGCAATCGCACGTACGCTTCCTCCATGTATGTTACTCACACACATGGCCAATGATAAAAAGCCTTGGCGTCTCCCCACCGGTCTGCCTTCATCGGGCGTTAGGCCGGAAGGTCTTCAGCTTCGAGGAGTTCCTTGTAGCGGTTTCGGATGGTCACTTCGGAGATGTCGGCCACGTCGCTGACCTGGCTCTGGGTGACCTTCTCGTTGGTCAACAGGGCGGCGGCGTAGACGGCCGCAGCGGCGATGCCGACCGGTGACTTGCCGGAGAGCATCCCAGACTGGCGGGCTCCCTCGACGAGGTCACGGGCCTGTCGCTGGGTCTCCTCGCTGAGTCCGAGGTCGGAGATGAACCGTGGGAGGTAGTGCTCCGGGTCCGCCGGCTGGACTTCGAGGCTGAGTTCCCTGACGATGTACCGGTAGGTCCGTGTGAGTTCCATCTTCTCGACTCGGGAGACGCGGGCCATCTCGTCCAGCGACCGGGGGTTCCCGGCCATGCGAGCGGCCGCGTACAGCGCAGCGGTCGCAACGCCCTCGATAGAGCGACCCGGAAGGAGGTCGTCACCGAGTGCGCGGCGGTAGATGACGCTGGATGTCTCACGGACGTTCTGGGGGAGCCCCAGCGCAGAGGCCATACGGTCGATTTCGCCCAGTGCCTGCTTGAGATTGCGCTCCTTGGAGTCACGGGTCCGGAACCGTTCGTTCCAGGTCCGGAGCCGCTGCATCTTCTGGCGCTGTTCGCTGGAGAGGGAGCGCCCGTAGGCGTCCTTGTTCTGCCAGCCGATGTTCGTCGAGAGACCCTTGTCGTGCATCATGTTCGTCGTCGGCGCGCCGACGCGGGACTTGCGGTCCTTCTCGGCGGAATTGAACGCACGCCATTCCGGCCCGCGGTCGATCTCGTCTTCCTCAACGACCAGTCCACAGTCTTCACAGACTGTTTCGCCGTGCTCGGTATCCGTAACGACGTTGCCACTACATTCGGGACAGGTCTCTACAGCCTCCTGTTCCGTTGATTCGGTGATTTTCTCGTCTCGTTCTCGTGTGCTTGTCCGCGTTGTTGATTCACTCATGATTGGAAGTCCTGTTCTGCCGGGTGCAGAAATTTTAAGACTGATTGGGGATTTGTCTTACCCTATAGTTAGTCCGTAAAGTATATAACCCTTTCGCCGTCTTCTGGCATAAACCGCAGTACAGCGGCGTGGTAGGGTATAGCATGTCCCGATGTAGGGGTGGATAAAGTTGACGGTGGCCGCCAACGCCCGGACATAACGCATAATCGGGGGACTGCAACGCCGTGTGACTCCGTCGGTGCAGCGCTGAACGACCAGCCCACACCTTGCTCCAGTCATTCCAGTTCAGTCGAGAACGGCGAGTGGGTCCCGAAATTACCGGGTCAGCGGGAGTCACAGTGTGGTTCCGCACATCGTGAGGGAGTGATATGATGTAAAAAGCGATGTTACCGAGTAACACAGCTTAGCTACGGTTGTATACCAGATGGGTACATACGGTGATGATGACGCCCTGTCACTGGAGCGGCCCGCGACCGATTAATCGGGGGCGACCCAGACCACAAGGCCACCGAACTCAAGTGCCGCAACGAACGTCATCGTGCGACTGGAACGAGGGGCCGTTTCGCAGTAGGGCAGCGACCTGCGGTTCGAACAGATAGTAGTAGACGGACAGACAGCTCTCTGTGAGCGCCAACCACAGATCCGTCTGGCCGCGGTTTCAGACAGTGAACAGATGCCCCTCAGTTGGCACGTCAAAGAGCCCGATACGTGCGCCCGCGTCCAGCCACGCGTGCCCGTACGAGAACGACGCTAAGGCGTTCACGAGGTCGTCGTCGTCCCTGAAGTGACGCCCATCTTCAAGATACGCTGACGCCATCTCCTCGCACTCCAAGGCGGCATTGTGCATCGGTGTCCCTTCAGGGGGTGCGACTGATGCCGCATCAAGTGCCTCCGCGAGTAGTCCTTCGTAGCGGTCAGTCTTCTCTTCGATATCGGCAGCCATACCCTCAGCGAACGGTGGCAGCGGCCTAAGCGTGTCGTCCCAGCCCGCGTTCGGCGCACGACAACACAAGCTAAATACGGCCCGGTAGTCTAACTTGGCTAATGACAGAATCGGTCGAACACCGACGACTCATCGTCGCTGGCACGGGCGCAGCGGGACTGACAGCGGCCATCTACGCCGCCAGGAGCAACAACGACCCACTCGTTCTCGAAGGCGACGAACCCGGTGGGCAGCTCACGCTGACTAGTGAAGTCGAGAACTTCCCCGGCTTCCCCGAGGGCCTCTCCGGACCGGACCTCATCAACAACATGAAAGAGCAGGCCAAGCGGTTCGGCACCGAGCTCAAACACGGCATCGTCGCCGACATCGACGACAGCGAGCGACCGTTCCGCGTGGAGCTATCCAACGGTGACGTCTACACCTGCGACGCCTTCATCGCCGCATCCGGGGCCAGCGCCCGGACGCTGGGCGTCCCCGGCGAGGACGAGCTGATGGGCTATGGCGTCTCGACGTGTGCGACCTGTGACGGCGCGTTCTTCCGCGGCGAGGACATGCTCGTCGTTGGCGGCGGCGACGCAGCCATGGAGGAAGCCCACTTCCTCACGAAGTTCGCTGACACCGTCTACATCGCGCACCGCCGCGAAGAGTTCCGCGCCGAGGACTACTGGATCGACCGCGTCCAGCAGAAGGTCGACGAGGGCGAAATCGAGATCATGCGCAACACCGAGCTGCTGGAAATGCACGGCTCCCCCGAGGACGGCGTCGACCACGTCACCCTCGCACAGAACGACGAGGGCCATCCTAGCGAGAAGCTCGACGCCGACGGGACCGAAACCTTCGACTTCGACGTTGGTGCCGTCTTTATTGCCATCGGTCACACGCCTAACACCGACTACCTCGGAGACACCGGCGTCGAGCTGGACGATACCGGGTACATCCAGACCCACGGCGGCACCGGCGGGGACCAGACCGCCACCGACGTGGACGGTATCTTCGGTGCCGGCGACGTGGTCGACTACCACTACCAGCAGGCCGTCACCGCTGCCGGGATGGGCTGTAAAGCCGCCATCGACGCTGACGAGTACCTCGAAGCACAGGCCGAAGCTACCGCAGAGGCAGAGTCCGAAGCCGCCGCAGAAGCCGACGACTAGCGCGCCTGTTTCTCCGTTCTCACATCCACAGACCCTTTAGGATAGCCCCCGGAGTAAACCGCATGGCAACAGACACTGTCACGCTGACTATTGACGACGGCGAAGAGACCGACGAACTCACAGTTCCGAGCGAACTCGTGGACATCCTCCGCGAGTCACCGGACGAGACGGACCCGCAGGTCGTCGGCGACATCGCGATGTTCGGCATGACCCAGCGGATTCACAGCGCTGTCCACCACGCGCAGGGCGAGCCGGACGAGCAGATCGTCGCGCTCGAAGAGGAAACCAGCGAACTGTTCGAAGAGCGCTTCGGCCAGTCCTTCGCCGAGCTGACCGGCCACGACCACTAATTCTGTCGGCCAGTTCTTAGAACTGCCAGTGTAGCACCACGCCGTCGTCGACCCGTTCGACGTCGGCTAGCTCCGGCTCCGGGAAGTCCTCGATGAAGCCGTCGCCGTCGGCCAGCGTCGGCGCGTCCCGGCCGCCGATAACCTTCGGACCAACGTAGACGAACAGTTCGTCGACCAGCGCCTCCTCCAGCAGGCCGAAGATGAGTTCGCCGCCACCTTCGACCATGAGCTGGTCGATACCATCGCCTTCCAGCTTTGCAAGCGTCGTCGTGAGGTCGACCCGGTCCTGACCGGCAGCGATGACGTACGCGCCGGCGTCTTCCATCTCCTCGATGAAGTCCGGTGGCGCGGCTTCGCTAACGAGGAGGTAGGTCTGTGCGCGGCCGTCAAGCACTGTGGCGTCCGGCGGCGTGCGGATACGGGAGTCAGCGATGACGCGCGCAGGGTTTTCGGGGTCGCCACGCTCGGCCCGAGCGGCGCGGCGGTCGGCGTCGTCGACGGTCAGCGAAGGGTCATCGGCGAGAATTGTGCCGACGCCGACCATCACCGCGTCGCTGTCGGCTCTGAGCTGGTCGACGCGGTCGAAGTCGTCCGGGCCGGAGATAGCTATCTGTTCGCGGCGGCGAGAAGAGAGTTTCCCGTCCACACTCATGGCGGCGTTGACGACGACGTGCATACTCGTTCGTGCCGGCGACACGTCAAACGGCTTTTGGGTTACAGTCAGGAAGATGTTGTCTCGGGACGCTTCGAGAGCTTCCGGACGTCGAGTTTCTTTACCGTACCATCGGCGGTTTTCAGCTTTAGCACCGTCTTTTTCAGCACCAGTTCATCGACGTCAAGCGTCGTCTCACTGTTCCAGCCACGGAGCCTGACCATCCCTTCCTCGTCGATTTCAACGAACGTACGGGGCTTGCGCTGTGAGCCCATCGTCCACTCCTCGTCGCCGACGGAGAGTTCTTGTCCCCCGCTTTCCGACCAGCGGAACACGCAGGCAAACTGCTCGCGGGGTTCATCCGCACGGTCGTGGTCAACGCGGGTCCACTGCTCGAAGTCGACGCCGAAATGGGCGGCCCACAGTTCCAGATACTCGAAATCGAACTTCTTTTTGCCGTCGTTGTTCCGGCCACTCCGCCAGATGACGTGGGCCTCTGACGGCTTCGACCCGAACACGCTCCCCATGGTCAGGCTCCCCTACGCCCACACTCGCTATCAGTGACGATAACTTTCTGTCCGGTTAGCTTGACGTGGCCAGTAGCAGAATTTTCGGCCGTTTGAAATGCACTAACTCGGTCAGAGAGCATATGCTGAGAGATTACAGTATCATAAATAAGAATTTTGGGCGATTTCAAACAGGTATCGACGGCTGTACCCTGCACGGCTGGCCGAAAACGCTTTTGAGTGCTCCCGTCGAATCGTCAGTCGATGTCTCTCGAAGACCATGCCGAGGAGCTCGCCTCCGACCTCGGTGTTGACAAAGAGGAGGTCACACGCGACCTGGAAAACCTCGTGAACTACTCCGTCCCGATGGACGAGGCCAAGCAAAGCCTCAGACGGAAGTACGGCGATGGCAGCTCGGGCGGCGATAGCACGCCGTCGAGCAAGGCCATCAACGAGGTTTCGACCGACGACTCGAACGTGACAGTCACCGCCGTGGTGCTCACGTCGGGTCGCCGGTCCATCCAGTACAACGGGGAACAGCACGTCATCCGCGAGGGCGAACTCGCCGACGAAACGGGAAAGATATCCTACACGGCGTGGGACGGCTTCTCGGGCGACCTCCAGCCCGGCCAGACCGTCCAGCTCGGCAACGCCGGCGTCCGCGAATGGGACGGCCAGCCGGAGCTTAATCTGGGCGACAGCACCAACCCCGAGGTCGTCGACGAAACGCTCGACATCGACTACGAAGTCGGCGGCCGCGCCGCGCTACAGGACCTCGCACCGGGTGACCGCGGCATCACTGTCGAGGTGCAGGTGCTGGAATGCGAACAGAAGGTCATCGACGGCCGCGACGGCGAGACGACGATTCTCAGCGGCGTCCTCGGCGACGAGAGCGGCCGGCTCCCGTTCACCGACTGGGAGCCCCACGACGAAATCGAGGAAGGGGCGTCCGTGCGCCTCGACGAGACGTTCGTCCGTGAGTTCCGTGGTGCGCCATCGGTGAACGTCTCGGAGTTCTCCGCGGTGACCGCGCTGGACCGCACGGTCGGCGTCACTGAAGACGCACCGCGGTTGTCAGTCCGTGAGGCCGTCGAGAGCGGCGGCCTGTTCGACGTGGAACTGGCCGGCAATGTCATCGAGGTGCGGGACGGCTCCGGCCTCATCGAGCGCTGTCCGGAGTGTGGCCGCGTCATCCAGAACGGCCAGTGTCGCTCCCACGGTGCGGTCGAAGGCGAGGACGACCTGCGGACGAAGGCCATCCTCGACGACGGAACCGACACCGTCACCGCGGTGCTTGATGACGAACTCACCGCCCGCGTGTACGGTGGCGACCTCGACGACGCCCGCGAGCACGCCCGCGATGCGATGGATAAAGAGGTCGTCGCCGAGCGCATCAGCGACCGCATCGTCGGCCGCGAGTACGTCGTCCGCGGGTCGCTGTCGGTCGACGAGTACGGCGCGAACCTCACTGCCTCGACCTTCGCCGAGGCCGACGACGACCCGGCGACGCGTGCGCAGGCCCTGCTACAGGAGGCAGACACATGAGCGAATCCGGAGACAGCGGCCCCGGCCGCCGGGAGGTCGCCCATCGACTGTTCGCCGCGGAGTTCGATGACGCCGACTTCTCGTACTCCGAATCCGACGAGGAACGGGCCCCGAACTACGTCGTCACGCCGACCGGCGCGCGGGTCAACCGGCTGTTCCTCGTTGGCGTTCTCACCGAACTCGAACAGGTCAACGACGACGTGTTGCGCGCTCGCGTCGTGGACCCGACCGGCCCGTTCGTCATCTACGCTGGTCAGTATCAACCCGACGAGCTGGCCTTCCTCGAAGCCGCTGACCCGCCGATGTTCGTCGCCGTCACGGGCAAGGCTCGCACCTTCCAGCCCGACGACAGCGACCGGGTGTTCACTTCGGTGCGACCCGAGAGCATCAGCGAGGTTGACGCGGATACGCGGGACCGTTGGGTCGTTCAGGCCGCCGAGCAGACCGTCTCGCGCGTCGGACAGATGGCCAGCGCGAAACAGGCCGGTTTAGCCGGCGACGAACTCCGCCTTGCGTTACTCGACCGGGGCATCGACGAGAGCGCCGCGGCCGGCATCACGCTCGCGCTGGACCACTACGGCACGACCGGCGACTACCTCGACGCGCTCCGGACGACGGCGCTCGACGCCGCTCGCGTCGTCGCCGGCGACACGGACGAGGCGCAAGGGCTGTCGTTGTCACCAGACGACGGGACCGACGACCCGATTCCGCTCCTTGCCTCTCTCGACCTCGATACTGACGTTTCCACCCCGGAGACGGCGACTGAGGACGCAGAGGGAGACGCGACGGCAACCGACTCCGGCGCTACTGAGCCGACGACAGACGAAGAGGTGGCCGACGCGGCGGAAAAAGGTGCGCCCGCAGACGCTGCCGACGCCGAACCCGCGCCCGGTTCGCCCGGCGCACCGGCCGGCGACGAGTCGACAGAGCCAGACGCCGGCGCGGCCACGAGTGACGCACCCGTCGAGACGCCCGAGACAGCGACCGACGCCGCAGCCGACGAAACCACGCCGGGTGAGTCCGTGGGTGAGGACGTGTCCTCGACGCCTGAACAGAGCGAGCCCGTGGACGAACCACCGGTGTCGAGTGATCCGGTGACCGACGCCGACGCGATGGGACAGGACGAACCGGAGTCGTCGTCCGAACCCGACGACGGCGGTGACCTCGGCGACTTCGACACCGAGTTCGAACTGGACGAGGACGAACGCGAGGAAATCGAACAGGAGTACGGCACTGACTTCCAGAGCGGGACAGAAGTGGATGAGCCCGGCGAGGCCGACATCGAGACGCCGGACCACGAAGAACTGGCCGACGCGGCCCAGGAGGGCGCGCCCGCAGACGCCGCCGACGCCGAGCCCGCACCCGGTTCGCCCGGTGCACCGGCCGGCGATGAGTCCCCCGAGCCGACCGCTGACGCGGCCACAAGCGACGCACCCGCCGAGACGCCCGAAACAGCGACCGACGCCGCAGCCGACGAGACCACACCAGACGAGTCGGCGAGCGAGGACGCGCCTACCGAGGACGTGGACCTCGAAGACGCCGTCATGGCGGTCATGGATGACCTCGACGACGGCAGTGGGGCCGACCGCGAGGAACTCCGCTCGACGGTCGTGAGCCGCCACGGCGCGGACGCCGATGCCGTCGAGGACGCCATCCAAGACGCGTTGATGGGCGGACGCTGCTACGAGCCCGAGGACGGCAAGCTCACACCCATCTGACGCACCGAGCCGCGGTCCTTTTCTCCCCTGCGACCCAACCGAGCGCAGATGCGTGTCGAACCGCTTCCCGACGTCCCGGCGGCCACCGTCGATACTGACGGGGAGCGACTGCTGGCGGTGGCCGATTATCACGCCGGCATCGAAGCAGGACTCAGATACGAGGGGGTCGAACTCCAGTCGGCCGCCGAGGCCCGCCGGGAGCGGTTGCTGACATGCCTGAGACGCGCCCGGGCCGACCGGCTGGTCGTCATCGGCGACCTGGGCCACGCCATCGGCGACCCGTTCGCAGACGAGCGAGCGGAGCTCGAAACGCTGTTCGACGCCCTTGACGTGCCCATGACACTGGTGAAAGGGAATCACGACGGCGGTCTGGAGCCAGTCTTGTCTGACCTCGACGCCGATGTTGAGGTAACACCGGGACACGGAACCCGTCTCGGTTCGGTCGGGTTCGCCCATGGCCACACCTGGCCTGCGCCGGACGTGCTCGAAGCCGACGTCGTCTGTGTCGGCCACGAACATCCCGTCGTCCGACTCGAAGACAGCGTCGGTGGGGCCCAGAAGGAGCGGGCCTGGCTCCGCGGCTCGCTGGTGACTGAGCCCTTTGCCGAACAGTTCGACCAACCAGTCGAGAACGCGCCGGACATCGTCGTCTTTCCGGCGTTTAACGACCGCTCCGGCGGGACGTGGGTCAACGTCGACGGCCAGGAGTTCCTCGCCCCGTTCCTGCCCGAGGGCATGGCGGATACCGAGGCGTTCCTGCTTGATGGCACGCGGTTAGGGGCCTACCGACAGGTCTGAGCCAGCGTTCTGTACCCGCCTATGTTTCCGAGAGCGCCGCTTCGAGTTCGTCGACCAGTTCTGTGTTCCCGAGGAACGTCGGCGTCCGGTCGTGGATACCGTCCGGTTCAACGTCGAGCAACGACTGCGAGCCGTCGCTAGAGGCCCCACCGGCAGCCTCGACGAGGTACGCGAGCGGCGCTGATTCGAAGTGGACCCGGAGCTTGCCGTTTGGATACCCCGACGTCACCGGATACCCGAACAGCCCGCCGTATTCGAGCACCTGTGCCAGGTCGGCGACGGTCGCGCCGCCGTAGCGGAGCTTCAGGTCCCGCTCGAAGGACTGGGCGATGTCGTTGAACGCGTCGCTTCGCTCGCCAGTCTTGCCCGCTAACCCGACAACAGTCGCCTCTGCTGGCAGTTCGAACTGGCCCCAGCGCTCGCTGTGCCCATCCCGGAGGAGGTGCTCCTGAACGACATCGCGGTCGGACCGGGCGATTGTCAGCGTCGTGTATGGGCCGTACAGCACCATCAGCGATGCGACCATTTCCCGGCCCGCCGCGGGCAGTTCGGCGTCGTAGACCCCGATTATCGTCCCCACGGAGTTGTTCGAGGCGAGGTTCGAGGAGCCATCGAGCGGGTCGATGGCGATGCTGTAGCCCTCGCCACAGTCGACCACGTCGCTACGTTCCTCGCTCGCGTACGCGCCGATGCCGTCGATGTACGCGAGTGCGTCGAAAAACAGGTCATCGGCCCACACGTCGCCACCGACCTGTTGCTCCCCACTCGGGTTCTCGCCAGCGGCTCTGTTGGCGTAGTTCGCCAGGTTCCCGCTAACGTAGTGGGCCGTGTCCTTTACCGCCCGTTCGATCTCATCAAGCGTGTTCACAGGCCATCACCGGCCGCAGTTGCACAGGCGTCAGTCATGGTTCCACATATCCCAGGGCAACGACATAAGGCTGTACCCGTTCTCCCCCGCAACGCCCGCAGTGCTCTGGTTACCGATGGGGGACGAGAGAATGTGACACAACGTGTTTAACCCGGTGTAGTCGCTAGAGAGGGGCGATGACTGACGGGGTCGCTCGCGGCGATGACGCCTTCACTGCGCTCGGGCCGGCCGTCCGCAGTGCGCTCTCCGAGCGCGGCTTCACGACGCCGACCGACCCACAGCGAAAGGCGATTCCAACTCTGGCTGACGGGCGAGACGCGCTAGTCGTCGCCCCGACCGGAACCGGAAAAACTGAAACGGCGATGTTGCCGGTCTTCGACGCGCTGGCCGAATCCGAGGACCGCTTTGGCATCGGCGCGCTGTACATCACGCCGCTCCGGGCGCTGAACCGCGACATGCGCCAGCGCCTCGACTGGTGGGGCGAAACGCTCGGCCTCGAAGTGGACGTTCGCCACGGCGACACGACTGACTACCAGCGCCAGAAGCAGGCCAACGACCCGCCGGACGTGCTGGTGACTACGCCGGAAACGCTACAGGCGATGCTCACCGGGTCGAAGCTCCGGACAGCGCTAGAGGATGTCGAGCATATCGTTATCGACGAGGTCCACGAACTCGCCGCGGCCAAGCGCGGCGCACAGTTGACCGTCGGCCTCGAACGGCTCCGGGAGCTGTCCGGGCAGTTCCAGCGAATCGGCCTCTCGGCGACCGTCGGCGACCCACACGAAGTCGGCCGGTTTCTCACTGGCGGCCGAACCTGCGCCATCGTGGAAGTGGACATCGGCAGCCGGCTAGATATCGAAGTGGTTCGGCCCCAGATTACTGACCGCGACGAGCAGCTATCAAGCACCCTCGTCACCGACGCGGGAACGGCCAGCCACGTCCGGTTCATCGCGGACCTCATCGACGAAAACGAATCTGTCCTGCTGTTTGTCAACACCCGACAGACCGCCGAGGCGCTTGGCTCGCGGTTCAAGGAACTCGGGACCGACCTCGGCGTCCACCACGGGTCGCTGTCGAAGGAGGCCCGCATCGACGTGGAAGACCGCTTCAAAGCCGGCGACCTCGACGCCCTGTTGTGTACCTCCTCGATGGAACTGGGTATCGACGTGGGCCACGTCGACCACGTCGTCCAGTACGGCAGCCCCCGGCAGGTGTCCCGCCTCGTCCAGCGGGTCGGCCGCGCCGGCCACCGCCGGGACCTCGTTTCCTCGGGCACGGTCGTTACGACTGACACCGACGACACGCTGGAGGCGCTGGCGATTGCGAGACAGGCCGAAGCCGGCGATGTCGAGCCCGCCGAAATCCACGACGGGAGCCTCGACACAGTTGCCAACCAGATCGCCGGACTGGTGATGGACACCGGCGAAATTCGGGCGATGCGGGCCTACGAGATACTGACCCGCGCGTACCCGTTCCGGGACCTCGACGAGGCCCAGTTCAAGCAGGTCGTCGAGGAACTCGCGGCGAACAACGTCATCTGGCTCGACGAGGACCGGGACACGTTAGAGAAGCGCCGCGGGACCTGGCAGTACTTCTACCAGAACCTCTCGATGATTCCCGACGAGGCCACATACGACGTGGAGGACGTGGCCTCAGGCCAGCAGGTCGGAACCCTCGATGAGAAGTTCGTCGTCAACTTTGCCACGCCCGGCGAGGTGTTCGTCCAGCGCGGGGAGATGTGGCGCATCACGAACATCGACGAGGAAGAGGAAGTCGTGACCGTCTCACCCATCGAAGACCCCGCCGGTGAGGTCCCGTCGTGGGTGGGGCAGGAGATTCCGGTTCCGAGAGCCGTCGCCGCGGAAGTCGGCGAACTCCGTCGTGTGGCTGGTCGGCAACTCCAGGACGGCGCGGACACCGACGCCGTCGCCAGAGACGTGGCGACTCGCTATGCCGCCGGCCCCGAAACCGTCGTCGACGGGCTCTCGCAGGTGGAAGAACACGAAGGGCCGATTCCGGACGACACGACTATTCTGGTGGAGTTCCACGGCCGGGAGGTCATCGTCAACGCTTGCTACGGGCACAAAATCAACGAAACGCTGGGCCGGGTCCTCTCGGCGCTGCTCGGTCAACGGGCAGGGTCATCGGTCGCGATGGATGTCGACCCGTACCGGATTACGCTGGAGGTCCCGCGCCGGATCACCGCCGGCGATGTCATCGAAGTCATTGAGGACACCGATCCTGACCACCTCCCAGCGCTCATCGAACTCAGCCTGAAAAACGCCGACGCGCTGAAGTTCAAGCTCGCGCAGGTGGCGACGAAGTTCGGCTCGCTCAAGCGCTGGCGGGGCCGGGGGTCGACTGACTTCGGCCGTGACCGCCTGCTGGCAGCGCTTGAGGACACGCCGATGTATGACGAAGCCCTGCGCGAGGTTCGCCACGAGGACCTCGCTATCGAAGCGACAGCCGACCTCCTCCGGGATATCCAGCGCGGCGACGTGGCGCTGGAAACGGTGGGCGAACACACGCCAATCGGGACCGGCGGGAACTCATCCGGACGGGAACTCCTCTCACCGGAGAACGCCGACGCGAGCGTCATCAAAACCGTCAAGGAGCGTATCCAGAGTGACCGCGTCATCCTCGCGTGTCTGCACTGCAAGGAGTGGGACCGCAAACAGCAGGTCAAGCGCGTGCGGGATCAGCCGTCGTGTCCGCAGTGTGGCTCGACCCGCATCGCCGCGCTGAATCCGTGGGCCGAGGAAGTCGTCTCGGCCGTCCGGACCGACGACAAGGACGAGGAGCAGGAGAAGATGACCGAACGAGCCTACCGCTCGGCCTCGCTGGTCCAGAGCCACGGGAAACGGGCGGTGGTCGCGCTGGCCGCCCGCGGGGTCGGGCCCCACAACGCCGCCCGCATTATCAACCGCCTGCGAGAGGACGAAGACGAGTTCTACCGGGACATCCTCCGACAAGAGCGGGAGTACGCACGGACGCAGTCGTTCTGGGGTTGAGGGCGGCACAGTACGCCAGCGGACTAACTCAGTTCCCGAATCGCTTCCGCAAGTCGTGGCTCGATAGCGTCAGGGTCAGGGGCTTCTATCGTGAGTTTCGTGTGTCGCTCGTCGGCGTCAGTCACCTCCGAGAGCAGCCCGGCATTGCGGTCGACTTCTAGGTACACCGTGAGCCGGTCATCGTCGAACACCGGGACGATTTCGACCTCATCGACTTGGTCGGCGAACTCGCCGCGCTGGGGCCGGAACTCGAACTCCTGCGCGAAGTTCGCCGAAGTAGTGAACAGGCTCCCGGCTGTCGCCTCACAGGCCGAGGCGTGGAGCGAGAAGCCGAGCGAATCGAGCGCGTCGAACACTGCCTGCGTGCGGTGTGTCGGTTCGACTTCGATGTAATCCTCATCGCCGGGGTCGACCGACATCGAGATGTCGAGGCCGGTTTCGATTTCGACGGCCGTCGAGCGTGTGGTCACCGGCGTCTCCCGGGGAATATCGATAGTAGTCTCGAAACGTCGTTTCTCGCCCGCTTCGATAGTGAACGGCTCCGTGAGTTGCCACTGGTCGATGATGGCGTCCTTGTACCCCTCGTCGGACTTGTATTCAGTTTCCAGCGCGAAGTAGACCGCATCGATGTTCTGGTCTGTCGATCCGCCCTCAACATGGACTTCGGCCCGGACGGATTCACCGGCTCTGACGGAATCTGTGGGCAAAACCGTGTCTACCGTAGCAGACCCGATGCCGATTCTGGAGAGCACGTCTTTCATTGGCATTGTTCAATTCAGCCGTCATATGGTATAAGGCTCAGGGAGTTGCAGGGCGAATAAATAGTCTGTCGGCGGACACGTCTGCGTATGGCGGCCGGTCAGCACACAGGGCCGGCCACAGTGACCGGCATCTGCAACAGAGAGACACTCGATCAGGTATCAGAAACATCCTGACCAAGTATGACAAGCCCTGCAGTGTTGTTGTCCAGATCAGTCAAGGAGTGAGCGCGGAACTCATACCGCTGTTGCTGACCGCTGTCGAGGCAGAGGCTGGCCGTGATAGTCGTTCGGCCAGTGCGGAGCGCATCGTCAACCGCGTCAGCAATCGTCTCCCGCTCTTCGTCGGGAAACAGGGCAGTTATCGGCGTTCCGACGGCTGTCTCTTCGGTGTTCCCGGTAAGCTCGAGTGCACGATGGTTACAGTGCTTGAGGCGGCCATCTATATCGGTGACGAACAGCGGCTCATCGAGCGCATCAAGCGCCTGTTGAATGACGGCCCGTTCTTCGCGTAACTTCTGCTCACGGGCGTGTCGTTCGGTGATATCGGTAAACGCGACGACAAGCTGCTCAACCTCGCCGTCTCTGATGATCGGCGTGGTATTGACTTCATGAACAACGTCGCCGACTGGATGAGTAAGTGTCACCGTATATGTAATTGTCTCACGCATGGCGACACATTTCCGATACGCGCCGGCGACCGCTCTGGAATTCTCGTATCCGAGTGCCTCCTGTGGGGTCTTCCCGATAAGTTCCGACTCTGCAAGTCCGGTAAACTCAAGCACCCGTGAATTACACCGCCGGAAGCGAAACCCGTCTTGTTCGACATCAACAAGCAAGAGCCCGTTCCGCGCGTTCTCGAAAACGGCAGCATACTCCTCTTTGGTCTCGCGTAGCTGTTGTTCTGAGCGATTGCGGGTGACAGCGTTGTTAATGCGGTTGGCCAGTAGCTCGTACTGCTCAGTCCCGGATTGTTTCTGTAAGTAGTCAGTTGCGCCGGCAGAGATCGCATCGCTTGCGATTTCTTCGCTTCCTCGGCCAGTAAACAGGATGAATGGGAGCTTAGCGTGTTCCGCCCGGACGGCCTCTAAAAACTCAAGTCCGTCTATCCCGGGCATCTCAAAGTCAGAGACAATGCAGTCAGGGGAGAGGTCGCTGAGCAGCTGTAGCCCTTCTGTCGCGCTTGTGGCAGTCTCCACGTTGAACCGACTGTCCTTGCGTTCAAGTAGGTCGGCAGTCAGGCTAGCAAGCCCCTTGTCGTCGTCAACGTGTAGAATATCAACGCCCCCCATATGTCACGGTGGGCTTGTACTGGATTATTTCTTTCTATCATTTAGAATACAATCTTCAGCCGGAAACCCACGGCAGAGACAGCGATTTGACTGCATGGGTCGTGCTACACTGTGATGGAGTATTAGCGCTCCCCACATCTGTATTCTGCTAATATGACACTATCCGGGTCACTCAAACCGCTCGGTGTGTAAAGGAGAATATGACCGAGTGGCGTGACGCGTCGGACCCCGCCTGCCCGGAGTGTGGCGAGCCGCTGGAGCCCACGGCAATGGCCTGTCCACACTGCAACGCGTCGCTACTCACTGACGAACAGGCCGAAATGCTCGACGAGCGCCTGACCGAGACGCTGGAGTCGATGGATTCCGGGACGCCAACGTGGGCGGTCGCGCTCACTGGCCTCTCCCTCGGTATCGCCATTGCGCCGCTCGTGCTGTACGCCGTCGTCATCCTCGTCGGCGACCTCTCGCTTCCCGTGGCCGTCGGCGTCCTGCTGGCCGGCTGGCTTGGCCCGGCCGGATATCTCTCACGACTCCGCAATCCCAGTGAGGTGCTGGCCCGCGGGCTATACCTCGTCGTCGCCGGCGTGGCCGTGGTTGTGCTTGTGGTTGGCTACGAAGTCCTCCTGTCGGATGGCCCATCGGTCGTCTCCGAGCAGACCGCGCTCGTGTCGCTTGGTCTGGCGATTCCGGCAGCACTGGGGGCGCTCATCGCACGCCGTGCCGCTCGGCGGGCTGACCGGCAGGCCCGCGGGGAACCGGGGCCACTGCACGAGCGCTTCGGTATCGACGACGACGAGCCCGACAACTGAAAACGCATAAGCGGGCCGCCGTTCTCCACCCGTGCATGCGACTGGAGGAGTACTGGGGCATCGGCCCGAAGACGTCCGAACTGCTCACCGAGGAGCTAGGCGTCGAGCGGGCCATCGAGGCCATCGAGTCGGCGGATACACGAGCGCTAACTACGGCTGGCCTCTCCCGGGGGCGAGCGACGCGCATCCTCCGGCGGGCGACCGGGGCCGAGTCGATGGACCTGCTCGCCACCAGAGACACCCGCGACGTGTACAAGGAACTGCTCGACCTCGCCGAGGAGTACGCGGTCACGGCGGACGCGGCGGACAGCATCCGGGTGCTGACGCCGCTGCCGACCCGCGAAGCGATGGCCGAGCGGCTGGACGACGTGCTCGAAGCGCGGGACACCTGGGCTGACCTCTCCGAGTCGGACCAGCGGGCCGTCCTCAGCGCGTTCAGCGCGTACGACGCCGGCGGGGGTGAACTGGCCGCGGTCGACGTGGCGCTCGCCCTCCGGGACACCGGCATTGAAAGCGGCGTGTTCGAACCGCTAGCGGCCCTCGACGGCGAGTCGCTGACGGCCGGACGGGCGGCGCTCGCCGGGCTCGCGGGCGACGGCGAGTCCGTCGGCGAAGGGGCCGATGAAGAACTCGACCGCCTGCGCGACCAGCTCGGACAGATAGAGGACCTTGCAGCGGCATCGATGGAAGTCGTCGAAGCCGTGCAAGAAGGCGCACGGCGACCCGACGAGTTCCAAGACGCGCTCGTCCGTCATGTCACGAGCGAGACGGGCATCGACGCCGCCCGCGTCCGGGATGCGATGCCCCGTGAGGCGACCGACGCGCGGGATTTCGTCGACGTGGCGCTCCGAGACCTCCGGAACACGCTACGAAGCGACGTACAGAAGCGAGAGGAAGCCGTTGCCGACCGGCTGGAAGACGACCTCGCGGACGCCCGTGAAGACATCGACGCCGCAGTCAAGGCGGTGGACGACATCGCCTTTTCTGTCTCGCTCGCCCGCTTTGCCATCGCGTTCGACCTGACAAGGCCCAGCTTTGTCGAGGACCGCAAGACTATCGCGGTGAAGCGAGCACGGAACCTCACCATCGCGGACGTAGAGAGTGTCCAGCCGGTCACCTACGCTATCGGCGACCACACGCTAGAGTTGGACCGGGCAAACCAGCCGCCCAGCGGCGACCGGGTGGCTGTCCTGACCGGCGCGAACTCCGGCGGGAAGACGACCCTGCTGGAGACGCTGTGTCAAGTGCAACTGCTGGCCCAGATGGGGCTTCCGGTTCCCGCTGAGGCCGCCGAGGTCGGCATCGTCGACACGGTCGTGTTCCACCGTCGGCACGCGTCGTTCAACGCCGGCGTTCTCGAATCGACGCTGCGCTCGGTTGTGCCGCCGCTGACCGAGAGCGACCGGACACTGATGCTCGTCGACGAGTTCGAGGCCATCACCGAACCCGGCTCCGCCGCCGACCTCCTCCACGGACTCGTGACGCTGACTGTCGACCGCGACGCCTTGGGCGTGTTCGTCACCCACCTCGCGGACGACCTCGAACCGCTGCCCATCGAGGCCCGTGTCGACGGCATCTTCGCCGAAGGGCTGAATCAGGACCTCGACCTGCAGGTCGATTATCAACCTCGCTTTGGGACCGTCGGGAAATCCACGCCGGAGTTCATCGTCTCCCGACTGGTCGCGAACGCGAGCGACCCGGTCGAGCGCAGCGGGTTCGAGACGCTTGCCACAGCCGTCGGTGAGGAAGCGGTCCAGCGGACGCTTTCGGACGCGCTCTGGACCGACGAGTAGCGCGGTTACGACAGCGAACTGGCGACAGCCCGCTCCTCCGCTTCGACTGCCTTGGCGACGTTGTCAAGCAACTGCCGAACTTCTCGACGGTTGTACCAGCGGATGAGCGGCGCGAGGAGGAACTCCGGGAGCGGCCCCGGAACATCGTAGTCGGCCGTATACGTGAGTCGCGTGCCACCGCGCTCCGGTTCGAACCGCCAGTCGATCCGCCCCGTCAGGTCGCCGTCCATGTCGTAGACGATTCGTTCGGGCGGCTCGTACGTCGATGCTCGGACCTCGCCGTTAAAAGTGAGTCCGAACATCCTGTACTCGTAGGCGGCGCGGTTCCCGCTGTTCGGCAGGCGTTCGATGCGCTCGGCGCGGGACAAACTTGGCGTGACGGCCGCCTGATTCGACGGTTCGTCCATGAACGTAAAGACCGTCTCGACTGGCGCATCGAGCCAGCGGTCGTCGGAGGTGTGGACCGTCATATGTGGTAGTTCGCGCTCCAGTATCTTACAGGCTCGGCCACACAGGCCAGCAGACTAGTCCGGATACGGACGACTGCGACCGGTCCCGGCGGCTACAGCCGCCGGGTGCGGCGTGACTGTGCTCTGCTCTTCGAGTCGCGTCGCCGCCTGTCGATGACAGTGGCGAGATATATTCGATGCATGGGTGTGGACTTCCCGGCAGGACTCGAACCTGCGCCGGGCGAGAGCCCGGGTCCGGTTGGGATATTCGGGAAGACGGGAGAGAGTGGAGGGCTGCGCTTACGCGTCACCGGTCACGTCGACGCAGTTGACTGCCATCACGCCGAACCCCGCTTGCAGGAGTTCGGTGCGGCCGTCGGCAGTGTTCCGTTCGTCGTCGACCCGCAGTGTCAGCGACACATCGGCGTCGACCCGGATGTCGGTCCAAGTGGGACGCACGCTTGTCACACGGTCAACGGCCACGTCTTCGACGCCGTCGACGGCCGCAAGGACGCCGGCGACACCGGCTTCGAGGGTCTCGGACCCGCCACGCGGAACGCGCAGTGATACGTCGGCCGATACCTCGGTCGGGGGAGTCGCCTGCAGCGACATAACGCCGACGGCCGGAGTCGAACCGGGCCGAAAGGGCACTCACCAATCGAGTCGCGTCGGTCGGGGACTGCGCGGGTGGCGGGCGCGTACGTCCGGCGCGGAGCGGCCGGTAGGGGATTCCCACACCGGGACGATGGGGAACCCGAGGGCTGGACAGCGAGAGAGCGACACGATACAGTGCAGGCTCAGGGCCGAGTGGCGACACGCCGACAGACCACACTGGGCGGTGCAGGCCTCTCAGACGGAGCGGCCAAGCGGGGGGTAGAGCCCCGCCGCTCGACAGTGAGCCAAATCGAATCCCCACCGCAGTGCGGCGTCCGTGAGTGGGACGCCGGTCCCACGGCGGCGAACCAGTCTATGGTGCCACGGGCGGAATCTTCACCGAGCGGGTGTCCGCGGCGACCCGTTCCCCGATAAGGGATGCATACTCGACCGTAGCGTCGAGGCTACGTTCGATGGCCGACCGCCCGCTGTACAGCCAGCGAGCGAACGACGTTGGCGCGGGAACGGGAATTGCGTAGGTCATTGGTCACCACGTCGGTGAAAGCGACGTATATGTGACCAGAACTGGTGATATATTAAATCTGTTTCAGACATGATACCAAGTAACAAACATTCGGCGGTCGCTGGCAAGACAGCAATCGACAGCCGGTGTCAGTCGGCCGCTGCTGGTTGCTGTGGCGGAGCCGGTCCATCGGCACTCGTATCGCCGTGTGAGACCGTGCCCGCCAGCGTCCGCGTGGAGTTCCCCACGACGAGCAGACTGCTGGCCGTCATCGCCAGGGCCGCAAACAGCGGATTCAGGACGCCAAGCAGCGCGAGCGGGAGCGCCACGGCGTTGTAACAGAACGCCCACGCGAGGTTCTGGCGGACCCGCGTCCGGGTTGCGGCTGTCACCGAGAACACGTCAGGGACGGCTCGCAGGTCGTCCGTCGTTACGACCGCGTCTGCCGCATCGGCGGCCAGTGACGTGCCCGACGCCATAGCGATACCAACGTCGGCGGCAGCCAGCGCCGGGGCGTCGTTGCTCCCGTCGCCGACCATCGCGACGGTTCCGCGGGACTGTAGTCGCTCGACGACTTCGGCTTTCGCCTCGGGCGGCACCCCAGCGAACACCTCGTCGATGCCGTCGTGGCGCTCGAACGGAGTGGCGGCTTCGGGCCGGTCGCCAGTAATGACAACCACGTCGCGGTCGCGAGCAAGCGCCGAGACAACTGACTCCCAGTGCGAGCGGAGCCTGTCGCCCGCAACAAGTACGTCTCGCGCTTCGCCGTCCCAGCCGACGAGCGCCGGGACGCGCCCGTTCTCGGTCGCGCGTTCACACCGGCTCCGGAGGTTGGCGGGCACGTCGAACCCGAGGTCGTCGAACAGTGCTTGCGTCCCAACGACGACGTGGTCCCCGTCAACCGTCGCACTGACGCCCTGCCCCGGATGTTGCTCGAATCCGGAGACATCCGCGTCCGGGACCGGCACGGCGTCCGTCACAGCCTCGGCGACGGGATGCTCCGCGAACTGCTCGACTGCAGCCGCCCGAGCCATCGCCCCCTCGTCGGCCCGCTCCAGCAGTTCCATCTCGCCGGTCGTCAGTGTGCCCGTCTTGTCGAAGGCGACCACGTCCGCGTCGGTCGCCGTCTCGAACACTGCGTCGCCGGTGACGACGGTGCCGCCGTCCAGCGCCCGGCGGATGCCGGCCGCGGTCGCAAGCGGCGTCGCCAGCCCCAGCGCACAGGGACAGGAGACCACGAGCACCGCCAGCCCGGTCAGCATCGCGTCCGTCAGCGTTGCGCCGGTGACGAGATGCCCGCCAGTGGCGAGCACAGCGAGAACGACCACCAGCGGGACGAAGACGGCGGCGATTCGGTCGACCAGCCGCTGAACGCCGCCGCGCGTGCTCTGGACTTCCCACAGCAGGTTCGTCAGCCGGTCAACGGTACTCTCGGCGTCCGGCCCGACCCGCACGACGACGCCGCCCTGCGTGACCAGCGACCCCCCGATGACCTCGTCGCCGTCCGTCTTCCGGACAGCCAGCGACTCGCCGGTGACGAGTGACTCGTCGACAGCAACAGTCCCCTCAAGTACAGACCCGTCAACGGGAATTCGCTCGCCGGAGCGGACGACGACTTCGTCGCCGGCCGACAGCGCCCCCACGTCGACCTCCTCGTGGCCCCCATCGGTGCGCCGTCGAGCGCTATCGGCCCGCTGTGTGGTGAACTCCGTGAGCCGGTCCAGCGCGCGTCGCCGGACCCGGTCCTGATAGTAGTCGCCGACCGAGACGGCCATCACGATGACCGTCGCCACGTCGAAGTACACCTCTGTATGTCCCAAAATGACGGCGACGACGCTGTACAGGAAAGCGGTCACGGCAGCCATCGCCACCAGCAGGTCCATGTTCGGCCGGCCGGCCCGGAGGCTGACGTAGGCCCCGCGAAGCAACGGCCACCCGGTGTACCCGACCACAACACCGGTCATCACGGCCATGTTCCACAGCAGGTAGTCCCCCGCCTGCCCTGAGGGGTCGAACAGCAACAGGGACGAATCGACGCCGAGATAGGCCGGGTAGAGAAAGAGGATGTACCACAGCATCGTCATCATCCCGAAGAAGCCGCCGACGATGAGACGCCCCTCCAGTTCGTACTCGTCGTCGGTTTCCGTGGCCTGCAGGCTGGCGTCGTAGCCGGTGCCGGCCACTACCTCGGTGAGGTCCGACTCCGAGAGCGCATCAGCGTCGTAGGTGAGTTTCATCGTCCCCGTCGGGTAGCTGGCGGCCGCGGCGGCAACCCCGTCGTGGTCTGTGGCCCGCGCTTCAAGGAACGTCTCGCAGGTCGCACAGTGCATCCCGTCGACAGAAACGAAAGCCGTCTCGCCGTCGGCGTCGTCCGGGTCGGGGCCAGTGTCGGCGGCGTCGCGGGTCTCCGTCGCCGGGTCGTCGAGCGTCCGTGCGACTTCCAGACAGCCGCGACAGCAGAACGTCCCCTCGACCGCGTCGTCGGTGACTGGCGCATCGACCGGCAGGTCACAGAGCGTGCAGTGAGTCATGTCCAGGGCATCGGCAGGGGTGGTTTCGGGATAGCAATACCAAACGCCGCCAGTCCGTTCGACAGCGGGACGAGCGCGAGCGCGATGAAAACGATACCAAGTGCCCGGTGCAACGTCGCGCGGTGGCCCGGCGACAGCGTGCCAAAGGCGGTCCCGTAGGCGAACACCAGCGGAAACGTCCCGAGGCCAAGCGCGGCCAGCGAGAGCCCGCCGGTGAACGCAGAGCCGGTCGCAAACGCGTAGAGGAACGCCGGGTAGAGCAGCGGACAGGGGAGCAAGCCGTGCATCGCGCCCAGTGCGACCATCCCCGGGCCGTCGACCCACCGGTCGACTCTGGCGACGAGCGACGCGGAGAGTCGCTGGAACAGGTCCCCGACCAGCGGTAGCGACCGGGCCACGTCGACGGCGCGGCCACGGGAGAGATACCCCAGCCCCACGGTGATGATAGCGAGGCCGACGAACACCCCGACGGCCCCCCGGACAGCGGTCCCGAGGCGCGCAAGGCCGGCGACGTCGTACAGCACACTGCCGGCAGCGCCAAGCACTGTCCCGACGAGCGCGTAGCTCAGCGTCCGTCCGGCGTTGAACAGCGCGTGCTGGCGTATTTCGTGGCTTGATACTGGCCCGCCGTCGTCAAGTCTATCGGCGTAGGTGGTGACTAACGGTCCGCACATCCCGAGACAATGGACGCTCCCGACGAGCCCAAGCCCGACGAACGCCGCGAGGCCAGCCGTCTCACCGGAACTCAGCCCCGCCGTCCCGAACTGCATATCAGGCGAGACTCGACTCTGTCGGTTTTGTCATCAGGAACAGACTACCGGCAATGATGACGACGCTGATCAGCGAAAGCGCGACGATGGTGCGGCCGGTTCCCTGCATATAGTACGCGACCGGCGCGAGTCCGAGCAGCGCCAGCAACGTTACGAGCCGAGGGCTTGACGCAGACATATCTGGCCGTACGTTAGAGGGAATATAAAAAGAAATGGGTCGTTCCTGACGACTGAAAACACCATCTGGGGTTTTTTAGGTAATCTGCTATTCTCCCAGATATGGTACGGCACGAAGCTAGAAGCAGCCAGCTGCCAGATTCGCACGACGCGGTGGGGGTGCGACAATGGCGCTGAGTCGGCGACAGTTCGTCGGTGCCGCAGCCGGGACAGCGGCGCTGGCCGCGACCGGCACGGCGACAGCACAGGAGGAACCGGACTACGGCGGCTGGTTCGACGACGTTTCGAACTACGACGGGACCGTCGACAAGCGAGGCCAGGACACCGTGACAATCACCGTCGGCGCGCAGGGCAACAACGGCGCGTTCGCCTTCGACCCGCCCGCGGTGATGGTCAGCCCAGGCACAGAGGTTGTCTGGGAATGGAACGGTGAAGGCGGCGGTCACAACGTCGTCTCGGACGGCGACGGGCCACTTGATTCCGGGAGCCCGGTCAGCGAGGCCGGAACGACCTACAGCCACACCTTCGAGTCGGAGGGAATGTTCAAATACGTCTGTGTCCCTCACGAAACGCTCGGGATGAAGGGTGCCGTCGTCGTTCGGCCCGGTGGCTCCGGTGACGGCGGCTCCGGCGGACAACAGCAGCAAGGCCCACCCGAAAACCCGGATTACGGCGGCTGGTTCGACGATGTTTCGAACTACAACGGAACGACTGTCGACAGGACCGACGCCGATAGCGTCGAAATATCGGTCGGCGCACAGGGCAACAACGGCGCGTTCGCCTTCGACCCGCCAGCGGTTCGGGTGACACCCGGCACCGAAGTGACGTGGACCTGGACCGGTGAAGGCGGCGGTCACAACGTCGTCTCAGACGGTGACGGCCCGCTTGAGTCCGGTGACCCGGTCAGCGAATCCGGGACCACATACAGCCATACCTTCGAAGAGATGGGCGTGTACAAGTACGTCTGTACACCCCACGAATCGCTCGGGATGAAGGGCGCTGTCGTTGTCGGTGGCCCGCTCGATGGTAGCGGTGGCGGCAGTGGGGGCGAAAGCGGACAGGAGGGTGGCGGTATCGAACTCTCCGGCCCGCAGTGGCTTCTCTCAGGCTCGGTCCTGCTGGCGTTCTTCTCGCCGCTGCTGTTTGCCGTTGCGATGCGACGCCGCCAGAACGGGCGGCCGCCACAGATGGGTGGAGGTGGCGAACTGCAGCGGGCAACCGGCCCGGAGCCGGTTGAAGAGGCTGCAGAGACTGAACCGGCCGTTGAGCTGGGCCACGACGAGTACGACCCGAAGGGAACAGCGGCGCTGGTCGCCTTCTACTTCGTGTTGATCGGCCTGCTGTGGGTGTTCATGTACTTTGTCGAGTTCCTTGGCCGTGTCTCAATAATCGGGTGATAGCATGCAGGTCCATAGATTCGAAAAAGTCTGGCTCGGTGCAGCGCTACTGCTCATCGTCGGGTTCATTGCGACCATCGCGTACGGCTCGGTCGGCGTTGGTGTCGGAATGGTCGACGATTCGGGCGGACAAATAAGTGCGGAAGCGGTACAGAACGGTAACACTGGGACTCAGTTCGACGACCCCGGTGTCGTTCAGACGGGCGAAGATAAGTACACCGTGTACGTCGTCGCCCGGCAGTTCCAGTTCGTTCCAGGAAGCGGTGACAATCCGGTTCAGGTGCCAGCAGGTGCCAACGTAACGTTCAGGGTGACCAGTGCAGACGTGGTGCACGGCTTCTCCGTGGTCGAAACCAACATCAACACGATGGTCATCCCGGGACAGGTCTCTGAGGTCTCGGCCCGGTTCAACGAACCCGGTACCTACGGGCTTATCTGCCACGAATACTGCGGGGCGGCCCATCACACGATGGGTGGCTCCGTCGAAGTGGTCCCGCCAGAGGAATACGATATGCAACAAGAGAACATTGACCAGTCTGCGGATGATGCACAGGCTCAGGAGGAGGCGGATCAGTAATGGTGTTCGTCGACTCCTATCCGAAAACGTCGAAGCTCGTCCGTAGCGAGTTCATTGTGGCATTCGCCGCCCTTGGAATCGGTGCGCTGTTTGGCATCATCCAGTCGCTTCACCGCACTGGCGTGTTCCGCGGGTTCATCAGTTCGGCGGACTACTACACGATCCTGACGGGCCACGGCGTCTTGCTGGCGCTCGTGTTCACCACGTTCTTTATCGCGGGGCTGTTCACGTGGGCTGTCGCTAACAGCCTCGAACGCGAGTTGCCACACCGCATCGCCTGGTCGGCCTTCTGGATAATGCTCACGGGAACAGTGCTTGCGGCCGTGTCCATCATCGGCGGTCTCGTCGGTGCGCCGTCGATTCTGGGTCACGACCTCAAAGCGGATGTGCTGTTTACCTTCTACGCCCCGATGAAGGCGCACCCAGCGTTCTACATCGGTGCCGCGCTCATTATCGTCGGCTCGTGGGTCGCCGGCCTCGCGTACTTCAAGGCGCTGTGGGAGTGGCGGTCTGAGAACCCGGGTGAGCGAATCCCGCTGCAGACGTTCATGGTCGTAACGACGATGCTGATGTGGTACGTCTCCACCATCGGCGTCGCCGTCGAGGTCGTTGCTTTCCTCATTCCGTGGTCGCTCGGACTGATCCAGAACATCGACCCACTGCTGACGCGGACGCTGTTCTGGTACTTCGGCCACCCGGTCGTGTACTTCTGGCTCATGCCGGCGTACCTCGTCTGGTACACGGTTCTGCCGAAGCTGGCTGGCGGGCGACTGTTCAGTGACCCGCTGGCCCGCGTGGTCTTCGTCGCCTTCCTGCTGCTCTCGACCCCGGTCGGCTTCCACCACCAGTACACCGACCCCGGGATTCCATCGGGGTACAAGTTCATCGCGATGACAAATACGATGTTCCTGCTGTTGCCCTCGCTGTTGACCGCGTTTACCGTGGTCGCCTCTGTTGAACACGGGGCTCGCCAGCGGGGTGCAAAGGGCTACCTCTCCTGGCTTCGGAATCTGCCGTGGGGCAAGCCTGCCTTTGCCGGCTGTATGCTCGCCGGCCTGATGTTCGCAGCAGGCGGCTTCTCCGGTATGATCAACGCCGGGATGAACATCAACTACCTCATCCACAACACCATCTGGGTGCCCGGCCACTTCCACCTCACCGTCGGGACGGCGTTCGCGCTGACGGCAATGGCTATCAGCTACTGGCTGGTCCCACAGATTACGGGGAAGAAACTCCAGCTGCGGGGCCTCGCTTCGCTTCAGCCGTACGTCTGGTTCGTGGGCATGGCAGTGATGTCGAACGCGATGCACCGCGCTGGCCTCGCGGGCATCCCGCGACGGACTGCCGAACCAACGTACGACGAGTTCGCGTTCGAGGGCGTCGCCGGAACGGTCGGCGAAATGCGTCTTCAGATCGCCATCGGCGGCTTCCTCCTGTTCGTCGGCGCAGCGATGTTCCTCATCGTCATGGCCGACACCCTGCTCGCTCGCCGTGGCGGGACGCTATCGGTCAACGGCCACATTCCAGAACCGCTGTCCGGCGCGAACCACAGCCCACGCATTCTGGACAACTACAAGCTCTGGACGGCGATTGCCCTGCTGCTCATCGTGATTGCCTACGGGCCGCCACTCGCCAGCATGGTTGCTGACGGACTGTTCGCGCCCGGTAGCCCGCCAATCCCGGTCTAACACCACTTCATTACTCTCTCATCATGTTCGAAGACGTCGACGGTCCGGAGCAGAAGACGCTGTTACGACTCCTCATCATCGTCGGAATCGGCTTGCCGATCCTCATTGAGGTCGTTACCTTCGGGAGTATGATGGGGCATCACCTGATGGGAGACACTGGGGGTGAGGCGGTCCCTGAAACGCCGACAGCGGCCGAATCCGGTGCCAGCGTTGGTGACCCGATTCTGGAATCCGCCAACGTCTCAGCCCGCATCGATGCGGCGTCTGTCGTCACCGCTGACGAGGGGTGGCGGTTCACGCTCACAGTGAACGTGACAAACACCGGGTCAGACCCCACAGCGGTTCGTCTCGACAGCGTTACCACCCGCAGCGGAGAGACAGTTGCGGACACCGCGAGCACTGGACAGCTACCAGTGGGGGACACTGACGACGTGACCAAGTCGTGGCTCCTCCCGCCCGGTGAGCGCCCGGGCACCGTCGCTGTAACGGTGTTCGTGTACCCGGACGGGGAATCAGTACAGTCGACACAGTACACTGTCGCGCTCGGCGACATCCCCGTTTCGAACCGCTGACCGCCTCACCCGTCGACAGGGTTGCCACAGGACGGACAGGTGTCCGCGTCGGGCGGCAGCGACTCGCCGCACTCGCTACAGTACGACTGCCCGGCGTCCCGGCCGCCCGGCGTGAAGACGGACGTATCATCCATCCACGCTTCGTCGGTTGCTGAAGCAGCCTTATTCGTATCGTCGGGCCCCGCTGTCTCCGAATCAGTGTCTGTCCCGCTGTCGTCACCCGCCGTTTCCGGTTCTTCCCCGCTATCCGATGATTGCGCGTTGTCCGGTGCCGATTCGTGAGCGGGCGGTTCCGCCGCCGGGACCTCGTCGGGCGAAAACACTCGGGTCCCGGTGTGTCCCGATGACTCTTCGTCGCTACCAGTATCTGCGGTGTCAGCCCTGTCCCCAGTCTGTTCCCGAGAGTCTGATTCAGCGTTGACAGCCCGCTCGGCAGTTGGACGCTCGGTGCCGCTTTCCGCCGTCCTGACCGGTGGCATAATCGGGAATCGCTGGTCCGGACGGCGCTGCGGGTTCGAAAGCGGCGCGCGAATTCTGACGACGGTCCCGGCGAGCAGTTGGAAGAAGAGGTACGCACTCGCCAGCACACCCGGGACGGCAACTAACAGGGGTGTGGCCTGTGCTGGCTGGACACCGGTCAGTTGGAGCGCTGTTTCAACCACGGGACTGATGCCAGTCTGGGTCAGCCACGGGGACAGCGCCGACAATACGCCTGGTGCGGTGACCGTCTGGACCAGCCACCCAGTACTAAGCGAGACTGCGCTTACAAACACCAGCAGCGACAGGAATGTGGGGACCGAAAGTGTGTACACGCGGTGGCCGTACGCGACGGTCCGGACGACCAGATGCACTGTTCCGAACAGTGCAATCACCGTGAGCGGGCGTCGCTGACCGAGAATGAGACTTACCAGCAGGCAGCCAAGGAGCACACTGCCGGGGATAGCGAGCAACAGACTCGGGTGGTCCAGCCGATACGCGTCGGCAAGGTTGCCGTGCCTGTTCCGGAGCCGTCGGTTAATGAGGACGACGGTCGCCAGTGACGGACCGACGAGCCAGAGACCGCCGGCAAGCACAGTGCGTAGCGAAACAGTTCGGCCAGCAAGTGTCACAAGAACAGTTTGTTCGAGTCCCGAAAACTGCGCCAACAGCAGCCCCGTCGCAAGCACCCAGCCACCGTAGACGAGCCATGCCAGACCGACACCCACAAACAGCCAGGTTTCAGTTCGCAGTAGTGCAGCGGACTCGCGGAGTTCCAACCCCAGTCGACCACGCTCCATCAGCCTGATATTTTCCGACCGACCGCTTAATTGTGGGTGGTCACGCCGCCCGAATCGTCATCGTCACAACACCTGACAGTTCGAGTTCATCGCCCGGTTGGATCGGTTCCCGGTCGCCTTTCTGCAACTGGGTCTCGTTCAGCCGCGTCGGGTTGTCCCCGAGGTCGACCAGATAGTATCCTTCCGACTGGCGGTCGAACCGGACGTGTTCGCGGTGGATTCGAACCGCTTCGTCTTCCGGTCGCCCGGCGTCCAGTAGCGCCGCCCGGATCTCCCGGCCGATGCGGTCCCCGTCCTCAACAGTGATGTCTCGACCCTCGACCGAGAGGACGAGTTTGTCCGGTACGGTTGCGTCATCGGTGGACTGTGACGCGAGTGTGTCGACGGCGTTACCCGTAGCTGCTGACTCACTCTCTGTCTCAGCGGTAGTTGCCGACCCTGCTGTCGAATCAGCCGTCGACGTGTCACGCCCGCCACGATGTGCGTCTAAATCCTCCCCACAGTTGACACAGAAACTGGCGTCGTCGTCGACAGCGGTGTCACAGGACGGGCACGCGTCAAGCGACCCGTCGTCCCCCGGTGTAATGTCCTGTACGTCGGCACCGCAAGCGACACAGAAATTCGCGTCGGCGTCGAGTTCGCGGTCACAGTCCGGACAGGTAATCGTTGCCGAATCGTCATCTGCCTCCTGAGTTTCGTCGGATATCTCGTCGTCCCCATCGGAGTCACTGCTTGGCTGATCCGGCGTGTCGTCGGCCTCGTTGTGTTCTCTCTCGGTGTTCGGCTCGGCCTCAGTGTCGGCTTCCATTTCGTGTTCCGTCGGCGTCTCCGTCGTCCCCCCCGTCTCGTCTTCGGCCTCGGGTGCCCCAGTGTCCGAGGCCGCATCCGCCGATGCTTCGTCGTCGCTATCATCGTCGACAGTGTTCCCACCCGGGGTGTCGGCTTCGTCGCTAGCCGCCACCGACCGGCCATCCATCGGGTCCGCCTCGTCCGTGCCTTCCGGTATCAGGTCAGCGTCGTCCGGCACCCCATCGTCAGTCTCAAAATCAGCAGCGCTTTCGTCGGTGTGTTTCCACTCACCACAGTCCGGGTTTGTGCACCATCCGCCCGCGACTGTCGGATCAAAGTCCTCGTCGCATATGGGGCATTTTACCGTGCGGTCGGATTCAGGCATGGATTTCGTTAGGTCCTACAAAGTCGAGAAATAAAATACTTGTCCCACGAAACTTTCTCTCTATTCGTCTGTCATAATCACTGTGTCACGTTCGGAAATATCGAGGTCCGGATCGATATCTCGAACTGGCATCCCACCGCTTTCCGGTGTTTTCGGGAGCGCACTGTCAGCAAACAGGAGCACGGAGATGTTGTCTTTCCCGCCGCGGTCGTTTGCCAGTGATACGAACTCTCGACTCGCCGCATCGAGGGACGATGCACCAAGGACCACGTCACGGATTTCCTCGTCGGTGACGACCTCGTCGCGGATACGCTCGGCCACCGACTCGGCGTGGTCCGAATCGACGTACTCTTCGTACAGTTCCGGCGCATCGGTCTGTGCATCGATGAGTCCGTCGCTGGTCGCCAGCACCGTGTCTTCTTCGTACAGCCGGACCGTTCGCGTGTCCACCCCGACAGTCGCCTCGTCAGGGTCCTCGTAGCCGGACCCGCCCAGCGCGCGTGTGATTTCGTTCCCGTTGGGGTGGACGTGCGCCTCCACAGGGTCGATTTCGTCGCTGTCAACCCATTCCTGAACTACGGCGTGGTCTCTGGTCAACGGCGAAATCGTCTCACGGGCACTGTTGACGACGTAGGCTCGGCTATCACCGACCCAGCCGTAATGGAGTTTGCCGTCGGCGTAGATCCCCGCGACAACCGTCGTGTAGGACTGTGTCCCGGTCTCGTTTGCGTACCTGATAATCTCGCGATGGGCCGCCGTAATCGCCTCCGCTACGGCAGTTTCGAGTTCCCGTTCACCGGGCGGGTCCGGCAGGACATCACGGGCCACATCGACATCGAAGTCACCGGGATAGCTCCGGGCCGTTCGGATCGCCACAGGAGCAAGGTGTTCGGCCACGATAGTCGTCGTGATGTACGACGCGATGTCGCCGGCGTCGTGCCCGCCGGCCCCGTCAGCGACAACGAACACGCCGGCCGAGCGGTTCATCGGTTGTCCGCTGCCATCGGTTTCGGACGTATCCGCGTCGTCAATGTCAGCACCGTCCGTGTCGGCAGCCGTATACGCCGCCGTCTCAGTACCGTTTGTCTCGTCTGTCGCATCCGCCGTCTCGCTGTCGTCTGCTGTGGCTGGGTCCTGCGACTGGGGTCTGTCTTGCCCGCGGTAGCCGTTCCGATGGCCCTCCTCGAACACCGTCAGCGAGACGCTGTCCTCGTTGATGCCCTGTCCTCGCTTCCTGTCGCCGATGTCGTAGTTCGTGCTGTATCTCATGACTCCTCCGGATGGAACTCGAACGTGACCCCGTAGGTCGGATGAACCAGCGAGACCAGATCGCCGTCAGTCAGTGTCACTGACTCGGGGGGCACATCACCGTGTCTGTCGGTCGGGTCCTCGCCCTCAGAGCGCAGGCGGTTACGTCCGGGTTCAGAGAGGACCCGCTGCCAACCAGCCCCTTTCTGGACGAACGTCCCGTTGAGACTCCGGTCGTGGAGAGACCACTCGCCGTCCTCGATATCGAACTGTACCTGCACCGAGGAGATGTACTCTCCCTGTGGGTCTTCGATTGTTATCGATGCCGGGGGGCCGCTTGCGCCCTGTCGCCCGATAGTGTCGCCCGGTTCGACGGTGAACTGCCTGTTCGCCTGAATGTACGTCACCGACGCCGTCGCGGGCGGCGTTGGATCTCGTCGTTCGAGGACCTCTTTGAGGACGGTCGCATTCCGGTATCGGTCGCGGTAGTGTGACTGCGTGGCCCGCTCGACAATTTCAGCCAGATAATCGTCGCAGTTGGCCCCAAACGCCTGCGGGTTCACGCCGTCCTTTTTCGGAACGCTCCCTTTGAGCAGGAACAGGAGGATTTTTCCGATCGAGTACACGTCCGACCAGGGGCCCTGCCGAACGTCGGTTCGGCTGGCTTCAGCGACTTCGCGGGGCTTGAACGGCCCCAGAATCGTTGTCCCGGTGTTCCCGGAGGACGGGTCCTCCGTCGCATCGAACCCCGTCGCCGTATTGAAGTCGATCAGCGTGGGCGTGATATCGGGCGTGAGCATCACGTTCTCGGGTTTCAGGTCCCGGTAGACGATCTCGTTTTCGTGAAGAAAGCCCATCGCGTCACAGAGGTCGATGCCGATCTGTCGGACCTGTTCGCTGTCGTCGATTGGACCGTGCTGGTCGATGACTTCGTCGAGTTCGATCCCGTCGACAATTAGCTGGACGACCAGAAATGGAACGTCACGCTCTGTAACCTGGTCGTAGTAGTCCATCACGTTCTCGTGGCCGCCGGCCCGGCGGATACGTTCCAGCGAGCCGACCTCCTTTTTAAAATACTCCTCGATGATGTCGGGGTCGTTCTGGGATTCGGTGTAGTTGGGGTATTTGACGGCGACCGATTCGCCGCTGTCGATGTCCGTAGCACGGAACGCCTTTGCGAACCCCCCTTTGCCGAGGAACTCCTCGAGTTTGTACTGGCCGGCGATGACATCACCGCTCTCAGGTTCCCAGGTCATGAATTACCCGTTTCTCCGGCCAGTAGCGGCCCTGCCGACACCGCAGATTGGGACAGTCACTTCTGGATGCCCTCGTCAGTGACAATTTTCGTCGCCCTGTTTTGCTCCTTGCGCCCGCCTTCCATCACGATACGCGTCTCTCGCTCTGCTGTCTGGACGGCCTCGGTGTCCTCGCCGTGGATGCGCGTCATCCGCTCCAGTTGTGTCTGGGCTTCGGCGACGTTGCCCTTGCCGAGTTCCGTCTTGATAACGGTCTGCCGGTGGTCCACATCGACCTGTTCGTTGTGTTCGGCCAGTTTCGACTCGTCGTCGGTGTAGTCGACGGTGATTGATTCCCGCGTCGTCTCGCCGCCGGCGTGCAGTGTGACATCCGCCAGGGACACAGCGTCTTGCGGGTCGTTAGCCGGAGCGTGTATCTTTAGCACGACCCGCTGGGTCTCCCGGTCAAGCAGGTCGGGCAGCGGCACGACGGCCGTGTTGTCCTCCCAGTCGGGGTTCACGGACTGCGTCTGTGGGAGCGAGCGGTACACCTCGCTCACCTCAACGCCGTCAGCCACGTCGAGTTCGAGACGAGCGTCGGGAGCGACAACGGTCCCGGCCTCCTCGACTGCGTCGCCGAAGAACGACTCGATGTCACCGGCAGCATCCAGATGTGTCCATTCGCCGCGGGCAACGGTCCCGAGCGTCCGGATCGTCTCCTCGCGGTAGTCGCTCCCGATGCCGGCCGCCTTGATTCTGATACCCTCAGTGTCGGTTTCGCGAGCTAGCGTCCCGAACGCTTCCGGGTCGTGGGAGTTGTCCTTCCCGTCAGAGAGGAGCAGGACCCGCCGGGCCGTGTTGTCGTCGGTCGGTAAATCCTGCAGGGACGCCTTCGCTTCCAGCAGGCCGCTGTACATATCAGTGCCCCCGCCAGCAGAGATGTCAGCGACCGCGTCTACTGCCCTTTCGCGCGAAATAGTGCCCCACCGCGTCGGCGCAAGTACTGTCGTAACCTCGTTGTCGAAGGCGATGATCGAGACGTAGTCGTCCTCGTCGAGGAGTCCGAACACCCACTCAGCGCCGGCACGTGCCTGCTCGATGTCGTTACCGGCCATCGACCCACTGGCGTCGATACAGAGGGCAATCTGTCGCGTGGGTGGTTCCTCCAGCCGTCCGGGCTCGACTTCGATTTCAGCAGTCAGTTTCGCCCCGCCCGTCGGCACGTAGGGTCGGTTGACCTCGCTCACGACAGTAGCGGTCATACTGGTAGATGGGTCGTACGGAGTAGTTATATGTTTCCCTCAAATCGAGGGAAAAAAAGGCCCACCCACTATCTGAGCCGGTAGCCTGTTGCTACTATTTGCCCCCCAGTAGTAGGTACTATCTACGCTACCTGTTGCGCCGTCTCGACTCGACTCCCGACCCAGAGAAGGGTTCCGAGTAGTGCCACGACAGTGAGGGGGAGGAGCCACTGGAACAGCGAGAGAAGCCCAGCGCTTGCCTGAATACCGACAACGAGCAGGATAGTGGGGCCACAGCAGGCAAACCCGGAAAGCAGTCCTGGTAGTCCCGACATAGCCCCTGCACCCGGGCCGAGACGGCAGGCTGCTGGACCGCGCCAGGCGACGATGGAGACGGCGAGGTTGAGTCCGACCAGCGCTGCCAGAACTGCCCCGAGAAGCATATTCAGCGGCGCGACGAGCAGTTCGACCGGGCCGACGACCACCAGTGCGATCGGTTCCCACTGGAACGGGCCAACCTGCCGGAACGCACGGACAAGCGGGTTACTGACGACAGACACCTCGTATCCGGACGGGCCGAAGCCGAGATGTCTGAGGCCAGCGAGATACAGCAGGAAGTACGCCAGTCCGGACACACTCAGAGACACCCGTCCGTCACGGCGGCTGAGCGCCCCGCTGACCGCAACTACAGTGTTCCGAAACAAGCGTTGGACGCTGGCAGCTGCACCTGCCCCGTCGGTCGGGCTGTCAGTTGACATACCCACTCTCCGGATAGAAGCCGGCCCAGGCGAACCACATCGCGTCGAAAGACAGCGTGCGGTCCAGCGGGAGCGAATCGGCATCATATGCCGTCCCGTCGATCATGTAGCCGTCGTCCGACGCTGCAACTGACATCGATTCTGGGTTCGCGTACACGTACCCGCTGGCGAGGTCGGTATCGGCGACCGCGACGTACGGTGTGTCGTCGATACGGCCGGTCAGCACGCGCTGACGCAGCAGTGTTTCCTTGTCGAACGCGAGTCCCCCGGTTTCAGTCCGGGTCCCGATGACGACAGCCTTCGGGTGAGCGCGACTGTCGCTGTGCAGGGGTTCAAACAGTGTCCGGGTGCTCGAATAATAGCCGCGCTTCTCGTTGTACTGGCCGTACGGGTCGACACCGTAGCGCCGCGAGAAGCCGGTGTCTTCGGTGAGGATGCGTGTCTCCGGGTACGCGCTGGACCAGCCGCTCCATGTCGTCCAGATGACCCGGAACTCCCGCAGCGACTCGCCAGTTAATGGGCCCGTAATCGCTGTCGCCAGCATCTGTGGCCACCAGCTATCGGTGCCCCGGTCGTACATCGTCAAATTCGAGTTCACAAGCCGCCCTGAGACGCCGAACTCCACTGGACCACGCTCGAACCCCTGTGCGGTGCCCGTCAGCGGACAGTACGTCACGGCGACGGGGTCGCCGGCGATGGTGTCGTTCACGATCTCGTGGTGAACGAGAATGTACTGCGGGTAGGCTTTCGCCTCCCCGTTGCGGACCACGCCGAACACCGGGTCGTCCGGGGCTAATCCGTCCGGGGGCGTATCCGCAAACATCGGGTCGTCGATGGCTGGAATCCCGTCTTTGGGAACACCGCCGCTGACGATATTCTCTTCGAGTGTCCCGATCTCGTAGTCCAGATGCAGGCGGCTATCAGTTGTGGGTGGTTCTGAGCCGTCGTTCCGATCAGTTGCCATCGACGCCGTGCTGGTTCCAGTGCTGGAGTCGAGTTCCGAACCACCTCCAGCGGTAGCACCCTCATCCCCAACACAGCCTGCGCCGCCGAGCGTCACACCGGCCCCAACTGTCGCAAGAAATCGTCGGCGGGAAATCCTCATGTTATGTGTGAGTTTTCCAACCACAAAACCTCGCGGTGAGGTGCCGGTAACTTCCTGTTCGGCCGCTCATCGAGCGGATCCCGGTGACCGGACCACCTAATTGACGAGGCCAGCGGTCAGCGACGAGACGTACGCCAGTTCATCTTCGTTCACGCCGTGGCCCATCCCCTCGTAGATGCGTTCCTCCACGTCCCCGTTCAGACGCTCGAAGACCGAGGCTGTGACGTGTACGCGTTCTTCGGGAATGTGTGGGTCGACATTGCTACAGCCCAGAAACACCGGCGTCTCCTCGATGTCACCCTCGTACTCGCTTTCGTCGATAGACTCACCGATGAGACCGCCGCTGAGGGCCACGAGACCGCCGTAGCGCTGTGGGTTGCGAGCCACGAACTCGCTCGCAAGACAGGCTCCCTGTGAAAAGCCCAAGATGAGCACGTGATCAGTCGGAATCCCGGCTTCTGCTGCCTTCGTGACGGCGTCTTCGATAGCCTGCAGCCCCGATGACCGTCCGGGTTCATTCTGCTCGACCGGCGAGAGGAACGAGTTGGGATACCAAGTGTTTCGCGCGGCCTGAGGTGCAAGAAGAGCCAGCCCGTCCTGCTGGAATTCCGCCCCCATCTGGACGATGCTCCGAGCCGTCGCGCCCCGACCGTGGACCAGCACCGCTGCCGCGCTCGCCTCCGACAGCGCGGTTCCCGCAGTCACGAGCTGCTGGCTCTGATGAGGGTCGCTCATTGCTCCCCTCCCGGTCGTCGGCTGGGTCCTGTCACGCCCACACAGTCAGTCTCTGCTTCCGTTCGTCCACCTGCCGAAGCCAGCCATCGTATCGTGTGCATATCCCAGATAGCGCGCGAAGACACTTGACTTGGCACATCAGTCAATCGGTCGAAATGTCCCGTGTACGGGTTCGCAGGCGGAGTTCAAAATCGACGGGCGATGGTAAGTCAGCAACAGTTAGGCCTAGCCGGCCAATCTCGGTGTCCGATGGAAGCGCCGCCTAATCCATACCGATAGTAGGCGTAGACAGTCCATAACCCTGAGTGCCAGTCGCAGACACCCGCGGTGAGTTTGCGACGGCAGTGTTCGGCTCGTTGTGGTCCATCGCCGAAAAGCGTGCTTTGCTAGCACACGTCTACAACTTTGGAGAAATGGTAAAATTTAGTGTAAAATACTCAAAATATACTTCGTGGCGAGAATTATTCATAAACTATTACGTAGTACTAGCCGAGACGTGTGTTAACCTTCATCAGAGTAGTACTATAACCTTCGAGTTGTTACCTTGGGTTGACTATGAAAAAGCAGGAGCTCATCCACCTTCACGGCCTGCTTGCACAGGTACAGAACCACTACGAAGCCGAATCCGGGACAGAAGTGGACCACGACGAATACGAGGAACTGGGCGTCAAGCCGACATCGATTCACAAGTCGAAAACAGACCACAAAGCCGCTGTCTTTGCAATTGCTGACGGTATTGCCTCCGAGATGGCCGACGAGACTAAAGAGCCTGTTTCTGCCGCCGCGGACTAACGGTTCTCAGTAGTTTCTACGCAGTTCTCCCGCCAAGCATGCCATTAGTGACCGTATAACAGCTCTTAGACTTATATTAGAATTTCTATACGTCGAGCGTATAGTTAGATATGCCCTTGCTGCTCGGTAGCCTGGCTACTCGTCGATTAATTCCTCGAACTCGGGTAACACGTCGTCCGATTCGTCCGCGGATTGGTCCGACGGCGGGTCATCGGCGTCAGCTTCCGACTCTGCGGACGAGGACTCGTCTTCTGTCGTCTCGTCGGACTCCTCCGGAATCTCCTCGATTTCGAGCACGTCGAGCGGGATATTCTCGAGCCGTTGCCCGATCTCCTTGCGTGCAATTCGGGCGGCATGTTCGTCTCGTTCGACGTTGAACACGGTCATCTCCAGTTCGAGTGCGACGAGACTCTCATCAGCTGCGAGAAACGCGGGTTCCAGTGTCTCACCGCAATGTGGACAGTGCCGATCCCCCATGTTGATCTCGACGTAGTTGAGGTCAGGGTTCAGCATCTCCCCCGTTTTCGAGATGGCGATACGAACTGCCTCGTCCGCAGATGCCACGTCGTACACTGGGACTGCGGCCTCGACAACAACTCGGCAATTCATGCCAGTATGTTTGTTTCCCAATATAATGAAGGTTAGCCCTGAACCAGAGTGTACCACACGCGACGGATATCGGGTGTCAGAGAGACGGAACGCCCAATCGAGCGGGACACACACGAGCACGCCAAAACGTCACGACGACAAAACCAGTGACAGGTAAGACAACTGCAGTTCCTGAACTGCTGGTACACGTGCAACGCCAGTGCGAGTGGAACTCGTAACGCCATTACCTCCGGGTCCGTACACGTAGACAATGGAACAGGGCGTCATCGATGTCGGGTCGCTGGCAGGCGGTATCGATTTGCAGGCAACTGTCGAGAGCGGGCAGTCCTACCTCTGGGACCGCGATGACGGCAAAATGTATCAGCGCGATGGGGCAACTGGTGGGAACGCATGGTACTGGACAACAGTCCGCCGCGATGGGTCACCGGAGGTCATCCGCGTCCGACAGCAAGATGGAATGCTCGAATGGGAATCGACAGTCGACGCCGAAGCGGACCTCAGGCGACTTCTTCGGCTTGACGACGACCTCGCTGCAATTCGCTCGACAGCACCGGACGACGACGTGGTCCAGTCGGCCTATGAGACGTTCTGGGGGATGCGACTGGTTCAGGACCCTCCGTTTGGGTCCCTCATCTCGTTCATTTGTTCGGCCCAGATGCGTGTCGCCAGAATCCACAGTATGCAGCAGGCACTCCGTGACGCATTCGGCGAGGAGGTCGAGTTCGGCGGGCGAACGTACAGTGCCTATCCGACGCCATCGGCGCTGGCCGAAACGACAGAAGAACGACTCCGGGACCTCGGGCTGGGCTATCGTGCGCCGTACGTCCAGCGCACTGCGGAGATGGTCGCAGGCGGCGAGGCCGACCCCGAAGAAGCCGTCGGCCTCGGCTACGAGGACGCCAGAGAATCGCTCACCCGCTTTGTCGGCGTCGGCGATAAGGTCGCAGATTGCGTGTTGCTGTTCTCGCTTGACTACCTCGAAGCGGTCCCGCTAGACACCTGGATCCGGACGACAATCGAGGAGTATTATCCGGAATGTGAGCGGGGGAACTACGCCGACACGTCGCGGGCCATCCGGGGCGCACTGGGTGGTGAGTACGCCGGCTACACGCAAACGTATCTGTTTCATTACCTCCGAACGGGCAGCAACGAGGACTGACACGCGTGGCGGAAGGCGACAGTATAACGAAGGCCGCCGGCAAATCCTCGGATATGGCTCACACGCGAGCACACGTGTTCGTCTCCGGTCGTGTTCAGGGCGTCTATTACAGAGCGACCACGCGGGAGCGCGCACAGGATCAGGGAGTCAACGGATGGGTCCGTAACCTCGACGATGGCCGCGTCGAAGCGGTGTTCGAAGGCCCCGACGCCGACGTAGAAGCGATGGTCGAGTTCTGTCACGAGGGGAGCGAACGCGCGAACGTGACCGACGTCGAAGTCGAGTTCGAGGAGCCGGAGGGTATCAGCGGTTTCGAGGTCCGCTGGTAAGCCGCCGTCCCGTAGAGTTACTTCACTGGCGGGCGAACCCGCGGGTATGCTCACCGGCTCCGAAATGGGTGTCGTCGATGAGAACGCCGCGGCGCTCGGCGTCCCGCGCAAACAGTTGATGGAGTCATCCGGGCACGCTGTCGCACGGGCGGTCCGTACCCTCGCTGACCCCGGCGACCAAGTCACCATCGTCGCTGGTCGAGGGAACAACGGCGGAGACGCGCTCGTCACCGCCCGCTTTCTCGACGAGTACGACCTCCGCGTCCTTTTGTTGGGCCGCCCGGACGCCATCTCGACGACGATTGCCAGGGAGAACTGGGATGCGCTCCAGCACGCCGAGTATCCGACGGAACCAGTCAAAGATTCCTCGGCCTTCGACCTTGGGAGCCCTGACATCGTCGTCGACGCGATGCTAGGAACGGGAATCGCCGGTGCCCTCCGGGAACCGGAGGCAACGGCCGCCACGGCGATGAACGAGAGCGACGCGACCGTCCTCTCTGTGGACGTCCCGTCGGGCCTCGACGCCGAAACGGGGCGGCTGGCCGAGAACGCCGTCGACGCCGACCACGTCGTCACGTTTCACGACACCAAGCCCGGCCTTCCGGACCTCGACGTCCCGGTCACCGTCGCCGACATCGGCATCCCCGACACTGCGGAGTTGTTCATCGAGCGGGGCGACCTCACCCGCCTCGAACGGGACCCAGCGAGCCACAAGGGCGACAACGGCGAGGTGCTAGTCGTCGGTGGCGGCCCGTACACCGGTGCGCCGGCGCTCACGGCCCAGGCCGCCCTCAGAAGCGGGGCCGACCTCGTCCGGGTCGCCTGCCCGGCCGTCGTCGCGCGCGAAATCCAGTCCTACAGCGAGAACCTCATCATGCGGCCGTTCGACGGGGACCACCTCGCGCCGCACCACGTCGACCGCCTCGCCGAGCTGGCGGCGGACCACGATACCTTGATTGTCGGGCCGGGGCTCGGGAACGCCGACGCGACGCTGGATGCTGTCGCGGACCTGCTGTCCGGATTTGCGGGGACGGCCGTCGTCGACGCTGACGCCCTGTCAGTGGTCCCGGACATCGAAACGGACGCGGACCTCGTCTGCACGCCTCACCAGGGCGAACTGCTCGGTATGGGTGGGGAGACAGCCGAAGACTGGCGGGAGCGAGCGGACCTCGTGGAGTCCTTCGCAGCGGAGGTCGGCCAGACACTGCTTGTCAAAGGCCCGTACGACATCGTTTCCAACGGTGAGCGGACCCGCGTCGGTCGGACGGGCAATCCGGGGATGACAGTCGGCGGAACCGGTGACGTGCTCGCGGGCGTGACGGGCGCACTCGCCTCCGTGCAGGACCCACTTGACGCGGCCGCTATTGCCGCCTATACTGTCGGCAGCGTCGGCGACCGCGTCGTCGACGACCGCGGCTACGGGCTGGTCGCGACGGACCTGCTAGACGAGATACCGAGCGTTCTGTGGCAGCGAGACGCAGAGCCGTAGGGCGTAGTCAGGCCGACGCACCGACCAAGTCCCCCGCTTTCGCCCGGGACTGCTCGATGATGGCCGGCCGTGCTTCGAACTCGATGACAACTTGGTCGCCATAATCGACCGTCTCGACGCTGGCGTGGTCGTGAATCCACGAGACGAGACTCATCGTGTCGTCGGTCATCGGGAGCACGAGCCGCTCCCGTTCGTAGTCCGGCAGTTCGTGGTCGATTCGCTCAGCCAGGTCGTCGATGTTGAGCCCCTGCTCGGCGCTGACGGCGACAGGGTTCGGGGCTAGCGACGAGAGCGCGTCTCGCTTGCGACGGACCTCCTCGTCGTCGACCATGTCGGTCTTGTTGAGGACCGTGACGATGGGGGCTTCGTTGCGCTCGTACAGCGTGTCGTGGCTCGTCACCAGTTTCTCCCGGATTTCCTCGACCGACTCGGAGACATCGACGACGAGCAAGACGAGGTCGGCGTGGTACACCGACCCCAGCGTCGACTTGAACGATTCGACGAGCCAGTGTGGGAGGTCTTGAATGAACCCTACCGTATCGGTGACCAGTACCTCGCGTTTGCCGACCTCGGCGCGGCGAGTGGTTGTCCCGAGCGTTGTGAACAGACGGTCCTCGCTCTCGGCCGTCGTGTCGAGGTCGGGGTGGAGGTCGTCGTTCTCGTCGACGTCGAGGTCGTCGGCGAGGCGGCGCAGGAGCGTCGACTTTCCGGCGTTAGTGTAGCCGGCAAGTGCAACGAGGTCGAAGCCGGACTCCCGGCGCTGTTCCCGCCGATGGCGCTCGGTCTCCTCGATGGATTCCAGTTCGTCCCGGATGTTGGAGATCTGCTTTTTGATGTCCTCTTCGCGGGACTCGTCGTACTCGCCGAGCCCCATGAACCCCGGCCGCTCGTCGCGTTTGGCCAGGCTGGCCTTGGCTTCGGCACGCGGGAGTTCGTAGCGAAGCTCCGCGAGTTCGACCTGAAGCTGGGCTTTCCGCGTCCGGGCTCGCTGGCCGAAGATTTCGAGGATGAGCCGGAAGCGGTCGATGACGCGCACCCGCTCTGGGAGTTCGTTCCCGATGTTGTACGTCTGGTACGGGCCGAGCTGATTGTCGAAGATGACGACAGCGGCCCCTTCGCGGGCGACCGCGTTGCTCAGTCGCGTTACCTTCCCCTCGCCGAGATGGTACGCCGGGTCCTCCGTTCTGGTCTGTGTCACTTCGCCGACAACGTCGTACCCGGCCGCCCGGGCAAGGTCCCGGATTTCCGTCGTGTCGGCGGTGCCACTGTCGACGCGCTTCGCGATAACCGCTCGTTTCGTGGTGTGTGTCGCCGTCACTCGTTATGGAGATACGGCGTCCGATTATTTAACCCCCCGGGCGGCTCACAGCGTCGCCCAGTGCGCTGGCAGAAAGGCGGTAAAATGGCAGATGCCGCAGGTAGCGGCGGTCGATTGCTAACCGGTGCCCGTTCTGTCTCGCGATGTCTGAGACAGCCACCACGGCAGTGGCGTTCGCTCCGGCTTATTCGAGGTCGAAGCGGTCGAGCTTCATGACCTTGCTCCACGTATCCACGAAGTCGTGGACGAGCTTCTTTTCCGCGTCGGCAGAGCCGTAGACTTCCGAGATGGCCCGGAGCCGGTCGTTCGAGCCGAAGATGAGGTCGATGCGTGTGGCTTCCCACTTGACCTCGCCGGTGTCGCGGTCGAGACCCTTATACCGGTGTTCTGAGTCCGCTGCCGGCTCCCACTTCGTGCCCATGTCGAGCAGGTTCACGAAGAAGTCGTTGGTCAGCGTCTCCGGCTCGTCGGTGAAGACGCCGAGGTCGGTGTCCTGATAGTTCGCACCGATCGAGCGCATCCCACCGATCAGGGCCGTCAGTTCCGAGGCCGTCAGGTTCAGCAGGTCCGCGTTGTCGACCAGCACTTCCTCCGCCGGTCGCGTGATGTCGTCCTGAATGTAGTTCCGGACCCCGTCGACCTTCGGCTTGAGAGCGTCGAAGGAAGGGGCGTCGGTGTGTTCCGGTCCCGCATCGACGCGGCCGGGTTCGAACGGGATCTCGACGTCGTAGCCGGCGTTCGCTGCCGCCTGCTCGACGGCCGCGTTGCCGCCCAGCACGATCAGGTCAGCAAGCGAGACCTGCGTCCCGTCGGAGCGCGAGTCGTTGAACTCCGTCTGGATGTTTTCGAGCGTCCCCAGAACCGTCTCCAGTTGCTCCGGCTCGTTGACTTCCCAGTTTTTCTGGGGTTCGAGTCGGAGACGAGCGCCATTAGCGCCGCCGCGCTTGTCGCTGTCGCGGTAGGTCGATGCCGACGCCCACGCAGTCTTGACGAGCTGGGTGATAGAGAGGTCCGAGTCGAGGATTTCTTCCTTGAGCTCGGCGATTTCGGCGTCCCCGATGAGGCTGTAGTCAGCGTCTGGGAGCGGGTCCTGCCAGATCATCTCCTCGTCAGGAACCTCCGGACCAAGGAACCGCTCGGGCGGCCCCATGTCGCGGTGGGTCAGCTTGTACCAGGCCTTTGCGAAGTTCATCCCGAACTCCATCGGGTTCTCCTGGAAGGTCTCCATGACCTCGCGGTAGTCCGGGTCTCGCTTCAGGGCGATGTCCGTCGTGAGCATCATCGGCGTCTGCGTCTCCGACGGGTCGTGTGCGTCCGGCACGCTGTTTTTCAGCTCTTCGCTCTTGGGTGCCCACTGCCACGCGCCGCCGGGACCCTTCTCCGGTTCCCACTCGTAGTCGAGCAGGTTGTTGATATACCCCATGTCCCACTCGGTCGGCGACTGGGTCCACGGCCCTTCGATACCGCTCGTGATCATCTCGCCGCCCTTGCTGTTCCCGTTCTTGTTCTGCCACCCGAGGCCCTGCTGCTCGATTGGGGCCGCTTCCGGCTCGGGACCGAGGTTCTCTTCGGGGTCGTCAGCGCCGTGGACTTTCCCGAACGTGTGTCCGCCAGCGATGAGTGCGGCCGTCTCCTTGTCGTTCATCGCCATGCGGTCGAACGTCTGCCGGATGTTCTTCGCCGACGCTTCCGGGTCCGGGTTGCCGTCCGGCCCTTCCGGATTCACGTAGATGAGGCCCATCACGGAGGCACCGAGGCCCTCCTGTATCTCGCCCGGCTCGTCGAATCGCTCCTGGGTCTCGAACTCGTCTTCCGGCCCCCAGTTGACAGCCTTATCTTCCTCGAAGGCGTCCTCGCGGCCGCCGGCGTAGCCGAACGTTTTGAATCCCATCGACTCGATGGCGACGTTCCCTGCGAGAATCATCAGGTCGGCCCAGGAGATCTTGCGGCCGTACTTCTGCTTGATCGGCAGGAGCAGCCGTCGCGCCTTGTCGAGGTTCGCGTTATCAGGCCAGCTGTTGATCGGTGCAAAACGCTGTCGACCGCCCGCCGCGCCGCCGCGGCCGTCGGCGGTTCGGTACGTCCCGGCGCTGTGCCAGGCCATCCGGATGAACAGCGGGCCGTAGTGGCCGTAGTCGGCCGGCCACCAGTCCTGCGAGGACGTCATCAGCTCTTCAAGGTCCGACTTCACCGCTTCGAGGTCGAGTTTCTGGAACTCCTCCGCATAATCAAAGTCAGCCTCCACCGGGCCGACATCCCGAGCGTTCTGGTCGAGAATCTCGAGGTTCAGCTTACTTGGCCACCAGTCCTGGTTAGATTTTGGTCGCTTCGACCGTCCGCCTGTGGCGCCGCTCATATCAGAGTTCGGTGTTTCTGCCATCTTAACAGTAAGTAAGATTCGTCGGCAGCATACAAATCTTTGGATATGAGTAAAGAAATAGCATCGTGTGAAAAACATTCTCCCTGAATTCTGTGGGACGTCCGGGGAGCAGCGATGTCAGACCTCTGTAGCAGAAGCTGTGTATAAAAGGAGCGCCCCAGGGGGAGCACAAAGGATTTAAAAACAGGCGGTCAGGTACGCGGTATGGGTGAGTTCGTACTCCAACTAGATGGGTTGGGCCTCCAGCAGATGGGCCTCGAATTCGGTGGCGGCGGCCTTATCGGCGGTATCATCGGGTTCGCCGCAAAGAAGGTCGCAAAGCTCATCGCCGTCATCGTCGGCATCGAGCTGGCGCTGTTCAAGTTCCTTGAGACGCGCGGGATTCTCGAGGTGAACTGGAACGCGATAGGCGGGGCCGCACAAAACGCGACTGGCACCGCCGGGAACGCGGCGGCGACGCAACCGCCGTCCTGGGTCACGTCGCTGCTTTCGGCCCTGCCGGTCAGCGCTGGTTTCACGGCCGGCTTCCTCGTCGGATTCAAGAAGGGATAACGCGACGCCGCGGCGTCAGCCGCGTGTACTGATATCGTCTTCGTCTTTGATTATCTGGGTTTCCGCCTCGCCGCTGGTGTGTTCGTTCACCACGTCATAGAAGTCGTTCTGCAGACCGGCTGGGAACGTCATGACGCCGACCCACGAGCCGTCGGACTGCCATTCCTCGCGTTCGAGGTCGCCGAACTGTCGGATCTGTGCCTGGGCGCTCCCGGCGTAATCCGCGGGGACTTGCACGGCGACGGTGACCTCATCAAACCGGATTGGGATGACTGGCCGGAGCGCATCGAGGGCGTCGTCGACCTGCGCCTCGACGGGCTCCATCGGGTCAACTCTGAAATCCGTTTCTTCGAGGGCAGATTCGATTCGCTCCGGCGGGTGTGGCGCATCATCCATCTGCGGGTTGACCGCGTTGCGCGTGATCCGCTGGATGAGCTGTTTGTGCTTTTGTTCCTGCATCTCGCGGCGCTGGTCGGCCGTGATCTGGATCTCACCCCGTTTGATGACTTCGGGGATGATAGCCATCGGCTCAGTCGTGTCAAACACCTCTTCGAGCATATTCTCGGGCGGCCGGTCCCCCCGCGAGGCGTCCTCGAACACGTCCTCCGCTGCGATAACGTCCTCGAGGTCGTCGTCGAAGTCATCACGTTTTATCGCCAGCGCAGCGTCCGGATCCACCAGTACCTCGAACCGCTGGCCGTGGGATTCGAGGCGCGCCGTCACCGCCTCGTCAAGCGATATCATACCCGTCGGTAGCAGTGGGCCAGTTAAAGGCCTTACTGCGTGGTCGAACAGAAAAAGTCCAGTCGCCCGCGAGGGCTGTCGGAAGGGTTACTCTTCGGTGGCGTCTTCGTCTTCGGCTTCGTCGTCCGCGTCTTCGCCGGTGTCAAGCAGGTCGGCCTCCGCGAGGTGGGCCTCCTTCTCCTCGTCGGTCAGCTGGCCGAAGGTCTCCGTTTCGACGTCGACCGTAGCGACGCCGATGCCTTCCGGCGAAAGTCCGTCGTCGTTGACTGACGCGAGAGCGGCCAGCGCGAGGTCGACACCCTCGTCAAGGTCCATCCCCTCGTCGTAGTGCTCTTCGAGGTAGTCTCGGATGTCGCCGCGGTCGGCCCCGACAGCGAGGGCCTTCCACTCGTAGGGCGTCCCGGAGGGGTCGGTCTCGAACAGGCGCGGCTCGCCGTTCACGATGCCGCCGATGATGAGGGCAACGCCGAATGGGCGCGCGCCACCGACCTGCGTGTACTGCTGAATGTAGTCGGTGATTTCCTTGGTGAGGGTCTCGACGCCGACCGGCTCGCCGTAGCGGAGCTGGTTCACCTGCGCCTGTCGGCGGGCGAAGTCGATGAGCTGTCGAGCGTCAGCGACGTGGCCGGCCGAGGCGATACCGATGTGGTCGTCGGCCTTGTGGATCTTCTCGACCGAGGAGCGCTCCATCAGCGGCGACCGGATGCGCTTGTCCACGGCGAGAACGACGCCGTCGCTCGTTCTGACGCCGATGCTTGCTGTGCCGCGTTTGACCGCTTCGCGGGCGTACTCGACCTGGTAGAGGCGTCCGTCCGGCGAGAAGATAGTGATCCCGCGGTCGTAGGCCTGCTGTTGGTTTTGTCCCTGCATAGTTATCGGAAATCGAGTGCTGTCGCGCCGACGAACGCACCGCCGGAGGCCGCTTCGACATCGTAGCGCGGAGGCCGAACAGTAGCGCCCCGGTCTGCGTTCTCGAACACGACGTGTCTCTGTTCAGTGGATTCCGGCGGCCCGCGTATATACTTTTCTTCACAGGCACGCACGGTGCCGCTAATCCCCCGGATTCGGACCCGAACCTCGTCGCCGTCGACGCTCTCCAGACAGGTCAGCGCGGCCCGTGCCGGGTTCGTCTGGCCGCGTCTGGTCCGGACGATAGCCTCAGCCGTGCCGTCGTAGTCGTGGAACTGGAGGACCGTCATGTCCGTCTCGGCGCTGCCGGTGTCGCCAAGCAGGTTCTGGGCGGCGTACCACACCTCGCGCTGGAACGCCCGGCGGCCAAAGGAGGCGTTCGGCCACGTCTCGATGCCGACGGCAAGATAACGCCACCGGGGCCGGAGATGCTTCGGGAGGTGTTTCATACACAAGCGTTGGAACGGAGGACAATGAGCGGTGTGGTGTGGGAGTCGGCGGTAGTCTGTCTCAGTCACACAGCACAGTGCCCCGAGAAGTAGAGCGGTCCGGCGTCGGGTCAAAACAGGCTGTCGGTCGTCACCGCGCCGACGACACTGAACACAGCCCCGACGCTGATGGCGCGGAAAGTGACGATCATCTGGTCAGCCAGGGGAAGCTCACCCAGGAACTGGTCAGGAGCGGTGACCGCGATTGCGAGCGTTCCGACGGAGCCGAACGCGACAAGCAGGACAGAAATGAACCTGACTGGGACACCGGCGACCGCGGCTTCGCGTCTGGGGTCACGGTCGTTGTCAGCGCCGTACAGCCCGCCGTATCCGATGGCTGCGACAATACAGACGAGGAATACGTTGTGGAAGACGGTCATGTTCAGCGCGAGCGCCCACACCTCTTGGGTCACGACGAACGGTCCGGACAACAGGAATCCGCCGACGATCTGTTGAGCCGTGTCCGCGAGTTTGTGTTTCTGTCGTTCTTTCATACGTCTCGTGTACTCCGGTCAGATGCAAACGCATTCGGGTCAAGTCAGTCGGCTGACGTGCCGTAGAAAAAAGCGGAATCGGGCTGCAACGCACTACATCCTGCACAGAACCGATACCGTCCAGTGAGAGTGGTATCAGCGCTAGTTACTCGGCATCGTCTGCGTCGTCTTCCAGCCGGACGCCGGGTTCGATGACGGCACCGCTCTGGCGCTCACGGTTGCGTTCCACGATCTGACCCCACTCCGTCAGGCCCTCGCGGACGGTGTCAGCGTCGAAGCCGATGGTCTCCCCGACCGCGATGATATCTCGCGGTGCCCGAATCTGGAGATGAGTGCTCGGCGACGCCGAGACGACGAAGGGCGCGCCAGCGTTCGCGACCAGTTCCCGGAGCTTCTGGAGTTCCTTGATCGCCCGGACGCGACTGCCGCCGGAGGCCCGGAGCACCGGGCCGAAGTCGAACTCGACGCGGACGCCGTTGTCAGCCGCCGCGTTCGCCAGCACGTGGTTGAAATCACCGTCATCACGCATCGGATGGGCGAGCACGTCGACAGTCGGTTGCTCGACCGCGAACCGATTGATGCGGCGGTCGCCGCCGTGGACGACGACGACCGTCCGGTCACTTCGGTAGTTCCCGACGAAGCCACTCGCCCGTGAGGGGTCGTCCGCTCGGACCTCAATGCCGGCCGCGACATCAACCCCATAGGCGTCGCTGATGGCATCGGCGTCGTAGTCCGCCTGTTCGTCGCCGTGGTTCCTGACGACGATACCGTCGTACTCTGAATCAGCGGCCGTCAGCGCGTGTCGGGCAACGGTGCTGTCGCCGTCAGGATGAGCGTAGACGGCCTCGTACATCACAACTCCTCTAGGAGTTCGCGGGCGTTCTCGACGGCCTTCTCCCGCTTTGCAGGGTAGGCCTCGACTTTCGCCCGAAGCGTGATGCCGTTGCCGCGTTCCACGTTCCCGCCGAACGCGGCCTGTTTGCCGAACGTGAGGAAAAACGAGCAGTTGTCGTCAACCCGGTCGTCAAGTTCCGCACGCACCGCGTCGATCTCCGGCGCTGACGCTACTTGCGTGAGCACGTGCCGGATGTCGTCGGCGTTCTCGACGCGAGCCGAAAGGACGATGATCCGGTCGCCGTAGTGCCCCTCGCTCTGTGCGCGCTCGACAGGGTAGTCCTCAGGGAGGAACGTCCGGAGCGCGTCCTCAACGCGCTTGTCGTCCTCTGTTGCGTAGCAGAAAGTCCGGAGGTCAACGTAGTGGAACGGAACCGACGACATTGCGGCCCTACTCGTCCTCAGCGGCTTCGAGGTTGTCCTCGGGGACGCCCTGTTCTTGGCCGTCCTCGAAGGAAACCGTGTAGTTGGCGTCGCCGAACATCGTCTCAACGACCTGCGTGATGGTGCCTTCTTCGCCGTCGTAGTCGCTGTGCTCGTCGTGGAGAATAACGCTGTCGTCCTCTTCGAATGCCATACCCGGCGGTACTCGGTGGCTCGTCAAAAAGGGACTGATTCGGGTTTGCTCGGCCTAACCGTGGACGTGGTCAGTAAATGGAGCGGTGACACGTCCTGTATTGACCAATCGGGACAGCAATAAACCCCGATCAGCGTAGACCGAGCGGTGCGCCGGCCAGCGATGACCGTTCCCATGTTCTCTATCACTTCGGTTGTGGAAGGTCCGACACTAATTAGACCTATCTAAATATTTGCTTAGACAAATAGAATTAAGTGCCGGGGAGCTCCACAGTCACGTGCGTTCTGTCAACCACGGAACGCAAAGGCGTATAGATCGAGTGGGTAGAACGAACCGTCAGGTCGTCGCAAAACCAAAGAGTTCCTGCTACACGGGAGCGTGGCTTTCCTTGTTCGGACACCTTCCCGTGTTTCGTTTCGAATGAGCCAGCCCAGCGTGTATCCCCATCCACACTTCCCCACCAGTGTCAGCAACGCAATGGGTTCGATAGCGAAGCCGCCCGAGATTCGCCACGACAGCCGATCTGTCACAACAACTGTTATGGGACTCTCTAAACTAACCATCGACATGATCAATCCACCGCTTTCCCCCATCGAGACGGCTGTTTCGTCGAGGTGTCAGACACAGATAGGACACAGATGACGAGCGTCGACGACCTGTGGTTCCTCTCTGATAAGGCCTGTCAGACGGCCGAACAGACGTATCACGACCTCCGGGAGCGCTACACGGATTTCGTCGAGTTCACGCGCCACCGCAACGTCCCGCGGAGTCGGTTCCGAGATGTGGCGACCGGCGCCCGGGATCACGGCGCACCCTACGGCGCGCACACGCTCGCCTACCGACCCAGCGGTGAACTCCTGCTCGTCCGCCACGAAGGCGTCGATATGTGGGTTCTACCCGGCGGCGAGCTCGACAGAGGCGAGTCCTTCCAAGAGGCCGCACTGCGGGAATTAGGCGAGGAGAGCGGCATCGAAGCAACCATCGAGGGACTGGGGATGCTCGGACGGGTCGAGTTTTACTGCGACGGTAATATGGCCTGGGGCGTGCTGCCAGTGTACGAGGCGCAAGCAGAGACGACCGACATCGCCGTCGACGACCCGGACCACGAAATCAGCGAGGCCCAGTGGTTTGACAAACTACCGGCCGATACGCGCGACCGCGAAGAGATCCTGCAGTGGCGCGGACAGCGGTTCAGCGGCAGAGCGTGAGCCGCCGAAGTCGGGTCGATTACTCCGGCCCGAACGACTGCCCGTCGCGGGCGTCGGCGTTCATCCGGCGGATGGTCGCGCGGGCGTTACTCGCGTCGTAGCCGAACAGCACGGTTTCGGCGTACTCATCGGCCACCTCGACGGCCTTTGAGAGATCGTCAACGTCCACGTCGACGGCATACAGTTCGATGCTAAAGGGTGTCGAGAGTCGGTCCTGCCAGCCTTTTGCGAGAATCTCCAGCCAGTAGGTTGTCGAGTACGCCATGTCGTAGATCGGGACGACGAACTCGTCGACGTACTCGGCGATGTCGTCAACCGCGACGCCCGAGCGGGCCTCGAGGTGGCTGGGGTAGGGGTCTGGATACAGCGTGAGGTACATCTTCCCGGGCACGCGCTCGCGAGCCTCGGCGACAAACTCCGTGATGACGTTGCTGCGCCAGGCCGACCAGTCCTCGAACTCGCTGTCGGCGAAGCGCTGCTCGCAGCGGTCACAGTGGCAGTACTCGTCCCGTGGAAAGCCCACGTCATCGAGGCGGACGTCCTCGTTGACGGCGGCGGCCTCCTCGATGATGTCGAGCAGGCCCTCGCGGTAGCGGTCGTGGGTCGGGCAGACGTACGTCCAGTCGAAGTACGGCTGGTTCCGCGTTGCCGGCGTCCCCTCGTCGTCGAACGCGAGCAGGTCCTCCTCGCTTTCGACCGCGTTGTCGCCGAAACAGGATACCATGTTTACCGCGCCCGCAATCGGTTCGACAGCGCGGCCGGTCACGTCCTTGACCTCGTAGAACGCCCGGTCGAACTCGGACCACTCCGTCTCCTCCTCGTTACGGGTGACGACGCCGTACATACACGCTGGTACGGCGGTTCGCCGGGTAAGGGTTCGGAAAGCGACGGCGCTGCCGCTGACAGCGCAGAAGCCGAGAGAATACTGCCGGCCGTCATAGTACCCGACCCAATACAACGCCGTTGAGGACCAGTAGGCAGGGCGGCCGGCAGTAGGTTCAGAGGGCGATACAGCCGATTCGCGCAGCGTTACCGCTTGACGACGTACACGAGGGCAAGTGCCATGACCGCGACGAGGGCGATGACTTTCTTTGACATCGTTTCAATAAACGAACACCGATTATAAAGAACTACCGCCGTGCTAATCGTCAGCACTCCCCTCTGTATCAGCGGGCATATCGGCGTCAGGGCCGGGGATATCGGCCCCGTCGTGGGTACCGACCGGCGGTCGGTTTACCGCTGCCGCTGACGAGTCTTCGAGGGGAGTCCGGTCGTCAGCGTCGGCCTCGATCGATTCCATGTCGCCGTCAGACCGTGCATCCTGATCGATGCGCATCGAACAGAACTCCACGCCACACATCGAGCAAAAACGTGCCTCCTTGTAGTTGTCACCGGGGAGCGTCTGGTCGTGGTACTCGCGGGCGCGGTCGGGGTCAAGCGCCAGGTCGAACTGCTCGCGCCAGTCGAAGGCGTACCGGGCTTCCGAGAGGGCGTCGTCCCAGTCCCGTGCCCCCTCGCGGCCGTTTGCCACGTCGGCGGCGTGAGCCGCGATGCGATAGGCCGCGAGTCCGTCCCGCACATCGGATTTTTCCGGGAGGCCCAGGTGTTCCTTTGGAGTGACGTAACAGAGCATCGCCGCACCGGCACGGCCTGCCTCCGTCGCACCGATGGCGCTCGTGATGTGGTCGTAGCCCGGCGCAACGTCGGTCACGAGCGGGCCGAGAACGTAGAACGGTGCGCCGTCACAGACCTCCTGCTGACGTTCGACTTGCTCAGCGACCTGATCCATCGGGACGTGGCCCGGTCCCTCGACCATCACCTGCACGTCGTGCTCCCAGGCGGTCCGCGTGAGTTCCCCGAGCGTGTCCAGTTCGGCGAACTGTGCGTCGTCGCCGGCATCGGCGAGACAGCCCGGCCGGAGGCCATCGCCGAGGCTGAAAGTCACGTCGTACTCACGGAATATCTCGCAGATGGCTTCGAATTTCGTGTACAGCGGGTTCTCCATGCCGTTCTCCTCGATCCACTTGGCGAGGATGGACCCGCCGCGAGAGACAATCCCCGTTTTACGGCCGTCAGTCAGCGGCAGGTGTTCCATCCGGACACCGGCGTGGATAGTCATGTAGTCGACCCCCTGCTTTGCCTGCTTCTCGATAACGTCAAGCAGCAGTTCGTGGGTGATCTCGCTCGGGTCGCTGGCGCGCTTGACCGCCTCGTAGATGGGAACTGTCCCGACCGGCACTGGTGAGTGCTCGACGTTGGCCGACCGAATCGCGTCGAGGTCGCGCCCCGTCGAGAGGTCCATCACCGTGTCCGCGCCGTAGTGGACAGCGGTGTGAAGCTTCTCCAGTTCGCCCTCGATATCGCTCGTCTCCTCGCTGTTGCCGATGTTTGCGTTGACCTTCGTCGCAAACTCCCGGCCGATAATCATCGGATCCAGTGAGTCGTGACCGACGTTTGCGGGAATCACCGCCTGTCCGTCAGCGACTTGCTGTCGAACGAACGCCGGGTCGACACCTTCGCGCTCTGCGACTCGCTCCATCTCCTCGGTGACGGTTCCGTTCCGCGCTGCTGCCATCTGCGTCATAATCACTAAGTTATACTACCAAGTTATAAAACACTATGGTCGAACGCGTGAAAGACACCCCATCAATACTGGGAACAACCCCAACACCGATGTACCCGAACGAGAAATGAGCGAATAATGGCCCGACAAACCCGGCGTGCAGTACTTGCGGCACTGGGGAGTGGTATCGCCGCAACCGCTGGCTGTGGGGCATTCGGGCAGGAACGGGTAGACGTGCTGGTGGCAGGGAGTTTACAGAAGGCAGCCAGCGAGACGCTCCAGACCCAGACAGACGTCGAAATCGCCGTCGAAGCCCGCGGTTCAGTGCAGGCCGCCCGCCTGGTCGCTGACGGGAAGCGCGACCCGGCTATTGTCGCGCTGGCGGACCCCACCCTGTTCAACCGGGTCATGGACACCGCCTGGCACGCCGTGATCGCCAGCAACGAGATGGTACTTGCGTACAACCCAGAGACAAGCGCCGGGACCCGTATCACGGACGCAGAGCCGTGGTACGTGCCGCTCAGACGTGACAGCGTCTCGCTCGGCCGTACTGACCCGGCGCTTGACCCGCTTGGCTATCGAACGCTGTTCGTGCTGGCCCTCGCGGCGGACTACTACGACGAACCCGGCCTACCAGATGCTATCCTCTCGCCGGACCAGACGTACCCCGAGACACAACTGCTCGCGCAGTTCGAGACGGGAGCCGTCGACGCCGCCTTCGTCTACCGGAGTATGGCGGTCGAACGGGACTACCCCTTCCGGGAGTTCCCGCCGGAGATACATCTTGGCGACCCCGCATACGCCGAGCAGTATCAGACCACCAGCTACGAGCTGCCGAACGGCTCGACAATCACTGGCAGCCCTATCGAGTACGGGGCTATCCGCCGCAATACCCAGGAAGCGACACGTACAGCCTTCGAGGCAGTCCTGTCCGGAGACTGGCTCGCATCACACGGATTTACCCTCCGTCAGGCCTATCCTCGACTAGTGGGAGATGTCCCGAACACTGTCACGCGGTGAGACCAGTGCCGGCCACACGGTCGGCGTGCGCGAGCTCGTTCCCGCGCTGGGAGCGGTGCTACTCCTGTATTTTGTCGTTCCGGTGCTGGTGCTCGTTATCACGTACTCCCCGGCGGCGCTGCTGACGAGTCTGACAGAGACGTACGTCATCAACGCCGCAGTCACATCTCTCGTTGCCGCACTCGGCAGTACGACCATCGCTGTCGTATTTGGCCTCCCGCTTGCCTACTGGCTCTCGCGAAACACCAGCGTGCTGGCGACCGCAGCGATGGGTGCCGTCGTCCTCCCGCTCGTCCTCCCACCGGTTGTCAGCGGGATGTTGTTGTTGACCGTCGTCGGCCCGAACGGACTCGGCGGTCTTACCGACCTGACGCTGACACGGTCGCTGCTTGGCGTCATCGCCGCCCAGACGTTCGTCGCGTCGCCGTTTTTTGTCGTCACTGCCAAGGCCGCCTTCGATGGCATTGACGACCGGCTCGAAGAAGCCTCACGGTCGCTCGGACGCGACTGGGTCGGGACGATGCGTTCGGTGACGGTCCCGCTCGCAAAGCCCGGGCTGCTCGCCGGACTCGTACTGACCTTCGCCCGCGCGATGGGCGAGTTCGGCGCGACGATGATGCTGGCGTACTATCCGCGGACGCTCCCTGTCCAGATCTGGGCCTCGTTCATCTCTGACGGACTGGATGCGGCGCTGCCCGTGGCAGTAGTGCTGCTCGGCGTCGCGCTCGGGACGCTGCTGGTGGTCCATGCACTGCGGGCGACGCCGTGGCGGTAGCGGTTACTGCAGGAAAAGTCGCACCACCAGCTTACCGCTCGTGTGCCCAGAACTCCTCGTCGACGGTGACTTCCTTCTTGAACAGCGGCACCTCCTCTTTCAGCCGGTTGATACCGTCTTCGACGGCGCGGAACGCCTCAGTTCGGTGGCCGGCCAGAATGACGACGAAAACGATGTCCTCGCCAGCATCGACCACACCGGTTTTGTGGTGTAGTCGAACCGCGTAGACGCCGTCGCGTGCTTCAAGATCCCGCCGAAGTGCGGCCATCTTTTCCGCGGCGACCTCGTCGTAGCGTTCGAACTCCAGCAGCTCCGTTGGCGGGTCCTCCGGCCCCTCCTGTGCACGAACGCGCCCGGTAAACGTCGCTATTGCACCCGAGTACACCTCGTCCGGGTCCCGCTTTACGTCCGCGACAAGTGTTTCCAGCGTGATGTAGGGGTCTCGCTCCTCCATCGCGGTGAGGATGTCGTCAAGGTCAGCGTCTGCACCGTGGGGCGTGCGATGGATGACGGGGTCGGCGGCCTCGCGGTCGCCGAGGACAACTTTCGGGATGTTCACGTCCGAATACCCCTCTACGAGTACGTAGTCGTAGTCGGGCGAAAGGTCGTCCAGCGTCTCGTCGAGCGTCCGCGACTGCCCCGTCGCGTACCACTCGCCGTCGTCGGTGAGCGCGACGGTCTCGGCCGCTCCAGCGTCGCGGTGGCGAACCGTGTCTTTTCCGTCCGTGTCAACATCCGGCGCGTGGGTGCAGTGTTTCACCGTCGCGACACGGCCGGTCCCGGAGAGCCGCTGTGTCAACCGCTCGACCAGCGTGGTCTTCCCCGAGTCGGAGTGGCCGACGATACCGAGGACTTGCATACGCGCCAGTAGCAGGGCGACGTAGATAGACCTTTTTCATAGCGGCGTCGCGGCTGTCGCCAGTAGCCCTTCCTCAGCGGTCGACAGTTTTCTCGACCACACGGATATCTTCGATAGCTGTCGTGGGATACTCGCCGTCATCGTCTTTCTCGTTTGCTTTCACCATATCCCAGACGACGTTGAGGCCGGTCGTCACGCCCTCCAGCGCCTCCATCTCGCAGCCAGTCTTGCCAACCGTCTCGACGGCCACGACGATTTCGACGGCCTCGTCGCCAACGGTGAACTCGATGTCGACGTTCGTGATGGGGATCTGGTGGCACATTGGCACCGTCTCCCAGGTGTGTTTTACCGCCTGAATCGCGCCGATACGGGCTGTCGCCAGCACGTCGCCTTTCTCCACCTCGTCGGCGTCGATGGCCGCCAGCGTGGACTCGGTGAGTCGAATCTGTCCGCGTGCGACTGCGCGGCGCTGGCTCTCGGCCTTGTCGCCCACATCGACCATCTGTGCGTCCCCCTCCTCATCGACGTGCGTGAACTCCTCGGACATAGCTATCCGTAGCCGACGCCGGCCCAAAACCGTGCGGGTCCGCGTTACCGGCGGACGAGCCCAAGCAGGTGGCCCACGGCTGGCGCGACGAGTTTCTCCGCGCCCGTCCGGGCGGCGTTCTCACTGCCGGGGAGGCAGAACACTAGACGGTCGTCGACGACGCCGGCGGTCGCGCGCGAGGCCATCGCCATCGGCCCGACTTCCTCGTAGGAGAGCCAGCGGAACAGTTCACCGAAGCCGGGAAGCGGCCGGTCGAACAGCGGTTCGATAGCGTCGACAGTCACGTCGTCGGGCGTGAGCCCAGTCCCGCCGGTCGTCAGAACCACGTCGACGCCGTCATCTAGCAGAGAAGCGACAGCGTCCTCGATAGCGTCCATCTCGTCCGCGACGAGGCGGCGCTCGGCGATTTTGTGGCCCGCGTCTTCGCAGGCCGTGGCGATGATGTCCCCCGCCGGGTCATCATCGAGTGTTCTGGAGGTAGAAACTGTGAGAACCCCTATGTCAACCCCTTCGGCGTCGTGGGCGTGATGGTCGTCATGGGTGTGTTCCTCGTGGCTATGGTCGTGGTCACTGTCGTGTTCGTGCTCTCCGTGGTCGTGGCTATGCTCTCCGTGTTCATCCTCGCTGTGGCTGTGACCCGCCTCGTCGTGGCCGGTCGCTTCGTCGTGGTCGTGCCCCATACCGGAGATGATAGGCGGCGGCGAAATATACCCTCGGCTGCGTGGCCAGTGGTCGGGCCAACTCTGACAGAGTGCGAAAGTAGGAACCAGCCGAGAGAGCCGGTGGCTTACTCGTAGTAGGGGAGCCGTTCGACGATCTCCGCGAAGGCCACGTTCTCGCGGACCTGATCCATCTCGACGCGGAGGCGCTCCCCGACATCCGCATTGGAGACGATGACGACGTACCCGCCGTCAATGCGCGCGACGCCGTCGCCTTTGTCCCCGATGTTCTCGATTTCGACCACACGCGTCTCACCCTCGGCAACGGGCGGGGACGACGGTCCAAACTCCGGTTCCCTGCTCCGCTCGTCGGACTGTGAATCGGACTGCAGTCCGGATTGAGAACTGGATTGCGGCTCCTGCCTGGAGTCGGAACCAGACTGCGGCTCTTGCTTGGAGTGGGACTCTGACTGGGACGCGGGTGCCTCAGCCGCCGACTGGAACAGTGCGATCCGGTACAGCGTCTCGGGGGCCAGCGTTCCCAGCTCGACCTCCTGTTTTGGAATCTCGATCACGTACGAGTCGTGCTGCTCCTCAACGGGTGCGGTAAAGAGACAGTGAAGATCTGAATCGGTCGCCATTAGTATAATTGGTTGGACTAGCACCGGAACTGCATTGATTCTGGTGTTTTCGATCCGCCGGGCCGGACGCTGCTAGAAGGAGTGGCAAACAGGCTGTGCACGCCTGCTATCGAGCGAGCCGTCGAGCAGCGTGGGGCGATTACTCGAATTCGAACAGCCGACGGAGTTCGCGCTCGATAGCGTCAGTGAACGCCGATAGCACTGTGTCGAACGTCGCTTCGTCGCCCGGCAACGACTGCGCACGCGCTGCAGTGTCGTCGGGAAGCCGGATGCTAAACGTCCCGTTGCCCTCGTACACCGGCTCGCTCTCGCTGAGAATCTGCCGGTCGATCCCACGAAGGACCTCGGAGTCGTACTGCCCGTGCAGTTCCTGATACGCGTTCGAGTACGCCGTTTCGAGCTCTTCGAAGTAGTGGACGTATTTCTCGTCGAACTTCTCGGCGTCGAACTCGGTCATAGATGCAGTGTCGCCGGGGCGAGGGGAAAAGGTTCTGTGACTCCGTGGACGTCGTTTACCACTCCCTTGAAACCCCGATTTCACCGGCAAAGTGCGTGAAAAACTCGTCCATGAATTCCCGGCGTGTCTGACCGAGACGCCGGCCGGGTTGGGTGTACAGCGTATCTAATCGTTCCTGCGCCCAGTCTCGAAGCAGTTCGATATCCGGAGAATTCGACGTTCCGAGGTCGGTAGCTGACGTGTCATCGATGACCGCGTATTTCTCACCCGTCCGCCCAGACCGCTCGCCGACGATACAGGCCAGTCGGACGAGTCCGCGTGCCCCGGCAGCGTCCAGCTTGTCCGCATCGAAGAGGAGTTTCGCCTCCAGCGTTCTTGGCTCCGGCGAACTCGTGCGGATACTGTGTGCTTGAATGCAGTGTTTGATACGGCCGATTCGGTCGGGTTTCACGCCTTCGGCCGCGAGTAGCTGTGCGGCTTCCGCCGTGGCCCAGTCGTCGTGGTCATCAATTTCACCGGCCCGCTCCCGGGGCCGACCGATATCGTGGAGCCACGCTGATGCGGCAAGGACATCCCGGTCGACCGATCCATTGCAGTCGCCCGCGAGCCGAAGCGCGATGTCTCGAACTCGCTTGGCGTGAAACTGGTCGTGCGCTGGGAGGGCGTCGTCGTAGTACGGCATCGACAGTGTTCGAGCGAGGGGACCCAGTTCCTGTGTCATTAGCAGCAGTGGCACCTCGCGTGCCGGCTGGAATAATTGCTATGGAATGTGCCAGCCTCACTGACATGACACAGAGTGGAGCCACTCAGCAGGAGTCAAGCAGGTCATCAAGGAGTTTTCGCTGGGCCGCAGCGAGGTGCTCGGTAAACGTCGAAGTGGAGATATCCAGCGCGTCGGCCACGTCACCGGCGGTCGCATCGCGCGGATGTTCGAAATAGCCCATCTCGTGGGCGCGGGCGAGGACCTCGCGCTGGCGACTGGTCAGTTTCGCGCGGTCAAGCACGACCGGCCGGTCCGCCTCGGTGGGGGTGTCTTCCAGTAGCCGCCGGAGTTTGACGGCCTCGCCTTCCGACTGGAGGTCAGCGACAATCTCTCGCAGGGTCGGAACATCGTCAACGAGGAAGGTGACGACGAGGGATTCGGTGTCCGCCGTGAACTCATGAACGACGCAGCCGGCTGCTTCGATACGTTCACACACGCAGCCCTGCCCGGCCGCTCTGGACAGTTGGAAGACGTGTCGCTGCTCGTAGGCGAACACGTGGTCAACGTTCAGACCATCGGTCTGTAGCACTGACGGCGGCCCGTCACCACCTTTGAGGGTAAACTCTTCGATGACGGGGTCAGCAGCGGCACTCGTTACACTTCGGGAGACCGACGACACTGACCACTCCTCATCAGCGTGGGGCTGTACGTGACAGGACCGAGGACCGAACACTTCGACCTCGGCGAGTATTCGGCCCGACATGTTCGATAGATGACTCGGCTCACATAAGAAAGGTCACGCGAACATGTTCGTATAAAAAACCGCCATATAATGGGCCTAAGATGTCGGGCTGGCAGTTCATCGGGGTGCTGGCATAAACCCCGAATACAGCGACACAGATAGCCGTTCGAATCGCTGGCGAACCGAGATAACACAAGATTATGAGACGCAACACGATACTCATCGGTCTGTTGATAACAGCGGTGTTGCTGCCGATGTGGTACGTCGCCTTGCACGGCGAACCACCGTCGGAGGAAATCGCTATCGACGAGAGCGTCAGCGACATCCGGCCGCTCGAGAGCCCAGTAGAGACGCCGAACAAGCTGTCACCGAGCCAGGTCGGTGTCGTCGTCTGGGTCGCCCTGTTCGGTCTCGTGGGCGTGCTGACGGCCGCCCACCAGTTCATGAACAGGGCGGTCCGGCCGCCCGACGAGGCCGAGCCGGTCACCGACGGCGGGACCGTCTCGTTACCGTGGCTCAACACGGACCACCGCTGGGTCGTCGAGTACCACGACGCCTCGGACGCCATAGAGGGACTCGTCGCCATGAGCGGGCTGACGGTCCTCTCTATCGTCTTCGCGGCGCTGTTCACCGGCGAGTACCTCACGCTCGCCCGGACCCAGTACTTCGGGCTGTACGCGACCGGGATGTTCCTCTCGCTCGCGCTCTCGACGGTCGCGTACTACGCCTGGTTCATGCCACACGTCGAAGTCGCCGAAATCAGGGGGCACGAATGATAGAGTATCCGAAACCCGATGACGACGAGGAACAGGGCGACGACTGCTCGTGTGACGGGGCCACCGGTACATCTCCAACGCTGTACGGGGACGCCCGTGCGGAACTCCGCCGGCGTGACTTCGCGAAGTTCCTCGCGACCGTCGGCGGCCTGACTGCCGTCGTCAGCCTCACCGCGCCCCTCGCCAGCACCACGCAGGTCTTCGAGCGGGGGTACAAGGGACCGGTGTACTCCGACGGCATCCACCTCGTCGACGGCGAAGGCGAGCGTATCACCGAGGGCCGGCTCTCCGAGGGCGAACACATGACTGTGTTCCCGGAGCCACGACCCGGCATCGAGGACGCGCCCACACTGCTGGTGCGCTACGCCGAGTCCGACTACGGCAGCGACATCTCGGAGGGGTTCACAGTCAACGGCTACGCCGCCTTCTCGAAGGTGTGTACCCACGCCGGCTGTATGGTCTCGGATCGGGAGGAGGACCTGGTCGTCTGTCCCTGCCACTTCGGGAAATTCAACGTCTTGGAAGGGGCGGCGGTCAGCGGCGGCCCGCCGGGACGACCGCTCCCACAGCTCCCGATTACGATGACCAGCGACGGATTCCTCGTCGCCACCGGTGACTTCGAGGGGCCAGTCGGCCCAGGAGGGGGATAATGTCCCGCGCCAAAGCCGTCTACGACTGGTTCGACACGCGCCTCGACCTGGAGAACGGCCAGACGTTCCTCGGGAAGGCGTTCCCGGCCGAGGACTCGTTCCTGCTGGGCGAGGTGGCGCTGTTCTGTTTCCTCCTCCTGATTCTGTCGGGGGTCTTCCTCGGGTTCTTCTTCGAACCCTCAACCTCCGACGTGGAGTACGACGGCAGCGTCCAGAAGTTCCAGGGCGAGGAGATGCCCGAAGCGTTCGTCTCGGTGTTGCACATCACCTACGACGTGCCCTTCGGGATGTTCATCCGCCGGCTTCACCACTGGGCGGCCCACCTCTTTGTCGCCTCGATAGGGTTGCACATGTTACGGGTGTTCTTCACCGGTGCGTACCGCAACCCGCGGGAGCCAAACTGGGTCGTCGGCACCGGCCTGGCGGCCCTCTCGATGGGGGCGGCCTACACCGGCTACGCGCTGCCGTTCGACGAGTTCGCCGCGACAGCGACAAGCATCGGCTACAACCTCACGATATCAATCCCCCTGTTAGGTGATTTCCTCGGTCAGGTGGTGTTCGGAGGGGAGTTCCCCTCCAGCGCCACCATCCCGCGGCTGTACTTCCTGCACGTTCTCGTGATACCGGCGGCTATCGCCGTGGGTTTAGCCGTCCACATGGCCATCCTCATCCGGCAGAAACACACCGAAGCCCCGCGGGACGGCGACGTGACCGGCGGCCGCCAGACTGTCGACGAGGACGACGACGACATCATCATCGGCCTGCCCGCGTTCCCGAATCAGGCCGCCGTCTCCGCGGTGGTGTTTTTCGTCACCGCGGCGACGCTGTCGGCGCTTGCGGGCCTGCTGCCGGTCCACAACGTCGCCGAATACGGCCCGAACGACCCCGCATCTACGCCGGAGCTCATCATGCCGGACTGGTTCCTGATGTGGGTGTATGGCTTCCTGAAGCTCCTGCCACAGATCAGCTTCAACCTCGGACCCGCCCACATCAACGGGGAGTTCGTCGGCGGCATCGTCCTCCCGGGGCTGGTGTTTGCCGCGGTCGCAATCTGGCCATTCATCGATCGGACGGAACCGACCCACTTCACCGCGGACCCGCTGGACCGGGCCTGGCAGACCGGTGTGGGCGTGGCCGCCGTTGCGTTCATCATGATCGCCTCGATTGCGGGGATGAACAACATCCTCGCGGACCAGGTGCTCGGAACGACGACGAACGTGGTCAACCCCATCCTGACGGCCGCGCTGCTGGTCGTCCCACCCATCTTCGGCGGCATCACGTACCTGCTGTTGCGCGACGGCGAGCCCACGCCGGCACAGGAGAGCGACGTGGCCGCGGACGGCGGCTCCGTCGGGGATGAACCAGATAACACCGAACCGGAGGGAGACGGATGACTGCGAGCGTCGAGTTCACAGAGCGGCAGTATCGCCTGCTGGATACGACGAGCAAGCTGGTCGGCCTCGCGCTGGTCGCCGCCGGCCTCGAAGTCGGCGGCGGCACGCTCGCCGGCATCGCACTGGCTATCGTCGGGGCTGCCTGCGCGACTGCGACAGTGTTCATCACCAATGAGTAGAAACGACCTGACCGACGACGAGGGGGACAGTGCTGGAATCAGTCGCCGCGACTTCGTTCGTGGCCTCGGAGCCGCATCGCTGCTTGGCGCGACGGGGCTGTCCTTCGCCGACGACGGCATGGACGGCCTCGAAGCGGTCGACGACCCCATCGGGTCGTATCCGTATCGGGACTGGGAGGACCTGTACCGCGACGAGTGGGACTGGGACTCCGTCGCCCGCTCGACCCACAGCGTCAACTGCACCGGCTCCTGTTCGTGGAACGTCTACGTCAAGGACGGCCAGGTCTGGCGCGAGGAACAGGCCGGCGACTACCCGACGTTCGACGAGAGCCTCCCCGACCCCAATCCACGGGGCTGCCAGAAGGGGGCGTGTTACACCGACTACGTCAACGCCGACCAGCGCGTGCTCCACCCGCTCCGTCGCACGGGCGAGCGCGGCGAGGGCCAGTGGGAGCGGATTAGCTGGGACGAGGCGCTGACCGAAATCGCCGACCACGTCATTGACGAGGTGCAGGCGGGCCGGTACGACGCGATTTCGGGCTTTACCCCCATTCCGGCCATGTCCCCAGTAAGCTTCGCCTCCGGCTCCCGGCTGGTCAATCTGCTCGGCGGTGTCTCCCATAGCTTCTACGACTGGTACTCGGACCTGCCGCCGGGCCAGCCGATTACGTGGGGCACCCAGACGGACAACGCCGAGTCCGCCGACTGGCACAACGCCGATTACATCATCGCCTGGGGGTCGAACATCAACGTCACGCGCATCCCCGACGCGAAGTACTTCCTCGACGCCGGCTACGAGGGCGCAAAGCGGGTCGGTATCTTCACCGACTACTCCCAGACGGCCATCCACACCGACGAGTGGCTCTCGCCTCACGGCGGCAGCGACACCGCGCTCGCGCTGGGCATGGCCCAGACCATCGTCGACGAGGGGCTACACGACGAGGAACACCTCAAAGAGCAGACCGACATGCCGCTGCTCGTCCGGGAGGACACCGGGAAGTTCCTCCGGGCGAGCGAGGTCGGCCTCGCCGAGGATGCCGACGACCCCGAGAAGGTCTTCGTTATGGTCGACGCCGACGGCACCCTCCGTCGTGCACCCGGTTCGCTCGGCGAGCGGGACGGCCAGAAGGATTACTCCGCGAGCATCGAACTCGACTTCGACCCGCAGTTATCGGTCGAGCGGAGCGTCGATACCGACGAGGACAGCGTCGCGGTCCGGTCGGTCTGGGAGAACCTCACTGACGAACTCAGTCAGTACACGCCGGACGTTGTCCACGAAGAGACCGGCGTTGGGACGAACACCTACCAGCGGGTCGCCCGCGAGTTCGCCGAGGCCGACGCCGCGAAAATCATCCACGGCAAGGGCGTCAACGATTGGTACCACAACGACCTAGGCAACCGCGCCATCCAGTTGCTCGTGACGCTGACGGGCAATCTCGGCGACCCCGGCACCGGACTGGACCACTACGTGGGCCAGGAGAAGATCTGGTCGTTCCACGGCTGGAAGGTGCTCTCGTTCCCGACCGGAAACGTCCGCGGCGTGCCGACGACGCTGTGGACCTACTTCCACGCGGGCATCCTCGACAACACTGATCCGGACACCGCCGAGAAGATACGCGAGTCCATCGACAAGGGATGGATGCCGGTCTATCCCGAGGAACGGGACGACGGGAGCCGACCGGACCCGTCCACGATGTTCGTCTGGCGCGGGAACTACTTCAACCAGGCCAAGGGCAACGTCGCCCTCGAAGAACAGCTCTGGCCGAAACTCGATCTCGTCGTCGACATCAACTTCCGGATGGACTCGACGGCGATGTACTCCGACATCGTCCTGCCGGCGGCCAGCCACTACGAGAAACACGACCTCTCGGAGACGGACATGCACACCTACGTGCACCCGTTCACGCCGGCCGTCGAACCGCTCGGCGAGGCCAAGACCGACTGGGAGATATTCCGCCTGCTCGCCGAGAAGATACAGGAGCGCGCCCGGGAACGCGGTGTCGAGCCGATCGAGGACCGCAAGTTCGACCGAACCATCGACCTGACGACGATACACGACGACTACGTCCGTGACTGGGAGACCGGCGAGGAAGAAGGGCTCGTCGAAGACAAAGCCGCGGCGGAGTTCATCCTCGAACACTCCGAGGAGACCAACCCCGAGGGCAGCGACGAGCAGATAACCTTCGACGACATCGACGAGCAGCCACAGCGGTTCCTCGAAGCTGGCGACCACTGGAGTTCCGACATCAAAGACGACGAGGCCTACGTCCCGTGGCAGGACTACGTCCACGACAAGAACCCGTGGCCGACCTTCACCGGCCGCCAGCAGTACTACATCGACCACGACTGGTATCTGGAACTCGGTGAAGAGCTGCCGACCCACAAGGAGGGGCCGGAGAACACCGGCGGGGACTATCCGCTGTCGTACAACACGCCCCACGGCCGCTGGTCCATCCACTCGACGTGGCGCGACGACACCAAGATGCTCAGGCTCCAGCGCGGCGAGCCCGTGGTGTATCTCAACCCCGAGGACGCCGAAGAGCGGGGCATCGAGGACGGCGACACGGTGGAGGTGTACAACGACCTCGGGAGCGTCGAGGTGCAGGCGAAGATCTACCCCTCCAGCGAACCGGGGACCGTCCGGCACTTCTTCTCCTGGGAGAAGTTCCAGTACCCCGACCGGGACAACTTCAACACGCTCGTCCCGATGTACATGAAGCCGACCCAGCTGGTCCAGTACCCGGAAGACACCGGGGAACACCTGCACTTCTTCCCGAACTACTGGGGGCCGACCGGGGTCAACAGCGACGTGCGTGTCGATGTCCGACCGAGCGGAGGTGACACCGAATGAGTACCGACGAACAGGACGACCAAGGCGAAGAGGACACGCTGGTCAACGTCGCTGACGGCGTCGACCACCAGGTCGCGATGGTGATGGACCTGAACAAGTGCATCGGCTGCCAGACGTGTACGATCGCCTGCAAGAACCTCTGGACGGAGGACGGCGGCAGCGAGTATATGTACTGGAACAACGTCGAGACCAAGCCCGGCGAGGGCTACCCGCGGGGCTGGGAGGACTCTGGGGGCGGCTGGGAGTCGAGCGAGCACTCGGACCGCTCGCCCGGCGAGATCCCCGACGAGGAGGACTACGGCCGCGCCTGGGAGTTCAACCACGAGGAGATTATGTACGAGGGCAGCGACGAGCCGCTGCGGCCCCGCGACGGCGCGGAGTGGGGGCCAAACTGGGACGAAGACCAGGGGGCCGGCGAGTACCCCAACAGCTATTATTTCTACCTCCCGCGCATCTGCAACCACTGCACACACCCCTCCTGTGTCGAGGCCTGCCCGCGCTCGGCGCTGTACAAGCGTCAGGAGGATGGCATCGTCCTCGTCGACCAGGACCGCTGCCGGGGCTACCGCTACTGCGTCGAGGGGTGTCCGTACAAGAAGGTGTACTACAACACTGTCTCGAAGAAATCCGAGAAGTGCATCTTCTGTTACCCCCGCATCGAAGGGGAAGGCCCCGACGGGGAGACGTTCGCCCCGGCCTGTGCCGAGGAGTGCCCGCCCCAGCTCCGGCTGGTCGGCTTCCTCGACGACGAGGAGGGACCGATCCACAAGCTCGTCAATGAGTACGAAGTGGCCCTGCCGCTCCATCCGGAGTTCCGCACGCAGCCCAACGTCTACTACATCCCGCCCTTTGCCCCCGGGCAGCACACGGAGGACGGGGAGACGGTCGACATCGACCGTATCCCACGCCAGTACCTCCGAGAGCTGTTCGGCGACGGCGTCGACGAAGCGCTAGACACTATTGACGCCCACCGGCAGCGCGTTCGACAGGGTGGTGACAGCGAACTAATGGAACTGCTTCAGGACAAGAACCCGGCCAAACAGTACCGACTGGAGGTGTTCGACGATGAGTGAGCACCGCGAACGAACGTCGAGCTCGGAAGACCTGCGGTCTTCCAGCGTTCGAACGAGCGAGCGTAGTGAGCGAGTTCGAATCCGCTGGCGAATACGCCAGCGGTGTTCGACGATGAGTAGCGAGCCGCTACGCGGCTCGGAAACGCGAGCGGGCGATGCCCGCGAGCGGTCCCAGTTGGCCGCCCCTGAGCGTGCTCAGGGGGTGGTCAACGATGACTGACCACCGACGCACACTCACACTCACGGCGGTGCTTTCGGCGCTCATCGTCGTCTCGACGGTGGCCGCGCCGATGGTGAGCGCCCGGCCAGCACACGAAATCCCGGTTTCCGAGGTATCGACGGCCGACCTCGCGGAACCGAACGCCGACGGCTGGGCGGAGGTCCCGGCCTCGGACGTACCGCTTGCGAGCGCCCCGAGTAGCGTCCCGAACGCAGACGAGACATCCGTCGAGACAGTCGACGTGCAGGCGGCGCGCACTGACGAGCGACTGTACGTCCGGCTGGAGTGGCACGACGCGACCCGAGACATGAACGCCAGCGCCGCACGGGAGTTCGCCGACGCGGTCGCGGTCCAGTTCCCGGTGAACACGAGTTCCCGGCCGCCGATAGCGATGGGCGGCCCGGACAACCGGGTCAACGTCTGGTACTGGAGCGGGGCGACCGGAACGCAAGAACTGCTGGCCGGCAGCGCTGGCTCGACGACGGCGTTCGAGAACCCAACCGTGCAGGCGAACGCGAGTCACAGCGGCACCGGCGGCAACGCCACCTGGACGGTAGTCTACTCGCGCCAGCTTGACGCACCGAGTGAGAACCGGACCGACCTGCGAACTGACGGCGACCTCGACGTTGCCTTCGCCGTCTGGAACGGCTCTAACGGCGAGCGCTCCGGCCAGAAAGCCGTCAGCGAATGGCACTACTACCCGTTCAGCGGCGGCCCGCAGGGCCCGCCCTACGAGACGTTGCTGTGGAGCCTCGCCGGGGTCGCCATCGTCGCTGTCGTCGGCGTCACCAGCTTCGGCATCTACCGCACACGGGGGGCCGAGTGATGGCGACAACGCCGACTGACCCGATGGACGACCTTGATGAAGCCGCGGCTGCCCGCGGCGCGGTGTACGCAACACTTGCCAAAGCGTTCGAATACCCCGAGGAGTCGTTCCACAGCGCGGCGGCCGACGGGACGCTGGAAGCCGATTTGAGAGCGTGTCTCGACCGGACGGGCCTCGACGTGGCCATCCCGTCGCTCACCACCGGCGACGACTACGAGACGCTCGCGGCCCGCTACAACGACATCTTCGAACTCGGCTACAGCGAGTACACGGACCGGACCGACGGCTCGCTCGAAGCGGAGGGACCGCCGGTCCCGCTGTACGAGTCCAAGTACCGGCCGGACCATTCCTGGAACGACGTGAACCTCGACTTATCGCGTGCCTACAGTCACTATGGCCTCGAAATCGACCAGGACCAGCGGGACAACCATGACGCGCTGACCTACGAACTGGAGTTTGCGGGCTATCTGGCCCGGCGGGAAGCCGCCGTCGGCGAGGACGCCGCCCTCGCTCGGCTGGACTTCCACGACCGCCATCTTGGCCACGCGGCCGCAGGCGTCGCAGACAGACTGACTGACGAACCGGGAACGGAAATCTACGGCGGCTTCGGCGAACTGCTGGAGGCGTTCGTCCGAGCCGACCGCAACGACCTCGCGGCACGGCTGGAGGAGCAGCGATGACGGCGGCGCTACAGCAGCGAGTCAGACCGTTGCTCCACGGCGGAAGCCACTCGCTGGCGGACCTCGCAGTCGGCGCTGCGGCCGTCGCGGTCGCCGCCCGTTACTTCGCTGTGCTGTTCGTCAACGCACCGGGGTATGAGGTTCCGGTCGCGCCCGGCCCGGTGACGGTCGCGTCGACGGCCGTCGTCGCCGCCGCGGCAATCGCCGTGGCCGTCACCGACGCCGACCCGCTCACCGGCATCGGCTTGCTGTTCGTCGGCGTGTTCGGGCTGCTGTCGCTGCTCAGTAGCGCAGCCGCGCTGCCGGCGGCCGCCGCAATCGTCCTCGGGACGGCGACCGTCGCCGCCGTCATGGGACGGCAGCTGGACTTCGTTTCGGCCGGCGCGGCCGCCCTGCTCGTCGCGGCGCTGAGCATCGGGCTGGCGAGCGGCGTCGGCGGCTGGACGGACCTCCGTTCGGTTGCCTCCAACGTGGCACTGCTCGGCATCGCGTCGACACCGGCGTTCGCCGCGACCGATTGGCGCTCGCTGTCGACGGCGGACTGGGGCGCAGTAATCGGCGGCCTCGCCGCCTTCGCCGTCGTTCTGAGCGTCGGTCGCGCTGTCCCGTTCGTCACTGGCGCGGTCACGCTCACGGGCACCGGCGTCGTCGGAACGAGTCTGCCGGTCATCGCACTGGCCGCTGCCGGTGCGGTGACGACGGCCAGCGCCGCGAGTCGAACGCGGCGGTGGCCGCTACTCGCCGGCGTCGCACTGGTCGCGTTCGCCGGCGTCCCGGCGTCGCTCCCGCGTGCGCTCCCGTTCGCGCTCGGCATCGCCGCGCTCACCGCACAGGAGGGGAGACGATGACTGGTTGTCACGACGACGACGAGTTCGAGAAGCACCTCGAAGAGGACCCGGACCCGCAGCTGGACCCCGAGCGCAGCCCGGGCCTGCACACCGATATTGAAGCGCTGGAGGACATCGAGGTGAGCCGTGAAGACGTGACCATCGGCGAGGCCACACCCGAGGAACTGGCCGCCAGCGACACCGAACCCGTCGAGGGCGACGCGGTGGCATCGCTGCTGTCTGATATCGAACACGGCGAGAAGACCGACCGCCGGCGCGCCGCCCTCGAACTTAAAGAGCGGGCGACGACGGACGAAATCGTGGCGGCCCTGGCCCGCGCTGCGACGACCGACGACGACAGCGACGTGCGCCAGTTCGCCGTCGAGGCGCTGACCGCCCACGGCGGCGAGCGGGCCGCGGCAGTGGCGGTGGAACTGTTGGGCGACCCCAACCCGTGGGTCCGAGCGGAAGCCGTCGTCACGCTCGATAACGTCGACCGCGAGGCCCACGAGGACGATATCGCGGCCGCAATCGACGACGACCACCACGCGGTCCGGCGCAACGCGGCTATCTCGCTGTTCAAACTCCGCGGCGAGGCGATGGCCGACCTGCTGTTGGAACAGAGCCACGACGACAGCGAGCGGGTCCGCGAGTGGGCCGCCCACATGCTCGGCGGCGTCGACGAGGACCGCGCCCGCGAGCGACTGCGCGAACTAACTGACGACCCGGCCACCGTGGTTCGCCAGACCGCCGAGCGGTCGCTCGACGTGGACCCCGGACGGTTCCGGCGGCAGTTCGGTGGTGCGCTGGAGAACGACGCCCGACTGCTGCCCGGTGAAGACAGACTCAATCGGATGCCCGACCTCTGACGATGACTGACGGAACGCCCACCACACTGACCGACCGCATCGAAGCCGCACTGCGAGACGTGCGCGACCCGAACGCCGACCTCTCCGTGTTCGACGCAGGGTTCGTCGAGAACATCGACGCAGCCGACGGCGAGGTGACAATCGAAGCCGACCTGACCGCGCTGGACGGGCAGACGAGCACGCAGGTCATCCAAGCGATGCTCCACGCGGTCGACGACGTGGACGGCGTCGAGAGCGTCCACGTCGAACGGACGACACCAACGAGTGAGGGGCAAAGCGGCGTCGGGTCGTTCGACCACGTTGTGGCCGTCGCCAGCGCGAAAGGCGGCGTCGGCAAGTCGACGGTCGCCACGCACCTGGCCTGTGCGCTGGCCGCCGACAACGACGTGGCGCTGTTCGACGCCGACATCCACGGCCCGAACGTCCCCGAGTTGCTGGACGTGAGCGGCCCGGTCCACTCCAGCGAGGAGGGCGACCCGCTTCCGGTCCGTGCGGGCGACATGGACGTGATGAGCGTCGGCCTGATGGAAAGCGGCGCGCCGCTGGCCTGGCGCGGGGCAATGGCCCACGACGCGCTCAACGACCTCTTCGAGAACACCGCCTGGCGAAACGACGACGTGCTGGTGCTGGACCTGCCGCCGGGAACGGGTGACGTGGTGCTGACGACGCTACAGGAGGTCCCGGTCGACGGCGTGGTCGTCGTGACGACGCCGTTTCACGCGAGCGTCAGCGACACCAGCCGAACCGTCGAACTGTTCCGCGACAACGACGTGCCGGTGCTGGGAACCGTCGTCAACATGGCCGAGTACGTCTGTGACTGCTGTGGCGAGCCGAACGACCTGTTCACTGGTGACGCGCTGGGAGACCTCGATGCGGCGGTGCTGGCCGAACTCCCGTTCTCGCACGACCTGCAGGGGACGCCAGCACCCGGCAGCGTGCCCGACGCTGTCGGCAGTTTGGGGGACGCCGTCGAGTCCGCCCTCGACACCGCCGGCGAAGTAGGCGTCGACCCGACCGCCGATATCCGGGATTTGCAACCACAAGAGCGCAAAGACCGGGTTCGCGAACGGTTCACCGCGCTGGACAGCGGCGAGCCGTTCGTCCTCGTCAGCGACCGCGACCCGACCCCCGTCGGGCAGTTCCTGGGCCGGCTTGCGGAGGCGCCACGTGAGGCCTTCGACCCGTTCGAAGTCCGTCGGGAAACGCCCGAGGCTTGGGTGCTGGAGACAGCCAAGCCGTAGGTATAGTCGCTGGCAGTAAGCAGTGACAAATAGTATCACGCCGCCAGCGCAGGTCTAAAGGCATAATTGTCCGCACCCATAGTAATACGGTAATGACCGCTATACTCGTGGCGGCGGGCCGACTCGCTCGCGGTCGCATACGTGTCAGGTCCCGGTGGGCCGGAGGGGGAACGTGACCGACGCGTTTGCGGTGATGAACGCTATCGGACTGGTCGGGTTCGCATTCGTCGGCGCGGCGAAAGCCATCGAAGAGCGCTACGACGTGTTCGGCGTCACGGTCGTCGGCGTGATGACGGCACTGGGTGGCGGGACGACGCGAGACCTGCTGTTGAACAGGGTTCCGAACTCCCTGCAGTCACCCGGCGAAGTCGCCCTGTCGCTGCTTGGTGTCACCGCCGCTGTGCTGTTCGTGCATTTCCTCGATGACGGCCACCAGCATCCGGTCGTCCTGACGGCCGACGCCATCGGGCTGGCGGCGTTCACTACCACCGGAGCGTTGCTGGGTCAGCAGGCCGGCCTCCCGGTGTTTGCCGTCGTCGCGCTGGCGACGGTCAACGCGGCCGGCGGCGGCGCGATATCGGACCTGCTGTTGGGCCGAACGCCCTTTATCCTCCGTGAGGATTTCTATGCGTCCTGTGCTGTTATCGGCGGCCTCGCCTTCTGGGCGCTGGCACAGATTGGCGTGAGCGTCAGCGTAGCATCGGCCGGGTGCGCACTCGCAGTGCTGCTGGCCCGAGGACTGGGCATCGGCCGCGGGTGGTCGCTGCCGACGGTACAGGCGTGGGAGCGACGCGACGCGCAGTAGGACGGCGTTATTTCTCGTTCGGCCACCATCTGAGCGTGAGCGCGACCGACTGGTCCAGACCGAACACGTCCGACGAACGGTCGACAGTCGCGGTTTCCGGGCAGTCGATGTCGGTACGCTCGTCGGCGATTTCGACGGTGATTGTCTCCTGTCCTTGCTGAAAACGGTCGGCAAGTGTCTCAAGTTCGGCCAGCAGCGCCTCGCGGGACATCGTCGTTGTCCGGATGGTGTTTTGCTGGGAATGTTCGCCAACGACAGGGTCGATATCCACGTCCGCAGAGCGGTTCGAAAGGACGGCGTTGATGGCCGCCCCGAGCAGTATCACCAGCCCGATGATGTACAGCCAGCTCAGCAGGACGAGGATGCTGGCGATGATGTTCCCGCCCGTCGAACCGGATTTGAACGCCGTGAAGAGAACCTGCGCGACGGTAAGTCCGATTGCGGCAAACGCGACGCCGGGAACAACTTCAAGCGGTGAAACGTCCGTGTCCGGGAAAATGTAGTACATTGGATAGAAGACAACGAACAATCCGGCGGCCCGGACCAGCCCGCTGGCGACTGTCCACAGCGGGCCACTTCCGGTCTCGGGCAGGACGCTGCCGAGCGCGCTGGCGCTGAGTATCGCCACTGCGACGGTCACGAGCAGTACCAGCCCGTCGCCGAGCTGGTCGAAGAAGGTGTTCGACGCGCCCGTCTCGTAGATGTCGGAGAAGGCCGTGTCAAGCCCCCGGAAGATTCGCAGCGAGCCCCAGAGAAGAAAGCCCACGCCCAGCGCCGACACGGACGTGTCGGCCTCGGTCAGTCCCTGCTGAATGATACCGCTTGCCTGTGTGGTCAGAACAGCCTCCATGATGCCGACGATGGAGGCCCGTAGCGTGACGTTCTCCGTTCGCTGGACGAAGGTCAACACCAGCAATAACAGCGGAAGAATCGACAGGAACGCGTGGTAGGCTATCGAGCCAGCCATGAACGTGAGCCGTTCCGCCCTGATTTCGTGAACGAGAGCGCGCAGAACCTCCTCCGTACGGGCGCGACTGAAACGCATACGCGGAATTCGACGCCGAGAAGCAAATAGACGCCGCCGTAGCGGACGCTCCCCGACGCCGCCGGCGAGGCGGGCGTCGGTCCAACCGCCGATAGGTGCGGTTTGTCACCCCAGAACCGGTCTGTCACGACCCCAAGTGAGAATAGCAGTTCTGTGGGGTGACCACCCGTAGAGAACGCGTCTATTCGCCGCTACAAATCCGGGGAGCGCCCCGGAGCGTCACTACCGATGTATGACCTCTCGGGTCGTCGTTGCCAGCGACGCGTAGAACGCTTCGCGTGTCTCTACCTCGACTTGCCTGAGGAACTCGTCAGTCCAAGCAGCGAGGTGCTCCTCGAAGAACTGGTCAAGCTGGTCGTCGAAGCCCGCTTCTGCCAGATAGGCAGCGAACTCCAGTTCCGTGGCGATATGGTCCGGGAGGTCCGAATAGGCAGCCGCGGGCTGGACGCCGAACTCTCTGTACCAGCGCACGACAGCCATCGTGGCTGGTCCCTTGACCGGGCCGAGTGCATCCGGGTCCTCACCGTCACGATAGACGCTCTCGTAGGGCGGACATGGCGGTCCCGCTGGACCGATGAACAGTCGGGTGTACTCGGTCCTGAGACGATGTCGGTCAGCCGAGCCGATGTCGCCAACCACCGGAGCCAACTCACCGGCTTCAATGGCTTCGGTCAGTTGCTCGGTCGGTTCTCGCCAACATTCGGCGAGGACAGCGTAGGTCGCCGCGGCGTCCGACCGAAACCCATCGCTCCCGATGCCGTGCTCAGGAGATCGCTCACGTGTGGTGGAGGTGTCAGTCTGTCCAGTCATTGTCGTTCCTGTGTGCCGCCATCAGTTGCATACTGTCCGTCGACTCGCTGAATCGGGACGTACTTGAGGCCGAGCGTGACGATGAGCGCGCCGAAGGCGACGATACCGAGGGTGACAACCACCTCGACCAGCGTCGGGGTGTAGGCTCCGGCAGTCGCCCAGATGCCGGTCGTGATGCCGGCATACTCGCCACCGAGCGAGATGCCCGGTGGGAGGTTGATGTTAGCGACCTCGTATCCCGTGAACACCAGACGGATGCCTTCGAACATTGTGCCAAAGACCGCGAGAAGGCTCGCGGTGAAGATGACCGACACGCGCTTTCGCAGCGATGGAATCATCAGCATGACAAGCGGGACTGCCCCGCCGACGACAGTCCAGAGCCAGAAGTAGACGGACTCGCCGATGAGGAAGCTCTCTGTGATGGCCCAGAACTCGAAGTGGTTCGCCCAGGCGTGGGGCAGTCGTTCGGCCGCAAGCAGGTACACCACGTGAAGCGCGAGGAAGATACCGAGTAGCTTGCCGAGGCTCGTGAGTTCCTCGCGGTTGACTTCGTAGTTCGTGAGCCGGTCTGCGAGGATCGACACGACCAGCAACAATCCGAGTCCGGAGACGAGCGCCTTGGCGATGAACACCGGTGCGACAAGGGGGCTGAACCAGTCTCCACGTCCGATCTGCGTCGCGAAAATCCACCCGGTCACCGAGTGAAGGGCGACTGCAGTCGGGAGTGCGAGTGCCGCGGTCCAGAACATGAGCGTGCGGTCACGCTCGCGTCCGGCGTCGGTGTCATCGACATCCAGTGCAAGTGGCGACCCCCGCGCAGCAAGGTCACGCCGAGTCAGGAGCCACAGATACCAGAGGTTTAGCACGCCGTAGAGAATGACAATCCCGAAGTCCCACACCATCGGTGAGCGGAAGTCCGGCGAGGTGAAAAACTGGTAGAGCCGCTCGGGCCGCCCGATGTCCGGGAGGATGAGCAGGCCCGCGACCGTGATACAGGCGAGGCTGACCAGCACGCCAAGCCGCGCGAACCCTTCGTAGCGGTGTGAGTGGAAGAACTTCGGTGCGCTCGAAATGATGAGCCCGCCAGCGGACAGCCCGACGAACAGGACGAACATCATGATATACAGGCCCCACGAGAAGACGTTGCGCATCCCCGTGGCCACAAGGCCCGTGGTGAGTTGGTAGCCCCAGGCTGCCAGTCCAGCGACCATGAGGCTCGCGAGCAGGCCGAGCCACAGCTTTCCTTTCGTTCCGAAGGCCGGAATCGCGATTCGGGATGAGTCAGCGGCCATCAGTCATCACCTCCGGACCCCACTGCTGGGACGTGTGGAGCTGCATCACCCTCGATGGAGTGGTGGCTTCCACCCGAGCCACTGCTGTCGCTTTCACCGGCCTCAGCTGGCACGTCCTCGGCCCCGTCGGACCACGGAGAGACATCGTCGAGTTCGCTCTCCATTTTATCCGACGTCTGTGGCCGACCGGGGCTCATCTCGCCGCTGATGTAGTGTGTCTTCGGGTTCGTCCCGCGGTCTTCGAGGAGCTGGTCTGTCTCGTATTCGTTGATGTATTTCGAGACGGTGCTTCCCTCGTCGTCAAGGTCACCGAAGATGCGTGCGTCGGCAGGACAGTTGACGACACAGGCCGGGTCGAGTCCCTCGTCGACGCGATGGCTACAGAACGTACACTTCTCGACGACGCCCTGTGGCCGGGCGGCAACGTCGCCCGTTCCCGCCTCGGGCATGTGTTCGGGTTCGTCCCAGTTGAACACCCGCGCGTTGTACGGGCAGGCCGCCATACAGTAGCGACAGCCGATGCACTTGTCGTAGTCGATTTCGACGATTCCGTCGTCCCGGGTGTACGTCGCGTTGACCGGACAGACCTTCACGCAGGGCGCGTTTTCGCAGTGCTGGCACGCCGTCGGCTGGTACTGCATATCTAGCGCCCCGCTGCCGCCGTCTTCGGGGTAGCCACCTGACGGGGTGTCCATCTTGTCGCCGCCCTCCGTGAGGACGCGGTTCCAGAACTGTCCCATCGGGACGTTGTTCTCCTGTTTACATGACACTGCGCATGCCTGACAGCCGATACACCGCTCCTGGTCGATTACGAGGCCATAGTTCGTCATCGTTAGTCACCTCCCACACGTGATGTTTCAGCGCCAGTTCCACGCGGGTTGTCCGTTTCGTACTTCTCCGTGTCAAGGTCGTCAGGAGCCGGCTCGACGGCGACACGGACATCGTAGAACGACATTGTCTGGCCGACTTCGCTGACCTCGTTGTGCGTGAGGTCGTTGTGGTGACCCTTGAGGTAGTCACGCGACCACCATCCCTGGTCAGTGTTTACCAGCCCCGGCTGGAATGCCTCGTTGTATTTTGCCTTCACAATCATCTCGCCGCGGTCGTTGTACACGCGGACGTACTCGCCGTCCTCGATACCACGAGCTTTCGCATCCGATGGATGGATGTCCAGCTGCGGCTCGGGGTTGACCTCGCGCACCCAGTTCACCATCTCGTACTGTGAGTGGATGCGGAACCGACTGTGCTTCTGCATGAACATCAGCGGGTACTCGTCGGCCTTTTCGTAGTCGTCGGCTGTCCGGTCTTCGAGCGGCCGTGGGACGTCGAACGTCACGCCCTCCTCGCTCGGGGCGTCATCGTCGTACATTTTGATGCGCCCCGTGTCGGTGGGGAACTCGTCGGTGTACTTGACGATGGGAACGTCCTGCTTCTTTTGCGTCCCCTGCTCGAACAGCGTCTCGAAGTCGATGGCGTCGTCCCGGCTGGCGAGTTCCCGAAGCATCTCGCGTTTCGTCTCCGGGAAGTAGTCGCCGAAGCCGAGTCGTTCCGCGAGCCCGCGAACCGCGTAGTAGTCGTCTCTGGCCTCCCACATCGGTTCTTGCACCTTGTGTCGGTACCCGAGGTGTGGATGGGACCCCCAGCCGGAAGTGATGTCCTCCTGTTCGAACCAGTGTGGGGCCGGGAGGATGATGTCCGCGTGCTGGACCGTATCCGTGTGGTGCATATCCGCGACCACGTACATTTCAAGGCTCCTGATGGCCTTTCTGAACCGCTGGCGGTCCGGGAACTGGTTCCCCATCATGTTCGACTCGATAGAGTAGACAGCCCTGACCTTGTGCGGGTCACCGTCGATCATCGCGTCCGGGTATTCGGGGAAGAACAGCGACGGTCCGGGGTCGGCGTCCTCCGGAGTGCCCCAGCCACCGGTACTGAGCGACGCACCGCCGGCATGGTGCGCGTGGATGTTTCCGTGCCGACCGTAGTCACCGGTCAGCCCCATCAGCATCGCATAGGTCTGGCCGAAGACGTGCCCGTGTTTGTACCGCCCGATCGCGTAACTCGGGGCGATGCCACCGGGGCCACGAGTCGCCAGCCATCGGACTGCAGTGCGGATGTTCTCCGCGTCGACGCCGGTCTTCTCCGCGACTTTCGATGGGGCGTAGTCAGCGACGTGGTCCCGGAGTCTGGTCAGCGCTGTCTCACATTCGATGCCGTCGACAGTGAACTCCCCAAAGAGGGCATACGGGCCGTCGGTCTCAGGTTCGAGTTCGACCGGCGTGTTGCTCCCCTGCTCGACGGCGACAACCTGGTCATCGCTGCCGTCGTCGAAGACGGTGCTCGATTTGAGCAGGTCACCAGTGTCTTTCCGGACCAGCGCCGGACCGGTCGTCCGCTTCCGAAGGAACTGTTCGTCGTACGTCTCGTCTTCGAAGACGGTGTGCATCATCGCAAGGGCGAGATGCACGTCTTTCCCGGGCTTGACCGGGAGCCACAGGTCGGCTTTCGACGCTGTCGTCGTATATACCGGGTCCACCACGACAAGCTTCGCGCCGCTCTCGACGGCATCGAGAACCTTTGAGGCGTCCATCTGGAACTGACTGGAGAAGATGTCCGACCCCCAGACGATGATGGTGTTCGCGTTCTCCCAGTCCTCGGCCTCGTTCGTCGGTGGCAGGAAGAAGCCGGTCCCAGTGACCCGGTTGAATCCGCGACCGACGTTGGCGTCGATTCCCCATGCAGACTGGGTTGAGCCGAATAGAGAGGCCAGGCGGCTGAACGCCTTGCCGGTCTGGCCGTAGTTCCCCGACCCCTCATGGAAGAGGACGCTCTCTGCGCCGTGGTCTGTTTTCAACGACTGCATCTTGTCGGCGACGAGGTCGAGCGCCTCGTCCCACGAGACGCGCTCGAACTCGGCATCCGGACCGCGTCCGTCGGGATTGGGCTCGTCGGGCGACCAGTCGGTGCGCTTCATCGGGTATTTCAGTCTCGTCGGGTCGTACACGCGCTGGGTGTGTGAGAGCCCGAGCACACAGGCCCGCTTGTACTGCTCATCTTCCGGCGGGTGTGGCTCGACCTTTCTCACCTGTCCGTCGCGGACGTGGACATCGATGGGACACTTCCCGCGACAGTTCGGCGAACAGACGGTCTGGATGACGTCATTTTGCCCGACGTAGTTCTCGATACCCGTGTTGTGCTTTGACGCCGCCGTTTGGTCCCCGCGTTCGGCCAGTCCCTGAAGGAACTCACCGCCGCCGAGACCAAGGGCAGCAGCCGCTCCCCCGGCTTTCAGTACATCACGCCGATACAGCCCATCGTTGTCAGTCATCGTCGAATCCCTCAGGTTTGGTCGGTCGCTCGTCTGCACCGAACTCCGCCAGCACCGCCTCGTGGTACTTTTCGTGGAATTCGGCGTCGCTCAGCTCCCCATTTGAGACGCGGATCGCGTCACGAGCCATCCGTAGCCCCAGATCAGTATCGTACTCGACGCCGTCGAGCATCGCTGTTGCTTCATCTTCCCACTCCTCAATCGGCGTCAATCTCGGTTGCTGTGGGTTATTCATGGCTCTAGTTGTCGATTGCTCTCGGAACTCGGTAGGAAACGCGCTGTATTATGAAGGGGTTTAAATACAGGTGAGAACCGCGCCACTCAGCTTGAACCCACGGTGTAGCCGATAGGCCGATGGCGTGTCGAGAAGCTAGACTGCCGACCGAAACGCGGTTTCACCCATGGAACGGCCTGTTCGCGTTTGTCCCGGTCGCTACAACGCCGGCGTCGATGCTACCGCCAGTACGTCCTGACCGAAAAAATGAGGTTACGGGTCGAAGGCGGCCGTCGCGAGTTTCGATTCAACGGCGTTCAGGCGCTGAGAGAGCGCAGATTTCGAGATACCGAGTGTCGATGCGAGGTCGTCGAGAGTCGTCTGTCTGGGCTGCTGGTAGTAGCCTTCGTCGACCGCGATTATCGCTGCTTCCCGTTGTTTTGTCGTGAGACAGGCGAGGTCGACAGTCGCAGGGTCCGACTCTGTCTTGTTGTCCTGCCGGGATGTCAGCCGTCGCAGGCGCACTCGTTCAGCCGCTGGTTGCAACTGCTCGACCAGCTCGCTGATGACGCTCCGGTCTGAGACGTACGTCTCGATAAAAAGTGAGTCACCGTCTACGCGCCGGGTTCGTGGTACACACCCGACCTCGCTAAACGCCAGACAGAGACAGGCGTCTCCGACCTGATTTGTCGAATGCAGGACCCGCGGGGTACCAGTTTCATCAGAGACGGTCATCTCCGCGTGACAAACTCCGTCGTCGATCTGGTTATGAACGTTCTCGATGTCTGCATCCGGATCCGAAAGTGGACACGAACAGTCATCGGGCAGTTCAATTTCGAACAGAACCTCAATGGTCCGTTCGGAAGCGGTGCCCGTTGTTGTCCCTGTGAGCCCGCTTTCGGATTGGTCCATTCTGTCTGTTCATCTCCGACGTTCAGTTAAATACGTTTTGTCGATTTTCATCGTAACCGACAGACATCGGCAGGTTTGTCCAGAACGTTCATAGAGAATAGCTTCCTGACATCACGACGGCTCCGAATATGAACTGTGCCACGTCGTGTCTCAGATAGACGGCGTCGGGGCCATGTTCACAGGTTGGTGTCACCAGAGACACAAGATAAATGCCGCCTCCGCCTGATACATCGACAATGGTCCTCTCGGACGTTTTGCTTGCCCCCCTGGGACTGGCCGCCCTCCTCCTTACGGTGCCGATCGTCGTGCTGTATCTCATTCGACCGGACCCGCAGGAACTCACGCTGCCGACGTTCCAGTTTCTCGTCGCCGGAGAACGCCAGCAGTCAGCGACGCCGTTTCTCGAACGGATCTCACGGAGCCTGCTGCTGCTGTTGCAGGTGCTGGTCGTGCTGGTGCTCGCGGTCGGACTGGCGACACCGTACGTCACCGTCTCCGAGCGGGCGACAGTAGCGGAGACGGTCATCGTCGTCGACACGAGCGCGTCAATGCAGACCGACGCTGACGGCCAGACGCGCTTCCAGCAGGCCGTCGCGGCCGCCCGAGATGAGGTGACTGGGACAACCTCTGTCGTCACGACGACCAACGGTGGCGAGGTGGTACTCCAGCGTGGCACGCCGACAGCGGCCCAGGGAACGCTGGACGGACTCAGTCCGACGGATGCGCCGGGAGCGCTCAGCGGCGCTATCTCGCAGGCAGCCTCGCTCGCCGGCGAGAACGCCAGAGTCGTCGTCCTGAGCGATTTCGCGGGCGAGGAGTGGACGACCGCGGTCACGACGGCTCGCGGGCGCGGGCTCTCCGTCGACCTCCAGCAGTTCGACGGTGGGGGCGACGGGAATGTCGGCTTCATCGACCGGCGGTTCTCCGGCTCGGCGGTGACGCTGTCGGTGAAAAACTACGGCGACTCGACCGTGACCCGGACCGTCCGGCTCGGGAACGCCCAGCAAGAGCTCCAGCTCGGGCCCGACGACGTGGGTTCGGTGACGCTCCCGGTCCCGGCCGGTGGGAGTGAGGCCCGGCTTAGCCCAGGCGACAGTTTCCCAACGGATGACAGCGTTTACGTCGCCGCACCGGCGGACGCGGCCGTCGACGTGCTGGTGCTGACAAACGACCGGAATCGGTACCTGACCACCGCGCTGTCGGTCGTTGACCGGGTGAACGTGACAGTCAGGCAGCCGCCGACAACGATTCAGGGCGACTACGACATCATCCTGTACAGCAACGTCGACAGGAGTTCGTTGCTCCCCGGGAACGTCGAAACCGGGCGCGAACTGGTCGAAGACGGTGGCGGTGTGGCGGTGCTGGCACAGGACAACCTCCCGCAGCGGTACCGGGACCTCCTCCTCATCGAACCCGGCGAGACCAAGGCGGGCACGACGGTGGGCCAGACAGCACAGACACAGCTCACCCGCGGCATCGACTTCCAGCCTCCCGACGAGTACGTTTCGGGCTCGCTGCGCTCCGGGTCGGCCCAGGTACAACTGAGCGACGGGACGCCGCTCATTGCGACCGAGGACCGGAACGGTGGCCGCCTCATGTACTACGGCTACATCGAGGACCGGTCCAGCTTCAAGTTCAATTACCAGTACCCCGTGTTCTGGAAGCGGGCAGTGTACTACCTCGCGGACAGGGAACCGCTCCCGGCGCTGAACCACGAGACCGGCGAGACCGTCCGGTTCGGAAACACCACTGTCGAGGGGCCGGCTGGCCCTGTCTCCGGGAATTCGGTCCCGCTCCAGCGTGCCGGCCTCTACCGGAGCCAGAGCCGGCAGGTGAGTGCGTCGCTGCTGGACGAAAGCGAGTCAAACACCAATGTCGAAGCACTCGACCAGCGCTCCGGGACGGCCGGGAACCTCACCCGGACCGAACGGCGGTCGGTGCCACAGCCGTTGACCGAGTACGTCGCGCTAGGCGGGCTGGTACTCGCACTAGCCGAGGTCGGCTATCTCCGCCGGCGGGGTGACCTCTGATGGCGGTCTCCTACACCCTCACAGAAGGACTCACCGTTGGTGTCGAGCAGCTGTGGCCGTTGCTGGCCCTGCCAGTCGCCATCGGTCTCCTCGCATATCTGATCCGGCGTGGCGAGGGCGGGACGCGGTCGGCCTCGAACCGGAGCCGCCGACTCCTGCTTGCCAGCCGCGTGCTCATCGTCTGCCTGCTCGTGCTCGGTGCGATGGAGCCGTACACCGTCCAGACCCGGGAGACACCGGGCGAGCCGGGCGTGACACTGCTGACAGACGACTCCGCGAGCATGGGCATCTATCCGAACACGACCGACGCGCTAGTACGGGATATCGAGGACGAGGGCGTCCCGGTGACGCGGGCGACGATCGGTAGCGGGTCGAACTCGCGGATCGGCGACGGCGTGGCGGCAAACCTCCAAGAGAACGGGACGGTCGTCGTCGTCTCCGACGGACGCGTCACGGAGGGCCGGAGTCTGGCGACAGCCGCCGAGGACGCAGCCGGGCTCAACGCGACCGTCCACAGCGTCACCCCGCAGTCGCCACGCACTGAGCGAGCCGTGGCGATAGCGGGGCCGTCGACGGTGAGCCGCGGCGTCCAGTCACGGTATACCGTCTCGATGCAGGGCGTGAGCGTCCTCGAACCCGTGCCCGTCGAAGTGACTATCGACGGTGAGAGCGTGACTGAAGGAGAACTCCGGCCGGACGGCACGCTCACCGTCGACCACACGTTCGAGGAAATCGGGTCACACCGCGTGACTGCGACGCTGTCCGGCGACGACGAGTACGCGCGAAACGACGTGTTCTACAAGAGCGTCCGCGTCGTCGAACAGCCCGACGTGCTGTACGTCTCACAGGGCGAGTACCCCCTGCGGAACTACCTCGACTCGCTGTACAACGTTTCGACGGCCTCGTCAGTCCCGGCGGACCTCGATGACTACGCCGCCGTCGTCATGCAAGACACGCCGTCGGGCAATATGGGGAACACCACTGCCCTGCAGGACTTCGTCATCAACGGCGGCGGGCTGGTCGTCGCGGGCGGCGACAACGCCTACGAGAACGGCGGCTACGAAACGTCGCCGGTGGCCTCGATGCTCCCGGTCCGGGTCGGGAACGCGACCGGCGGCGAGTCGAACATTGTCATTCTCGTCGACGTGTCCGGCAGCGCTGAGAGCGGCCTCTCGGTACAGAAAGCTGTCGCGCTTGACGTGCTCGACCAGCTCGGCGACGAGAATCAGGTGGGTGTCGTTGCGTTCAACCAGAACGCGTACCGCGTCTCGGAGATGCAAGCGCTCGGTCAGAACCGGGCAGAGACTGCCGATAAGATACGGCGGCTTGAAAGCGGCGGCGCGACGGACATCGCCGTCGGACTTCAGGGCGCTGACGAACTGCTGGACGACCGCGAGGGGACGATCATCCTCCTCAGTGACGGGCAGGACCGGCTCGGCCCGCCGGCGGCCGTTGCCAACCAACTGGGCCGCGAAGGGACCCGCGTCGTCTCGGTCGGCGTCGGCAAGCGCGTCGGCGTCGCGACGATGCGTCAAATCGCCAGCGAGTCCGGCGGCTCGTACTTTGCGGCCGACGAGACCGAGCGGCTGCGGCTCCTCTTTGGCGGCTCCTCGCGGCGCTACCAGGGCGAAAACCTCACCATCGTCACGGAAGACACGTTCATCACCGCAGGCGTGGAACTGACGGCCAATCCCGGCCAGGCGAACAACGTCCGGGTCAAGCCCGGAGCGGACTATCAGGTCGCCACCGCGGACGGGAAGCCGGCCATCGCCTCCTGGCGGTTTGGGCTGGGCCGCGTGGTCTCTATTACCGCCTACGACTCGGACAACACGATGGGCGGCCTGCTCGACCGGCCGGACTCGCTGGTCGTCACGAAGTCGGTCAACTACGCGGTGGGTGACCCCATGCGCACACAAACCGGCGTCACAGCGGTCGGCGATGCCCGCGTGGGACGGCCAACGACGCTGACCTACCAGGGCGATAGCCGCCCGGACGCGGCAAACATCTCCTTCCGTCAGGTCGGCGACGGCCGGTATCGCGGCGAGTTTACGCCCAGAGAAGCGGGGTATCAGGCGGCGCTCGACACTGAATATGCGGCGAACTACCCCGTCGAGTACGCTTCCTTCGGCCCAAGTGACAGCCTCGATGCGCTCGTCGAAACGACCGGCGGACAGACTTTCACCCCAGATCAGGGCGAACAGATAGCCAGTGAGGCACGCCAGAAGTCCACCCGGGTCCGCACCGTTCAGGACACCTGGGACTGGGTCGCCCTGCTCGGCGCGCTCCTGCTGTTCACCGGCGAGGTGGTCGCCCGGCGTGTTCAAGTGTACCGCGGTCGCACCTCTCTGGAGAGTGGTCTCCCGTGAGCGCAATCGGTCGCCGGATCAACCTCGGACTCGTGGTGTTCGTCGCCCTCTCGATGGTTGGCACCGGCGGAACGACGGTGCTGTACCAGGACTCAGCCAGCGACCTGCGCTCGCAGAATCAAGAGCTTCGCCAGCAAAACGCCGAACTCCGGGAGAATCTAGACGACACCAGAAATGACTTGGAATCTACCCAGACCCGCGTTGACGAACTCGAAGACCAACTGGAGACGCGGTCGGAGGACGTCGATCAGGTCGCGACCAATCTGAACCAGACAGAAGAACAGTTGAACGCCACAGAGAGCCAGTTAGCAGAGACTCGGCAGTCGCTCCGCGATAGCGAGGACCGCGTCGAAGAACTGGAGGGGACAGTCGATGACCTGCAGGATGAGCGCGACACGCTCCAAAACGAGGTTGACGACCTTGAGTCGACGATCGATGATCTGGAGAGCGAAAACGAGGATCTAGAGGACGAGCGTGCCGAACTGGAGGACCAGGTGTCAGACCTGCAGGACGACATCGACAGTCTGGAATCACGGATAAGTACGCTCGAAGACGATATTGAGGAGCTTGAAAACCAGAACCAAGAGCTGCGAGACGATATCGAGACGCTCTGTAGCCAGCCGGAGAACCAGGAGAAAGCTACCTGCGAGGGCTACTGATGGACAAACCAGATACAAACATCGGAGAGAACGGCGGTGAGGAGCCGCCTGAAAGCGAACGGGCACAAGCACGCGAACGGATGGCCGCCGCCATCGCCGAGGTGAGACGCGAGGGAAAGAAGGCGGCGTTCGTCTACGCCATCGTTGACGCGGTGTTGCTCTTTCTTCTGGTGAACATCCTCCTGACTGTCCTCTCGCCGGCCGAACTCCCGACACAGGTGTCGGTTCCGGCGGCGGTGACGGACCCGGTTGAGGCGGCTGTCGGCCGCTCGGTACCTGCGCTGTCGTTCCCGACAGGCGCAGTCGTTGGCATCGCCATCGGAGTGTGCTGGCTTATCGGCGAGTATCTGTACCGAGTCCGTCAGCCGCTCGTCGAGCAGTTCGAGGCGGCGAACGCGAACGTCACCGACGCGCTCCGAACGGCGCGGGATGCGGTGGAAGACGAGGCCGAGACACGGATGGCGGCCCGGCTCTACGAGGATGTCCTCGATGGGCTGAAACAGAGTTCAAGCGTCGCGCTCGTCGACAGCCGGCGACTGCTCGGGACGCTTGTTGTCGTTATCCTGCTGAGTCTGGCGACAGTGCAGGTAGCCGTCGTGGACATCGGCCTGCTCGACCGCGACCCGGTCGAGACGGAGTCACCAAACGACCGGCCAAGCCAGTACGAGGGGCTCGAAGACGGCGACGCGATACTCGGCGACAGCGAGGACGTACAGGCGGGCGACGAGAACCTCACCGCCGAGATTGACTCGACGGGCGGCGACGAAGAAATCGACCGGAGTCAGTCGTTCCCGTCGTCAGACACCGAGGGGCCGGGGAGCGGCAGTGGGACAGTCGACAGCCAGCAGGCCGGGTTCGCCGGTCAGGAAGACGTCGAGGATGCGGACCTCATCCGCGAGTACAATCTCAGGATTCGAGATCAGGACACAGACGACGAGGACACCGACCCATGAGCCCAGAGCAAGACATCGACGAACTACAGCAGAAGATCGCGAACGCACGTGAACAGATCAGCACGCGGATCGTCGGTCAGGAGGCGGTACTGGAGCAACTGCTCATCTGTATCCTGGCCGACGGCAACGCCCTGCTCGAATCGAACCCAGGGCTTGGGAAGACGACGATGGTCCGGACCGTCGCGGAGGTGACCGACCTCCAATTCTCCCGGATTCAGAACACCCCGGACCTGATGCCGTCCGATATCACTGGGACCGAGATTATCCGCGAGACCGACAGCGGCCGCGAGTTCGTCTTCGAGAAAGGGCCGGTGTTCGCCAACGTCGTACTGGCCGACGAGATCAACCGGGCAACGCCGAAGACACAGGCCGCCCTGCTGGAAGCGATGCAGGAGAAACAGGTGACCGCCGCGGGCGAGACCTACGAACTGCCGCGTCCCTTTTTCATTCTGGCCACCCAGAACCCGATTGACCAGTCGGGGACCTACGCGCTTCCGGAGGCCCAGACCGACCGCTTCATGCTGAAGCTGCTGGTCGATTATCCGGACTACGACGAGGAACGGACTATCGTCGACATGTACACCGCTGGGGCAGAACAGGTCCCCGTTGAGCGGTCGCTGACCCGCTCGGAAATTCAGGCGATACAGCAACTGGTCCGTGAGATGCCTATCGCAGACGACCTGCGCGACCGGGCAGTCCAGCTCGTCCGCCGGACGCGCGAGGCCGACGACATCGAGTTCGGTGCCAGCCCGCGGGCGAGCATGGCACTCGTCCAGACGGCGAAGGCCCGGGCGTTCCTCCACGGCCGTTCGCACGTCACCGGGGAGGACATTGAGGCGCTGGCAGCCCCCGTGCTCCGCCACCGGATTATCGTTGACTTCCGGGCCGAGCGGGAGGGTCGAACGGCGGACGACCTCATCGCAGCCCTGCTGGAATGAGCGACTCAGTGACCGCGGTTCAGCGGGCGGCACAGCAAGAATGGGAGGGACAGTCGTGACTATCGAACCGGACTTTCTCGACGAACTCGGCCGGTTCACCGCCGCGCTGAACCGCCAGACGACCTCGATTCGGCAGGGCGACCAGCAGTCCCCGCGGGTCGGCGAGGGGCTCACGTTCAGCGATTACCGGCGGTACTCGCCGGGGGACGACACGCGACGGATCGACTGGAAGCTGTTCGCCCGGACGGAGGAATACTTCATCAAACAGTACGAGGAAGAGCGGAGCCTGACCGTCCACCTGCTCGTCGACACGAGCGCGTCGATGGACTACGGCGACGCGACGAGTCACAAGCTCGAGTACGCCGCCAAGCTCGGGCTCGGCTTCGCCTACCTTACCGCGGAGGAAAACAACGACTTCCAGTTCTGCACGTTCCGCGACCGGGTGAACCGGATCGATACCGGCCAGTCGAACCGCGGCGAACTCCTCTCGCTCATCGACCAGTTGAACGAGATGACGCCCGGCGGGACGGCCGATTTCGAATCCGCGCTGGAAGCGTACGCCGAACGCATTCGGTCGCGCTCGCTCGTCGTCGTCTTCAGCGACTGTCTGGCCGACCCGGAGGCACTCGAATCCGGTATCGCCGCGCTCGCACGCAACGACGCCGACGTGTTGCTGGTCCGCGTGGTCGCGCCAGCGGAACGGGACCCCGGCGTCGTCGGTGACGTGCTGTTTGCCGACCCCGAGAGCGACGAGACACGCCGATCGTATTTCAGCGGCTCGCTGGCGGAGACGTACCAGTCGCGGCTCGACGCCCACATCGACTCGGTGTCAAACCGCGTTACGGCACTCGGTGCAGACCACGTACTGATCAATACCGGCGAAGACTACTTCGACTCGTTTGCGAGCATCTGGCTACAGTAGCAAAGCGGCAGCAAGGTCGGCTTACTCTGCGAGGATGTGTGCCGGCAGGTCATCGCGGATGATCGTATCGCAGTACTCACAGCGGACACCGTCGTCGCCGACGGCAAAGCGCGAGTCGACGGGTTCGTTCTCGGTCGTGATGCAGTTGTGGTTCGGGCATTCGAGGACGCCCTCGACGACCGACGGGCGCTCGACGCGGCCTTTTTCGACAACCTCGTAGTCGCGAATGATGTTGATCGTCGCCGCAGGGGCAATGAGCGAGAGCACGTCGACCTCGTTCTGTGAGAGTTCGCGGCCCTCGACCTTGACCACATCCTTGTGACCCAGGCGGTCCGAGGGCATATTCATCGCGACGGAGACGGAGTCGCCACTGGTGCCGTCAATGCCGAGAATCGCCAGGACGTTTAGCGCCTGTCCGCCCGCGATGTGGTCGATGACGGTGCCGTTCTGGATCTTCGAAACGCGGAGTTGCTGGTCGTTGTCGCTCATTGGTCGCCTCCGAGCATCAGGTCAAGCAGCGCCATCCGTACGGGAACACCGTTGTGGGCCTGCTGGAAGTACTGTGCGTGGGTGGTCTCGTCGACGTCGTGAGCGATCTCGTCGACGCGTGGGAGCGGATGCATCACGGTCAGGTCGTCTTTGGCCGCCGCAAGCGTGTCGCCGTCGATCTGGTACTGGCCGGCGACTTCGCGGTACTCGCTCTCGTCGGGGAACCGCTCGGCCTGAATGCGGGTCACGTAGAGCACGTCCAGTTCCGGGAGTATGTCGTCAAGTTCGGTGTGTTCGCGGATGCCTGCGCCGGCCTCGTGGAGGTCGTAGCGAACCGACCGCGGAAGCTGGAGCGACTCCGGGCTAATGAAGTGCTGGCTGGCGTCGACGGTCGTGAGTGCGTGGGCCAGCGAGTGGACGGTTCGTCCGTACTTCAGGTCGCCCATGATGCCGATAGTCAAGTCGTCGAAGCCGGCGTTTTCACGGATCGTGTAGAGGTCGAGCAGCGTCTGTGTCGGGTGCTGACCGGCCCCGTCGCCGGCGTTGACGAGCGGCACGTCGACGAACTCGCTCGCCATCTTCGCGGAACCCTCCATCGGGTGCCGGAGCACGAGCGCGTCGGTGTACCCCTCGACGACGCGGACAGTGTCAGCCAGTGACTCGCCTTTTTTCACGCTTGAGGACTCGACAGAGCCCATGTCGACGATGTCGCCGCCGAGGCGTTTCATCGCCGTTGTGAAGCTCATCTTCGTCCGGGTGCTCGGCTCGAAAAAGAGGAGGCCAAGCAGCGTGTCGCTGTGCCGGTCCGCGAACGCTCCCGGGTCAGCCGCGATGTCAGCCGCGTGGTCGAGCACCGTCTCGATGTCGCCCCGCGAGAGTTGTTTCGCGCTGATGATGTGGTCGTGCCGCATTTCACTCGATACCGCGCTCCGGACGCTCTTGAATCCCCCGACACGGGAATTGAACGGTCACTTACATCGTCAGGTTCGGCTTCGGGAACATCGTCGCTGGGTTCGAAAGCAAGGCCAGAGGGAGCGTAGCGGCCAAAATAACACGACGAGGCGACTCGTCAGGGGTTGCTCTGCCAGACATCGACGCGGGGCTCGGTGTACGCCTTGCCGACGATGTCCGGGACGCCGTCACCGTCGAGGTCGACGACCTTCGCCTCGTGGGTGGGGATGCCGGTGTTCAGTTCCTTCTGCTCAAAATTCCCCGCGCCGTCGTTGTGGAACACGAGCTGTCGCGGTTCGTGTCCGTCCTCTAGACCCATTTCTGCGACGAAGATATCGGGATTACCGTTACCGTCGAAGTCCGCCACGTCGAGGCTGTGCGGGTTCGAAAGGTCGTCGTGCAGCAGGGTCAGGTCCCACTCGGGTGGGTCGAACACGCCCAGCCTGGCCGGGCGGTCGTCGAGATACGGTTCGTCACCCTCGACGAGGATTATCTCTAGGTCGCCGTCGCTGTCAACGTCCTTGATAGCGACGCGAGTACACTGCCAGTCCTCGGCGATTGGCTCCCGGTCCCATCCGTCGGCCGTCCGGTGGAAGACGTTGGGGCCGGCGACGATTTCGACCGCACCGTCCCCGTCAATGTCTTCCACAGCGACGCCCTCAACATCGAGGTCCTCGGCGACGACGTGTCGGTTGGCCACCGGCCACGGTTCTCGCGTCGGGTCCGCAGGAATATCGTAGTAGAACACTGTCTTTGACTCCTGGGACAGCCCAACGACCTCGTTCTGTCCATCGCCGTCCACGTCCGCCACAGCGGTGTCGTGATATTTCTCGAAATCGTCGGTGATGAGCCGGCGCGTCCACTGCTTCCGTGGGTTGTCCGGTATCTCGAACCACCACAGTTTGTGCTGGTGGATGTTCTGGCCGGCGACCATATCCGGTCGGCCGTTCCCCGTGATGTCACCAAGCGAGCCACCGACGGATAGTTCCGGTGCGCTGGCAACGTCGTGGCGCTCCCAGCCGGGGTTTTCGTACCAGAACACGTTCGTCTGGAGCCAGCGGGCCAGCGGCCCCATACCGAATACGGACAGCAAGTCGACTGACTTGTCGACGAGTGGGAACTGGACCTCGTGCGTGTCGCCGAGCGCCCCGACGATGACGTCCGGTCGGCCGTTCCCCGTGAGGTCGGTTGTGAGACAGAAGCTCATCGTACTCGCTGGCGGCGAGGCTTCGATGCGCTCGTGGTGTAGGTTCATGTCCCAGCCCTTCGGGTACATCGGTATTGTTATAGCCGGGCTAACACCGGCCGACAGCGGCCACAGCCTGAAACTGCGCCCGACAATGGAACCCAGCGCGTAAGGGTAGGCAACAGCCAACCGACGTAAGTCAGACCTTCCGGCCCAGTTTTGCGGTCACTGTTTGTGATTCATAGTACGAGGATTCAAAACCGATAGGCAGTCCACCCTCACTATGCTCGCAATCGCTGGCGGCAAGGGTGGCTGTGGCAAAACGACCATCGCCCTCGGGCTCGGTCAGGCACTGGGAACGCCCACCCGGCGGTCGCTAGTCGTGGACACCGACCGCGACATGCCGAACCTCCACCGTCGCGCTGGCGTCGCTCCGACACCCGGAATCGCTGATATCACAGCCTCGGCTGAGCCGACCGCAGTTGCCCAGCCCGCCACGACCGTCGAGAACGTCGACGTACTTCCCTGTCAGACCGCACCCGGAGCCGCTATCGACAATGCTATTGACAGTCTGTCTCGGTGTGATGGCCCTGTAGTACTCGACTGTCCAGCCGGCGCTGGCCCGGATGCCGCCCAGCCGCTACGGGCGGCCGACAGGACAGTGCTTGTGAGTGCACCAACCCGACAGAGCCTCACCGACACAGCCAAAACCGCGGCGATTGCCCGTGCGCTTGACGCGCCGCCCGCCCTCACAGTCCTCGTCGGCGGTGACGGGTCCGTGGACCCATCGGACCTGCTGTCCTGCTCGGGAACGGTTCACGTTCCATCGGTGTCGAGGCCGTTGGAATCGGACCGGGCGGTGGCAAAATACGTTGAGATGGCGAACGTTCTCGCCAAGCGGAATACTTAATCTCGTGGGTAAATAAGCTCTCAGTGGTATGGCCAACCGGTTGCGAACGGGCATCGATGTCCTCGACAGAAAGCTCGATGGTGGCATCCCTGCGGGGAGTATCGTCGTGCTCTCTGCCCAGCCGGCTAGCCAAGCGGAGCTGTTCCTCTACGAACTTACCGCCACGCGCGGGACGCTGTGGCTGTCGCTCGACCGGACCGCCGAATCAGTCATCGCGAGCATCGAACAGACGCCGGCCAATACCGGCGACCCGACGGTGCGGCACATCTCCGGCGAAGCGCCGCTTGACAACGCCGGCAAGCTCGTCTCGGCACTGCCGGAGACCTCAAACCTCATCGTCGACCCGCTCGACGTGCTGGAAGCCCAAGAGCCACACTCGCGCTTTCGCGCGTTCATGAACGACTTGCAGAACCATATCGTCAACACCGGGAGCCTCGCTATCGTCCACTGTCTCGACGGCCGTGACGTGCCACCGCTTCGAGATACGACCGAGCACTTCGCTGACGTGGTGTTCCAGCTTAACACCACAACGAACGGTGACGAGGTCGAAAACCGGCTCGCGATTCCGAAGTTCCGCGGCGGGCGCGCTCCCACTGATATCATCAAGCTCAATCTCGTCGAAGAGGTCAGCATCGATACGAGCCGCGACATCGCCTGATTCTATTCGCCGCCGGGCCGTGGCTCTCTGTCCGTCGAGCCGAACTCAGTGCCGACGAGTATCAACAAGAATAGTCCGAGACCAACGCCAACGCCTGCTGCCAATCCTGCGCCGGTGCTTCCAGTCAGCACGACCGTGCCGACGCTAAACGCGATTCCCGGCGGGAGCGCGAGCAGTGACGGGTACACCAGCGACACTCGCATGCGTAGTGATGACGTGTCGTGCGTATAACGGTTCTCCCGTATTGGCCGTCAGAAAGTGGCAGTTGCTAGCGCCTAGAACGGTAAAACCGCCCGCTACCGCTCGATACCGCAACCCCGTCGCTGTCGCTCAGCACCGTAGAACCGCTCGGCGTGCTCGCGGCGGAGTTACTCTTCGGCGCCTTCGATCTCTTCGACGATCTCCTCGGCGTCAACGTCGGCGTCTTCCAGCGCGTCTTCGATGTCAGCACCGCCGGCACCGCCCATGCCGCCCATCATGCCGGGCATGCCCATGCCGCCGCCACCGATCTCTTCCTGCACGATGATGCGGTCAATATCGAGTAGCTGCGTGAGCTGCTGGGCGATCTGCTGTTTGCCCATCATCCACTGCTGGTTCATCGTCAGCTGCGGCGTCGCCTCGATGTAGAGCGTCTCTTTCTCGACTTCGACGGTTTCGTACTCGGGCTCGGACTCTTCGTCTTCATCCTCGTCCTCGCTCTCGACGAGTTGTTCTTCCTCGACGGTGTCAGTCTCGAACCACACGTCGAGTTCCATGTCGAGCATCATCTGGATGATGCCCTGTGCCTTCTCCTCGCGGTCCGTGACCTCTTCGAGGACTTCGTAGTCGTACTCGACGTCTTCACCGGCCAGCGGGTGGTTGAAGTCCACTCGCGCGCGGCCGCCGATGATGGTCTCGACGTGGCCGTGTTCGCCCTCGAGGTCGACGTGCGCGCCGGGGTAGCGGTCGTCCTCGGGGATCTTGTCCTTCGAAACCGTCCGGACCTCTTCCTCGTCGTACTCGCCGAAGGCGTCGGCAGCCGCAACGGTCACGTCACCCTCGTCGCCGACCTCCTTCCCGTAGATGTCCTGCTCGACATCCGGGAAGATGTGGTTCTCACCCAGCACGATGGTTCGCGGACCGAACTCCTGCTGTTCGGTATCAATACCGTCGTCCTCGGCGACTTCCTCGTCGGTCGTATCGACAAGCTGACCGCCGTCGACGGTGCGTGCGGTGTAGGCGAGCTTGACGACATCGCCCTTCTGGAGTCCCTCCGCCTGTTCTTCTTCGTCTGCGGTCTCCTCGTCTACTTCAGTCTCAGACTCGTTGCTCATACCCTGTTCGTCAGTCGTGGCACTCTTAAGGACAACGTTTCCCGGTCAGCAGCGGTCGAAGAACTTCGGAAGTGGTCGGCTAGTACTCGCTTTCGGCCAGCAGTCGGTCAAACTTCTCTCGGTCGATGTTCCGTCCCGAAATGGGAAGGACGACCGTCTCGCCCCGTAGTTCGTCACCAGCCTGAATCGCTGCGGCGACAGCCGTCGCACAGGCCCCTTCCATGACGATGCGGTCTGTTTCGAACAGGCGCGCCACGGCATCGGTAATGGCGTCTTCGGACACGAGTCGGAAATCGGCGAGTCCCGCCTGCAGGATTTCGGTCGGGAGCGCGAACGGAACCCGGGTTGCGACACCCTCGGCGATAGTGTCGACGCTGTCGAGGGCGTCCAGCGTCTCGTCCTGCCAAGCGCGGTACACCGCGGGCGCGCCCGCAGCCTGCACGCCGACGACATCGGCGTCGGTCATCGCCCCGAGCGTAGTGCAGTACCCGGCCGCGGCGGTGCCGCCGCCGACGGGGCAGAACACACGGTCGACGTCGGGGCGCTCGTCAAGGATTTCGAGCCCCGCCGTGCCGACGCCGGCGAGCAGCTTCGGTTCGTTGCCCGAGTGGACGTAGCGCGCCTCGCGCTGGGTCGCCAAGTCCTCGATGTGTTCGCGGGCCTCGTCGTAGTCCTTGCCGTACTGAATGACTTCTGCGCCGAGTTGCTCCAGCGCGCCGACCTTTCCGGCGTTGGCTTCTTCGGGGACGCCGATAGTAACGGGTACGTCGAACTCACGCCCGGCCCAGGCGATAGACTGGCCGTGGTTTCCCGTGCTCGCGGCGAGCAGTCCGGCGTCGTGGAACTCCTCGTCGAGGGACGCGACGAGGTTCACCCCGCCGCGGACTTTGAACGCGCCGGTCGGGAGTGTATCTTCTCGCTTGAGCAAGACATCCGCGTCGAGGGCTTCGGAGAGGGCTTCGCTTCGGACCAGAGGCGTCTCCGGGAGGTGCTGTCGGATGCGTTGCCGGGCGCGCGCGACCGTTGCAACTGTCGGCGGCGTCAGGTCGTGGTACGGAAAGAGGGTCGTCTCGTCCGGGGAGTCGATCGGTTCGTAGCGACCGGCCATACTACTACCCGGGAGAGCGGACACAGTAAAGGGCGCGGTCGACGGGAGTGTTTTTCAGCGGCCCGGCCCAGCCACACAGTATGTACGAAGTCGAGGTGAAAGTGCCGGCGGATATCGAGGCTGTCGCGGAGCGACTCGACGAGCTCGGAGCCGAACAGGTCGATACGGTGATACAGACGGACACGTACTACGATGCGCCCCACCGGGATTTCGCCGAGACAGACGAGGCGTTCCGGGTCCGCCGTGAAACAAGAAAAGGGGTAACGAACGCGAAAGTCACCTACAAGGGGCCACTCCTCGAAGCGGAGTCGAAGAGCCGAGAAGAGTTCGAAACGGGCGTCGAGAACGGCGACCACATCGACGCTATCGTCCAGCACCTCGGCTTCGAGCCCGCGGCGACGGTCCGGAAGAACCGCCGAGTCTACGAGGTCCGAGAGTACGATGTCACCCTCGACGCTGTCGACGATGTCGGCGAGTTCGTCGAAGTCGAGCGCGAAACCGACGGCGATATCGAACCCGTTCGAGAAGGAGCCTACGAGGTGCTTCGGGACCTCAGTCTGAATCCCAACGACCAGCAACGGACCTCCTATCTCGGGATGCTACTTAGCGATGCGAACGAGTAATCATTCCGCTGTTATCTGTTCCCGTAAGTTATAGAACCCGGCCAGACGAAGTCGAGTCAATGACTGAGCGGAACATCCACGTCCAACCTGCAAGCGGACTCGCAGTCGAAGATCAGGACATCGAAGTCGTAGAGCGCAAGGGTATCGGCCATCCGGACTCCATCTGTGACGGCATCGCAGAGACGGTTTCACGTGCACTGGCACAGACGTACATCGACCGGTTCGGCACAGTCTTGCACTATAACACAGACGAGACACAGCTCGTCGCCGGCACTGCCGCCCCTGCGTACGGCGGCGGCGAAGTGCTTGAGCCGATCTACATTCTGGTCGTCGGTCGAGCGACGAAGAAGTTCGACGGCGAGCGTATCCCGGCTGAAAGCATCGCCCTCCGGGCCGCACGCGACTACCTCGACGAGCAGTTCCCCCACCTCGATCTCGGCTCCGATGTCATCGTTGACGTTCAGTTCGGCGAAGGGTCAGGCGACCTCCAGACCGTGTTCGGTGAGGAAGCAGCAATTCCGATGGCAAACGATACCAGCTACGGTGTCGGCCACGCTCCGCTAACGGAAACTGAACAGATCGTCCGCAACACCGAACAGCGATTGACCGGCGAATACGCTGCGTCCAACCCGGTCGTTGGCCAAGACGTGAAGGTGATGGGCAAGCGCGAGGGCGACCACATCGACGTGACTGTGGCCGTTGCGATGGTCGACGAACACGTCCCGGACCTCGATGCGTACAAAACTGCCGTTTCGGACGTGCGAGCGTTCGTTACTGACCTCGCCGAAGAGTACACCGACCGAGACGTAACGGTCCACGTCAACACGGCCGACGATTACGACGCCGAGTCCATCTATCTCACCACCACTGGGACAAGCGCCGAGCAAGGCGATGACGGCTCTGTCGGGCGCGGGAACCGCGCGAACGGCCTCATCACGCCGAACCGCCCGATGAGCATGGAAGCGACATCTGGCAAGAACCCAGTCAACCACATCGGGAAGATCTACAATCTCCTTTCGACAGAAATCGCACAGTCCGTCGCAAATGAAGTCGATGGCATCCGACAGGTCCAGATGCGCCTGCTCTCACAGATCGGGTCGCCGATTGACGAGCCCCACGTTGCTGACGCGACGGTCGTCACCGAAGACGGCGTTGCGGTCGGCGATGTCGAAGCAGACATTCAGGCCACAATTGACGACGAACTGGCCGATGTGACCGACATCACGCGGCAGGTCATTGAGGGCGACCTCTCCACGTTCTGAGACGGCGAGGCGACACCCCTTTACTCACTGCTAGTCAACTCGCTGGCATGCATCCGCCAGACGCCGACAGCGTGCTCGTCCGCCACGGCGAACTCGGCGTCAAGAGCAACCAAGTCCGTCGAAAGATGGAGCAGCAACTGGCGGACAATCTCCGCGCGATGCTCGACGTGCGCGACCTGTCAGGAGGCATCGAACAGCGACGGAACCGGCTGTTCATCCATACTGACCAGCCAGAGAGTGTGGCCGCAGCCGCGGCCGACACGTTCGGCGTCACCTCCGCCTCGGCGGTCACGACCGTCGATCCGACGTTGTCTGCAATCAAAACGGCACTGGCCGCGACCGCACGAGAACAGCACGACGGCGGCACTTTCGCTGTCAACGCTCGCCGGGCAGGGCCAGCAGACGCACACCCCTTTTCGAGTACGGACATCGAATCCGATGGCGGGACCGCCGTCTGGGAGGCAATTGAAGAACTGGGCGGCGAGCCCGCCGTCGACCTCAACGACCCCGATTTCGAACTGTTCGTCGAGTGTCGCGCCGACGAGGCGTACGTCTTCTGTGAGAAACGTTCGGGCCCGGGCGGACTCCCACTCGGGACCCAGCGGCCCGTCGTTGCCCTCATCAGCGGTGGTATCGACTCGCCGGTCGCCGCCTGGAAGCTCATGAAACGCGGCGCACCCGTGATTCCAGTCTACGTCGACCTCGGTGACTACGGCGGCCCCGACCACCGGGCACGAGCCGTTTCGACCGTCAAAACACTCGCCTCGTACGCACCCGGGCACGACCTGTCCGTCAACGTCGTTGAGGCCGGTGACGTCGTCACCGACCTCTCTCAAAATCTCGGGTCGCTCCGAATGCTCGTTCTCCGCCGGTTCATGCTCGCAGTCGCTGAGGCTATCGCACACGACTACGACGCTGTCGGCATCGTCACCGGCGAAGCTATTGGGCAGAAATCCAGCCAGACGAGCGCGAACATCGCAGTCACCGATGCCGCGACCACACTCCCCGTGTACCGACCGAACCTCACCGTCGACAAGTCCGAGATAACCGATCATGCGCGAACCATCGAGACCTTTGAGGATTCGACAATCGACACCGGTTGCAACCGCGTCGCGCCATCACATCCGGAAACCAATGCCCCGCTAGAGGCGGTTCGGGTAGCCGAACCCAACGACCTGTTCGAGCGCGCCGAAGCCTGCGCCCAGGACCGTACTGTCGTCCCCATCGAAAGCTAAATTTCCGGGGCGGGCCAGGGTTGAGCCATGACGCAGGTCTGTCTCGTCGGGAGCGACGACGTGAATCTTCGATACGAACTCCTCTCTCGCGAGACCGCACGGAACGCACTCGCCACCTACGACCTGCAGGAACCGTTTGCGAATACCGTCGCCGTCGACACCGTGAGCCTCGGGGCGGCGGTGGCGCTGCTCAACGACCTGAACTGGTATCTCGTTCGCTTCGCTGACGCCGCGTTCGTTCGTGATCCGTCAATTAGTGAGACGGAATGGCTCTCCCGAAACCTCGCCGCAGCGATACGAGACGACGACATCGCACCCGAAGAGACCGGGCGCTTTCTCAAGGTGTACGGCATCGTCGACCCGGACAGGACCAGCGGCGGTGACGACAAATCCCCGATGGAAGGAGACGCAACGCTTGACACGCAGTCGGTGGAAGCCGACGGCCCACCGGAACTGGTCGAGCCGATGCTCCTGACACGGACTGGCGACACGATTCCCGACTACGACCTCCAGAACGTGGACGAAACGCTCATCGTTAGAGTGACCGAGTCGGAATTCGGGGCCTGAGTCGGGTCACGCTGCGCGCAAGACAGACCGTTTTCAATCGAACATTCCGGTCGACATGTATCGCTCACCACTGTCCCAGTAGACTGTGACGACGAGCGGGTCGTCAACACCGTCCCTGATGAGTTGCTCAGCAAACTCTCTTGCCGCGAGGTTCGACGCACCCGAGGACTGGCCAACGAGGATTCCCTCCTCGTGGGCGAGGCGGCGGCACTCGTCTTCCGCGTCCGGGAGTTCGACCGTCATCACGTCGTCCAGCAGATCGGTGTCTAAGTTGTCGCTGACGAATCCCGGCCCCATTCCCTGAAAGCTATCCTCGCCAGTGCCCGGTTCCATCCCCGAAAGCACAGCGTTGTCCGCCGGCTCGACCGCGACGATGTCCATCCCAGGAAACGCGTCCCGCAGTCGACGGCCGGTGCCGGTGAGTGTCCCGCCGGTGCCGACACCGGCCACCAGCGCGTCGACAGTCCGGTTGCCCACCTGTTCAAGTATTTCCTCGCCCGTCGTCTCGTAGTGCGCTGTCGGGTTCGCCGGGTTCTCGAACTGCCGGAGTTGGACGTAGTCATCGCGCTCGCATAGCTCGTTTGCGCGCTCTTTCGCGTCGGAGATATCACCCTCGACAAGTTCGATCTCCGCGCCGTACGCCTTCATTATCTGCCGGCGCTCCGGCGACTTCGAGGACGGCATCACTAGCACCACGTCGTACCCCTTCGTTGCCCCGACCATCGCCATCCCAATGCCGGTGTTCCCACTCGTCGGCTCGACAAGCGTATCATCCGGTTGGAGCGAGCCGTTTCGTTCGGCGTCGTCAATCATGTACTTCGCCGGCCGGTCCTTCGCGGACCCACCGGGATTGAACGACTCGATCTTCGCTGCAACGGTTGCCCCCTCCGGTGCGCGAACCGAGACCAGTGGGGACCCGATTGTATCGAGAATAGAGTCTTTCATCGCCGCCGGCTACGCGGCCCCGACTTAAACGCCTACTGAAGGTCTCAAACGGTTCGTGGACTTCCGAGACGCGGCAGTCCTTTCCGGCGTCGACACCGTCTCACGTGAACATATTTATGTCGTCGACCGGCAGCACCGAGTAATCGACTGACAGCGTGTCTTTCGTGGCTCGGACTTTACCGACGAACGCAGAGATGTCTTCTAATTGGCCCTCTAGCACAAATAGTTCCATACAGTACCGGTCGCCGACGTGGCTGTGGAAGTTCGACGCGACGATGGACTCGTGGTCGTGGCGGAGATGCATCATTTTCTCCTCGACGGTTGTCGTCTCGTAGTCGAACAACACAGTGACGACCGCCATCAGTTCGCGGTCTTCCAGCCGCTTGTCCTCAAACTCTCCCATCAGATTCCGAACTGCTTCTCGAACGACTTCGCTGCGACCCGTGTACCCATGTTCGTCGGCGAACGTGTCGATTCGCTCCTCCAGCTCGTCCGGCATCGAGATACTTACAACGCCCATATATTAACTGAGCGCCGTTAGAGTATTAATAGTTCATATCTCTCCGCACAGACTGGCATTCCTTCGGATAGCGCTGCCGCTTCGTCTCTCAAGCTACGGCGACTGGCTTGTCGACCTGATGTGAGTCTGTTTAAATACAGAAAGCCCACTCGGGAGAGATGCCTCTCCTGAGTGGGCTATGAAAGGTATGAATGGTGGCGGCGAACCGCGTTTCCCAGAGGCTCGCGCACTCCAGTACTCCCCGGAACGCTGGTGGGCTTA
>Ga0207770_100024_pt1 | contig 164763 bp, 163 predicted proteins | sample A23E2SouthBayCA_FD_187729 | JGI IMG/M metagenome (GOLD analysis project Ga0207770, IMG submission 187729) | Aerobic enrichment media microbial communities from Eden Landing Ponds, California, USA - A23 E2 (SPAdes) | ecosystem: Environmental > Aquatic > Marine > Unclassified | place: Emeryville...
TCGGGATCAGGAAGGAACACTTCTACCGAGTCCCTGTCCATCAACAGCAACCAACGAACTCCTCGCTACTGGAAGTTACGACTGGTCGGGATGAGCGAAGAAGTATTCCGGATATCCGTAATCGTAGAATCTCGAGAGGTCGAGCTCATCGGAGATTAGATCTGAGGTGCAGTCATTTTTGACAAGTTGACCGTATCGCTTCCGTAGCGGATTCTGGAGTGCTTTCGACAGGATACCCTTCAGATCGATCACGTTCATGGTCTCGTTGGACATAGGTAATAATTCCCCGGTATCTGTCAGGCGCATCTACGTTCCGAGCGCGTGGTTCTGCCTTTCAGGTGAAATCTGGGTCGACCTAGGGATCGTCCGCAAAAGGGACTCGTTCGATCCAGCACGACAGATTCGTCCGATAGTCAAACTATGAAACGTCAGCTATGGATATCGTCGTTGAGATAGTTGTCCTTACTTTACTACCGTAGATAGGTAGCACCGTCGTGCGAATGTAGACGTTCAACAGCCCGGATAACGTCCTCGACGTCCCCCTCGTCCATCGCCGGGAACAGCGGCAGACTCACGATCCCCTCGTACACCCGTTCCGCTTCCGGGAACATGCCGCGCTCGTACCCGAACTCCTCCTGGAAGAAGGGATGGAAGTGCAGCGGGACGTAGTGGATCTGGACGCCGACGTTCTCGGCGTGCATCGCGTTGACGAACTCCGTCCGGTCACAGCCGAAGCCCTCGCGGATCTCGACCGCGTAGAGGTGGTACATCGGATCGCTGTCGGGCGCGTCGGGGGGCGTCCGCAAGCCCTCGATGTCGGCGAACGCCTCGTCGTAGCGGGCGATGATCTCGTCGCGGCGCGCCTTGAACTCCTCGAGACGGTCGAGCTGGGAGAGTCCCAGCGCCGCCTGGAAGTCGGTGACGTTGTAGTTGTAGCCCTCGCCCTCGGTGACCTGGTACCAGGGTTCGTCCTCGTGGCCCGGCGGGTCGTAGTTCATGTCGAACGATCGCAACCGGCGGAGACGCTCGGCGAGTCCGTCGTCGTCGGTGACGACCATCCCGCCCTCGCCGGTGGTGACGTTCTTGACGGGGTGGAAACTGAAGATAGCCATATCCCGCCGTGAGCCCACAGGCTCGCCGCGATGGGTGCCGCCGAAGCCGTGGCAAGCGTCCCAGATGACGGTCAAGTCGTGTTCGTCCGCGATGTCGAGAAACGCCTCGACGTCGGGCGGGTGACCGGCGTAGTGCATCGGGATCAGACCGCCGGTGTCCTCGGTGACGGCGTCGCAAGCGGCGTCGGGATCGAGGGTCCGGGTGTGCGGGTCGATATCGGCGAAGACCGGTTCTGCGTCGTTGTAGACCGCAGCATGGGCCGTCGACGCGAACGTCAGCGGCGTCGTGATCACCTCGTCGCCGCGCTCGAAGCCGGCGGCCGCTCCCGCCAGGTGCAGCGCCGCGGTCCCCGAACTCACCGCAACCGCGTGGTCAACGCCCACGAAATCGGCCACACGCTCCTCGAACTCCTCGACCGTCGGGCCGCGCGTGATGTAGTCGCCTTCGAGCGCGTCGGCGACGGCCGCCTTGTCGGCGTCGGTGATCGACTGGCCGCCGTAGCCCATGCCCTCTTCGCGGACCGGGTCGCCGCCGTAGGCCGCTGGGAGGTCGGTGCTGGCTTCGTCGGCCGGCACCGAGCCGTCGTTCGGAGTCGAGTCGTCGGTCATGCTCACTCCTGCATCCAAGTTCGAAGTCGATCGACCCCCTCCTCGAGAGACACGGTCGGCTCCCAGTCCAGCATCTCGCGGGCCTTCGTGGGGTCACAGCGCAACCGTTCGATCTCGCTCTGGGGGTGATGGTGTTCGACGTGTTCGATTTCCGTGTCGCCGGTGGCGACGAGTTCGGCCAGTTCGTTGATGCTGACGTCCTCGCCGGTGCCGGCGTTTAGTACCTCGCCGACGGCCTCGTCGCTTTCGCTGGCTTCGACGATAAAGCGCGCACAGTCCGTGGCGTACATGAGGTCGCGAGTCTGGGTGCCATCGCCGTAGATCTTCAGCGTCTCTCCGGCCAGGTCGCGACTCGTAAAGATAGAGACGACGCCGCCGGCGTTGCCCGCCTTCTGGAACGGGCCGTAGGTGTTGAACGGCCGCAGAACCGTCACCGGAAGGTCGTAACCGTGGTAGTACGACATCGCGATATCCTCGCTCGCGAGTTTCGTCCCGGCGTACGGCGAGGCGGGGTCGACGGGATGGTCCTCGTCGATGCCGCCGGTCGCGTCCGCGACGTCGTAGACCATGCACGTCCCGACGAGCGTGAGGCGGGTGTCAGTCCGCCGGCAGGCCTCGAGGACGTGCTGGGTGCCGACGACGTTCGTCTCGAAGTGTGACTCGGGGTCTTCGAGACTCTCGTGGACGTCGATCTCGGCCGCGAGGTGCAGACACAGGTCGACACCGTCGAACTGGTCGGCGACGCGGTCGGCATCGCGTATGTCCCCCTCGACGAGCGTGAATGCGGGATCGTCGGCGAGCGCCGCGACGTTCTCGCGACTGCCGCCGGAGAGGTCGTCGTAGCCCCGCACATGGTAGCCCCGATCGAGGAGTTCGGCGACGACCCAGCGGCCGATGAACCCGGCCGCACCGGTCACGAGGACAGTGCTACTCATACGTCGCCTCCAGCGCGCCGTTTCGTTCGAGTAACGTGACGATCTCGTCGGTGGATAACTTGTCGGCGTCTGCCGACGAACGGGTGATCCCGTTGACGGGTTCGAAACCGTCGAGGTCGCCAGTATAATCGTAGTACGGATCGTTTTCGGTATCCGGCAAGATCGCGTAGAGGTCGTCGCTCTCGAACGCGCGCTCCGATTCGCGGGCTGTCATGATCTCTTCGTGGAGAGTCTCACCGGTTCGACGACCCACGACCTCGATATCGATATCGTCGGGATCGTAGTTGTACGCGGGTGCGAGCGACTCAACCATCGCCGTCGCCAGGTCGTCGATCCGGACCGCCGCCATCTTCGAGAGGAAGATCTCCCCGCCGTTGGCGTGTTCGAGCGCCCCCAAAACGAGGTCAGCGATGTCAACGTAGGTGAGGAAAAAGCGGGTCATCCGTTCGTCGGTGAGCGTCACTGGCCCGCCGTCGCGGATCTGGTCGCGAAAGAGCGGGACGACCGACTGCGAGGAGTCGATTACGTTGCCGAACCTGACCGACGCGAGCGTGATGTCGTGGCCACCACTGTACTTGTTCCCGGCGGTCGTCAGTCGTTCACCGAGCAGTTTCGTCGTGCCCATGGTGTTGGCCGGTTCGACGGCTTTGTCACTGCTCGTGAACACGAACCGGTCGACTCCCGCGTCGATCGCCGCGTCGATGACGTTCTGCTGGCCCAGGACGTTCGTCTTGACCGCCTCGAAGGGGTTGTACTCCGCGACGTCGACGTGCTTCATCGCGGCCGCGTGAATCACTATATCGACGTTGCTCATCGCACGGTCGAGTCGCTCGCGATCGCGGACGTCGCCCAGCAGAAATCGGCACCGGTCGTTGCCGACGGTCCGCTGGAGTCGAGCGAGGGCCGCTTCGGATTGGTCCAGGATCCGGACGACGTTCGGGTTACGGTCGAGAACCCGTTCGGTAAGGGCTCTCCCGACCGACCCGCCGCCACCGGTTATCAGGACGTTTTTCTCGGCTAGCATCTATCGCACGGTGCTGGGTCGGCCTCCTGCATAGGCACTTTCATTTCTGTGTCCCTCGCTGTATCGAGTAGAGGTTGGCGTACTTCCCCTCCCCGTCGAGTAGCGCCTCGTGGGTCCCTCGCTCGATGATCTCACCGTCCGCGATAGTGTAGATGCGATCGGCGTTCTTGACGGTCGAGAGTCGGTGTGCGATCGCGACGATGGCGAAGTCCCGGTCCATGCTTTCGATCTCAGACTGGACCTCCGCCTCGATGTTCGAGTCGAGGTCGCTCGTCGCTTCGTCGAGGACTAACACTTCTGCGTCGCGCTTCAGGAGTGCCCGAGCGAGCGCGACGCGCTGTCGCTGCCCGCCCGAGAGGCGGACGCCGTCGTCACCGAGGACGGTATCATAGCCATCAGGGAGGTCATCAAGGAATTCCGTCACTCTGGCGATTTCACAGACGCGGTCGATATCCGACTGGTCGGCGGCGCGGTTACCGACCGTCAGATTGTACCTGAGCGTGTCGTTGAACAGGAACGGTTGCTGCCGAACAACGGCGAGTCGCTGCCGCCAGGCTTCGAGATCGATATCGTCGACAGTCACGTCGTTGGCCCGGATACGTCCGCTGTCGGGCGTGTAAAACCGAGTCAGGAGCGAGACGATCGTCGACTTCCCCGCTCCGGACTCGCCGACAAACGCGACGTACTCTTCGCTGTCGACGGCGAACGAAACGTCGTCCAGTACCCGTTCGTCACCGTATCCGAAGGTAACGTCCTCGAACGAAATCGGGGTCACCGGTTCGGGTGGTTCTCGTGTCCCGGTATCAGTCTCCTCGTGCGACTCGAGGTCATCGATGAAGTCCTCGGTTCGAACAAGGTGGGGCATGTCCCCCTCCAGTTGATAGAGGAGGTTGTTGATGGTACTGATCCGGGGGGCGAGCCGGAACATCGCGAAGAGGAAGGCCCCGAGTGCGGCGAACGTGAGTTCGGTGTAGTTTAACGCGAAGTAGATGAGGACGAACACGGCGACGGCGCTCGTGAACTGGTAGAAGTTGCTCAGTGCGGCCTTGTTCCGTCGAAGTTTGACCGTCGCGTCGACGTAGGCGTCGATGGTGGTGGAGAAATCGTCGAAGAGTTCGTCCGTCAGCGTGAACAGTTTCATATCACGGATCCCCTGTGTCCCTGCCTGCACGGTCTCTTGGATCTGTTCGTTGGCCTCGGCGACGCGGTCCCCGATATCGTATCCGGGTGCGAGGATCTTGCGAAACGCGAACGCGATTCCCCCCAGGACGACGGCGGCACCGACCGTCAGCACCGGCGAGAGATACAGGGCGATCGACAGATATGCCACCGCCAGCACGCTCTCCTGGAACAGTCGCCCCATCTGTCGAAGCACTCGGCTCGCGTACTGGGCCTGGGTGACGATTGCGTTCAGAACCTCGTCGGACCCTCGCTCGTCGAAGTACGCGATGCGGGCCTCGAGCGCCCGTTCGAAGAGACTCGACTTGAGGTGGCGCTCGTAGTCGGTCCGGAGCATCGCCCAGAGTACCGAGACTGCGAAACTCGCAGAGAACCTGACGAACAACACGACTGCGACGCCGGCGATGACCGAGCCGAGGGTGAAGGGGAGCCCTAGCGTCTCGTACACCTGGACGAATATCTGGACCATCCCGTCGCTGGGCGTCGTCTCGGACTGGGCCAGTTCGACGATCGGGACGATGAACGTCAGACCGATCGCTTCGAGACCGGCCGCGAGCACGGCGAACACGAGGACGCCGGCGGTAAAGAGCGGCCGGTACGTGGCGACGCGCCGAACGATCGACGCCTTCTCCCGTATGGACAGGTCGACCGGTGCGTCCGGTTCGGTCATGATTCGGACTGGTCGGTCGCCGCGCTGGCGTCCTGCTCGGCGGTGTGTATCCGCTCACGGTTGGCCTCGTACCACTGTATCGTCTCCGCGAGTCCGTCAGCGAATTCGGTCGACGCTTCCCATCCGAACCGCTCGCGCGCTCGTGTGGTGTCGAGACACCGTCGCTGTTGGCCGTCGGGCTTCGACGTGTCCCAGACGATCTCGCCCTGAAACCCCGTCAGTTCGGCGATCGTCTCGACGAGTTCGCGGATCGATATCTCCTCACCGACGCCGAGATTGACGGGGTCGCTCTCATCGTACCGCTCCGTGGCAGCGAGGATCCCGTCGACGGCGTCTTTCACGTAGAGGAACTCGCGGGTCGGCTCACCCGTTCCCCACGCCGTGACTGTGTCATCGCCTCGCTCCCGAGCCTCCACACACTTCCGGATGATAGCCGGGATGACGTGGGACGTTTCGAGATCGAAGTCGTCACGCGGCCCATAAAGGTTCACTGGCAATAGGTAAATGCTGTTGAAATCGTACTGCTTTCGATACGCTTTGGACTGCGTGAGCAGCGCTTTCTTCGCGATGCCGTACGGCGCGTTCGTTTCCTCGGGGTAGCCGTCGAACAGGTCTTCCTCACTGAACGGAACCGGCGTGTCGGCTGGATACGCACAGATCGTCCCGAGGATGGTACACTTGTCCACGTCGAACTGCCGAGCCATCTCCAGCAGTTCGATACCCATCACCGCGTTATCGTAGAAGTACCGGCCGGGGTTTCGGCGATTGGCACCGATACCCCCGACCGTCGCCGCGAGATGGATCACGACGTCAGCCCCTGAATCCTGAAAGGCACGTCGCACGTGCGCTCGTTCTCGGAGGTCGTAGTTTCGACTCCGGGGAACGAACACCTCGACGCTGTCGGATCGGGTTCGTAATTCATCGACGAGATGGCTTCCGAGAAAGCCGTCGCCACCCGTCACCATGACCGTCCGTCCATCCCAGTAGCCGTCTTCAGTCATCGCCAGTCTACCCTCCCGTACCACTTCTCTTTGTTTTTCGCGTACCAATCGATAGTTCGCTTGATCCCTTCCCGCCACGAAACCGTGGGTTCCCAGCCGGTTTCCTGATTGAGTTTCTCGTAGCCGACACGGAGTTCCTCTACGTCGCTATCGCCCGGCCGAAACCGTTCCTCGTCTTGAACGATTTCCACACCGTCCCAGTGTCCTTCCTCTTGCCCCACTTCGAGGATCGTTGTAGCCCAGTCCTGCATCGAGATGTTCTCACCATACCCGTAGACGTATTCCTCACCCGCGTTGCCATCAAGCGCAACGGAAAGATGGCCGCGAACACCGTCTTCGACGTAGCACATATCACGCTTCGGCGAGAGATTTCCGAGTTCGACGATATCCCGTTCGAGTGCCTGCGTGATGATCGTCCCGGTGATGTAACGAGGGTTCTGGCGTGGGCCGTAGTTGTTGAACATTCGCGTCGTCACCCCCGGGACGTCATACGCATCGTAGAAGTTCATCGTCAGGAAGTCAGCAGCGAGTTTCGATGTCGCGTAGACTGACTTCGGGTTCACGGGGGAGCGTTCGTTGAGGAGTACCTGTCCGTCGGTATGGAACTCGTGTTTCTCCCGCATCGACGAATCGACGTTGCCGTACTCTTCGGATGTCCCCGCGGTGTCGAACTTGTACAGGTCGAGGTCGAGATCGACGACGCTCTGGAGGAGATTGAGGGTACCCGTGACGTTCGTGTCGATCGTTTCGTAGGGACGGTCCCACGATTCACCGACGTGGGCCTGTGCAGCGAGGTGGAAAATGATGATGTCGTCGTAGTCAGTGAGTGCTGAAAGGGCGTTACTGACAGAGTGCTTGTCACGAAGATCCCCGCGATGGACGGTCAAACTGTCGCGTAGATGCCGAATATTGCGCAGTTCACCACTCGACGTAGCTCGAACGAAGACGTGTACGTCAGCACCGAATTCGACCAGTCGCTCGGTCAAGTGAGAGCCGACGAACCCATCGGCTCCCGTGACAAAAACCGGACGGTCCGCAAGTCGTCCTTCGAAGTCCATTGCTACCGGGACCGAACTTCGCCAATAGAATGTAACTTCCGATCACGCCCCATTGATACTAGCGGGAGAGAGCGGCGACGAGATCCGATCCGACAAGCCACAGCTGTCGAATCACGACCTTCAGATCGAACCAGAATGACTGCTTGCGGATATATTCAATATCGTACCGTAGTTTCTCCTCAGGGTGGTGTCCAGTTGCGCCGTTGATCTGTGCGAGACCGGTCAGGCCAGGACGGACGAACCAGCGACGGCGCCATTCACCGACGTTCGTCTCGATATCGTCATCCAGTTCCGGTCGCTCGGGACGCGGACCGACAACGCTCATGTCGCCCACGAGGATTGACCACAGCTGGGGGATTTCGTCGAGGTGTGTCCGACGAAGGAAAGAGCCGATCCGGGTAACCCGCGGATCAACGTCACCACGATCCTCCTCGCTCAGTTTCGCTCCCGTTCCATCCTCGGCGTTCGCCACCATGCTCCGGAACTTGTAGACGGTGAACGTGTCCCCGAATTCAGCGGTCCGCTCCTGTGCGTAAAAGACAGGTCCCGGCGAATCGAGTTTCACGGCAGCCGCGATCAAGAAGATCACCGGTGAGAGCACAAGCAGTGCTGTCGCGGAGAATGCCACGTCGAAAACGCGTTTCGCGACGTGGTCCTGCCAGTCCCAGGGTTCGAGATCGATCTCGATAATGTCTCCACCAGCCGCGCCTTCAGTGAGGACGCTGTCGGCGTGTTCCCGATGGACCTCCGCGGTGACGCCGTGTTCGTGACACTCCGCAAGCGCGCCGAAGAACTCTTCTCGGTCGGTCTCAGCGAACGCCAACAGCGCCGTGTCCACGTCGTACTGGACGAACACCTCGTCGAGTCGAGAGAGACCACCGAGGTTCGAGAGTTCGTCGAGTCGGTCGATGGCTCGCCCCCCGTCAGTCAGTTCCGGTGCGCGTGCCGCGGCCTGCTCGTCGGTCGCGTACGACGAGGGCGGAGAGACGTACCCGAGGATCGGGATGTCGGTCGATTCGAGAATGGCCGCCATCGCCTCGGGGTCGTCGCCGACGATGACCGCCCGCGACTGGGCGTTCGGCCGGCGTCGGATCGACACCATCCAGGCGGGGAGGACGACGAGCAAGACGAGTGTCGCCACCATCAGGGTCGGGCGCGGCAGTCGGTAGCTGTAGTTGTAGTAGCCAAGCGCCGCGAGCGCGACCATCGCGAGCAGCACGCGCTTCTGGGTGAGTAGAATCGTGTCGAGGATTCGGCGCGGACGAGGCTTGAAGACGGGCCACATCGCGGCGAGCGCGACCGCGAGCGTCGTCGACATCGCCAGCGAGAGGGCGCCGTTCGAGAGTACAGCCGGCGCGGGCCGACCGAAGTAGGGCACCTGCGCGAACGTCTCCTGCGTGAGCGTCAGATTGGCGATCCATACCGCAAGTACCGTGAGGAGTACGGTCCCCCCGACACTCGCGATACGGTACCGCCATCTGACAGCCATTATTGAAGTAGACTCTCGTCCGTCAGTATAAGCTCTGCGACACGAATGTCACGACTTCTGAACGATATCGAGGGATCACAACGTGCCCATTTTGTCCCTCCGATGCAAATTACACACTTTCAGTGCGCATCACAACTGCCTGAGTCGACCGCCCGGCTCTCCAACTCACTTGCCTGTACACGAAACGGAAACCATCGCTCCCGTCGATTCCGAGCAGCGTCTCGGAATGTCCATGGGTATCGTTTCCGGTCTGTGCCGTCCGAATCCAATTCGCTGTACGCTCGCTCGGTGTACTCAGAGAGGGGTTCCACAGCCGCTCCCAGATCCGCGATCGGTTTTTCGAGAGTGTCGAGCATCGCGCCTTTCTCACGCGGATTGGCGTAGAGATTGATATCGGTCGTTCGCATACTCCGACTGCGTACAGCGGATCACTTCGTCCTCTTCGTTACGCAAGATTCTCGACGCCGCCTACTTGCTCGCTTTTCGATGTCACAGTCAGATGTTCATAAAGTTAACCACACTTGTCGGAATCCTCTCGCAGAGCAGACAACGCGCGCTCGAACTCTTCTCGGTGGATTTCCGAGCCCGACTGGATTCGCTCGGCCAGGAACTGCACGTACTGCTGGCGCTCTGATGGAGAGAGTTCAGCCGCTGCGACACACTCGACGAAGCCATCCAGCCCATCGCGGAAGACGCCAGCGTAGTGGTCGTACGCTCCGTCGACAAGTTCGATGTTGTCGTCGATCCCGGCGACGAGGCCGCGATAGACTGCTGCGGCCTGGCGGTGGCGACCGCGCTCGCGGTATCGGTCCCCGAGGTCGGTGAAGCGGCTGAAATCGATCGCGTCGACGACGACGGGATACTCCCTGGTGTGTTCCTCGAACAGGTGGACGACATCTTCGCGATACGCTTCGTGGGACTTCCCGGACGTGGCGCCGAACGTCGCGAAGAACCGATCCCGGAGGGCGTCGTCGCGCGCGAGTTCCTCGCGCACGAACGCCTGCAGGTCGGCCGGCTCGATGTCTTCGAAGACGGCGTCGAGACGGTCTCCCTCGTCTGTGGGCGGGTCGTCGATCAGAGACAACAACACGGTAACGACGTGTTTGCACTCCCCCGACCCGTCGTACGGACAGGTACACGACGTGTCGAAATCGGGCTCGGAGAGCGAGAGCGTCACGTCGTACAGCCGAGACCCCTCGACCGTGGCAGTGACGACGTCGTCGACGCGTCGTCGCTCGTGGATCCGGCCCTCGTCGTAGTAATTGCGACCGCGTTCGAACACGGCATCAGTACAGAGCGCTCGGATGTCGGACTGGTCTACTGGCATCGTTGGAACGGATATTGTAAGTGGATTTTACACAAACGGTCGTGAATTCTTCGAACTGAGAAGGTCATTATTTAGATAATCATTATCCAGATAATGACCTGCAGATTCCAGAGCCGCTCGGGTAGCAATACTATCCAGTTGAGTCAAAAGAGCGCACACACATTCTGAGACCCGTCAATCGGCAGGGATCGATTGGACTGATGAGAAATTAGCTTGTCGGATGGTAACGCTCTTCTAGGCGTCGCTACCTTTTCCTGGCACACTGCGGTTGTTGAGCGAAAGAGGCCAGAGAGACCGATCTGGCCCACCAGTGACGAACGATGAAGGTGTATCCGAAGATTCCACGCTACGATCATCCGGTCGTCCCGGAGTCGGTTTTCGAGGCCGATGACCTCAGGCTTATCGAGAGGTTCGACGGGAGTAGCTTCCGGTTCACGCTGTACGGCGACCGATACGCAGGGGCCTACCCGGAGCAGGTCGAATCCGCCACCGACGGCGACGGCAGTGTCGTCTTCGGGACTCGCAAGGCGATCCGCGGCTGTCACCGCGACGACCTCGCGGAAATCGACGGTGCGCTCCATCGGGCGGTTCGCTGTCTCCGGAAAGGGATCGATACGACGGCCCTTCGCAGCTGGCACGACGAGTACGATTCGCCGCTGGTCGTCTACGCCGAGAACCTCGTCTACTCGACGCTGGATTACGGGTTCACCGAGCGTGATCTGCCGACACTCGTCGGATTCGACGCGCTGCCGTATTCGGAAATCGAGACGATGACACCGCCGGGAAATCCCTACGACAAGACGTTCGAGGGATTTCTCCCGATAGAGACAGCGTGGGACGTCTTCGAGCAGATCCGCGTGGACGGCGCACCGACCGACGCCTCGTTCGTCCCGGCGACGGTTCTCGACGCATCCGCAGAGAGCTTCGATCCGGCGTCGTACGCCTTTCCGTCGTCGTCGCTGGCGCCCGATGTCACGGTCGAGGGCGTCGTCGCGCGAAGCGACGAGCACGCTCGACGGGTCAAGCTCGTCCGCGAGGAGTTCGCGGAGTTGAACCGCGAGCAGTTCGGTCGCCAGCCCGAAGCGGCCGAGTCGGGCGCCGAGTACGTGGTCGCCCGCTACTGTACGCCGGCGCGGATCCGCACCCAGGTCCGGAGGATGGTTCTCGAGGACGGCCGTGAGTTCGGGCTCCATCTGAACGACGACCTGTATCCCCGCGTCGTCGAGGATATGTGGGCCGAGAACTGGCCAGAACTGATGGGTCTCGACATCACGTTTACGCCCGCAGACGTGTATCCGCTGGTCGCAAAGCGGTGCATCACCGAACTGCGAAAGATGCAGACGAACGCCGAACTCAACGAGACAGACCCGACAACTATCTGGACGCACCTCTCGACAGACGATGACTCCGTCACGGAGACTGAGACGTAACCCGACACTGCAGTACCGCGGCCGTTGGCTTTTGACACCACCGGAAAGAGTACCCAGTGTTGGTACGATACTCCGACAGAGGGACTCCAGATGGGAGCGACGGTTATAGTTTTTCAACTGATAATCGGCCCCGAACATATTTCGGCCCGTCAGGAGTGGTTTCGGTATGAGCTATCTCGGGAACGCCGATCCCGGCCATTTCGGATCTCCGCAGATCCGTCTTCTCCACGTCGACGACGATCGAGATATCGTCGAACTCACCGCGGATTTCCTCGAACGAGAAAGCGACGACATCACGGTCCTGACGGAGACCAGCGTTCGGGACGGACTCGACCGACTCGCCGGCGAGCCGATCGACTGTATCGTCTCGGACTACGACATGCCTGGGCGAAACGGGCTGGAGTTTCTCGAGCGCGTGCGGGCCGAACACGGCGACGTGCCGTTCATTCTGTTCACCGGGAAAGGATCGGAAGAGATCGCCAGCGACGCGATTTCGGCCGGAGTGACCGACTATCTGCAGAAACAACCGGGGACCGACCAGTACGCTGTCCTCGCCAACCGCATCGAAAACGCGGTCGAACATCACCGGTCTCGGCGCGCGGTCGAAGCCACCGAGGAGAAACTGTCACAGCTGGCCGAACGGACGGACGACATCCTGTTCATGTTCGACGGGGAGTGGGACGAACTCCTGTTCGTCAACTCCGCCTACGAAGAAATCTGGGGCGGTTCGGTCGACGAACTGCGAGCGGACCCGACCGCGTTTCTCGATCGCGTCCATCCCGAAGACCGAGACGTAGCCAGACAGTCTCTCGAACGCCTGCAGCGGGGCGAACCGGACACCGTCGAATACCGAGTCCGCACCGACGACGGCGACCGGCGCTGGGTCCGCGGGGAGACGAAACCGATCTTCGGCGACGACGGCGACGTGAGCCGGATCACCGGCTTCGTCCGTGACATCACCGACCGCAAGACCCGCGAGCAGGAGTTACAGGCCCGCGCGACTGCCATGGAGGCGGCGACTGACGGGATCGCTATCCTGAACGACGACCAGGAGTACGTCTTCATGAACGACTCCCACGCCGCGATTTACGGGTTCGACGACCCCGAGGAGTTGCTCGGCGAGAGCTGGCGAGCCTGTTACGACGAGGCCGAGACCGCGCAGTTCGAGAGCGACATTCTCCCGCAACTCTCCGAGACGGGGGAGTGGCGGGGCGAAATGACGGTCACGGGTGTGGACGGACAGACGATCCATCAGGACCTCGTCTTGCAGCGACTCGACGACGGCCGCGTGGTCTGTGTCGTGCGGGATATCACGGACCGAAAAGAACGCGAGCGGGAACTGAAGCGGTACAAGATACTGACCGAGGAAGTGACCGACAGTATCGGCATCGTCAGCGAGGACGGAACGATCCGGTACGAGAACCCCGCTATCGAGCGCATTCTCGGATACGACCGCGGGACGCTCGAAGGGACCTCCGCCTTCGAGTATATACATCCCGAAAACCGGCGAGAAGTGATCGACCGGTTTTCCGCGCTCGTTGCCGAGGACGGCCGAGAGACCGAGCGCGTCCAGTATCGCATGCGCCACGCCGACGGGTCGTGGCGCTGGCTGGAATCGGAGGCCAGCTCTCGCACAGACCCGGCGCTCGACGGCTATGCGATCACGTCGCGCGACGTCACCGAACAGAAAGCGCACGAACGGGCGATCAGAGACCTCCACAAAACCGCGCGTGAACTCGTCGAGGCGGAGACGCCCGCGGAAGTCAGCGAGATCACCGTCGACGCGCTTCGAGACGTCCTCGACATGCCGGCGAACGCCGTCCACCTCTACGACGAAGACGACGACGGTCTGGTACCGGTCGCGTGGACGAGCGTCGTCGAGGAACTCGTCGGCGATCCCCCGACCTTCCACCCCGGCGAGGGACTCGCGTGGGACGTCTTCGAGACGGGCGAGCGACAGGTCTACCACGACGTATCGACGGCGGACAGCCGGTTCAATCCCGAGACGGATGTCGGGAGCGAAATACTCCTCCCCCTCGGTGAACACGGTGTCGTGTTGATCGGGTCGAACGAGGCCGAGTCGTTCGACGAGACGGACGTCTCGCTCGCCCGCACGCTCTCCGCGCACGCGACGACGGCCCTCGACCGTATCGCGCGTGAAATCGATCTCCGCGAGACGACGGCGCGGTATCGGACGCTGATCGACCACTTCCCCGACGGCGGCGTCTTCCTCTACGACGACGACCTCAGGTGCGTTCTCGCCGGCGGACGGGGCCTCGCCGAGGCGGGCCTGTCCATGGACGAGGTCGCTGAGAAACGACCCCGCGACCGCTACCCGGAGGCGATCGCGACCGAACTGGAGGCGAACCTGCAGCGCGCGTTCGACGGCGAAGCGAGCGTCTTCGAGCAGACATATCAGGGGCGGTCGTACCGGATCCAGACCGTGCCGATCGGCGAGACTCCGGTCGACCACGTGATGGCCGTTTCACAGGACATCACGGCGCGCAAAGAGCGAGAAGACGCGCTCGAAAGACTCCAGGAGCGAACGCAGTCCCTGATGCACACGGCCACGAAAGCGGAGACCGCGCAGATCGCCGTCGATGCGGCCGAGGAGATACTCGGTGCCGAACTGAGCGGTGTCCACTTACAGACGGGGTCCCGACAGACCCTGGAACCGGTCGCGTTTGTCGATACGGTGCGAGAAGAACTCGGTGAGCCCCCGGTCTACGACCGGAGCGCAGCCTCCGACCCGCCATCGCAGATCATCTGGGACGTCTTCGAGAGCGGCGAACCCCTCTCCATCTCGAACACACAGAATCACGGTCGCCTCGCCGAGGCCACACCGGCGCGCAGCGGGATCATCCATCCGCTCGACGGCCATGGCGTGTTCATCGTCTCGGCGACCGAACCGGACGCGTTCGATTCGGCAGACGGAACGCTGGTCGAGATCCTGGCGACGGCGCTCAGGGCGGCCCTCGACCGGGTGGACCGCGAGACGCGACTCCGGGAGCGCGAACAGCGCGTCCAGACCGAACGCGACCGGTTGGCCGCGCTGTTCGAGATGGTGCCTGACCCGGTAACGCGGGTCCGATTCGAGGACGGCGAACCCATCCTGGTCGACGCAAACACGGCGTTCGGAGAGACGTTCGGTGTCGACCCCGACGCCGTCGTCGGGCAGTCGGCGAACGACCTGATCGTCCCGCCGGATACCCTGGACGAGGCCGAATCGATCGACGAACGGGTCCGCGCCGACGGGACCGTCAGTCAGGAAGTCCGCCGCCGGACGCCCGAGGGGACCGGGGACTTTCTCTTCAGGTCGGTCCCGATCAGCGATTCGGTCGAGACGAACGAGTACTTCGGCATCTACATCGATATCACCGATCAGAAAACGACGGAACGGCGGCTCGAAGAGCAGAACGAACGCCTCGACGAGTTCGCCAACCTCGTCAGTCACGACTTGCGGAGCCCGCTGAGCGTGGCGGAAGGCCGGGTGGCACTGGCCAGCGAGGAGTGCGAGAGCGACCACCTGGACGCGGTGAGCCGGGCCCACGAACGCATGGAGACGCTGATCGACGACATTCTCACGCTGGCGCGCGAAGGCGACCAGGCCGCAGCCGCGGAGACAGTCTCGCTGTCGGAGGTGAGTGAAAGCTGCTGGCAGCACGTCGCCACGGAAGACGCGACGCTCGTCACCGACACCGAACAGCGAATCCGGGCCGACCCGAACCGACTCCGGCGGCTCCTGGAGAACCTGTTCAGGAACGCGATCGAGCACGGGGGCGACGACGTGACTGTGACGGCCGGTGAGCTGGACGGCGGATTCTACATCGCCGACGACGGGCCGGGGATCCCCGACGGCGAGTACGAGAACGTGTTCGAGACCGGCTATTCGACGGCCGAAGACGGGACCGGGTTCGGACTCTCGATCGTCGAAGAGATCGCGGACGCCCACGGCTGGGACGTTCGCGCGGTCGACGGATCCGACGGCGGGGCGCGATTCGAATTCACGAGCCTCGAGTACGCCGAGACGTAGCGTCGCTGGCCCCGAAAAGTGACGACGAGCGCTCAGACGACCCGCCGACCCAGGACAGTTACTCCGCGGTCGCGTCGGCCGACTCGCTCTCGTCGTCAGTCTCGGCGTCGGCGTCCGCGCCCTGAATACGTCGCTCGGCCGCCTCACGGTCCTCGGGATAGCCGATATCGGTGCGCCAGCCGTCCATCCGTATCGCGTCGATGGTCCGCCCGGAGTGAAGCAGGAGGTCGATCGCGTCGCTGATCTCGTACTCGCCGCGGTTAGAGGGCTGGACGAGGTGGCAGGCGTGGAAGATCTCCGGCGTGAACGTGTAGAACCCCGTCATCACGAGATTCGACGGCGGGTCGTCCGGTTTCTCGACGACTTCGACGATTTCGCCGTACTGGTTGGTGTCACAGACGCCGTAGCGGCTGGCCTCCTCCCACGGGACTTCCTCGACGAGAAAGGCGGCGTCGGCGCGGGACTCGGCCTGTCGGTTGACGACGTCCTCGAGATTGGCCTGGAAGATGTTGTCGCCGAGCATCAGCATGAAGTCGTCGTCGACGTCGTCCTCGACGGTCAACAGCGCGTGGGCCAGGCCCTTCTGCTCGCGCTGGTGGGTGTAGGTGATGGGAACGCCCTGGAACTCGTCTTCGTAGTGGTTGATGATCGCCTGTTTCTTGTAACCGACGACGACGAGGAGTTCGTCGGCGCCGAGGTCGACCAGCTGTTCGAAACAGTGTGTGAGGATGGGTTTGCCCGCGACTTCGACCATCCCCTTCGGTTTGTCCTCTGTCAACGGCCGGAGCCGGGTTCCCTCGCCGGCGGCCAGCACGACGGCTTTCATGACCGCTATTCGAGTGGCCCGCGGTAAAACTCTTGTTGAGTCGGTGACGTAGCGACCGCGACCTGAAACACGTTGTGCGGAGCGTTGCGGTGGTACGGAGCGGTGCGGCGATAGAGAGCGTTACGGATCACCCACAGAGACGCCCGTGCCGTTCCGGACGGCGGACTCGGGGACCGAGACGGTCGCCGTCTCGTTGCCGATGGTCAGTTCGTACTCGCCGGGGTACGGGACCACGAGGCTATAGCGACCGTCCGGACCGGCGGTCGCTTGTGCGCGGTAGTCGAATCCCGTGTTCGGGACCTCGACCTCTGTCTTGACCTCGACTGTCGTACCGGGTTCGGCATCTCCGGTTATCGGCGCCCCCGGGACGAGCACGAACACCCTGTTTCGATAGTTCTCGGTCACGTAGACCATGCGATAGTGGGAGACAGCGTCGTACCCGCGCTCCGACCAGCGACTGCCGTACGTCGTCCAGAGGTGGTGAAACAGCGTTCCGGGATACCGCTTCAGCGGTTCGAAAACGACGTATCCGGTCCCGTTCCAGGTCTCCGTCGCGTTCCCGATCGCAGTCGCGCTGTCCGTCCGGTTTTCGAGCCGGTCATACCAGATCGCGGGGTCGTCACTGTCGAGAAACTCGAGATAGTTGTCCTGAGCGTACGCGTAGCTCTGTGCCTCGCCGCTGACGTAGTAATTGTAGATACGGTTGTCACCCCACGAACTGAACACGTAGCGGTCGGACTCTGAGAGCCCGCGTCGGTCGGCGTCCTCGGCGATCCAGGTGGCAGTCTCGTACACCCGGTCCTCCACCGCGGGCGAGGAAACCGTGTCGGACACGCCCCAGGCAGCTGGGCCGACGAGGAGTCCGAGGAGGACGACAACGGTCGCTCCCGATCGAACCGTGAGTTCCGTGCGGTCGAACCACCCGAGATTCGAGTCGACGGCACCCGTCCCGTCGTCGGAATCAGAGTCGTCGGCGACGGTGGCGAGTGTCGGCGTCCCGGGTGCGAGACCCAGTCGGTCGAAAACGGCGATCACCCCGAACCCGGCGAACAGCGCGACCAGCGGCGCGAGTTGACCGACGAACCGCAACTGGAGCGCCGACAGAAACAGGAACCACCAGCCGAAGACACTCACCACGAGCCACGGCGTCTCGCCGCGGACGCCGCGCCAGAGTCCCACGACCAGCATCGGCAGCGCGAACAGGACGACGAGGCCGACCAGGTCGACACCGAACGTCCGGCTCGGGTCGAACAGCGACACCGTCTCACCGATGTTGCGCGGGGCGACCAGGAACGTCAACCGCGACCGGAGCTGCGAGACGGCCGCGGGCACGGCGACCGAGAGGACACCGAACCCAGCGGCAGCCGAAACGACCTGAAGACCGGCGTGGGCGCGGATCGAGAGGTCGCGCCGCCGCGCGAAGACGCCGAGCGCGACGACCGCAACGCCCCCGACACAGAGCAGGCCCGGGACCAGAACCACGGCGGGCACCTGCCAGCCGAACGCGAAGTGCGCGACCAGCGAGAGTACGGCTGCGAGGGCGAGACCGGCGAGAACGGAGACGTTCGCGACCACCGGCGACCGGTCGGCGTCGACCGCGAGTAGCGTGCGAAGTGCGAGCAACAGCGCCACGGGAGCCAGGACGACCGGGCTCCCGTTCCAGGCGAGGACGAGGCCGGCGACGGCCACGCCCAGCGCGATCGCACCTGGCCAGGGTATCCGGTCGAGCAGGGAGCCGTCGCCGGCAGCATCGGCGTCGACGGTCGCCAGCCACGCCAGCGCGACGATAGTGCCCATCAGCCAGACGTAGTCGAAAGCGTGGTGATCAGCGAACCCGAGCGCCGTCCGCATGGCGTGACCGGGTATGACAGCGAGGACAGTGACGGCGATGAGTCCCACTCGGTGGTCGCCAAACACGCGTGTGGCGAGCAGATACAGCAGTCCGGCGACGACGAGACCTGCGACGACCGGATACCACGCGAGGACGAACCCGGCGGCGTCCGCGGTCCCGCCGAGGAGACTGCTGACCCACCACAGCGTCGCAACCAGTAACGGTTCGCCCGTCGGCGCATCGGCCAGCACGCCGAGATCGAGCGGACCGCTCGACTCCGCGAGCAGCGTCTCGACCCAGTAGCGGTAGTAGTAGGGGTCGTTCCCCATCAGGACCGCGTCGCCGTCACGGAAGACCGAGCCCCGGTTACTGATTCTGGCAGCGACGAAGAGCGCGAACACGGCGAGCATCGCGAGCGCGCGACGCACCGGGACCGTGGAAGGCGCGAATTCGCGTTCGCTTCCCGTGACTGTCGAAATCGCGCGGGCGATACTGCTGACCGCGCCTGTCGTCTCTCCCGCCTCTCCCGCCTCAGCCGCCGTTCTCGTCTCTCTCGTCGCCTCGCCGCCGGTTTCACTCTCGTCGTCGGACTGTGGCGTCGGTCGCTCGGCGGCGGCGATGCCGGCCCGCACTATCGCCGGATCGACGACGTAGTAACCGTCGTCGTCCTCGTCGACGAGCCCCTGGCCGACGATCTCGCCGAACACTCCCGTATCGACCGGGACGTCGTCGAACGCCCACCGCTCTCGCTCCTCGTCGACCGCGAGGACGCTCTCCAGCGAGGAGGCAAGTTCCGGCCGGTCAGCGACAAGATTCGCGACGTCGTCCTCGTCGACCATCTACGTGGACCGACCGTTGAAACCGGCAAAGGAATTTCGATCGTGTGTCTCGGAGAGAAAAATCAGGACGCTACAAAGAATCGGGTTCGATCCAGCGGTCAAGGCCGAACACGACCGCCGCGACGACGATCCCGACCACAGCGATTCGTGGATCGGATGTGACGTAGAAGCTCGGCGTCGGCGGGCGCCACCACGTGAGCGGGTAGAGCCACGGACTCGAACTCCCGTCCGCATATACTCTGAGACCGTCGAGTGCGAGCGACGTGAGACCGCCAGCGACGAGGAGCGCGTACGCCCGGCGCCAGTAGCGCCGCTCGAACACGAGCGTGATCGCGCCAGCGACGAACAGGACGCCGCCGAGCGTACTCAGCGGTGCCCAGGTGAACGGCAGTCCGACTGCTTCCTCGACGATATTCGAGTCGAGGACGATATTTACCTTGACGAGATCGGGGATCGCCGCGCCAGCCATGCCGACCACGACCCACGGCGGAGTGAGCGCGTCGACGCGCCAGCTCGCGACGGTCAACAGGACGTACGCGGTCAGTACGTGCGAGAGCAGGTCAGCCATCGTCGCGCACCTCGAACGCGAGAGTGTCGGCGTTGAATTGCCAGCGTCTGAAGAACAGTGCCACGACCAGTATCGCCCCGATAGCGGAGACTGCGTACTTGTAGAGGTTCGAACTCCCGGCGGGGTTGACCACCTCGACGTTCGTCGCTTCGATAGTCCGGTCGGATTGGAGAGTTCCGTAGACCTGGACGACACCGCCGGGTTTCACGTCACCTCGGAACTCACGGACAGTCATCTCGAACGTACCCTCGCTGGAATCGACCTCGATTGTCGCTCGGTTCGGCGGCGTCGCGTTTCCCGCGACTTCGATATCGCGTACGGTCCCGAACAGGAGCGTCTCCTCGCCGACGTAATCGTCGTAGTTCGTCGCGAGTTCGTCGGTCGGCGGATACGGACTGTTCTCGTCGTATGCGGAATCGTACTGTACGCACAGACCGAGAAGGAGCCCGACCAGCACCACCGCCGCGACGAGACGGACGGCCAGATGCACGGCGATGAGTCACACCGGGTCCGAATTAGCGTTTTCGGTCGCTTTCGACGGAGACTTACTCGCTGCCGACGGTGACTCGGTATGCGCCAGTTCGTCGTCGTCGGCCACGACGCGCCGACGACACCCGACTTCGCTCTCGACGACCTCGCCGGCAGCACCGGCCGCCTCGACGTCCTCTGTCGATGCGTCACGTCCGCCTTCTTCCTCTCGCACGACATCCGCGACGAGGTTCGCGTCCACCTCGTCCTCCGCGACGAGTACACAGTTACTTTCGACGGTGCCGACCTCCGGCGACTCAACCCCGACGAGCGAAGCACCGCTGCGCTCGTCCGCAACGCCCTCGAGGAGCGCGACGAAGCTATCGGCCACCAGCCCGTCGAGACTTCGCCGGGCGTCTCGCTCACGCGCCGCGGGTTCGAGCCCACGCTCGCCGACGCGGCCCGCGACGGCACCGTCGTCCAACTCCACGAGGACGGCGACCCCGTCGTCGACGTGCCCGTTCCCGAGAACCCGGTGTTCGTCCTCTCGGACCACCGCGATTTCACCGACGTCGAGGCCGAGTTGCTCGCCGACCGCGCCGACCGACGGGTGCGACTCGGGCCCGAGCGGTTGCACGCCGACCACGCGATCACGGTGGCACACAACTTCCTCGATACCGACGGCTACGAGCGCTACTGACGGGCCCGCCGACGGCCACCGGCGACCTGTTCTGACGAGGTTCGCAACTGTTTTACCCGCCCGGCGTCTCGTCTCGAACGCTACCACTGCGGGCCGGTGGGGTAGCTTGGTATCCTTCGGCCTTCGGGTGGCCGTAACCACGATTCAAATTCGTGCCGGCCCACTACATATTTACACTTTTTCCAGGGTTCGCTAACAGATAGCGACCGCTCTATCGGCGTACGTTTATATACCGGAGCGCGACCAGTGCGGCCCGGCATGCACGGATACGCAAGCGGTCCGACTCCGGCGGAGGCGGACGTCGTCGGGAAGCGCGTCGGCGCGGCGATCGTCGACTCGATCATCGGGTTGGTCCTGTATTTCGTCCTCGCGGGGACGATACTCGGCGGTGGACTGTCCTCAGGAAGCGCCGTGATGGCGATGTTCGTCCTCCCCTTCGCCGTCTTCGTCGGGTACTACATCGCCTTCGAGGGGTTGTGGGGCAGCGCCACCCCCGGAAAGCGACTGCTCGGCATCGAAGTCGTGAAAGAGAACGGCGCCCCTATCGACGTCGAGGACGCGGTGACCCGGAACGCGCTCCGGTTCGTCGACGGCATCTGCTACTACGCCGTCGGATTCTTCTTCATGGCGACCTCGGACCGGAAACAGCGCCTCGGTGACCGGGTCGCGTCGACGGTGGTCGTCTCGGCCGACTCGGCGCACGGACCCGGCGCCCGGCATCCACACCACGGTCGCGCTCAGCAGGGCACCACTGGCGCCGGACAGCGCAGTTCTCACTCCCATCCGAACGGGGGTCAGACGGGGCACCGGACCCAGCAGGCAGGGCGGCGAGGGCAGCAGACCGGGCAGCCGCGCGGTTCGGGGGGACAACGCAGTGGGACCCCGCCGGGGAGCGGCGAACGGACGAACGGACGGCAGGGCTCGCGAGCGTCCGACGGGCAACAGCGACCTGCTCTCCAGCAGGGCCGGACCGAACAGACGGCCAGCGAGGGAACGGGCTACCGCCCGGAGAGGAACTCGGGCGCTTCCTCGTAACAGCGCTCGCCAGGCCGGGCGGCCGAGCGTTCGTCGGCACGGTCGACCAGCCGCTCGATTTCGGCGGCGCTTCCGTCGGGTTTCTTGGCGAGGTAGTAGTCGACGATCTCCGCGCGGGTCGCGTCCTCGATCACCACGCCGTCGACCCGCGTCGACCAGAGCGCGTATCGCCCGTCAGGCTGGGTGAGTACCTTGAGTTGCATCGGTCGTCGGCGGTCAGGACCGGTCGAGCATAAGCGCCACTATCGGTCACCCGGACGGCGACCGAAACCGTTCAGGGCGGCGAGCGCCTCAGACCGGACATGGCGTCGGAACCGGTGTCGGTCACGGTGTTCAGCCGCGAGGAGTGTCACCTCTGCGAGGAGGCCATCGAGACGCTCGAAGCGGTTGCGGACGAGGAGGGAGTCGCGGTCGAGATCGACGAGCGGGACGTCGACGCCGACCCGGAGTTGCGAGAGCGCTACGGCGACCGCGTGCCGTACGTCCTGATCGACGGCCGGCCGGCGTTCAAGTTCAGAGTGGACCCCGAACGAGCGCGCCGGAAACTCCACGACGCGACGGCGTGACGGCGAGAAGAGCGGGTCGGGCTGACAGCAACGGGCAGTTGCCGTCGGGGAGTCCAGAAACGCTATACGCGCGGGGGACAGACGGCCGGCATGGACGAGCGGGTGTCACGACGGCGGTTTCTCGGGATGGTCGGTGCCGCCACTGCCGGCGTAGTCGCGGGGTGTCAGAGCGCGCCGGCGGCGGACCCGACCGGACGGATCGACGACGAGCACCTGCCGCCGTCGACGGACGCCGAGACGCAGTTCCGCGGCGGCCTCCGGCGTCAGGGCGTCTATCCCGAGGCGACGATCCCGACCGATCCCGCCGTGGAGTGGACGGTCCGCGAGGTCAACACGGGCGAGCACACGGCGGCGAAAGCCAGCCCCGTCGCGACGCCGGACGGCGACATCGTCGTTCCCGGCGACGACAGGGTCGTTCGACGCGTGTCGCCGGACGGCGAGGTCAAGTGGACGGCGACGGTCGAACCGACGAGTCGCGGGATGCACGGGACGCCCACGATCGCGAACGGGACGGTCTACGTCGGCGCCTACGACGGCGCGCTGTACGCCTTCGACCTGGAGACCGGAGAGCGCTACTGGCGGCGGAAACTCGGCGACGCCATCGGGTCGAGTCCGGGGTATCACGACGGCACAGTGTACATCGCCGTCGAGTACTACGAACCCAGCGGCGCGCTCTTTGCGGTCGACGCGGTCACCGGCGAGGCCGTCTGGTCGAGCCAGCGACCGACGAACCACCCCCACTCGACGTGTGCGATCGACCGCGAGGCCGGGCGGATCGTCGTCGGGTCGAACGACGGCATGGTGTACGCGTGGACCTACCCCGACCTGGAGTTCGCGTGGACGTTCGAGACCGGCCGGCCGATCAAGGGACCGATCGCGACCGCCGACGGCAGCGCCTTCTTCGGCTCGTGGGACCGCCACTTCTACCGGGTGGGGCTGGCGGAAGGAGAAGAGGAGTGGGCCGTCGAGTCCGACGGACTGGTGATGTCCGGGCCGTCGGTCGAGCCGGCGACCGACACCGTCTACATCGGCAGCCACGACACGTACCTGTACGCCCTCGAGATGGGGACGGGCGAGGAGCGCTGGACGTTCGACACGGAGGGGTCGCTCATCGGCTGTCCGACGGTCACGAGCGAGCACGTCCTCGTCGGGTCGATCGACGAGTCCGTCTACGCCGTCGAGAAAGCGAGCGGCGAGGAGCAGTGGTCGGTGGGGACAGCGGGGGAGGCGACGAGCACGCCGCTGGTCCACGACGGCGACGTCTACTTCACCGACCGCGCGGCGAAGAGCTATCTCGACGCGCGGTACGGGACCGATACGGCGGGCGACACCGCGACCGGGACCGCGGACCCGAGCGAGAGCGGCGCGCTCTACAAGGTCGGCCCCGCCGAGTGAGTGCTTCGGCGGTCGCGAGACGCCGCAGCGCGGTCAGGCCTCGAGGTCGAGGTCCGCGAGATACTCTCGGACGTAGTCGTGGAGGTCGTCTTCGCCGCCAGAGACGAACCGGTAGTCGTCGTGTTGCTCGTCGAGCGCGACCGCGGCGTCGGGGTCGGTCTGTCGGACCAGATACGCGATGTTGACCGTGTGACGGGAGTCGGCGCCCGAAACGGACGAGCTGTCCCAGAAGTGGCTGTAGACGCCGATACGGTCGACGAGTTCGACGTCGACCCCCAGTTCTTCGCGGGCGATCCGGCGAGCGGCGGCCGGGAGTTCCTCACCCTTGTAGAGGCGCCCGCCGGGCCAGAACCATTCTCCCTTTGCCGGCTCGTTCGTCCGGCGAGCGACCAGCACTTCGCCGTCGCGTTCGAGCAGCACCTCGACGCAGACCTGCGGGAGCGCGTCGAGACACGCGCCGAACGTCTCCTCCGGGATGAACTCGTCGTGAACGTCCATGGGGACGCGTCGCCCGACCGGACCTTCGGCGTTTCGGGACGGGCCGGCATCGCATGCGGCAAACAGTCGACACGGCTAACCCCCTCGCGCCGTCGGTACCGAGTATGACCGACGAGTTGGCCTGGGCGACCCTTGACAGTCGGACCAGCTACACCTGCGAGGGGTTCGACATCGTGACCGACGACGTGCGCTTCCCCGACGGAACGGAAGGGGAGTTCGACTACCTCACCGAGGGCGAGAGCGTCGTCGTCCTGCCCTTCACCGCCGACGGCGACGTCGTCGTCATCGAGGAGTGGCGCCAGGCCGTCAGTCGGGTGAACCGCAGTGTTCCGGCCGGCGGGATCGAACCCGAGGACGACCATCCGCGCGACGCCGTCGCGCGCGAACTCGAAGAGGAGACGGGCTACCGTCCCGGTGCGGTCGACCACCTCACCACAGTCGAGCCCGCGAACGGCTTTTCCGACGCGGTCTTTCACTACTTCGTCGCCCGCGACTGCGAACCGAGCGGCGAGCAAAATCTGGACTACAACGAGGACATCCGGGTCGAGACGGCCGCCTTCGACGAGTTGGTCGCTGCGGCGCGCGACGGCGAGATGCGCGACGGCCGGTCGATGCTCGCCGTGCTGTATTTCGAGCTGTTCGATCGAACGGAGTGATCAGTAGAAAGGTTAACTTAGTTTTAGACGCTACCGAATAGTATGGTATCGGCGGTCAAAATGGACGAGGAGTCGAAGTCCCTCCTAGAGGAACTACAGGCAGAGATCAAGTTAGAGACCGGAAAGAAAGTGACACAACAGGAGGTCCTCGCCCGGATCGTCGAGAGCGCCTACGAGTCGAAAGCGGACCTCATCGAGTCGTTCCGGGACGGCCACGTCCCGCTTTCGGACGAAGAGCGCGAAGCGTTTCACAGCGGCATGTTCTCCTCTGGCGTCGAGACGGACGAGGAAGACATCGACGACATCCTCTACGGATGACCGTCCTGATCGATAGCGGTGTGTTCTACGCACACGCGGACGTCGACGCGACTCGTCACGAGACCGCGGTAGAGGCCTTCGATAGGGTGATCGACGGCAAGTTCGGCCGTCCCTTCGCGAGCGATTACATCTACGACGAGGCGGTCACACTGACCCTCAGTCGCACCGGGACGTTCGAATACGCGAAACAGGTCGGACAGCGGATCCGCGGTACGGGCGGCTATCCGTCCCTGATCACGCTCGAACACGTCACTCCGACGGTCTTCGAAAACGCTGTCGAGGTCTTCGAACGGTACGACGACCAGTCGCTCAGTTTCACGGACGCCACCACGATTGCACTCGCGAGAAACCAGGATATCGACGCAGTTCTGAGCTTCGACGACGACTTCGACGGCATCGTCGACCGGACCGACCCCGCGGACCTCGCCTGAGGCCGAACACAACCCTTAGGCCCGCAGGCGGGAAACGCGAGGCAATGACCGACGTCTTCGAGGTCAACCGCTACGACGCGGCCGGCCGCCTCGGCGAACTCAAGGTCCCGCGGGCCGACGTGACCGTCGAGACGCCCGCGCTCCTCCCGGTGATCAACCCCCACATCCAGACGATCTCACCTGCGCAACTCGAATCGGAGTTCGGCGCCGAGATCCTCATCACCAACAGCTACGTCCTCTACGGCAGCGACGAACTCCGCGAACCCGCCCTGGAGCGGGGCCTCCACGACCTGCTCGATTTTTCGGGTGCGATCGTCACCGACTCGGGATCCTTCCAGCTCGCCGAGTACGGCGACATCGACGTGACGACCCCCGAAATCCTCGAGTTCCAGCGCGAGATCGGGTCGGACCTCGGGACGCCGGTCGACATCCCGACCCCGCCCGACGTCGAGCGCGAGCGCGCCGCCGACGAACTCGCCACGACCGAGGACCGCCTCGAAGTCGCGCGGGGGGCCGATACCGGCGAAATGCTCGTCAACGCGCCCGTCCAGGGGTCCACCTTCGCTGATTTGCGCGAGTCTGCGGGGGAAACTGCGGGCGCTTCAGGGCTCGACGTGTTTCCGGTCGGCGCGGTCGTGCCGCTGATGAACGAGTACCGCTACGGCGACCTCGTGGAGGTCGTCGCGGCGGCCAAGCGCGGCCTGCCCGAGTCGGCGCCGGTCCACCTCTTCGGCGCCGGCCACCCCATGATGTTCGCGCTCGCGACCGCGCTGGGCTGTGATCTCTTCGACTCGGCAGCCTACGCCATCTACGCCCGCGACGACCGCTACATGACCGTCCGGACCACCGAACACCTCGCGGACCTCGACTACTTCCCGTGTTCCTGTCCCGTCTGCGCGAGCCAGACCCCGGCCGACCTGCGCGCGATGGACGACGACGAGCGCGAGCGCGCGCTCGCCGAACACAACCTCCACGTCTCCTTCGGTGAGATCCGCACCGTCAAGCAGGCGATCCGCCGGGGCAATCTCCTCGAACTCGTCGAGGCGCGGGCGCGCAGTCACCCCGCGATGCTCGACGGCTACCGCGCGCTGCTTTCCCACGCCGCGCAACTGGAGCGCACCGACCCCGTCTCGAAGTCGACGTTCTTCCACCTCTCGACCGAGAGCGCGCGCCGCCCCGAGGTCGCACGCCACCACGACCGCCTCGAACGGATCGCCCCCGACGGCGACGAGGTGCTGCTCACGCAGGGCTCGACCGAGGACAGCTTCGACGAGTGCTGGCGCGTCGAGCCGCCGTTCGGCCCGTTCCCGCGGGAACTCTCCGACGGCTACCCGCTGACCGCGGAGATGCCCGCTCGACTCGAACCGCAGACCTACGAACGGGCCGCAGCCGGTGTCCGGCGACTGGTCGAATCGAGTCCCGACGTGGCGTTCACGCTCGCCCACGACGACTGGCCGGTGACCGCGCTAGAGCGGGTGCCGGGGCGTGTCGACCTGTGGAATCTCGGGGAGTGAACGGGTCCGGCGCCCGCAGAGCGGGCGGCCGCGGTCGCCGTCACGCCGTCGACAGTCCGACCGCAACGACGGCGGCTGCGACGAGCCAGAAAAGCCCCGTCGCGGCGACGACGGCGGCCGACCGGGACCGTGAGAGTTCGTGTGTCTCGCTGACGCCGACGAACATCGTCCACCCGATGAACATGAATATCGGGAGTGACACGGCGAGAGCCGAGACGAGCGGTGTGGCGACGAAGAGGATGTCGTACGCGAACATCACGATCGGGAACGCGAGCAACGGGGCCGACGCCAGCCCGTAACAGACAGTAGCTATCGTGTCCTCGTAGTCACCGGTGCCGTCGAGAACCGCGGTGGCGATTTCGACGGCGGCGACCGCGAGCAACGCCACCACCAGCAAGAACAGGTAGATCTGCGCGACCGTCTCGGGCCATCCCCCCTGGAGGAACAGCTTGAACCCCCCGGGATCGAGCCCGAGGACCGACGTGACCGCCTCTTTGCCGAGCGCCCACGCGAGGAGGTTGGTCGCGAGGGCGGTGACGGCGACCGTCAACAGGAGGAATCCGAACATCTCGTCGGTCGTCTGTTGGGGGACTCTCGTTCGGAAGAACCGCCGGGGCGACCCGAACAGTTCCCGGACGGGCGTGACGTACCACGACCGGAGCAGGTCGACACTGACCCGCTGGAGGATCTGGTCGAGGCCGATAGCGGCGATGATGAACCCGCCGGTGATCACGCCCTGCCAGCCGCTGACGTTCAACGCCGCCAGCGACAGGACGTTGTTCGCGGTCGCGAGGACGAGCGAGCCGAGTAACACGCCGATCATCGACCCCCGACCGCCGCTGAGCTTCGTTCCACCGAGGACGACGGCGGCGATGACGACGAGAGCCGTCCCGTCACCGCTGCCCGACGAGACGGCGCCGAACCGGCCCAGGAACGCGAGCCCGGCGAACGCCGCAGTGAACGAGGCGATCCCGAAACAGCCGAGTTTGAGTATCTCCGGGTCGATACCCGTCGTCTCGACCGACTCGATGTTGTCGCCGGTCGCCTGAGCGTGGAGCCCGAACCGCGTGTAGTGCAGGGCGTAGTGGAAGACAGCGAGCAAGACGAAGATCCAGACGATCAGGATCGAGAACTGCTCGAAGGACTTCAGTTCGTCGTGGACGAACGGGACCCGATAAAAGATCGGCCCGCTCATCAACGGGAGGTCCTCGATGTAGATCGGTCCGCCGAGCCACACGAGCGGTCCCACGTCGCTCGCCGAGGCGGTCGTGCCGCCGAGGAATATCCGATGGACACCGCGCAACAGCGTCAGGGTCCCGATCGTGACGATGAGCGAGGGGAGGTCGAGTTTCGTCACCAGGAGCCCCTGCGTGATGCCGAAGAGGACGGAGAACACGAGGATGACGACCGCGGCGAACAGCGGGTCGAACCCGAACGCGTCGCCGCCGATCATGATCGCGCCCATACCCGCAGCGACGGCGTACATCGAGCCGACAGACAGGTCGAACTCACCGGTTATCATGAGGAACGCGACCCCGTACCCGATGATGGCCGTCGTGGCCGCGGCACGGAGGATCCGCGCGAAGTTGTCGAGCAGGAGGAACCGCGCCGGGTCGAGGTAGACGCCGATGGCGACGATAGCGATGAGTCCAACGAGTACGCTCCCCTCGCGCCTGTCGAAAATCGACGAGAGCGTTGCCTCGAGGCGGGCCCCTGCGGCAGGTGATTCGGTCGCCATGGTCTCAGCGCCTCCGTTCCCCGTGCATCCGCTGGACGACCTCCATCCGGTCGACCTCCTGTTGGGTCGTGTCGAATATCTCGACCAGTTCACCGTCGCGCATCACGCCGATGCGGTCGGCGACGTCGACGACGATGTCGATCTTGTGGGTGATGAGAATGACCGACTTCTCGCCGTCCGGGATCGCCCTGATGAGGTCGACTATCTTGTCGGTCCCGCCCGTCGAGACCTCGGAGGTGGGCTCGTCGAGGATGATGATCGGCGGGTCCCTGATGAGCGCACGTGCCACGGCCACGGCCTGCTGTTGCCCACCGGACAGGTCGTTGACTGGGGACCGCGGGTCGAAATCGAATCCGATGTCGTCGAGCAACTCCCGGGTCACCTCGGCCATGCGCTGTTCGTCGACCCGCCGAAGCAGCCACCCCTCGGGCCCGCGTTTCAGCGGTTCAATGCCGAGGAAGACGTTGTGCATGGCGCTCGCGTTCGGGCTCAGGTGTTGGCCCTGATACACCGTGGCGATGCCGGCGTCGATGGCGTCCTTCGACGAGGAGAAGTACTGGCGGACGAGTCGGCCGTCCTGTCTGAGGTATATCTCACCGGCAGTCGGCCGGAGGACCCCCGAGACCATCTTGATCAGCGTCGACTTCCCCGCGCCGTTGTCGCCGACGATCGCGAAGATCTCGTCGGACTTGACGTCGATATCGACGCCCCTGACGGCCTCTATCGCCCCGAAGAACTTGGTGAGACCGCTCGTGCGGAGCGCGACGTCGTCCGGGGCTTCCGCGACGGTGTCTGTCTGTTCCGCGTCGGATCCCGCTGTCTCCGATCCCGATTCTGCTTCCGCGTTTGTCTCTGAGTCTGAGGTAGACATGTGTGCTGTCGGTGTTCAGACGATCTGTCGTGTGCTGTCGGTGTTCGAACGATATGTACTATGGCGGTCTCGAAGTGTGGCCCGTTGCGATCGAGAGCACGCGAATCGCTGGCCCTCGGCCGGTCCGATCGGGCCGGTCACTGGAGGAATTCGTAGTTGTTCTCCTGCCACTGCAACAGTCCGTTGTCGCCGGCCCAGGAACGGCGGCCGTTGACGTAGTCGATGTTGTCGTCGTCCCAGACGGAGACACCCCACTCCAGGTCCTTCATCTCGATCCCGCGTTCGAGGTACATCCACGCCATCGGGACGTTCTGGAACCCCTGGCTGTAGGGGTCCTGGCTGACCGTGAAGTCGACGTTCCCGGCGTCGATCTGGTCGAGAAGTGGCTGCAGTAGGTCGAACCCGCAGACGACCATCGGTCCCTCGAGTTCACCCGATTCGAGTGCTTGGCCGGCGCCGACCGCGCCCCAGAACGCCGAACAGACGACGCCGTCGACGTCTTCGCCGGAGATCGTGTTCACGATCTCCGTCTGAGCCGCCGCGATGTCAGCGTCCGGGTTGATGATCTGGTCGTTGTAGAGCGAGACCGACGGGTCGCTCTGGGCCTTGAAGTACCGCTCCGCGGTGCCGATGTCGGCCGCGTCCTCGTTGACCCGCCGGGAAACCGAGGGGTTGTCCGGGAGTTCGTTCGTGACCAGAACGGTGTACTCGTCCTTGTCGGGTATCTTCTCCTGGAGGCGGTCGTATGCCTCCGCGGCCATCGCGGCGCCGCCGCGGGCGTCGCGTATCCCCACGTGAGGGATTATCATCGGTTCGTCGCGGTAGCTGAACCCGACGTCTTCCTGCATGTAGTCGTAGTTCCAGTCCCGCGTCGCCGGCGTCGAGTGCCCGTTGATCACGACGATGTCGTTGTCGAGGGCGTTCTGGAGCGCGTCGTTGTACGCCTCGTTGTTCAGAATCGTCGTCACGAGCACGTCGCCGGCCTCCATGTTCGAGACGTTCTGCTCGATGAGGTCGACCTGGTCCGGGATACCGCCGCTGGACGGCGGGCCGGTGACCTCCCCGTCCCAGCCGAAGATGTTGAGCGCGTCGTGGAACCCACAGGTCATCGGGATGAAAAAGGGGTTGTCGATGTTCTGAAGGACGAACACGGCCGTGCGTTCGTTCTGTCCCGACCCCTGTGCGCTCTTCGACGCGTCCCACTCCGGCGGGGCCACCGCAGGGTGGCGCGAGAACTCGAAGTCCGCACTCTGTCCGTCGCCGCCGTCGCCGCCGTCGCCGCCGTCGTCGCCGTCGCCGCCGTCGCCGCCGTCCTCGGTTGTACACCCCGCCAGACCGATGGCGGCGCTCGCTACCCCGATCTGTTTCATCAACGTCCGGCGCGAAACGTTCGCACCGACGTCGATCGAAATTCTCCCGTCGTCTACCGTGTCATCGGATCCCATGCTATGTCATATTAATACACCACATATAATGGTTTGTGTGGTCCTGCGGGCAGTTTCGCCCGCGTGTTCCGGGCACGCGCGAGGCCGACAGTGCGCTGGGTCACCCCGGCATCACAACGCCCCCGACAGCAGGGGCCGACAGAGAACGGTCCGAATCGGGAGAGGTAGAGTTCAGTTTCGGTTTCCGCGACCTGGCCACTTTTTATTCGCCGACCCGGAGACGCGCATATGAATGCCGGACCTGCGGCCGGGCAGGCGGAACCGAACCGATCGGGGAGGTGGTCGGCGTGAGCCGGGAGACGGTGGCGGCCGACGAGGCGCGGCCGGGCGAGATGGTCGGCACGTCGGTCCAGCGCCGCGAGGACAGGCGCCTGCTGACCGGCGACGCTCGCTACACCGACGACATCCAGCACCCGCGGACGGGCTATCTCGCCCTGCTGGGGAGCCAGTACGCCCACGCCCGGATCGAATCGATCGACACGGGCGCGGCCTCGGCCGCCGACGAGGTGGTCGCGGCCTACACCTACGACGACCTGGTCGAGGCCGGCCTCGACGGGACGATGCCAGCCGCCGAACTCGACGCCGAAGACCTCACCCGCGACGACGAGGACGGGGACGACGGTGAGGACGGAGCCGACGAATCTGACGACGGCGTCTCCGTCGCGCGACCGCTGCTCGCCGACGACCGCGTGCGCTACCAGGGCCAACCGGTCGCGGCCGTCGTCGCGACCGAACGGTACGCTGCCTTCGACGCGCTCGACCGGATCGACGTCGACTACGAGCGACTGGACTCGGTCACCGACCTCACGGACGCAGCCAGCGAGGACGTCGCTGACGACAGTGACGCTGTGGAAGCGATCCACGAGTTCGCGCCGAACAACGTCGCTTTCGAGTGGGACACGGGCGACCGCGAGGCCACGGAGGAGGCGTTCGACCGCGCGGCCCACACCGTCTCGCTCGACCCGTCGAACAACCGCGTGATCCCGACGGCGCTGGAGCCCAGAGCGGCCGTCGCGCAGTACCAGCCCTCCGACGAGCAACTGGTGGTCGAACTCTCAAGTCAGAACCCCCACGCGGTCCAGGAGCGCCTGAGCGACGCGCTCGAGCTCCCGCGACACAGGATAACGGTCCGTGTGCCGGACGTGGGCGGGGGATTCGGCGCGAAGCTCCAGCCCTACTCTGGGCACATCCTCGCGGCACACTGTGCGATGGACCTGGACCGCCCCGTCAAGTGGCAGGCCCGCCGCACCGACGACTTCCTCTCGATGGTCCACGCGCGCCGCCAGGACACCGAGATCGAGGCCGCGCTCGACGACGAGGGACGCATCCTCGGTCTTCGGGGCGTAATTACGGCGGATCTGGGCGGCTACCCGACCGCCGGCGGCGTCGGCATCCCACGCGGCACCGCGGGGATGCTCTGTGGCGCCTACGACGTCGACGCCGGCCACGTCACGGTGCGGGGTGTGTTGACCAACACCGCCCCCATCTCCGCCTACCGCGGGGCGGGCCGGCCCGAGGCGGCGTACATCATCGAACGGCTGGCGAACGCCTGCGCCCGCGAACTCGATATCGACCCCGCCGCGTTCCGCCGGCGCAACTTCATCGACCCCGACGACTTCCCGGCGGAGACGGCCCTGGGCATGGAGTACGACAGCGGCGACTACGAGGGCGCGCTCGACCGCGCCCTGGAGATGGTCGACTACGACGACGTGCGCGAGGGGGACGCCAGTAACTCGACCGCCGACGGTCGGGTCCGTGGCGTCGGTCTCTCCTCGTACGTCGAGATCTGCGGCGGCTGGTCGGGCGACATCGAGAGCGGGAGCCTCAGAGTCAACGCCGACGGGCAGGTCGTCGTCGCCACCGGCACGCAGGACACCGGCCAGGGCCACGCCACCACCTACGCGCAGGTCGCGAGCGACGAACTCGGGATCCCCGCGAGCGACGTCGAGGTCGTCGAGGGCGACACCGACAAAGTCACCGAGGGCGGCGGGACCGCGGGCAGTCGCAGCCTCCCGATGGCCGGCAACGCCGTCCGCCGGGCGTCGGAGAAGATAGTCGAGAAAGGCGAAGCTATCGCCGCCCACCAGCTCGAAGCCGCGCCCGAAGACCTCGAGTTCGACGAGGGCGAGTTCCGCGTCCGCGGCGCGCCCGAGCGCGGAGTCTCGTTCCGGGCGGTCGCCGAGGCCGCCTACAACCCCGGGTCGCTGCCCGACGAGATGGAACCCGGCCTCGAGGCCTCGACGTACTTCGAACCGGAGGGCTCCACCGCGCCCTTCGGAACCCATGTCGCCGTCGTCGCCGTCGACCCGGAAACGGGCGACGTCGAGATCGAGCGCTTCGTCGCGGTCGACGACGTCGGCCCGCAGGTCAACCCGAAACTCGTCGAGGGTCAGATCGTCGGCGGCATCGCCCAGGGCATCGGCCAGGCCCTCTACGAGGAGGGCGTCTACGACGAGAGCGGCAACCTCGCGACCGCCTCGCTGCAGGACTACGCGCTCCCCAAGGCCTTCGACGTTCCCGACATCGAGTGGGACAGCACCGTCACGCCCTCGCCGAACAACCCGCTGGGCGTCAAGGGCGTCGGCGAGGCCGGCACCATCGGTTCGATGGCCGCCGTCGTCAACGCCGCCGTCGACGCGCTCGAACCGCTCGGCGTCGACGACCTCGACATGCCGCTGACGAACGAGCGCGTCTGGACCGCTATCGAAGAGGGCCAGGACTGAGCGCGGTAGCAGCGCGGGGCCGGAGCGCCAGCGAGAGCACGCGGCCCGTCCGGACACTCGCGTCCGAGACGACAGGCTCATTCCGGCCAGTCCCGACAGAGCGCACATGACCGACTACTTCGAGGTCCACGAGCGCGACGGCGCGGCCCGGCTGGCCGAACTCCGGCTGGCCGAGTCCGTCACGACGCCGGCGCTCGTGACCGACACCGACGTCCCCCGGTCTGCGGACGCCGCTGGCGACGGAGACGGGGACGACGCCCCACGCCCCGAGGCGGACGTCGCCCACCCGATCCTGCACGACGCCGGCGGCGAGTGGGCGCGCGAGCGCGACGACCCCGCGGGTGACGAGTCGCGACTCACCGTTCTCCCGCACCGCGGGCTCCCCGCCGGCACGCCCGAGGAAGTCGAAGAGGCGTTCGCGACGGACTACCCCGACACCGAGTTCCCGAGCGCGGCCGTCGTCTCACGGACGAGCGTCGCCGACCACGGCACCGACGCGTACGTCCTCTCGGGCGCACCCGGAATCGTCGGCCACGCGCGGAAGTCCGTCGAGACGATGGTCGACGTGCGCGAGGCGATTCCCGCGGACACCGCACTCTATCTCCCTGGGGTCGCGACACCTGCGAACGTCGCCACGCTCGTTTACGCGGGTGTCGACCTCGTCGACGCTGACCGCGCCGTGATCCGCGGCACGCAGGGTCGCTATCTCACCACCGAGGGGCATCACTTCCTCGAAGACCTCGACGAGCTCCCGTGTGCCTGTCCGGCCTGCCGAACGCCCCGCGATGAGTTCGACCGACGCGACTGCGCCCAGCACAACGTCAACGCCCTCGCGGCGGCGCTCGCGACCGTCCGCCGGCGGATCCGCGACGGCCGACTCAGGGACTACATCGAGGGCCAGGCCCGCCACGAGCAGTGGCTCACCGCCACGTTCCGCCGACTCGACCAGCAGTGGGGCTACCTCGAACAGCGCACCCCCCTCATCCGCCGCGCGGAGATCACCGCCGCCACCGACGACACCCTCCGCCGTGTCGAGATCCAGCGGTTCGCCGAGCGCGTGACGAAGCGCTACCGGAACCGCTTCGACAACCCGCTCGTGCTCGTGCCGTGCTCGGCGAGCAAGCCTTACAGCGACTCCCAGAGCCACCGCCAGTACCACGACGCCGTCCAGTTCCGCGGCCACAAGGTCTCTATCACCTCGCCCATCGGCGTCGTCCCGCAGGAACTCGAACTCACCTACCCCGCCCAGCACTACGACTCCGTCGTCACCGGCGAGTGGACCGCCACCGAAATCGAGTTCGTCGCGGACGTACTCCAGGGCTACCTCGAGAACACCGACTACCCCGACCACGTCGCCCACCTCCCCGCGGACTACCAGCCTATCACCGAGCGCGTCGAGGACGCCCTCGACATCGAATTCACGTACACCGTCGCGGACCACCCGACCACGACGGAGTCGCTCGGGAACCTCTCGTCGGCCCTGTCGGGCGAACTCAAGTACGGCAAACGCGAGCGCCAGCACAACACCGTCCGCGCCATCGCGGACTACCAGTTCGGCCCGGGCGCGGGCGACGCGCTGTTCGACGACCTGACGATCCGGGGGAGCCACCCCGGCCTGCAGGCCCACGACGGCGACGGCGAACAGCTCGCGGTCGTCACGCGCAACTACGGCACGCTCGCGTTCACGGTCGCCGGTGGCCGGCGCTGGGTCGAGTCCGATGCCCCGACCAAGCGGGTCGAAATCGACGACTTCGTGCCCCACGGGAGCGTCCTCGCGCCGGGCGTCGTCGACGCCGACGAGGAGATCAGGGTCGGCGACGAAGTCGTCGTCGAGGGGCCGAGCGCCTTCGCGGTCGGCCGCGCCGAGATGAGCGGCCCGGAGATGGCTGCCTCGACGCGGGGCATCGCGAGCACCGTCCGCCACGTCGAGGAGACCGACGACTGATAGTGTTTATCCCAAGTCTTTACCGGTGTGTCGGCTGGTGAGCCAGCCGACAGCGTTTCTCCCGGCCAATCTAGCGGGGTACCGTTGAATCTCTTGGGATAAACACTATAAGCCGTCGGGCGGGGGCGCGACTCGACCGAGGCCACGGACGCCGCAGAGCGCTTATCGCGTTCGATAATCCCCCCATAACAGTTATTCCCGGGTGTCGGGAACGTCCTCCCAGCATGACGAGTGGCGCGGTCGTGGCGAGTCAGCCCGCCTGTCAGGTGCGGGTGAGCCCGGGTCGGCGAAGCGGGGTGTGTCCCGATGGCGAGTGACGCGGCCGAGTCGCCGGACGGCACCGAACCGGACGTGTTCGTCCGGTTCGAAGCGGCGCGGGATCGCACTGAACGCGCCGCAGCGACGGTCACGCGGGTCTGTTTCGGTGGGCGGGCGGGACTGACGGTGTTCGTCGCCTCGCTGGCGTTTCTCGTGTTGACCTGGCGCGTCGGTACCTTTTTCAACGACATCGAGGTGTTCCCGCGGGTTCTCGGACGCATGGCGGCGGGGGAACTGTCGCTCGGGACGGTGTACGAGGTCACCGACATCGAGCCGGGGATGTACCAGGCCGACGGCAAGGTGTACGGCCGCAACTACGGGCAGGCCGCGCTGGCGCTGCCGCTGCTCTGGCTTCTCGAAGCGGTCGACCCCGTCGTCGACCTGCGCTGGCTCGTCGTCGTCGGCTGGAGCGCCCTGCTCGCCGCGACCGGCTACCTCGTCGGCGAGCAAACGGGCTTTCGCCGGCGCGGACTCGCAATCGGCGTCGTCGTCGGTCTCGCGGCGCTCGCGGCCAACGCCCAGTATTACAAGCCGTTCGTCTTCGACCTGGAGGTGATCGCGCTCCAGTTCTCGACGATGCTCATCGCGGCGTGTACCGGCGTCCTGGTCTATCGGTTGCTCGCCCGGATGCACGGCGAGCGGATCGGCCTGCTGGCCGGCGCGGCGACCGTCCTCGCGACGCCGGTCGGCTTCTGGGCGATCGCCCCCAAACGCCACGCCCTCTCGGCGATGCTGGTCGTCCTCGCCGTCTACGCGTTCGCCCGGAGCCGCGAGACGCCCCAGCCCTGTCGCCGCCAGACCGGCTTCCGCGCGCTCGCCTACGCCAGTTCGGGCTTCCTCGCGTGGGTCCACGGCCCCGAGGGGTTCACGCTCTTTTTCGCCGTCGCCGTCGTCGACCTGCCGACCGCGCCGCGCAACGACCCGCGAACGCTCGCGGTCGTCGCCGGCGTCTTCGCGCTCTCGCTCGTGCCGTTCTTCCTCACGAACGCGCTCATCTCCGGCAACCCGTTCATGCCGCCGCGATTCCTCGATACGTTCGGCAGTACGGTCGCCCCGCCGGACCCGCAGCCCGCACCCGACCCCGCTCCGGGCGGCGGTAGCGACGGCGGGGCGACGCCGGCACCGGGCGGCGGGTCGAACGGAGGCGGTGCCGGTGGTGCCGGTGGCGGTGGCGGCGGTGACGGTGGCTCGACCGGCAGCGGGTCCAGCGGCGGCGGTGCCGGCGGCTGGATCCCCTCGATCCCGACCGAGTGGTTCGCCGTGGGGACCCATCTCGCGCCCGTGATCCCGCTTCTGGAACGGGGGATCAGCATGTACACCGATGGTGTCCAGGTGCTCGTCGACGAGCCGGAGCGGGTCGTCGACGTCTTCTTCCGGTGGGGCGAAGGCGACCGCAATCCGCGCAACATCTTCTTCGACGGCGAGACGAACATCTCGGTGCTCGAATCGGCACCCATCGTCGCGGGACTGGCCGCGCTCCCCGTCGCGTCCCGGGTCCGGGGACTGCGCGACGAGGTCGACCGACTCCGAGACGGGACGGGACGGCTCCGCGACCTGGCCGACCCGAACCCCGTCGACCTGCTCGTGGTCGTCTTCTCGCTGTTGCTCGTCGCGCTCTTTATCCACCGGCTCCCGATCCACGCCCAGGCGACAGTGCGCTATCTCCACCCGCTCTACCCACTGCTCGTCTACGGCGTCGCCCGCCAACCCCGGGTCCGGCGCGTGCTCACCGGCCACACCCGTCCGGCCCTGCTCGCCTACGAGGCGACGACGCTCCTCGGGACGCCCGTCGCGCTCTGGTCGCTGCTGCACTACGACGTCTCGAAGGGCGGGTTCGTCCAGACGTACGGACTGGTCGCGCTCGGCGTCGCGGCCGTCCTCGCCGTCGCCTTGCTCGTCGGGAGTCGCGACGAGCGCGCCGACCCCGTCGCCGCCGTCGCCTTCGGCGTCGCCGCCGGCCTCGTCACCGTGTATCTCCTCATGGTGGCCTTCGCGATCATGCACTTCGGCCCCTCGGCGCTGCCGTTCTTCGAGATGGCCTCCGGCGAGTACCGCTATCTCACGCTCACGTCGTAGCGATGCTGTCGGTGCGGTCGTCCGCGTGGGCCGGCCGTGACTTTATCTCGCGGTCGGCCGAACCCCCGGTGTGACCCACTGGACCGACCGCCTCTTCCGCGAGCAGGGCGACATCTTCGCCGAGACATTCGCGGAGCGGTTCGACGCGGCCGAGGCGGAGGTCGACGACCTGCTCGCCCTGCTGGCCGACGAGTACGACCACCGCCCCGACCGGACGCTCGACGTGGCCTGCGGCGTCGGCCGACACGTCATCGCGCTGGCGGACCGCGGCTGTCACGCCGAGGGCCTCGACTTCTCCGCCGAGTACGTCGAGCGGGCCCGCGACCGCGCCGACGACCGCGGCCTCGACGACCGCACCGCCTTCCACCACGCGGACATGCGCGACCTCGCCGAGTGGGGCGCCGACCGCGGCCCCTACGACCTCGTGACGATACTGTGGAACTCGCTGGGCTACTACGACCGCGCGACCGACGAAGCCGTCCTCGCGGCCGTTCGAGACCTGCTCGCCGACGACGCACCGCTCGTCGTCGAGATGGGCAACAAGGACTTCTACCTCGCCGACGACCAGCCCGCGGCCGTCAACGAGGAGAGCGGCCGGCTCACCGTCGACCAGCGCACCTACGACGTCGAGACCGGCCGCTTTCACACGACCGCCCACTGGTTCGACGCGACCGACGACGGTTACGAGTATCTCGACACCCTCGAGTGGGAGCAACGGATGTACGCGCCGGTCGTCCTCCGGGAACTCTGTCTCGACGCCGGCTTCGAGTCGGTCGACCTCTACGCCGACTTCGACGGTCGCGACCTGCGTCGGGAGTCGCCCACTGTGGTCGTCGTGGCGCGGTGAGTCCGCGCGTCGTCGCGGCGCGGTCGCCGCGCTCGGATGGACCGACCCACGTTGAAGGGCGCTCGACCCGAAGCGAAGGCATGGAACGAGTCAGCTTCGACGACGCCGAGACGTACGAACCGGACGAGGGGTGGCGGCGCGTGGCGCTGGCGGGCAGCGACGACGCCACGCTGGAGTGGTTCGAGAAGCCACCGGGCCACTCCTCGCCGATGCACGACCACGAGAACGGACAGGTCTGTCTCGTCCTCGACGGCGAACTCACCGTCCACACCGCGGACGCGTCGGAGCGACTCGCACAGTACGACTCGGTGTGGCTCGACCCGTGGGAGTCCCACCGCGTGGAGAACGAGGGCGACGGGACCGCCGTGGGTCTCGACATCTTCGTGCCCGGGCGCTCCTTCGACTTCTGGACCGACCGGGAGGAGTGAGGCGGCTCGGTGTCAGCGCTCGACCGCGGCGTCGCGCAGTCTTTTTGCGGTCCGGCCGCGACCGGACCGTCGATGACACTCCGACACGTCGCGGTCCCAATCGCCGACATCGAACGCGAGATAGAGTTCTACGCGGACCTGGTGGGCTACGAGATCGTCCGCGAGTTCACGGCCGACGACGGCACCCGCAACGTCTTCGTCGGTCACCCCGACCCCGCGGCCGACGACGACGCCGCGCTCCAGCTCGTCGCGGCCGACGGCCCGGTCGACACCGGCGACTTCGTCCACACGGCGCTGACCGTCGACGACGTCGACGCGACGGTCGCGGCCCTGGACGACGATCTGGTCACCGGCGAGCCGCGAACGCTCGAAGAGGACGGCCTCCGCGTCGCGTTCGTCGAGGACCCGGAAGGCTGGGGCCTCGAACTCGTCGAACACGTGTAGGCCCCGGCAGACGGCCGGGAGGCCCGTCGGTCGCTCCCGAAACAGTCACTCCCAGCCGCTTCAGACCCGGTCGACGAACAGCGCGTCGGCGGAGGTGTAGCCCTCGTTGAACGAGGTGACTTTCGCGCGGATCACGTCGCCCTCGGCGAGTCCGTCCGGAACGTCCTCGGTGAAGAGGACGAACCCCTCGACCTTGCCGACGGCGACGCGGTCGCCGGAGTGGTGGTCGGCGAACTCCGTGACGCCGAACTCGTAGGTGCCGCCGATCTCGACGGGCGGGTCGCGCTCCTGGGCGGCCTCGTGGGCCCGGCGCGACTCCGCCGCGCCGCTCTTGCGACGGCGCCACAGCACCACTGCGAGCAACACGACCATGACAGCGCCGCCGCCCGCGGCGATGTAGAGCGTCTCCATACCCTCGCTCTCGGCCCGGATCGCCTTCAGACCCGGTGGTCGGGCGGTCGCAGGCGGACGGCGAGCGCCGCGGCTGGAGTCGGGTGGTACGGTCAGACAGTCGGGCGGCAAACGGGGGCGGCCGACCGGTTCAGCGTTTTCGAGGTGGAGCCTCCGGCCTCAAGGAGCGACCGAAGCGTAGCGAAGGGAGTGAGTAGGCCGGAGAGGAAACCGACATGGTACGACACAATCGGCATACTGCGACCATCTGACTCCCGGACATATAAGTACCGCCAGACACTCTCTGAAGTCATGGATGTGCGTCGAACTGCCGTCGTGAAACTCGACCTTTCCGACGAGCAACGCGATGCACTCCACCGAACTGCCAAGCAATATCTGTACTGCGCGAACCGAGCCGCTGACTACTGTTGGTCCGACACCTCCTACACCGAGTGCAGGACCAACAAGAGACAGGTTCGTGACGCTCTCTACTCCGAACTTCGAGAGGAGACTGACCTACAGGCACAACTCGTCCAAGCTGCCATCAAACGCGCCGTCGAAGCCGTCAAAGCGTGTGTCGAACGATGGAAGAAAGGGCAGCGCGTTTCTTGCCCGACGTTCACCGCCGAGACGATAGACTACGACGCGCGGAGCGCGACCTTCTACCGAAACAAGGTGTCGCTGGCAACTGTCGAGGGCCGGGTCGAACCGTCGTTCGTTCTCCCGGCGGACAGCCCGACGCCCTACGAACGGTACGTTCTCTCCGGGGACTACGAGTTCCGCGAGAGTACGGTTCGATACGATGCGGTGGACGACGAGTTCTATATCCAACTCTCGATGCGGCGGATTGACGGTGACGCAGAGGTTTCGGAAGATTCTGGGCACCCCGACCAAACGGTCCTCGGTATCGACCTCGGCGTCAACTCGTTGGCAGTCTCCTCGACCGGCAGGTTCTGGCAGGGAGACGACTACGACCACTGGTGCCGTGAGTTTGAGAAGCGGCGTAGTGAGATGCAACAGCGCGGTACACAAGCCGCGCACAACGCCTTGCTTCGCCTCGGAAAACGCGAAGAAGCGTGGCGCAAACAGTACATCCACACCGTCGCTAACGAGATCGTCGCGGAAGCTGTCGAGAACGACTGCGACGTGATCGTGTTCGAGGATTTGACCGACATTCGAGAGCGGCTTCCGCAGGCGAAGTGGCACCACGTTTGGGCGTTCCGACGCCTCTACGAGTATGTCTCCTACAAAGCGCCCGAACAGGGCGTCTCCGTGGAGGAAGTCGAGCCGAACTACACGTCCCAACGCTGTTCTCGGACGGACTGTGGGTTCACGCACGAAGACAACCGCCACGGAGCACAGTTCTGTTGCCAGAAATGTGGATACGAGGTGAACGCGGACTACAACGGTGCGAAGAATATCGGGCTACGGTACGCACGGAAGCAGACACACAGACTCCGTTCCTCGCCCACGTCGGGGAGCGGAGACGCAGAAGTAGACCTGCGTGTGAATGGTGGGACGTTGAACGGCGAGAGTCACCGGCCTATTGCTGGTGACTGATTGCCGGGAGTCCACATCAAAGCCCCACCCTCAAGGACCGAGGCGCGTATGCGCCGAGGGAGTAGGGTGGGGTAGTTTACACGATGGTGAACTGGTCGCTGATGGTCCCTTCGACGTCGGCCTCGCCGCCGTTGACCGAGACGTGGTACTCGTAGGTGCCCGGCTCGGCGTCGTCGTCGGTGACGACCTTCGATCCCCAGGAGTCCCGCGAGAACGCCTCGTGGGGGCCTTCCCAGTTGAGTTCGAGCGGGTCGAAGTCGGCGCCGGGGAACTCGACGGTCACCGAGTCGATGGCGTCGCCGCCGAGGGCCTCGCCGGTCTCGGGGTCGTAGATACTGACGTGCAGGCCGACCTCCATGCCGGGGAAGAACCGACCGATGCTGTCACAGCTCTCCGTTGGCGTCGCGGTCGGGGTCGCGGTCGGCGTCGGCGAGGGCGTCTCGGTGGGCGTGTCGTCGCCGCCGTCGTCGGTGCCGCCGGGGGTGCCGTCGTCGGTCGGCGTCGCGGGCGGGGAGTCGGTCGTGGTGGTGGTCGTCGTCACGGTGGGCGTGGGGTCGTCGCCGCCGTCGCCGCCGTCGCCGCCGTCGCCGCCGTCGCCACCCTCGTCGGGCGGGCCGGGGTCGGTGATGTAGTTACAGCCGGCAAGACTCACGCTCGCCCAGGTGGCCGCACCGGACGCGACCAGCCGACGGCGCGTGATCGTCGCGTCGTCGGCGTCTTCGCGGTCGCGCGACTCCGTTGCGCGGTCGCCTCCCTCGTCGCCGGGGTCGCCGGGCGTGTCGCCATTCATTTCACTAGCATCTTCGGACGGGTATTTATAAAAACCAGCGGCTGGGTTCCCAGAACTCTGGAACCCTGTCGGGGGCTTATATCTTCGGCTCGTGGAGTTGGGAGTGTACAATGAGTCAGGACAGCGGACAACACGGGAGCGACGGGACGGCCGGCGCTCCGGACGACGACGCAGCACAGACCGACGACGGCGGGACGACCCGCCGTCGACTGCTCGCCACGGGGGCGGCGAGCTGGGCGACAGTCGGCCTCGCCGGCTGCCCGAGCGACGGTGGATCGGACACGGACACGCCCGCGGACACGGAGGCACCGACGGACACGCCGACCGACACGCCGGAGCCGACGGCGACGCCCGAACCGGAGCCCGAGAACTACGTTGTGACCGCGGAGACGGGGACCGGTTCCGAGGGCGTCCCCGAAGACGCCGCGTTCGCGTCGGCGTGTGCCGCGACCCGCCGGTTCGTCCCCGGGATGCAGGTCATCTTCTACGTCGGGATCTACGACCCCGAGACGGGCGACCAGCTCACCGACGAGGACCTGGACAGCGTCGTCGTCAACGTCGAGGGCGGCCCCGAGGTGGAACTCGGATGGGCCGGCGACGACGAGGAGAACCCCGCCCAGGAGTGGGCCGGGTCGTACGTCCTCTCGGAGGACCTCGAACCGGGGACGATGCCGTACACCGTCGAGATCACCGACGGCGACGCCAACTTCCACACCGTGGGGATCCTCGAGGACTCCTTCGAGGTCATCGAGTACTCGAACCCGACGAACTACGTGGTCACGACGACCACCTGGTGGGACAACGCCGCGCCCGAGGAGGGCAACGGCTTCGTCGCCGGCTGTGGCCCCGAGCGCCAGTTCGCGACGGACATGAACGTCTCGTTCGCCATCGGCGTCTACGACGGCGAGTCCGGCGAGATCGTCGGCAGCGACACGCTCGACTCCGTGACCGTGGAGTCGACCGACGGTTCGTTCGACCCCGTCGAACTGAGCTGGCAGGAGGGCGGTGAGGACTCCACTGCCCAGTGGTTCGGCACGCTCGACACCTCCGGTCTGAGCCCCGGCACCTACGGCTACGAAGTCGTCGTCACCAACGGCGACGCGAACTTCTACAACGTCGGCATCGCCTCGAACCAGTTCACGATCATCGAGGTGTAATCGCGGTCGGGCCGGACCCCGGCTGTTGCAGTCGGGCCGACCCCCGACTATCGCAGTCGGTACGACACCCGCGCCTCGCGGGCGAACGCGAACCCCTCTTTCGACACGAACAATCGAGCTCTTTCGGCGCGAACACACCACCTATGAGCCACCACGACGACCCACCACCGATGGACGACACGCACGACCCCGACGAGCAGCCCTCCGACGAGCAAAGCGGCGCCGAGTCCGACCCGGCCGACGCAGCCGCCGATGCGGACGAACCGGACGAGGCCGACGAGCGCCTGGAGTTTTCCGACGCGGTCCGCATCGAGACCACGCCCGAGGCGCTGTGGGAGACCATCTCGGATCCGGCGACGCTGACCGAATGCGTTCCTGGCGCCGAGTCGATAGAGCGGGTCTCCGAACGGCGCTACACCGTCGACATCACGCGCGGCGTGAGCCACCTCACCGTCTCGCTCGACGGCGAGGCGGAGTTCGTCGAGATGAACCCGCCCGACTCGGTCGTGACGAGCGCTCGCGCGTTCGACTCGAAGACCGGCAGCGACTTCGACATCCTCGCCGCGATGGAGATCCAGCCCACCGACGACGGAGGAGCGAGGCTGGCCTACACCGCCGAGGTGTCCATCAGCGGCGGCGTCGCCACGATGAGCAACCGAATCCTCAAACCGATCGTCAGCCGCGACATCGATACGTACTTCGCGAACGTCAAGGGCGAGGTCGAAGACGCGTAGGCCTCGGCACCGCCCCGGCCAATCGCGGCGGGGACGGTGCGTTCATGTGGTCGCAGGCCGACATCGCAGGACATGAGCGACTCCGAAGAGACAGACGTAGCCGAGGAGACGGACGCACAGGCCGAGGGCGACCAGAACCGGACGGCGGTGTTCGACGAGGTGTCCGAGTACGACTCGACGGCGCTGTTCAAGCCGAAGGTCGTGGCGCTGGTCGTGAGCAACAGCGAGTCGAAGGGGCCGAACCTCATGACCGCGTCGTGGTACATGCTGGCCGGGTACAACCCCTTCCGGTACCTGCTCGCGGTGAGTCACAAGACCTACACCCACGAGATCATCGAGGAGAGCGGCGAGTTCGTCCTCGCCGCGCCCTCGACGGATCTGGTCGACGCGCTCACCCTCTCGGGGATGGTCAGCGGGCGCGACATCGACAAGATCGACCACCTCGGCCTGGAGACGGTCCCCGGGAAGGCGGTCGACGTGCCACTCCTGCGCGACGCCGTCGGCAACGTCGAGTGTACGGTGATGGACTCCTTCGAGTTCGAGGGCTGTACCTACTACTTCGGGAACGTCGAGAACGCCTTCGTCACCGCCGACGGCCTCGACGGGCGGATCCTCGACCCCGAGACGGACGTCCTCGCGTACATGGGCAGCGACTGGGGCGAGGAAGACACCCACTCGAAGTTCCGCCACTACGCCGACTTCGGCGCCGAGGCGATGGAACAGTTCCCCGGCGACGAGGTCGTCGACTCGCTCCCCGAGGAGTTGCGAGAGAAGCAGGTCGACTGACCAGCGGAGGCCGCGCTGTTCGGCCGGCGGTCGCGCCGGTCACCAGATCGCCTGCGAGCCGGTGATGACGAAGTTCGGCTCCTCGGCGTCGCCGTCGCCGAACAGCTCCGAGAGAAACGTCAGCGAGAGGGTGTGGCCGGCGATTTCGATGGGGTAGCGCTCGGGCTCGTCGAAGCGCTCGGCGTAGCGGGCGACCGTCTCGCGGTGGACCTGCAGGCCGTAACACCGCCGCAGCGTCCGCTCGCAGGCGCTGGCCGATTCGGTGGCGGCGTGGAACCGACAGCAGTCGACGACCGGGCGAGCGTAGTCACACCCCTCGTAGAACAGTTCGCTCGTGTCACCCTGGAACGAACGCCCGCAGGCCTTGCACTCGTACTGCTGGATTTCACAGCCCACGTCCTCGATACCGTCGCCCGTGACGAGGCGAGCCACGGTCTTGGCCTCGCGCTGGTAGCCGTTCTTCCGCAGGTCCGTCCCGTCGCAGTTCGGACAGGGGCGGGGCTCCCCGACGCGCTCGTCCCCGTAGCGGCGCAACTCCTCGTGGACGGCGTTGACGAACAGCGCCGAGACGGCCGGGTCGAACGGCTTGTCCGCTGGCCCGCGCATATCCCTGTACTCGACGGCCCAGCCGCTTCAATCTTCACGTTATCGTTCGTAGCCAAAATCACGTGAGTATTCGAATCTAACGGGGTAAGAAATCACGTTAATATTCGAGGCAGAGATTCCCATTCGGTAAAAACACACGGAAGTAGTTTATATACCCGCGGGGAAGGTGTTCGTATGAGCGAGAAGAGACCGGACGGCAGTCATCGGCAGAGTGTGACGGGACGGCGCGGGGACGGCTCACCGTCGCGGCTGGACAGCACGCGGACGCGGCGAGCGTTCCTGGCGAGCGGCGCCGCGGTGTCGGCCACGGCGCTCGTGGGCTGTCTCGGCGGCGGCGGATCCGGCGGGACGCCGACGGGGAGCGAACCCGAGAAGCCGTGGACCACGGAGGCGCTGGCGGAGTATATCGACGACGATGCGACGGTCACCATCTACGCCGGCACGGGCGACCCACAGCAGTGGCACGACCTCGTGAGCGTCATCAACGACGAGTTCGGGACGAACGTCGAGTCGGACGTCTTCGCCAGCGACGCGCGGCGGGTCTCCCAGCGGTTCCTCCAGGAGCGCCAGGCCGACAACGACGAAGCCGACCTCGTCACCAAGGCCAACGACATCCGTGACCGGATCGTCACCGAGGGGACCGACGTGGCACAGCGGTTCTACGAGTGGGGCATCGACGAGAACTTCTGGTTCACGGACGTGCTCCCGAGCGAGCGCCAGCTCCCCTTTATGCTCGGTGCCTACAACGGCGGGGCCGGCCTCTGTCTCCCGCTCAACGAGACGTACTTCGAGGAGCACGGGCTCGACTACCCGACGACGTACAACGACCTGTTCGACGACCAGTACGAGGGACTGACCGCCGTCCTCCCCGGCTACATCGTCTCGACGGAGGTCGGCTGGATCATCGAACACCACGCAGCCGAGCGCGACATGAGCAACACGGAGTGGATCGAGGCGCTCGGCGACCACCTCTCGTTCTCCGGGGCCAGTTCGCACACTGCCGGCGCCCGCCGGGTCGCCCAGGGCGACGCGCCCCTGATGTTCTACAACTTCCCGTGGGTCGTCAGCCCGTTCGTCGGCGACCAGCCGCTGAAGGGCCACTTCGTCGACCCCGTCAAAAGCGACGCGATGGCCGGCGAGATGTCGATCAACGCCAACGCGCCCCACCCGTGGGTCGCACGCTATATCCTCAGCGCGATGGTCGAGGAGTCGGTCCAGCGCCGGATGATACACGACGTCGTCGACCAGGTCCCCGTCCGCCTCGACCTCGACTACGGCCCGCAGGACCCGAGCCCCTACACCGAGAAGCGCCTCAACGCAGAACTTACCACCATCGGGTTCTACGAAGACGTCGAGTACGGCCAGGTCGGCCAGACCGCCAAAGACCAGGGCGCCTTCGACATCTGACCGGCGCCGCTCACCGACGACCGACGGCGCACGCCCCGCTCACCGCACCATGACCGACGACGCACAACTGACCGTTCGCGGCCTCACGAAGCGGTTCGACAGCGACTTCCAGGTCTCGGGAGTCGACCTGACCGTGGGCGACGACGAGATCGTCGCGCTGCTGGGCCCGAGCGGCTGCGGGAAAACGACGGTCCTCCGGTGTATCGCGGGCGTCGAGACGCCCGACGGCGGGACTATCCGGGTCGAAGACGACCTCGTCTACGGCGACGGTGTCTCGGCGTCACCGGAAGACCGCGCCGTCGGGATGGTCTACCAGAACTACGCGGTCTGGCCGCACAAGACCGTCGCCGAGAACGTTCGTTTCCCCCTGAAACACGCCGACCACGACGTCCCCCGCGAGGAGTACGACGACCGGATCGAGCGCGTCCTCGAACTGATGTCGATCGGTGACCTCGCGGACTCGCCGGCGACCGAACTCAGCGGCGGGCAGAAACAGCGCACCGCGCTCGCGCGCTCGCTCGTCCACGACCCCGACCTGCTCTTGCTCGACGAGCCGCTCTCGAATCTCGACCGCGAACTGCGCAAACGGACCCGCTACGAGCTCCAGCGCATCCAGCACGAACTCGGCGTCAGCATGCTCTACGTCACCCACGACCAGGAAGAGGCGTTCTACCTCGCAGACAGGGTGCTCGTGATGAACGACGGCCGCGTCGTCGAGCGGGGGGCGCCGAGCGACCTCTACCAGCGGCCGAGTTCGCCCTTTACTCGCGGATTCATCGGCGTCCGCAACCGCTTCGAGGGGCAGGTCGAGGAAACCGACGAGGGACGGGTCGTCCGCTCGAACCTCGTGGACTTCCGCCTCGACAGCGCCGACTACGTCTCCGACAGCGCGGCGTCGGGCCGGGTCGTCTGCTTTCTCCGCCCGGAGGACGTGTCGATCGGCGGCTTCGGCGGGAGCGCCGACGGCCGGATCGAACTCCGGGGGACCGTCGTCGCCGAGGGCGTCCTCGGTGAGGCCTACGAGGTGACCGTCCGCTTCGACGGCGCCGACGCCGAACTGGTCGTCCACACCGAGACCTACCACCAGTTCGACCGCGGCGACGAGATCCTCGTCCGGTTCCAGCCCCGCCGACTCCAGGTCTACGGTGAGTAACGGATGCGAGGGACCGTCCGTCGACGACCGACCCGGGCGCGCGAGAACGGAGGGCAGCGATGAGCACGCGCGACCGCCTCGCCGGCACGGCCGAACGCGTCGCCGAGGGCGCCAGGTCGGCCGCGGGGAGCGTCGCCAGCGTCGCCGCCAGCGCCGCGGCCACCACGAGCGCCGCGCTCGGAACCGCCACCACACCCCTCCGGCGCGTCGCCGCGCCGGTCGCCGACCCCGCGCTCGAACGGGTCGGGCCAGTCGCCGACGCGCTCGCCGACCGCGGGCTCACCGCGAAGCGACTCGTCCTCGGGAGCGTCGTCTCCGCTATCGTCCTGTTGACCGTCGTGCCGCTCGTCTTCCTGCTGTGGACGAGCGTCTGGTCGGGCTTTCCCGGCCAGTTCGACGCCTCCCTCACCGCCGAGAACTTCCTCGCGGTGTACACCGAGGGATTCTTCGACGTCGTCGAACTGTTCTCGAACTCGCTGGTCATCGCCGTCGGGATGACGCTTACGGGGCTGGTCCTCGGACTGACCTGCGCCTGGCTGTTCGTCCGCACGAACCTCCCCACCAAGAGCTGGATGGAGCTGGTGCTCCTCTCCGGCCAGGCCATCCCCGGCTACGTCTACGCGATCATGTACGTCACGGCCTACGGCCCCGACAGCGGCCTCGTCGACCGCGCGCTCCGGGACGCCGTCGGCGTCGGCCTCCCAGTCGACGTGTACAGCCCCTGGGGCATCGCTTTCGTCGTCGGCGTCAACGTCGTCCCGACCTTCTACCTGCTGACCGTCCCCGCGCTACAGGACATGGACCCCGCCCTCGAAGAGGTCAGCCGGATCCACGGCGCGGGCGCGTTCGAGACGATCCGCTCGGTGACGCTCCCGCTGATCAAGCCCGCCCTCCTCTCGGGCGCGCTCGTGACGTTCCTCTACGGGCTCGGGGAGTTCTCCATCGTCGCCATCCTCGGGGCCCGCCGCGGCTTCGACGTCTACTCGACGGCCGTCTGGAAGGCCATCGGATCGCGGTTTCCCCCGGCCTACGGCGAGGCCGCCGCGCTGGCGTGTAGCCTCCTGCTCGTCACGCTCGTGCTCGTCTGGTACTACCGGTCGGTCACCCGCCGGAAAGAGGAGTTCATGACTCTCTCCGGCGGCGGCAAGCGCTCGCGGACCTGGGACCTGGGGCGGTGGCGCTGGCCGATCGCTGGCGGGCTCTGGGCCGTCCTCGTCGTCGTCTGGGTGCTCCCGACGCTCGTGATGGTCCTCGTGTCGCTGCACGGCTCGTGGACCGGCACCGTCGACCCGGGAGCGCTCTCGGTCGCCCACTACGCCGAGGCGGTCACGGACCCGCTGTTGCGCGACGCCTTCACCAACAGCCTGCTCGTCGCCGTCGGCGGCGCGACCCTGGGCACCGTCCTCGTCGTCGGCATGGCCTACTACACCGAGCGCACCAACGGCCGCTTTCGCGGCCTGGTCGATTTCCTCTCGCTGACGCCCCTCGCCGTCCCCGGTATCATCCTCGGCAGCAGCCTCCTCTTTACGTTCCTCTGGATGGGCAAGTTCCACCCACTCCTCGACCTCTACGGCACGCTCACCATCATCGCCGTCGGCTGTGTCGTCGTCTTTCTCCCCGTCGCCTCCCGCATCGCCGTCGGCAACGTCGTCCAGGTCCACACCGAACTCGAGGAGGCCGGCCGCATCGCCGGCGCCTCCTGGCTCGCGCAGATGCGCGAGATATTCCTCCCGCTGTTCAAAAACACCGCCGCAGTCATCTGGTTTTTCCTCGCTATCCACGTCTTCCAGCTGCTCTCGATCCCGATGATGACCTACACCACCGACACCGTCGTCATCCCGGTCAAGCTCTTCCAGCTGTACATGTACCGCCCCAACATCGAACTCGTCTCCGCCATCTCGACGGTCTTCATCGGCATGACCGTCGTCCTCGTGCTCCTGTTGCGCGTGTTCGGGATCACCTTCTACGAACTGGGGCAGCGGTGACCGCGCAACAGCGTACCGTCGCCACGGGGAACATTCACGACACCTCGTACCGCTCTACTATCACTCCGAATCGGCCCGACTCTGCCGGAAAACGCGAACACCTCGGAGCAAGACACCGAGACCGAACAACGCGACCAGAGCCTGGGCTTCGAGCGGTTGGATCACCAGCGAAACACCGATCAGAAAGACGCTGCTGAACACCAACCCGAGTGCCCCGTACCCCTTGATCGGCTTGTTCATACGACAGAGGTGTGGCGCTTCTCATATGAGCATACTGCTGGTACCTCCGCAGCTGACGCCGCTTTCCCGTGTCCGGTGTCTGCGACCGTTTTGACCCGGTAGCGATACCGCACCCATGACGCGTTCGAGGACACGCTGTTCTCCTGACACTGCATTACTAGAGGGCGTTCGCTCCGGCGGTCACGACTGCTAGCAACGAGACGTATGACGAACGCGTACGACAGAACAGACGAGATGAGCAAATTCGACACTGTGTACACGGCATCGCTGGTGGTCGGGAATGCGGGCACTGCCGGCGTACTGTATCTTCTGGGCAACCCCCTGTTCACCGTCGTGCTGGGCGCTCTGGGATTCGTCGTTTTGGCCGCGGCGGTGCTGACCAAATGCCCGGTGGCTCGGTTCGAGTTGACAACTGCCTGATAGGACGGTCGAGCAGGGACTGGTCGTGACTCGGATACCGACAGCACCGCACCGTCGTCAGCGATCGACCCCGGTGCCATCGGACGCCGCCTCTCGGATACGGAGTGTCGTCAGTAGAGACGCCATCTCGGGACGAGCAGGGTGACATATTTATTTCTGCCCGGTGTCGAGTGGGCGTATGGCAGTTCTCGTGGCCTACGATGGTTCCCGCCTGGCACAGAAAGCGGTAGAGCGTGCGGTCAGAGACGTAGACGAGGAGGAGATCGTTCTCTTCCGAGTCATCGAAGCGGCTGACGGGATGATCGAGGCAGGGTTGGACATCGTCCAAGAGCGTCTCAGGGAGAGAGAAAAGGAGAAAACGAACGAGTTGTCCGAAGAGATCAAAGCAGTCCTCGAGGCGGAAGACATCGAATTCCGCATCGAAACTGCCGTCGGCAAGCCCGCGAAGGAAGTGGTTTCGTTCGCGGAGGAAAACGACGTGTCAGAGATCGTCATCGGGAGTCACGGCCGGGAAGGCGTCTCCCGTGTGTTAATCGGGAACGTCGCCGAAAAAGTCGTGCGACGCTCCCCAGTCACAGTCATCGTCGTTCGCTGATTCGTTCCGATCGTCCAGCGCATCGTAACCGGCCGTCCGTACTGACTGATACGGTCGGTTGTAACGATGTACCGGTGATTTGCCGGGTGGTCCGGCGAATCACGAACATGACTTACAACCGACCGTATGATAGGATTCTCGTAGCGATGGACCGAGAGTCGAACGTGGTGCGACGCGGCTCGCCGGACCCGAACGGGCGAGAAGGTGGCGTTTTCGTCCATTCCAGAACGGGCTCTGACGACCCTTCGTTCGCTTCGGTCCCGAAGACAGCGTTGCCAAAGAGCAGGCCCCACAACGCGCTCGGAAAGTCCGCGAGGACGGGCGACAAAAAGGTGGCTATCCGAAATAGTCGGTGTCGAGCGGGTCGGTGGCGAACAGATCCTCGACGGCGTAGCGCTCGGCGGCGACGCCCTGGTCGTGGGCGTACTCGATCAGTTGCTCCAGGGCGGTGACGTTGCCCTCGGTGAGCCCGTACTCCCAGGGGTCCTCGCCCAGCAGGTCTTCCTGCTCGTCGGCGTAGACGTCCGCCCAGACGAGTGGGATCTCGCGGGGGCGGTCGAGCACCGAGAGGCCGATCTCCTTGGCGCGCTCGAAGGCGGCGTAGAGGTTCTGGGCGACCCACGGTTCGCTGTCGAGCAGGTCGTCGTCGAGCGCGATGGCGTGCATGATCGGGAAGATGCCCGTCTCGCGGTAGTAGGTCCCCTCAACGCCTTTCGCGTCGTCGAACAGTCGCTCGGCGCTGGCGCTGTTGACGTCGACGGGGTGGAAGACGGCGTCGACCTCGCCGCGTTCGAGCATGTCCGCGAGGAGTGCGACCGTCGAGGACTGGTGGTCGAGGTACTCGATGTCACAGGTCGGATCGACGTCGACGATCTCCGAGCCCGAGGCGACCCACTCGACCGACTCGAGGTCGAGGCCGTGCCGGTCGGCAAGGATCCCCCGCTGCCAGATCCCCGTGGTGGTCTGCCAGTTGACGATGGCGAGGCGGCCGCCGTTGAGGTCGGTCACCGACTCGACGTCGTCGTCGGCGCGCGTGTAGATGTACGCGTGGCGGAACTTGCGGAAGGGGAAGACCGGGATGGCGGTAAAGGGGTAGCGGTCGGGGTCGCGCCGGCTGGCGAGGTAGGTCCCCATCGAGAGCTCGCAGGCGTCGAACTCCCGCCCGTGGACCATCCGCGAGAAGCGGTTCGGGTTCGGGTAGTCGACGGCGGTGAGGTTCACGCCCTCGGGTTCGACGCGGCCGTCCCAGAGCGGAGCTGTCCAGGCGTAGTCGTGGCAGGCAAGTGTGATGTCGAGTGCCATCGTGAAGTGTCGCGTCGTCAGTCGGCAGTGCCGAACTGTCTGTCGGTTGTAACGGGCGGTCGTCCGAAAGCGGTATCGGTCCGAGGCGCGGCAAGCGACGGTCCGACGCCCACCGCCGAGCGTGGTCGGCGCGTCGCCGCCGGACGCCCGGACGCTACTCCTCGGTGACCTCGAAGGCGAAGTGCCAGGCCGGCAGCGGCCGCATCGGGTGGTTGTCGAGATACGAGAGGTGGGGCCGGAGCTCGAAGTCCGGTTCGTCCTGTTGCATCTCGAAGATCATCGGGTAGACGTCGATGAAGTGCCAGCCGGGTTCGCCGGCGGCCGGGATCTCCAGGCGGACGACGCCGCCGCCGTCGTCGTCGGTGAGCCCGCAGACGTACCCCAGCGGCTTGTTGTCGTAGAGGAAGTACGGTGCGTTCTCGTACACCGGCCACCCCACTCCGGACAGTTCGATCTCGATGGTCGTGCCGACCGGCCCGCGGTCGGGCGCGAACGTCTCGATCGACGGCTGCATCATGAAGCCGGTGACGGCCACCTCGCGGCCGTCGACGGCCGCGGTGATGGGCCGGGTGGAGCCCTCGCCGGTCGGGATACCCACCTCGACCTGGAAGCCCCCGTTCTCGTCTGTCGTGACGGTCGGGAGCATGTCGGGCTTGGGTTCGGGGGTGATCGGGATGCCCTTGACGCGATGACCCTCGTGGCGGTACCAGATCAGGTCGACCTCCGTCTCCGCCGGGAAGTTCTGCCCGGAGATGAACGCGGTCGTGCCGGGCTGGCCCGAGGTCGGCGTGATCTCGATCTCGGCGTCGGTGTCGGCGTCGATCGGCGGGTAGTGGGTGCTGATCGGGCTCTCGTCGAGCTGGGGGTCGAGCCACGCGGTGCGGGGCGGGTCCTCGCGCGGCGTGACCTCGACGGTCCACTGGGACTGACGGCCGTCGGCAACCGGGCCGTACGGCGACTGGGTGTTGTTCTGCAGGTAGGGCACGCCGCGGTAGTTGCGCCAGACCTGAAGGGTGTGCTTGCCGGGCGGGCCGACCGCACGGATCCGCGCCGTGGCGGTCCCGCGGTTCATCACGCCCGTCATGAAGCCCATGTTCGCGTTGTCCCAGGCGACCTGGTAGTTGTTCGTGACGACGTTCGGACCGATGCCGTAGCCGGTCAGCGTGAAGAAGTCACCGAGCGTCGCCTCCGTGGTGTCGAGTTCGAACCACGGGAGGATGGTGTACTCCGCGGTCGCGACGGTCGCCTCGCCGTCGACGACCTCGATCCGGTGCGCGCCGCCGTAGTCTTCGGCCACCGTCCACTCCTCGTCGAACTCGCCGCTGTCGTCGGTCGTGACCGTCGCCACCGTCTCGGTGCGGGGCTGGTACTGCGGGCCGACGACCTCGTTGGCCTCCAGAATGCCCCATCGCCCGTCGGTCGAGTGCCACCGGATCTCGTACTCCTCGTCGGCCGGGAAGTTCCGCCCCTGGAAGGTGATCGTGTCCCCGACGTAGCCCTCCTGGTCGCTCACGGCCAGCGTCCCGGACGACTCGCTACCGCGCCGGTGTTGCTGGAGCGACTCCTCGAGCTCCGAAGATATGGCTGTCTCCTCGTCCATGTCTCGACGTTCACTTTCCTCCCGGATATATCTGTCGGGCATTCCCAGAAGTAGGGGCCACGAAAAAGTAAAATATATCTGGTAAAAGTTCTGTGATGACACTCGCACAGAACTGATTTCTCTGAATTATTCCACCATATAGCATATTATATCGGCTTTCTGACTGCCACCAGAAGGCAGCAGTAAATAACTGATTTCTTATATATTATCCACTTCTGTATCTGTCGAATTTGTTATTACACATCCGGATCGGCGTGGGGCGACGGGGGTGGGACGCGAGTGCGAGCGGGAGGGTGGTGACGGTTACCCGAGGAACAGTCGGAGTTGGGGGTACTGTTTGACGATGTCGAGTTCCTCCAGTCGGCGGTCGACGCCGAGGATCCGGCCGGCGCCGAACGCGCCGAGGCCGAACAGCAAGAAGACGTACACCATGTGGTAGTCGATGAGGAAGGAGTTCTCGAACGGGTAGCTGGCGATCCAGTAAAACAGCATCATGATCGCGCCCCAGAAGGCACTGAAGCGGACGAACAACCCGATTATCAGGGCGATCCCGACGAGGGTCAACCCGACCTGGTTCAGCGGCGTCAACAGCCACGCCCAGTCGTTGGCCATCGTGGTCCAGAGGTCGGTGAAGGGGTTCCCGTCGGGGATGGCGTACAGCAGGTATCCCCGGACGCTCCACTCGGGGTCGACGACCTTCGTGATCCCGGCGTAGAAGAACGTCCAGCCCATGATGATCCGGAGTGAAAACAGCGAGTAGCCGACCCAGGTCTCCGAGTAGGTGAACGACACGTCCCAGCCGAAGACCTTGGATTCGAGTTGTCTCGTGCCCATAGCTTACACTCACACCTTCGCCCACTCTTTCAATAAACCTATGCCGGCGTTCCCAGTCGCTGGGAACTCACGGGCCCGTCTTTCGGCGGGATCCGCGCCCCACCGGACTCCCCACTGTCGTCCGTTCCGACCCCTCGAACGCCGCCCGTTTTCGGAACCTGGGAACGGGGGGCGGGGTTTTCGACCCCGCTGGGCGTATCGTCGTGGTAGTGACCAGCATGACGATCAGACAACTCGCCAGGGAGGAGGTCGTCACGACCGACCCCGAGGCGCCACTCTCGTCGGTCGCCGAACTGATGCGCGAACGGTGTGTCGGCAGCGTCGTCGTCACCGAGGGCGACCGGCCCGTCGGCCTCGTCACCGACCGCGACATCGGCGTCGAGGTCTGGGACCACCCCGACCCGACCGACCTCTCCGCCGCCGACGTCATGACTCCCGACCCCATCACCGTCGAGGCAGACACCGGCGTCTACGAGTCGTTCCGCGTCGTCAGCGACGCCGCCGTCCGCCGCCTCCCCGTCGTCGACGACGGGCGCCTCGTCGGGATCGTCACCCTCGACGACTTCGTCGTCTTGCTCGCCGGAGAACTCGACGGCCTCGCCAGCGTCGTCCAGGCCGAATCGCCACCCTACTGATGGACCGCACATCCCACTCGAACGACCCCATGAACGGCACCGACTCGAACGACCTCCCGAACGTCCCCGACGTCGACTCCCGTTCGTGCTCCCCGCTCGAGTTCCTCGACGCGGCGGGTCGCGAGGTCCGGATCCGACCGACCGAGTCGGCCGAACGGGACGCGCTCGTCGAGATGTACGACGCGCTCGCTCCCGAGGACCGGGCACAGGGGCTCCCACCCGCGACGACCGCCCGGATCGAATCGTGGCTCGACGACGTCCTCGCCGACGGCCACCACCTCGCCGCCGTCCACGACGGCGCCGCCGTCGGCCACACGTTCGTCCTGCCCGGCGGCGAGCGCGGCCACGAACTCGCCATCTTCGTCACCAGTACCCACCAGCACGCCGGGATCGGAACGCGACTCCTCGACTCCCTGCTCGCCGACGGCGCCGCCTGCGGCGTCGAGCGCATCTGGCTCACCGTCCGCCGCGACAACGTCCCCGCCCGCCGCCTCTACGAGTCCGCCGGCTTCGAACGCGTCCGCCATCCCGAGCGTGATCCCCTCGCCGGCGACCTGCTCATGGCCCGCCCGCTGTGAGCACGAGCGTTCCGTGCTGTCCGTCCAGACCGGGGATCGGAGACGGATATATACGTGTGAAGTGCCAGTACCGGACTGTATGGCCACGGAATCGGACGGACGGTTGACCGACACTGGGCGGTTGTTGTTCGGCGCGGGCTTTGTCTTCGGCGTGATGGTGACGCTATTGATCCTCGCCGTCGTCGTCGCAGTCGTGGCGGCCAACGACTCGGGACGACTGCTGGACTCGACGGCGCTGGTCGTCGCCGCCGCGGGCGTGCTGTTCGCGACCATCGTCGGCAGCGGCCTCTACCTCCTCGCGTTCCCCGAGAACCGCACGAAGATCCCGGTCGACCCCGAAGCGTTCGGCCTCGACGACGAGGAGTGAGAACCACTTTCAGAGCGCGGGGAGACACCGACCGCAGGCATCACACGCGGTCGACCCGCGACGCGGGAGACAGGGTACTTTAGTCGCCGGTCGACCATCCCCCGAGTATGGCCACGTTCGACCCCGAGCAGTTCGAGGACAAGTACGCGAACTACTTCACGGAGCTCCAGCGGGCGTACAAGAACGCCTTCGAGTTCATGAACGACCGCTACGACTCCGAGCTGGTCCACGGCATCGATCAGCAGATCCTGAACGAAAGCGAACCCTTCTACGAGGGCGACGGCCAGTTCCGGGTCGAACTCCCGGAGAACCCGACCGACCGGCTGACCGCAGTCGTCGTCGACGACGAGAAACTCGAGACCGTGCTCGACCGCTACGTCGAGGAGATCGAGAGCGAACTCCGCGCCGTCTTCGGCTTCGAGGACTGACCCCCGCTCTCCGGACCGGTCTCGTTCTCCGATCCGACCCCGCTCTCCGGACCGGTCTCGTTCCCCGGACCGACCCCCGCTCTCCGGACCGGTCTCGTTCCCCGCACCAGTCCCCGCACTCCACACCGGCACCTGTCACCGTGGCGCGCGAGAGACTTATGCTCGTTCGCCGTAAATGTCAGCCGTGTTCGTCGGCCACGGACTGCTCGCGTTCGCCATCGTCGCGCTCGCCGCGGAGCGGCTGGGCTGGTCGCGCGAGACGGCGCTCCGGCTCGGCGTCGTCGCCGCCCTGTTCGGGACGCTCCCCGACGTGGACATCGTCTACGCGCTGACCGGGCTCGTCGGCATCGAACCCACGACGACGGCGCTGGTCGACTCCTTCTGGTCCACCGGGAACCAGGTCCACCGCGGCGTGACCCACTCGCTCGTCGTCGGCCTCGTGACCGCCGCCGGCGTCGCCCTCGCGGCGCGGCCGTCACGGAGCGCGCAAAGCGCCGGCAACGCGGTCATCTGGGGGCTCGTCGCGGTCGTGTTCGTCATCAGCGGCCCGCTCGCGGCCGTGATCGCCGCCGCCTTCGCCGCCGGCGCGGCCGCGCTGGTCGTCGTCGCCGTCCGGGCCGACCTCCCGCCCGCCGGCGTCGGCGCGGCCGCGCTGGTCGGCCTCTGTCTCCACCCCTTCGGCGACCTGTTCACGGGCGCGCCGCCCGACGTCCTCTACCCCTTCGACGTGACCGTCTTCGCCGACCGCGTCCTGCTGGCGAGCGACCCGACGCTCCACCTGCTCGCCGCGTTCGGGGTCGAACTGACCATCGTCTGGGCCGCGCTCGCCGTCTACTTCCATCTCACCGGCCGCAGGCTCCGCGACCACGTCGACTATCGGGCCGTCCCCGGCGTGGGCTACGCCGGCGCCGCCGTCGCCATCCCTTCGCCCACCGTCGACGTGGCCTACCAGTTCGTCTTCAGCGTCCTCGCCGTCGGCGCGCTCGGCCTCGCCCCGCCACCCCGCGACCGCATCCGCTCGTGGCGCGGCGCGACGACCGCCCTCGCCGCGGTGACGCTCGCCGCCATCGCCTACGCAGTCGGATATCTCTACCTGTTCGGGTGACGCCGACTGCGCCCGCATCCGAAACGGTCTCTTCCCTATCTCGATCTCATACGGCCACAAGCCTTGTCCGGTTGACCATTTATCGATCAGTATGCACGTCGACAACCCGATCGTCGCGGCCGAGTTCGACGGCCGCGTCCCCAAGAGTCAGCAGCCGAGACCCGAGAGCGACTGGGCGACCGTCGACATCGACGCGGGACCGCGGCAGGTTGTCGTCCTCGGCTGTGTCCTGAACGGCGATTCGCGCCACGAACTCGCCTGTCGGGACGTCTCGATCGACGACACCGGAGAGCTCACCCGGCTCTCGGTGACGGTCCAACTGGAAAAACACGACCCAGAAGGTGAGGTGATCCTGACGGCCCCGGAGAGTTCTACTACCGCCTCCGGGCCGAGCACGAGGGCGCGACTCCCCGCGAATACCGCATCACGCACCTCGACGAGAACGGCGACGAGCAGCTGACCGCGAACGAGGTCCTCTTCATCAAACCTGGGACGCGCCGGGGATGACGCCTCACCAGCCCGCTCAGTACCCGTCTTCGGTCGGACTGTAATCCACGATATCGACAGCGCCGAGCGTGAGCGCGTCGGCCTCGAAGTTGCCGTCGGGTGGGAGATACCCCGTCGGCTCTAGCACGGCCGCGACGACGGCCTGTTGCTCGGCGCGGATCTCCATCGTCGCCTCCACTGACTCGATCTCGTGAGCCTCGCAGTAGACGCCCTCGATCTCCCAGCTGTGGTTCTCGTAACAGGAGAGCGCGACCGTGGCGCGGTCCCCCGACTCGAGCGTCGCGTCGCAGACCCGACAGCCGACCGTCCCGCTCCCGAAGTCCTGTTTGACGCCCAGGCTCTCGACGACCAGCCCGGTACACACCTCCCGCAGTTCTTCTTCACTCAGCGAGTAGCGGGACATCTACCCGCTGTTAGAGCCACAGAAACCTATACCTTCACGACAGCACCAGCCCGCGAACCGCCACCGTCCCGTCGCCCTCCTCGACCCGGCCGATCACGCGCCCGTCGGTCGCGTCGGCCAGTGCCTCGGCCTCCGACCCGGGCACTGCCGCCACGAACCCGGTGCCCATGTTGAACGTGCGATGCATCTCCTCGTCGGAAACCGACCCCTCGGACTGGACGAACTCGAAGACGGGCTGGGCGTCGAAGGGGTCCTCGACCGCGTAGCGGTGGTCGCCCATCCGCGCGAGGTTCGTCCAGCCGCCGCCGGTGACGTGGGCCGCGGCGTTGGCATCGTGAGCCCGGAGCGGCCCCAGCAGGTCGGCGTAGATCCGCGTCGGCTCCAGCAGTTCCTCGCCGATCGATCTCTCAGAGTTCGGCGGGAACGGGTCGGCGTACTCGTGGTTTCGGGTGGCGGCCTCGCGGGCGAGCGTGAGCCCGTTGGAGTGGATCCCCGAGGACGGCCATCCCACGATCGCGTCGCCGACGTCGGCCTCGCCGGGAAAGATGCCGTCTTTCGGCGCCAGCCCGGCGCAGGTGCCGGCAATGTCCAGCCCGCGGATCACGTCGGGCATCACCGCAGTCTCGCCGCCGACGAGGGCGACGCCGGCCTGCTCGGCGCCCGCACGCAGGCCCTCGCCGATGGCCTCGGCGGTGGCGTCGTCGGGTTTCTCGACGGCGAGGTAGTCGACGAAAGCGACGGGGTCGACGCCCGCGGCGACCAGATCGTTGGCGTTCATCGCGATGCAGTCGATACCGATGGTCGAGTAGTCGTCGAGCGCCTCGGCGACGAGGAGTTTGGTGCCGACGCCGTCGGCCGCCAGCGCGAGGTAGCGGTCGCCGATGTCGAGCAGGCCCGCGTAGTCGCCCTCGAACTCCCCTGCGGCGCCGACGAGCGCCGCCGTCGCGGCCTCCTGGCCCGCGATATCGACGCCCGCGTCGGCGTACGTGAGTCCCTCCTCCTCCTCGGTGTCCGGTCCGTCAGCGTCACCCTCGGTCATGTGCGAGAGGGCGCGGGGCGCGAGCAAAAGGCCACCGTTTCGAACGGGCCGCCCGCGCGCTCGGTCGGGCGCTCGGCGGGACGACCCGCGCAGTGACACCCGATCGGAGTCAGAAGAAATCGCGGAGCGCGACCGTCTCCGTGGAGAACAGTTCCGTGAGCGTCGCCGCGACCGGCTCCGCGACGACGGTGAGGTCACCGACCCGGCGCGCGTCGGCCACGTCGCGATACCCGACGACGAGCTGGGAGAGCGTCGCCACGTCGATCGTCGCGTCGGCCTCGGCCGCCGGCCGGTCGCTCCGCGTGCACTCGCCGTCGCCCCCGGCGACCCCCAGATCGAAGACGCCGTCGTTCCACGGCGCCGTGGCGTCGGTCACCGACAGCGTGAGGTCGGCCGTCGCGTCGGCCGGGTACGGCGTCGCCGCGAGCGCCCCGGCCACGTCGACGACGCGGACCATCGGCCCGGTGTGGACCGTGCACTCGACCGCGCCGGGGTCCGGGACCCGGTCGAGCAGGGTGTCCTCGGGCGCGTACAGTTGCACCTCCGACACCTGGGAGTCGTGGTCGGCCAGGAAGCCGAGCAGGCCGCAGTAGGCGTCGTCGTCGGCGACGGCCAGATCGGCAACGGCGATGCGTCGGTCGTCGATCCCCTCCCCCGTCGACTCGACCGTGTAGGCGACGTGGCCGCGGACCTCGCCGTTCCGTTCCCACGCGTAGACGTAGCGGGCCTCGTCGCCGAACCGCTCGAAGACCCGGTCGCGCCACCACCGCTCGTCGCGGCGGATCCCTAGCGTCTCCGCCGCGACGTGGCGCTCGTAGGCGCCGTCGAGGGCCGCCCACTCGTCGGCGGTCACGCGGCGGGCGCGACCGGCGGCCGCCTCGCGGGCGAACGCCAACTGCTCGGCCGGAAGCACGAATTCGCAGGTCGTGTTCGCGGTCGCCCAGCCGAACTGCTCGTAGTACGCGCGGTCGAACGGCCACAGCGCCGCGAGGGGGAACTCGCCGCGCCACCGTTCGAGGCTCTCCTCGACCATCCGTCGGACGTGCCCCGCGCGACGGCGCTCCGGCGGCGTCGCGACGGCCGCCAGCCCCGCCAGCGGAACCCACTCGTCGCGGAGTCGCGCGGTGAAGTCGTAGTGGGCGCAGACGCTCACGAGATCGTCGCCGGCGACCAGGCCGAACCGCTCGGCGATGCGCTCGGGCGTCTCCGCGTCGGCGTCGCGCGGGCCGTCCTCGGGGTGGAACGCGTAGTCCGTTATCGCCGCGAACTCGTCGTACCGTTCGGGACCCAGCGCCCGGAACTCGACGTCGCTCATGGCGTGGGCTGGGTCGGCGGACGCCAAAGGTCTTCACCCGCCGTGACACGCGGGCACAGGAACCCAGTTCAGAACAGGTCGCCGGCGTCGGGCATCGTGTCCCCGAGCGCGTCGCGTTTGTCGACGGCGCCGTCGCCGCCGGGCGCGAGCGCGCCCTCGACGGCCTCGCGGGCGCCCGGGATCGGGTCGTGGGTCTCGACGTACGCCGCGAGCGCGAACGCCCGCTCGGAGACCCCCGCGAGTTCGATCGCCTCGGTCCGCGCGAGTCGCCCGGCGAGCCAGTCACCGACGATGTCGCGACCCATCGGCCCGACCGGCGAGACGGACTCGCCGAACAGATGCAGTGTCTTCGCGCCGTCGGTCGGTGCGACCCCCGCCGCGCGGGCGGCGTCACCGACGCTTTTCCCCCCGGCGTAGGCCTCGACGAGCGTCGCGGCCGCGTCAGGATCACAGGGCAGGTCCTCGGCGTACGGTGCGAGTCGCTCGGCCAGTGGCTCGGCGGTCCGGTCGACGGTCGCCACCCCGCGCTCGCGTTGCTCGTCGACCACCTCGATCCCCGCCGCGATCTCCGACAGTCCCATTGGACCCGTCTTTTCCCGTCCTCCGTTTAATAGTTGTGGCTTCGACAGGTCCGCGAGACTGGAAATCGCACCGAATCGCCCCAGCCCGCCCGCAGACGAGCGACAGACCGGCGACAGACCAGCGGATCACGTACCGGTTACCGGTACGTGCGAGCGGCGCCGAGACGGCCGATCCGGGGGGCGACCGCACCGTTTATTAACCCCGCTCCGGGCGAAGCGTCGCATATGAGCACGACAGAGACCGCGTGCCCGGAATGCCAGGGGAGTCTGCGAAGCGACGACCGCGAAACCATCTGCACCGAGTGTGGGCTGGTGGTCGCCGAGGACAATCTCGACAGAGGGCCCGAGTGGCGCTCGTTCGGCGACGACGACACCAACCCCGAGCGCACGGGCGCCCCGCTCACCCGCTCACGACACGACAGGGGACTCTCGACCGAGATCGGTCGGTCGTCCACCCGCGCCAAGGGTCGTAAACGCCGCCGGCTCGCCCGGATGCGCCGCCAGCACAACCGCACCAAGATCGGGTCGAAAGCCGAGCGCAACCAGGTGTACGGCTTCACCGAGATCCGGCGGCTCGTGAGCGCGCTCGGCCTCTCCGAGCACGTTCGCGACCGCTCCTGTGTCCTCTTCGAGTCCGCACAGGACGAGGACCTCCTGCGCGGGCGCTCGCTGGAAGGCTTTGCCGCCGCCGCGGTGTACGCGACCTGCCGGACCTCGTCGGTGTCCCGCACCATCAAGGAAGTCGTCGCCGACGCGAAGGCCTCGCCCGCGGAACTGCGGGCCGCCTACGACGCGCTGAATCGCGAACTCGGCCTGCCGACTGGGCCGATCGATCCCGCGGAGTACCTCGCGCGCTTCGCGAGCGAGCTCGACCTCCCTCAGGGGATCGAACAGCGCGCCCGCGAACTGGCCGAGCGCGCCCACGACGACCACCTCGTCGCCGGGCGCAACCCCGCAGGCGTCGCCGCGGCCTGTCTCTACACCGCGGCCGACGAGCGGGGCTACCCGCTCACCCAGCAGGAAGCCGCCGACGCCGCCGACGTGACGCCCGTCACGCTCCGCTCGACGTACGTCGAACTGGCGGAGTGAGTCGATAAAACGGTTTCTCGAACGATCTCAGAACGCGACGGCAGTGGCGACGCGGTCGGCGAGTCGCCGGAGCGCCCGCGCGCTCTCGCTGTCTGGCGCGGTTGCGGCGACGGGGCGGCCGGCCGCCTGCGCCTCGGCGAGTTCCGGCGACTCGGGCACGACCGTCACGGGGCCGCCGAGTCGCTCGGCGACGAGGTCGGTCGGCGCCTCCGGTCCCGCCCTGTTGAGCGCGATGGCCGCGAGGCCGGCGTCGAGTTCGCGCGCCAGCGCCCGCGCACGCACCGCGTCGCCCAGCGCCGCCGGCGTCGGTTCGGTCACCAGCACGCAGACGTCGGCCGCGAGCAGCCCCAGCCCCACGTCGCCACACAGCCCCGCCGGACAGTCGACGACGCACCCCCCGTACTCGCGGGCGACCGTTTCGACCGCGTCGACGAGCGCCGTCGGGTCGCAGGCCCGCGCCCCCGCCAGCGACCGCCCGCAGGGCAAGATATCGACCGGTCCGGACTCCCGGACGGCCTCGACCGGCGCGGCACGGCCCGCGAGCACGTCGTGGAGGTCCGGGCCGCGACTCGCTGGACGGCCGGTGGAGCGCGCGCTCCCCTCGCTTCGGTCGTCGAGCGCGCGCCCGGGCAGATCGGCCATCGCGAGGTCCGCGTCGACGGCGACGGCGTCGAGTTCCGAGGCGAGGTTGTACGCGACGGTCGACTTCCCGACACCGCCTTTCCCGCCGACGACCGCGAGGATCATCGGATCTCGTCGCCGTTCGGTCGGCGTGTCACGTCGTCGAGACGGCGGGCGACCCACGAAAGCGCACGCCGGTCGGCGGCCGCCGCGTCCGCCAGGTCCGCACTGCGCTCGGACGGTTCGCCCGCGTTACCCTCGGGAGCGGCGGCCGCGGCGTCGAGACGCCGCTCCACGTCCCGGAGCCACGCCCGCACCGCACCGGGGACGAGCAACGCGTCGTCCCCCCGACGGTCGACCGGCGGACGCCCGTCGCCCGGTCCGGGCTCGTCCGCGCGGGTTCCGTGCGGTCGGTCGGATTCCAGCGGGCCCGTCCCGTCGGTCGGGCCCGTTCCGTCGGTTTCGCCCTCGGTCCGCTCGTCGGGGACCGGGACGCAGTCACGCGGCACGACCGGGTCGCCGAGCGAGCGGACGACGCCGGCGGGCGTCCCCTCGACCGTCGGCGCGTCGGCGGCCTCGCCGCCGTCGGCGAGCCGCGGACTCCGTCCGGAACGGTCGCCGTCGCCCGTGTCGGGCGGGCCGGTGGCGACGACTTCGGCGGGCGGCTCCGCCGGCTGTGCGGACGTCGCGTAGCCCACTGTCAGTCGGCCGTCGGCCGGGACAGTCCCCGTGAATTCGTCACCGTCCCAGCCGGCCGCGGGCTGGCCGCGGCGACGCGGCGGCCAGACCGGCCCGTCGAGGCGGTTCGCGATGCGGACGCGACACTCCCGCTCGGACGCGACGGACAGGGTGACGAGCGTCACCCCGTCGGTCCGTTCGACGTCCCACTCGAGGGAAACCATAGCGGGCCTGGTCGCCCCCTCCGGTATAAACGCACGGAGCAGTGCGGTCACGCCGACGGCGACACCCGGATCACGGGCGCGTCGAGCCACGCCGCGGCCGCGGCCGGGTCGGCGAAGCGGTCACAGGCGAGGACGACCGGCGCTCGCACGTCGGCCACACGAGCGACCGCCAGCGCCGCGGTCACGTCGTCCACCGCGAACGGGTCCGCGTCGGCGGGCGACCCGTCGTCCGCCGGGCGAGCCTCGCCCGGCGCGGCCGTGACCGCTGCCGCGTACCGGTCACGGACCGCCTCGACGAGGTGGTCGCGAGCGGTGCGTTTGAGGTTCGCCAGCCGATCTTCGAGTCTGCGACGGCGCTCGCGGGCGTCGCGACTCGCGCGCGCCTCGCGGCGGGCCATGCTCAGCGCCTCCCGTGCGGCCGCGCGCTCGGTCTCGTGTTCGGACAGTTCGGCCGTCGCTTCGGTCAGTTCTCCCTCGAGGCCGGTCGTCTCCCGCCCGTCCTCGCGGCGGGCCTGGATCCGCCCGCGGAGCGTGGCGACGCGTTCGCGACACTCGTCGACGGCCGATTCGGTTCCCGCGAGCCGGCGCCGCGCACGTTCCAGGTCCGGCGTCGCAGGTACCTGGACGTCGGCCAGCGCCGCTCGGGCCGCGGCAAGCCCGTCGTCGACCGGCGTCCCCACGCCGCGCGAGCGGGCTGCCGCGGCCAGCGCCGTCCGCGTGCGGAGCGTCATCGATGGACTCACGAGTCCGACGTGGTCGTGAACCGGCCCGGCCGTCGGACACGTCACCGAGAGCGGCGCCGAATCTGAGCGGTCGGCGGTCTCGTCGCGGACCGCCGCGACGACCCGGTCGGCCGCCGGCGACAGGTCCGAACAGTCGACCGCGTGCCCGCGCCGACGCTCGTCTCCGACCCGAACGGTGACGGCGTCGCTCATCGCGAGAGGTCGCGCTCGCGCAGGCGCTCGGGGTCGGGGAAGTCGGTCCCGGCCGCGAAACTCGAATACGGCACCGACGAGCGCTCTCGATTCTCGTAGGCGCGGGCAGCTTCGCGCACCTCGGCGTCGACGGTTTCGAACTCGTTGAACGGGCGGGTCCGCTCGATCTGGACGTCTTCGCCGTGTTTCTCGCGCAGCCTGAGCGCCTGGAACGCCGCGAACTCCGTCTCGGCCAGCAGCGCCGCCCGCCCGAACCGCCGGACCACGCTCCCCTCGTGAGTCCGACAGACGTTGCGGAGCGTCCCCCGCGCCGCCCGCGAGTAGGTCACCACCAGTAGCACGGCCGAGCGCTTCGCTACCGCTCGAAATAAAACGTTCGCTTCACCGTCACGACAGCCAGAGTGACTGATAGGGATTATTGTAGATTATTTCCGGATCGCGCCGACCCCGTTGTCGGCGCGTACCGGTACATCGCTACAATAATCACTATGAGTGGGAGACTACTCCAGCAGGTCCCGCTTTCGGATCTCCGGCTCGCCGTCGGCGAGCGAGACGGTCGCGTCGAACAGCGAAGTGATACCCTCGACGGTCCGGGAGTCGTGGGCGGTGGGATCGATGTGGAAGTGCGCGCGGGCGTCGGCGGCGTAGAGCTGGCCGGTGATCGTGTGGAGGAACTCGTAGGCCGTCTCGACGGTGACGTACTGCAACATAGCGGTCAGCGAGTCGAAACAGACCACGGGCTCGCCTTCCCACCCAGAGAGGAACTCGCCGATGGCGATCCCGAGCCCCGTCAGATCGCTCGGCGAGGAGATGGTCTCGACCTCGATGCCGTCGAAATCCGCGGACGCACCCGATTCGCTGACGACGATGACGGCGCCGTCGCGCGGGTCGTCGTCGGTCGACGCGAACCACTGGTCGACGCAGGCGGTCGCGTCCCGGCGGAAGGTCACCCAGAGTACGCTCGCGCCCGCCGGCTCGGCCGGTATCAGCAGGTCCGTACACGTCTCGCTCTCGGCCCCGCTCAGCGACGGGGCACACAGCAACACGTTGCGCGCGTCGGCCAGTTCGGTGTGTACGTCCGTCATCGTCGGGTATCCGTCTGTCTCGCTCGTTCTTTCCGCCCCGCGAGTAAAATCCTTCCGCTCACTGTCTGGTAGACCGCCCGCTCACCGCCCGTTCGCAGGCGAGTGAGCTCTACTCGTCGACGGGCGCTACCTCGAACGCCCCCGGGTCCGCGACGAGGTTGCGCACCCGCTCGCGGGCCGCAGTCGGGTCCGGCGCGAGCACGACCACGCCGTCGACCGCCCCCGACCCGCTGGCGCGATAGGCCGCCAGATCCCCCTCGAACTCCGTCGCGTAGGTCCGGAGGACGCCGCGAACCTCGCGTTCCAGCCCCGTCAGGTCGGTCTCGCCGCTCTCGAAGGCCGCCAGCGCTTGCTCGACGTTCCGGAGTGCGGAGATGCGGTCCATCGGCTCAGGTCGTGCGCAGGTGGTCGGTGCGGGGCTCGTACACCTCGCCTTTCTGTTTGAGCTTCTCGATTTCGTGTTCGGCTTTGCTCTCGTCCATGCCGATCTCCTCTGCGCGCTCGACGACCACGTCTATCGGCGCTCCCTCGTCGTACTCCGACTCCAGCTCGTCGATGAGGTGTTTGATGTTCTTGATGCGGTCGCGCTGACTCTTCGAGGTCCCCGACTCGATCACGTCCGCGTCGAGTTCGCCCGTCTCCGGGTCGACGCCGATGTCCTCCATCGACGACCGGACGATCTCGATGACCCGCTGGGCGTCCTCGACGGTCACCTTGTCCGAGAGCCGGACCCGCGCCGACGCCTCCGCGAGGCGGACGAGCGCCTCCAGTTTCCGCGCCGTCACCGGCACAGGCGCGTCCTCGTCGGCCCCCTCCGCGCGCAGGTCGACGTAGAACTCCTGTATCTCCGCGCGGGCCTCCTCGGTCATCGTCGGGAAGCAGTTGCGCTTCGCGTAGGCGATGTACTTGCGCAACAGTTCGGCGTCGATGGTCGGCGCCACGTCCTCGGTGACGTTGTCCACCTCGTCCGCGCTGTAGTTCGAGGTGTTCGACTCCACGCGGTGGGTGTGCAACTCCCCCGCGAAGTTCGTCTGCAGGATGTGCTCGGCCAGATTCCTGTCTTCCTCGGCGTCGGGCTGGTCGGTCACCGTGAAGATCAGGTCGAACCGCGAGATCAGCGCCGGTTCCAGGTCGATCTGCTCGCCGATCGACTCGTACTGGTCGAACCGCCCGTACTTGGGGTTGGCCGCCCCGAGCAACGAACAGCGCGACTTGAGTGTCGCGTTAATTCCAGCTTTGCTGATACTTATTTCCTGTTGTTCGAGCGCCTGATGCATCGCCGAACGGTCTTCGGAGTTGTGGACGACCATCCCGTTCGCGACGAAGTTGTGCGTTCCCTCGACAGTCAGGTCGTACACCTTCGGCTGTGGGGCGCTCTCGACGTCGTCGAGCAGCGACCGGACCGTGTCGCGGACCTCGTCGATGCGGGCTCGCGCCGCCGCTCGAACCTCGTCGAACCGGTCGGTGGCCACGACACCGCGCGACCACCGCGAGAGCGTCGCCTGGTTCACGTCGACGGCGTCGGCGACCTCAGTCTGCGCGACGCCGTGACGGCCGAGCGCGGCCCGGAGCGACGCCCAGTCTTCGAGGTCGGGTGCTGACGAGAGGAGGTTCCGAGCCTCCGACACGGCGTCGTCGACGGGACAGTCGAGCACCGTCGCGAGTTCCTCTCTGGCGAGCGCCTCGGCGTCGGTGGCGGCCTCGGGAGCGACGGTGTCGACCGAATCGACGCGCCGCCACTTCACGTCGCCGTCGACCAGGTCGCGCAACGGCGTGAGGTCGGTATCGGCGACAGTCGCGAGAACGTCACGGACCTCCTCGGAGAGTGTCCGTCGCAACCCCTCGTGGTCGCCCCAGTGATAGGAGACCTGCTGTTGGCTGAACTCGGTGTCGGCGGCGAGTTCTCGCTGGGAGAGGTGATAAGCGTCGGTCAGTCTGTCGAGCGTCTCCCACGAAGCGTCGTCCGGGAGTGCCGTCCCGTCACGCTCGGCCGCTCGTTTCCGCTCTTCGAACGCGTCGAGCACGTCACGGGCGAGTCGGAACGAAAGATTCGCCGCCCCGGTTTCGAAGTTGCAGTAGGTCACCCCGTTGATCCCGCACTCGGACTGCTGTAGCCGGAGCGACTCGCGCGTCTCGGCGAGCAACTCGCCGCAGTCGGGGACTACGTCGAGGATTGTCCGGTCGCCGCTGACGGTGTCGACGACGCCTTCGAGCGCGCGCCGTTTCCGGTCGAGCGTGAAGCCGATCCGGCGCTCGAACGCGGCGAGCGAGTCGGCGTCAGTGATCGTCAGCCGATAGACGTCCCGCTTGTCGTCGCGTTCCTGCCTCCCGATCTGACTCGAAATCCCGAACTCGAGCAGGAGGTGCTTCGTCCCGAGCAGGAGCTCGTAGCTCGCGGAGTGGATCCGGACGTTGCGCTCGCCGACCGACCCTTCGCTGTCCGCGAGCGCGCGGACGAACGCGGCCTTCGCCGACCGGGACGACCGCGTCACCGCTTCTGGGAGCCGTTTCCCGTCGTAGGTCTCCAGGTTCATCCCGGCGTCGAGCACTTCGTCGGCGTACTCGCGTCCGTGGATACGGACCGTCTCGACGCCGTCGTCGCGCTGTTCGCTCGGCGGCCGGACGGGTTCGGCGTCGAACGCCTCGCGACACGCGTCTTCGAAGTCGGTCAGCAACTCCTCCTCGCTGTTGATGAACCGGATCCCGTACACGCCCCCGGACTGGTCGTAGTAGACGTTCCCGTCTCCCGCGAGGTAGCCCAGGACAGCGCCCATAGACGGTGAGACGCTGTCTCCGTCGCCTGCGCCGACCGAGATATCGTTCGATCCGGTCGCGACACCGGCACCGTCGGTCGCGGCCTCGGGAAGTCGACGCGGGACGTACACCCAGTCGTCCGGTTCGAGGTCGGCCGCCGGTTTCTCCACGCGCTCGCCGTCCTCGAATACGAAGAACGGATGGTCGGCCGTCCCGGTCACCCGCTCGCCCGTCCGCAGCGTCACCCGCGTCAGTTCGTCGGGAGCCTCGTACTCGTGGACGGCCGTCACCGGTCGCTCGACGAGCGACCCGTCGTCGTCCATCGTCCAGACGGTCGCGTCCACGTCGCGAATCGTTCGCCCGTTCGGTAGTTCTTCGACTGTTCCATTCTCTCCGATATCCCGTGCGAACTTTCCGATCCGTGATACACTGTCACCGAAGTGGACGAGCGTGTCGCCGGTCACGCAGCGCATCTTGTCGAGTTCGTCGACCGCAGCGATCCCTTGATCCGCCAGAACGAGCGCGCCAGCCTCTAACGTCCACTGTTGGCCTTCTCCGAAGTCGTCCTGAACAGCTGCCGCCGTAAGGCCGGCGGAACTGCTTCCTTTCCCTGATGTATAGACAGATCTCGGTGCGATATTTTTTATATATGATAATATCTGAGATTTGCCAGTTCCAGGGTCACCTATCAGGAGCATGTGGAGGTCGCCGCGGATGCGCGACTCGTCGGGGAGGTGTTTCGTGACCCCCGAAAAGAGCTGGAGGATGATGGCGAGTTTCTGGCGCTCGTAGCCGTAGATCGAGGGGGCGATGGCGCCGACCATCTCGTCGTAGAGGTCCTCTTCCTCGGAGAGGGCGACGATCTTGCGCTTGTCCTGGTCGGTGATGTCCATCTCCTCGAACTGCTCGTCCTCTATTTCGACGGCGAAGCCGTCCATGTAGACGTCGAACATGGGCGATTTGTCGCGGTCGCCTCCCTGCTGTTCGAGCTGGAGGACGCCAGCGACGCGGACGTGGTCGCCCGCCGTCACGTGGCCGGTGATGTCGTCCTCGATGTTGACGTCGATGGCCTGCGGGGTCTCGCCGCCGCGCAGCCCCTCGGGGGACTCCTGGACGCGGATCTTCTGGGCGTCGACGAACTCGGACTGGTCGAAGTTGACGCGGAAGGGGCCCTGGCGCTCGCAACCCTGACACTCGTGGGGCTCCTGGAAGTCGCCGGTCTGCTGGGGGATGCGGGTGAGCGTGCCACAGCGCTGGCACTCGAAGGCGGCCTGCGTGATTTTGGGACGGACGTCGGTGGCCTTGCGGACGATGCCCTGGACGGAGATGAGTTGCCCGCGGTGGTCGGCGCGGATCTCGCGGATATCGGTCGTCTCGGGGAGGTTGCGAACGCGGACGTGGGCCTGCCCGAGTTTGACGTCGACGGGCAGGTCGTAGAGGCGCAGCGCCTCCTCGGCGTAGTCCTGGAACTGCTCGGGGTGGTTCCGGAAGTCGTCGGCGAGGTCGGGGTCGAACCGGTACAGGTCCTGCCAGTCGATGTACAGCGACTTCTGTTCGGTGGGGTATTTCTGTGCGAGCTCGCCGATCTCGTTGCGGTAGTAGTCGCGGTAGAACTCCTCGAAGGAGTCGACGAGCTCGGTGTCCTCCGCGTAGGCCATTGGGTGCCAACAGGTTAGCCCGCCACCGGGTAAGAAGCTTCGCAAAGGGGAGCGGAAGTGATCGAAACGTCACCGGACCGTCCCGCCGCGTGTCGGTTCGACCCCGAAACGAAGGGGTGGGGTCGGCGGGCGGAGAGAGCGTCGGCGCGGTCCTCCGAGCGAGTCACCAGGTGACTTCGTAGGTACAGCGCTGGGCGCCGTCGGTGCGACAGACGCCCACCTCGCGCAGGCAGACGTAGCCGTCGGCGAAACTGGCGGCGACGCCCTCGACGACGCCGCGGTCGAAGGCACAGGGGTAGGGGGTGTGACACTCGACACGGCCGTCGTCGTCGCCGATCTGTCGGAAGGCGTAGCCGCCGGCGTCGCCGCGGTGGTGAGCGCCGTAGGCCTCGTCGAGAGTCGCAAGCGCGGCCGACACGTCGGTGGCGTCGGCCGGGAACGCGAGAGCGCGGGAGAGGCTCCTTTCGAGGCCGAAGGTTCCCTTCTCGCCGACGAGGGCGTCGACCGCTTCGATGGCCGCGAGCGAGGGGGCCAGCGGATACCACTCCTCGCCGCGGGGTTCGGCGACGCCGTGTTCGGAGAGGGCGGCGAGCGCCGGGTCGCGCGCGTCAGACGAGAACTGCTCGACACCGGTGACGACCGCTCGCAACAGGTCGCCAGCGACCTCGGCGTCCGCGAGTCGACCACCGTCACCGGTGTCGTCCATACCGCTCGCTTGGACAGCGCCGTAAAAACCGCCTTCGCCAAACCAGTTAGGGGCGTCCCCGTTGCTCCGTGGCCACGACCTCGCGGAGACCGACCGGCCACGGGGAAGCGACGCGCGCGACGCCGGCCGAGGCGAGAAAATTTAACTGTGCCGACGTGCTCCCAGCGAGGGAGAGACGTATGGACGACGTTATCGAGGACGTGACGATCGTGGGGGGTGGCGATTCCGGATTGCTGACGGCGCTGGCAATCGAACTGATGAATCCGGGGATCGACGTTTCGGTCATCGACGACTTCGGCCGGAACGTTCCGCAGGTGGGGAAAAGCACCTATCGCTCGATCGGGAAGATCCTCCACGACACGCTGGCGATCGACGAACAGCGGTTCGTCGCGGCGGTCAAGCCCGTCTGGAAGTGTACGGTGTACTTCCGGGACTGGTGTGACTCCGAGTTCCACTTCCCGTTCGACGTCCCGGTGAAGTTCCCGAACGAGGACGCCACCGACGCGGTCGAGACCTGTTACTACTACTACGACGAACTGTACGACAGTCCCGACCACCGCACGAAAGGCGAGGAGATTGTCGACCAGGGGATGTCGCCGTGGCACTACTCCCCGCGGGAGGGCCGCTACAAGAAATACGAGCACATCGCGTACCACCTGAACACCGAGCGGTTCAACTCGTTTCTGCGGGAGCTCTGTCGCGAGCGGAGCGTCTCGCTGATCGACGACGAGATCGTGAGCGTCGAGACGACGGGGAACCGCATCGACCGCGTCCGCTCGAAGAGTCAGGCCTACGAGTCGGACCTGTTCGTCGACGCGTCGGGCTTTTCGCGCGTGCTCAAAGGCGAACTCGGCGGCGAGTTCCGCGACTTCGGGTTCCCGCTCGACACGGCGTACAACGTGCGGGTCGACCGCCCCCTCTCCGAGGTGATCCCGGCGACGGTCGTCGAGACCGGCGACCACGGCTGGTTCTGGCACATCGACACCTACGACAACCGCGACCTGGGGTACGTCTACGCCTCCGAGTACGTCTCCGACGAGGCGGCCAGAGCCGAGTTCCTCGACCACGTGGCCGAGATCGACCACGAGGACGGGTCAGTCTCCGCCGCCGACCTCGACCGCTACGAGTTCTCGTCGGGCTACTTCGAGCAGCCGTGGGCGGAGAACTGTCTCGCGATCGGCAACGCCGTGGGGTTCGTCGAACCGCTGCAGTCGACCGGGCTCACCGTCAACGCACAGGCCGCGGTCACGCTCTCGAACCTGCTGTCGACTCACGGGCGAGTCAACGACGACTGGATCCGCGAGACCTACAACGACTGGGTGCGCCGCAGCTGGGAGTCGATCTACGACTTCATCAGCGTCCACTACCACTACTCCGCGGGCGACACCGCGTTCTGGGAGGCGATGGAGTCGATCGACGTCAGTCCGCGGACGGAACGGTTCGTCGAGGAGTTCGACCGCAACGGGTTCGGGACGCATATCGACCCGACGCAAAACGACGACGACCTCTCGGACCTGCTCGTGTTCCGGCCGATCAACTTCTACGAGATCATGCGGAAGATGGGCGCCACGTCCGCGTTCTACGAGGACAACCAGTTCGACGTGAGCGAGGACACCAGAGACGAAGAGGAGCAGTACTACCGGAGCGTGACCAACGACGTGAACAACTACCTATCGATCGAGGAAGTGTACCGGGGCCTCCTCGGCGAGTAGCTGTCGCGAACACGGACTTGCTTGTCACGTCTGTGCCGCACAGAAGAGTGGGGCCGCCCGGATTCGAACCGGATGCAGACAGTCCGGGCGTGCGGCGCGCCGCGCCGTTCCGGGCTGTGACTGCCGGGGTTCGAATCGGTCGGGCGACTCTTCGTTCGTCACGTCTGTGCCGCACAGAAGAGTGGGGCCGCCCGGATTCGAACCGGGGTTACTGGCACCCAAGGCCAGAAGGATACCAAGCTACCCCACGGCCCCACGAGTCGGGATTGCGCGGGGACCGACGAAAGGGTTTCGTTGCGGCGGCGGTCGAGTCAGGACTCGAGCACGCAGTCGTTCACAGCGGCCAGAAGTAGGCGATGCCGAGCGTCGTGACGACGGTGAAGATCAACTGCAGCGGCCCCCCGACCCGGAGGTAGTCGGTAAAGCGGTAGCCGCCCGGGCCGTAGACGAAGAGGTTGGTCTGGTAGCCGACGGGCGTCATGAAGGCCGTGGAGGCCGCGAAGGTGACCGCGAGGATAAAGGAAAAGGCGTTGACCCCGAGCTGCAGAGCGGCCTCGTAGGCGACCGGGATCATCAGGACGACGCTCGCGTTGTTGCTGATAATGTTGGTCAGCAGGGCCGTCACGAGATACAGGACGGCGAGAACGCCGATGGGCGGGAGGAGCGTGCTGGACTCGACGACCAGGTCCGCGAGCATGTCCGCGCCGCCGGTGTTCTCCAGGGCGATCCCCAGCGGGATGACGCCCGCGAGCAGGAAGACGACGTCCCACTGGACGGCGTCGTAGATCTCGGTCGGGTCGAGACAGCCGGTGACGACCATCAACAGCGCCCCCGCGAGCGCCGAGACGACGATTGGCAACACGTCGATGGCGGCGAGGCCGACGACGCCGGCGACGATGCCGATCGCGACGGGGATCTTCGACTTGCGGTAGTCGGGGCGGTCGACCGACTGGGCGACGATGAAGTCGCGGTTGGCGTTGAGTCGCTCGATGCTGTCGGCCGGGCCCTGGACGAGGAGCGTGTCGCCGACGCGCAACTGGACGTGGTCCATCCGGCGGCGGAGCAGTTCCTGCCCACGCCGCAGGGCGAGGACGGTCGCGTCGTAGCGTTGCCGGAAGTTCGAGGTGGCGAGCGTCTCGCCGACGAGTTTCGACCCCGGCGCGACGACGACTTCGACGAGGTTCTGGCGCTCGCCCGCCTGTTCGAGTTCCTCCTCGGTGACGTCGACCTCGGGGAGGAGATCCAGCCCCTCCGCGTCGGTCAGTTCGACCAGCGTGTCGCGGTCGGTCCGGACCGCGAAGATGTCGCCGGCCCGCACCGTCTTGACGTCCAGCGGTTCGACGAACACCTCGCCGTCGCGGATCAACTGCACGAGGTCGACGTCGAAGTCGGTCTCTCGGAGGGCGGTCCGAACCGTCTGGCCGATGATGGGCGAGTCCTCGCGGACGACCACCTCCGTGAGGTACTCGCCCATCTCGAACTCCTCGGTCAGGTCGCGGGCGATCGGGATGCGCTCGGGCGTGAGCCACCGCCCGACCGTCAGGAGATAGGCCGTGCCGACCAGCGAGACGATTATCCCGAGTTGCGTGAACTCGAACATGCTGAACGTGCCGACGCCGAGCCGGCCCGACAGTTCCGAGGCGAGGATGTTCGTCGACGTGCCGATGAGCGTCAGCATGCCGCCGAACATCGAGGCGTAGGAGAGCGGCATGAGCAACTTCGAAGGCGACGTTTTACCCTCGTGGGCCACGTCGGTGACCATCGGCAGGAGGATGGCGACGGCGGCGGTGTTGTTGATGAAACCCGAGATGGGGCTGACGAGGCCGATAGTCGCACCGAGCTGGCGGGTCTCGCTGTCGCCGGTGAGCGCGGAGACCTTGTCCCCGAGGATCTGGACGATACCGGTCCGCTGGACGCCGTCCGAGAGGATGAACATGGCGAGGACGGTCAGCGTCGCGGAACTGGCGAAGCCGGAGAGGCCGGCGTCGGTGAAGGAGACCCCCGCGTCGGCGTCGCTGAGGACGACCCAGCCCTCGGCGAGCAGGCCCCAGTCTGCGGCGGTTGCGGTCACCGGTTCGACGAGGAGGAGTGCGACGAGCACGCCGATAGCGGTGACGTCGACGGGGACGGGTTCGGTGGCGAACAGCACGAGCGCCGCGAGGATGACGGTGAAGACGAACGCGGTACTCGCGGCGATCCCGAATGGCACGTTCGTGTCCGGGTGTGGCAGCGGGAAAAAGGTCACTCTCTGCGGGTGCCCGGAGCTGTCTTCCGGAGCGACCGGCGTCTGGCGGGAGGACATGTCGTCACGATGACCGCAACACGTTTGGGGATCGTGAGCCAACGTCGAACCGTGATGAGCGACAGTCCGGAACCGGACACCGCGGACCGCCCGGATCCAGCGGTCGACGTGGAGCGAGTTCGCGCCGCCATCGCGGACCACCCGGTGAGACTGGCGGTCCTGTTCGGGTCGCAGGTGACCGACGGCGTCGACGCGAACAGCGACGTCGACATCGCAGTCGAGTTCAGGCCGACCGTCGACGACCGCGGACAGGCGTTGCTGTCGCTGCTGGCGGACCTCTCGGTCGCACTCGACCGGAACGACATCGACCTGGCGGTGGTCGACGACCTCGCACCTCGGGTCGGACGGGCGGCGTTCACCCACGGAACGCTTCTCATGGGATCAGGCGAACGTGCCGACTCACTCCGCCGCCGGTTCGAGGAGCGAGTCACGGCCGACCGATCCGACCGAAGCCTGCGCGAGCGCTTCGACGAGACAGTCGACCACGTCGACCGCCTCGTCGAATCAGGGGACTGACCCGTGTCGGATCCGCACGGTCGCGAACGCGTCGAGACGATCGTCGAAAAGGCCGAATACGTCGAGTCGTGTCTCGAGATCCTCGCGGCCAAGCAGTCCGTTTCGCGTACCGAGTTCCGCGACGACCCCGAGACGCGCGACGTCGTGGAGCGGCGGTTCGAGAAGGCGAGTCAGGCGTGTCTCGACGTCGCGCGAATGCTTCTCCGAGATATCGACGGCGGAGTCAGTCGGTCCAACGCCGCGACGATGCGCCGTCTGCACGAAACCGGTGTGCTAACCGAGGAGACTGCAGAGTCGATGGCCGAAGCGGCGCTGTTTCGGAACGTGCTCGCCCACGAGTACGGCGACGTACTCGACGAGGACATCGTCTACAGCGCGCTCCAGGACCTCCGGCGCTATCGTGATTTCCTCGTCGAAGTGCGCGAGTATCTGGACGAGGTCGGTGCGCTCTGACGAACCGGTGCAGTGTGATAGCACGACAGCGGCCGCTTACCGCTCTTCCTCGTGGAGTTCCATCTCGGCGACGATCTCGTAGGGGTCGAGCCCCTTCCGGATCCCGTCGAGCAGGCGAAAGGCGTCGTCCGGCGAGAGGAAGTGGGCAGTCACCGCGCGTCCCAGCGGCGTCGGCTCGAGCCCGTCGATGAACTCGAACTCCAGCAGTTTGCCGATGGCGTGTTTCGTCGGCACCTCGCCGATCATCCGCTCGTTGAGCCGCTTCGCGCCGCTGCCGGCGACGGTGATGTTCGCCAGCGTCTCCTCGACCGCAGCGGCCTCGTCGTAGCGGGTGATGACGGGCTCCATCTCCCCCTTGAGGAGCTTGAAGGCGACTTCGTCCTCGGTCATCTCCTGGCTGTTGTGATACGAGCCGTCGGGCTCGACGAGGACGTAGACGGTGCCTTCGTCGTGGTAGTCGGGGCGGCCCGCCCGCCCGAGCATCTGGTGGAACTCCTGGACGGTCAACCACTCGATGCCCATCGCCAGCGAGTCGAAGACGACCTGCGAGGCGGGGAAGTCAACCCCCGCCGCGAGCGCTGCCGTGGTCACGACCGCGGCGATGTCCTGGTCGGCGAACATTCGCTCGACTTTCTTGCGGCGGCCGTGGTCGAGGCCGGCGTGGTAGGGCGCGGAGTCGTACTCCAGTTTCCGCGAGATGTCGTGACAGCGCCGCCGCGAGTTGGTGAAGACGATCGTCTGCCCGCGGTACTCCTTCGACGACTTCGTGTCGAACGCCCGCCGGACGAGCTTGTTCTCGATCTGGACCTTCTCGCGGCCGTCCGCGAAGGTGACGTGGCGCTCGATGGGGACGGGCCGTTCCTCGAACTCGATCAGCTGGGCTTCGAGCTTCTCGGCGAGCTGGCCGGGATTCCCCACGGTCGCCGAGAGGTAGATCCACTGGGTCCCGTCCCGGCTGTCGTTGTTCGCGTACTCGCCGCAGTAGTACTTGAGCCGCGAGATCAGGCCGTCGAGGCGGTGGCCGCGCTCGCCCTCGCCGAGGGTGTGGACCTCGTCGATGACGACCGTGCCGATATTGCCGAGGTCCTTCCCGGTGCGCAGCGCGTGGTCGATGCCCTCGTAGGTCCCGACGATGACGTCGGCGCCGGGGTCGAAGCGGCCGCCGCCGTCGTTGATGCGGCTGGCACCCACCCTGAGAGAGACGTCGACCATGTCGCCGTAGCGGTCCTCGAAGGCCTCGTGTTTCTGGTTGGCCAGCGCCACGAGGGGGACGAGAAAGAGCATCTTCCCCTTCCCGTTGAGCACGCGGTCCAGCCCGGCCATCTCACCGATCAGGGTCTTCCCGGTCGCCGTCGCGCTGACGACGAGCTGGTCGCGGCCCTCCGTCGCGCCGTGCTCGACGGCAAGGCTCTGGACCGGCAGGAGGTGCTCGAACCGCGATTCGAGGTGGTCCTGGATCCCCGGATGGAGGCCGAGCGAGTCGACGCGGACGGGGTCGACCTCGTCGACGGTCGCCGATATCTCGTCGAACTTCGTCAGGTCCGGGTCCAGGTCCCCGCGCAGGAGGTTGGCGACGCGTTCGAGGTCCTGCACTTCGAGCAAAAGATCGTAGAGCCGGTCCTTGGCCGTCCCCGACACTTCCCCGCGGTAGGCGAGTTCGCGGTCGAGTTGCGCCTTCGCGCAGTCGGGGCAGATGAACTCGTCGTCGGTCGCGATGGCCGTCTCGCTGGTGATCGGCGAGTACTCCCCGGCGTCGGCGCAGTGGCGACAGGTCCGGACGGTCTTGGCCGAGAGCTGATAGGCGTCTAAGAGTTCGCGCAGGCGCTCGCGGACCGCGGGTGTGGTCTGCTCGGAGATGCGGATGCGCGAGGCCCCGCGGGCGAGTTCGACGAACTGGTCGGGGGGCCGTGGCTCCTCGCTGGAACCGTCTTTCACCCGCAGTCGGGCGGGCCGCGGGCCGGCGTCGGTCTCCTTGAGTTCGAGGACGGCGTGGAGGCGGCGCTCACCGTCCCGGTGGACGGCCACGCGAACGTCCGCGCCGTGCTCGTGGAGGAACAGCGTTCCGACCTCGCCGACCTGCTGTGACACACCCCTCTGTCCGTGATCGAGCTATATCAGCGGTTCGGACCGCTAACACCCTGCTATGCTACCTCACCACACACGAAAACAAAACTATATGTCTCCACAGGACGAACGTTCGATGCATGAGTTCCGAATCAGAGCCCCCCCAGATCGAGGAAGCAGAGACCTGGCCGGACCTGGCGATCGGCCTGTACGAGCGACTGACCGGCCGCGGCGCGACGATAACCTACGAGTTCGAGGACATGGAGGTCGCGGTGCCGAGCAAGGTCGGCGAGGACGCGGACCACGCCTACTGGACCGTCGACGGGACCGTCCGCATCTCGACCGAAGAGGAGTGACCGAGCGCACCATCGACCTCACGGTCTCGCTGACGCTCGAACGAGATGGCGCGCGCTTCGACGTCTGGACCGAAGAGGGAGCGGTCGTGGTCAACGCCCCGTCGCTGTCATCGCTGCGGTCGCTGCAGTCGCTCCGCTCGGTCCCCATCGGACCGTTCGGGACCGACGTGCGCGGTCGCGAACTGACCGCCGACATCCCCGTCGAGGTACGGGTCCGCCACGCGACCGTCGCGCGCGTCGGCGACGGCCGTGGGTCGGCGCTCGGCCGTCGGCTCACCGGCGTCGACGCGCGCCTCGACTGGCAGGGCGTCGTCGCCGCCGCGATGCGGGTGCTCGGCTGAGCCTACACCCGCTACTCACTCGCGCTCGACGATGTCGGGTTCGTCGTGCTGGACGGACCAGCCGGGATTGAGGCCGCAGGCCTCGCGCTCGGTGTACTCGATGGCCGTCTCGGGGCCGACGCGCTCGCCGCCCTCGACTGCCTCGACCCGGAGCGGGAGGTCCATCTGGCTGCCACAACAGCCCACGTCGGTGAACTCGTCCCACGCGTCGCCGACGGCGGCGGTGTCGTGGGTCTTCTTGAGGTACTTCTGGTAGTAGTTCTGGTTCAGTCGGCGACGGCCGTGCTGGCCGATATCCGCCGGGACCGAGAGAACGACCCGCTCGGCGAGGTCGGTGTCGGGGTCGTCGGCGTCCACAGCCTCGTCCGCGTCGGCGTCGGTGGTACTCATTGGCAGTCGATACGCCCGGGACCTGCAAGGAGGTTCCGGGGCTGTGCGCGCTCAACGAGTATCGCGTTCGACCCGAAACAGGGGCGCGTCACTCCTCGACGAGGGCGATGCTGTCGTCGCCGGTCGGAACCGCGCAGATGAACGAGCCCTCGACGTCGCTCTCGTTGCGGTACCAGTGGACGACGCCCGCCGGGATGTGGAGCGCGTCACCGGCCGCGACGGTGTGTTCCTCGTCGCCGATCCCGACCACGTACTCGCCCGCGAGGACGTACTGCTCGTGTTCGATCTCGTTGGTGTGTTTCGGCACCTCGGCGCCCGGTGCGAGCGCGAAGCGGCGGATCGCGAGGTTCGGAGCGCCGTGTTCCGCGCCGATCAGGACGGCCTTCGAGAGTCCCTCGGCGGCGTCGACCGGTTCGGCCTCGATGTCGGCCGCGTTACGAACGAACGGGCGCTGGGTGTCGGTGTCGCTCATGGGTTTCGTGTAGGAGCGCCTCGGTAAAGAACGAGCGGGGCTTCAGTCGAAAACCGCCGCGACCGTCACGCGTTCAGGCCCCAGTCCACGTCGTCTTCGACCGCATCGCGCTCTTTCTCGGCGCGTTCGACTTTCGTCCGCCCGACGCGTTCTATCGCCTGTTCACGGTCGATTTCCCCGTCGAGATACTGCGCCAGCACGAGGTCCTCCCACAGGTCTTCGAGCCCCCGTTCGAGCGCGCGCTCGAAGACTTCGGACTCGGGCAACCCTCTCGCCTCTGCGATTTCGCGCACCCGGTCGGACATCTCGGCGGCCATACTCGCCGTTTGTCCGTCTTCACACTTAAACTCGCGTTCGATACAGCCGGTTGAATAGATTCGAAAGTTCAGGACAGCGTGAAAGCCCCCGCAGGAGTGATCGTGACCGCCACCGCCAACAGCGTGAAAGCCCCCGCTCTCTCGGCTCCCGGGGCTCGCTGCGCGCCTCGCTCGCTGCGCTCACTGCGGTGCTTGCGTCGCCCGGGTTCTCCGGGAGAGCGACCCCTTTCATTCCCACCCGCACAGACTGTCCGACCAGCCGACACGGGCGGGAATGAAAGGGGCCAATCGCTCGTCACCGCCCCGACGAAGCAAGCACCGCAGTGAGCGCAGCGAGCGAGGCGCGCAGCGAGGCGCGGCGGTGACGAGCGATTGGGGGCTTTCACGCTGTTGGCGGCGACCCCCTTCACACACCGATCCGACCCGTACCCTACAGTCCGGCCACGTCCCACACGCGTTCGAGCGACTCGGCGGTCCGGCGGGCGGCCTCGCGGTCGTCGAGGGCGGGCAACTCGTCGCTGAACGGTTCGACCATCACGGGACCATCGTAGTCGACGGCGTCGAGATGCCCGAGGAACGTCGCGATGTCGATGACGCCGGTCTCGCCGGGCATCGCGCGCTCGCTGTCGACGTACTCGTCCATCGCCAGATCCGCGGGCGCGTCGTTGACGTGGACGTCCACGATATCGTCGTTGGCGAGCGATTCGAGGCGCTCGACGGACGCGCCGGCGGTGTGCCAGTGCCAGCTGTCGAGCAGGAGACCCACGTTGTCGCCGACTGCCTCGCAGAGGTCGAGCATGCCGGTGCTGGTGTGGACGAAGTCGTGCTCGTGGCCCTCGCGAAGCGTCTGCGGACCGAGGAACTCGAGTCCGAGGCGGATACCGTGGTCGGCGAGGGTGTCAGCGACGGGTTCGAGGCGCTCGCGGTGGAACTCGAAGTTCGTGTCGAAGTCGCGCTCGTCGGAAAAGGAGAGGATGTACGTCGAGGCGCGCTCGCAGCCGACGGCCGCGGCGTCCGCGGCCACCTCGTCGAGGGCGGCGAGGCCGTCCTCGTAGTCGTCAGCGTCGCCGGTCACGTCGACGGGGACGCCCATGCTGCCGGTGCGGAGGTCGTGCTCGTCGAGGAGTTCGTGGTAGGCCTCGGGGCCGTGGTCGGCGAGGTAGCCCGGGTCGAGTTGGATAGCGTCGAAGCCGGTGTCGGCGGCGATGGCGGCCGCCTCGGGGAACGGGAGATCGATGCCGATATCGCCGGGGCCGAGTGAGGTGTACATGGCTCTGCCCGAAGGTGGACGGTCGGGCGTTTCAGGGTTGGCCTCCCGGCGGGGATTTCCGTCGCCGTCGCGACTGACTTCGGTCGGCCGAATCGCGCCGCCGGTGTCCGCGTCGGGGGCCGTCGTCCACACACGGGCTTAAGAACGTCCCCGCACTACGGGCGGGTATGCGACGGTACCGCATCGGGAGCGCCTTCGGCATCCCGATCAACGTCGACCTGACGTTCCTGCTCGTGTTGCCCCTGTTCGCGTGGGCGATCGGCTCGCAGGTGGGCGACTACGTCGACTTGCTCAACGACGTCTGGGGCGCTTCGATCCCGGTCGACCTCCTGACGAACTCGACCGAGGTGTCGCTGGCGCTCGGACTCGTCGCCGCGCTCGGCCTGTTCGCCGGCGTCGTCCTCCACGAGTTCGGCCACGCGCTGGTCGCCATGCGCTACGGCTACCCCATCGCCTCGATCACTCTCTGGATCTTCGGCGGCGTCGCCCAGCTGGAGGAGATGCCCGAAAACTGGCGCCAGGAACTGACCATCGCCATCGCCGGCCCGATCGTCAGCGTCGCGCTCGGCGTCGTCTCCTACGGCGCCTTCCTCGCGGTCCCGGCCGGCGAGACCACCGCCGTCGCCGCCGTGAAGTTCCTCCTGGGCTATCTCGCCCTGATGAACGTCGCGCTCGCCGTCTTCAACATGCTGCCGGGCTTCCCGATGGACGGCGGCCGCGTCCTCCGGGCATTGCTCCACCGCACGCGCCCCTACGCCCGCGCGACCGAGATCGCCGCCGAGGTCGGCAAACTGTTCGCCATCCTGCTGGGGCTGTTCGGCCTGTTCGGCGGCGGTGGGCTCTTCCTGGTGGCGATCGCCTTCTTCATCTACATCGGCGCCTCCAGCGAGGCCCAGCAGACGGTGATGCGCGCGGCCTTCGAGGGCGTCGTCGTCCGCGACATCATGACCGACGCCGAGCGCGTGACGACCGTCGACGCCAGGGACTCGGTCAGCGACCTGATCCAGGTGATGATGCGCGAGCGCCACACCGGCTATCCCGTCGAGCGCAACGGGAACGTCGTCGGGCTCGTGACGCTCGACGACGCACGCGCGGTCCGGGAGGTCGAACGCGACGCCTTCCGCGTCGAGGAGATCATGACGACCGAACTGTTCACCGTCGCGCCCGACACCGACGTGATGACCGCGCTGGAGGAGATGGACTCCCACGGCGTCGGCCGCCTGCTCGTCATGGACGACGACGAGTTCGTCGGCCTCATCACCCGGACTGACGTGATGAGCGCGCTCACGATAATCAGGTCGAGCGGCCGGTACCAGTCCGACCCAGCCGAGCCCGCCGGCGGCGACGTCTTCCGTCCCGGCGAGTCGGACTGAGCGGGCGACTCCCGCTCGGACGAGCGTGGCGGCCTTCGGTCTGACACCGGCGAGCGGTCGCTACTCCGCGTACTCGACGCCCGTGACCTCGAAACGGGCGCCGCCAGTCTCGCTCTCGGCGACCGAGACGTCCCAGCCGTGGGCCTCGACGACGCTCTGGACGATGGCGAGCCCGAAACCCGTCCCGTCGTCGGCCGTGGTGTACCCCGACTGGAAGACGGTCTCGCGTTCGTCGGCCGGGATGCCGGGGCCGTCGTCTTCGACGAAGAACCCGCCGCGGCGGCGGGGGCGGTCGACCTCGCCGTCGCCCTCGGGACACGGCGGGAGGTCGCCGACGGTCACGGCCACCGCGGAGCCGCCGTGGTCGATCGCATTCCGAAAGAGGTTCTCGAAAACCTGCCGCAGGCGACTCTCGTCGGCGCGGATCCGGGCTTCGGTCTCGACGACCAGCGTCGCGTCGACCGTGTCGGTCGTCTCCCAGGCCTCGCGGGCGGTCGTCGCGAGCGCCACGGGTTCGAGGTCCGACACCGACTGCCCCTGCCGAGCGAGCGTGAGCATCTCGTCGATGATGGTCTCCATCCGGTCGTGGGCTTTCAGCACGCGCTCGAAGAGGTCCCGTTCGCCCGCGTCGGCCTCTTTCGCGAGGACGTCGACGGTCCCCTGTGCGACGTTGAGCGGGTTCCGCAGGTCGTGGCTGACGACCGCCGCCACCTCCTCCAGGCGCTCGTTCTGGCGCCGGAGCTGGCGCTCCCACTCCCGGCGCTCGGTGATGTCGATGTAGATGGCGTACCCGCCCGGTTCGCCCTGTCCGTAGGGGACGAATCGGAGGAGGAAATCGCGGAGTCCGTCCGGCGTCCGCCGGGTCACCTCGCGTTCGAGGTGATCGCCGGCCTTCGCGCGACGGTTGAAATCCGCCGCGTCCTCGCGGTCGGTCGCGGGGACGATGATGTCGTCGAGCGGGTCGCCGAGGGCCGTTTCGGGGTCGACGCCGAACGTCTCGACGAAGGCGGCGTTGACGCCCGTGACGACCGGTGTCTCGCCGGAGAATCGGGTCTCGACGACCGGTTCGGTCAGGTTCTCGAACAGCGTCGAGAAGCGGTCGCGTTCCTCGCGCAGCGCCGCCTCGAGGCGCTTGTGCTCGGTGACGTCGTTCACCACGAGTTGGGCCGCCGGCTCGCCACCGACGGTGACCGGCGCCATCGCGACGAGGACGTACTTCTCCTCGCCGGTCGCGTCGACGAGCGTCCGCTGGGTCGCCGGCGTCGCGGTGCCCTCGGTCACCACCCGTCGGAGACGTCGCGCGGACGCCTCGCGGCCGTCCGCCGCGACGAACGACACGAACGATTTCCCGATGAGGGCCGCCGGCGATTCCGCGGCGAGCAGGTCCGCGAGCGCGTCGTTGGCGACGCGGACGACCCCCTCGGCGTCGGCGATGCCGATGGGCGCCGGCGAGTGGTCGACGAGCGCCTCGTAGCGCTCGCGGCCACACCGGTCGCGCTCGCGCTCGCAGTATCGATCGACCGCCGTCTCGAGACGTGTCGCGAGCGCCGCCCGGTCACCGGGACGGACCACGTCCGCCACCGCGCCGACCACGCCCGCGTCGACGTAGGCATCGAAGTCGCCGTCGGTCATCAGCACGGTCCGAACCGGGCGGTCGCGCGCCGCCAGCGACTCGATGACCGCGACGGGATCCCAGTCGGCGCCGTCGGGCGCGAAGACGACGCAGGCGACGCGTCGCTCGTCGAGGATCGCCGTCAACGCCGCCGGCGTCGCGACCGTCTGGACCGTCAGGTCGGCCGCGGCCTCAGTCGCAGTGTTGGCGACTGCGTCGTCCAGTTCCGCGTCGGTGACGCCCAGCCCGACGACAGTCGCCGACTGTGGTTCGTCGATCATGCTCGATCCCGACCGCGAGTGCGGCCGTCCGGAACGGGTCCGGAGTTGCCGAGCCTAGACGGTAGATGGGGATTATCCTTCCGAATCCGTGGGATGCGAGGCAGTAATGGTGACCACGCTCGCCGGCCACCATCTGACGCCGCCCGGCGTCCGACCCCGATGCCGACTCGGCGGGCGCTCACCGGCCGCCGTCGGTCACCGCGTCGAAGGCCGCGGGGTCCTGCCAGAGTTCGTGGAGGGTGCCGGCCGCGAGAAAGCGCGTCGGCGCGGCGACCCACTCGGTCGTCGCCGGGTCGTCCAGCGCGGGCGCGTCGGTGTCGAACCACCACGCGACGTAGCGCCCGTCGGCCAGCCGCGCGGTCGGGTACATCCGCCCCTCGACTTCGACGTCCACCCGCGTCTCGTCGTCGACCGGCGGTCGCTCGTCGCCGTCGGTCGCGACGCTGATCTCGATCGGGATCTGGCGCTCGCTCCGCTCCTGTGTCGGGCCCGCGTCCGGCGACTCCTCGCTGGTCGGAATCATCGTCCTCTCACCTCGATCCGTCGTCGTCCTCCCCGATAAAGCCCAGTCGGCCAGGCGTCTGACGCCGCGAAGAGCGATGGAGTCACTGGCCGCTGATAGCCTGTCGGAGTCTGTCCGTCGCAACGTTGCCGAACTCGGCGTTCCGGTGGCAGGTCGGACAGAGCGTGACGACGTTGTCGAGGTGGTGTGCGTCCGCCAGTTCGTGGTTCTCTGACTCCCGGAACGCCCGAACGGGCGTGATGTGATGGACGTCCGGGTTCCGGCCGAGATCTTCGTCGGACGTCGCACAGAGCACGCATTCGTGACCGTCTCGCTCCAGCGCCTCGCGACGAACGGCGTTCCACCCCGGCCCGTAGCTGTCGGGCGTTCCTCCCTTCCAGTTCGGATGTCCGTCGCCGCGAAATGCCTCCGAGAGCCACTCGCGCCGACAGTCGTCACTACAGAGCGCGACCTCACTCTCGATCTGGCTCGGATAGCGATCGAAGGAGACATCGCAGTTCTCACAGTCCAACGTGACTTTCCCGCCGTCCCAGCGCGGGTTGTCACTCCCGGAGAGTGACGGCTGCTCACGCCAGTCTTCGGTTTCGACGCAGTCGGGACAGACCCGTCCGTCCTTGTTCGACGGGTAGTACTCGAACTGCTCGCCACAGATCCGACACGTCGTCGACTCTTTCGCCCCGCAGTAGTTCGGATTCGCTTCGCCGGTGTAGTCCATGGCCGCTAGCCGACAGTCCTCCGAACAGTACTTTTTCTCGTAGTCGCTGTAGAACGCATCCTCACACTCGGCACACGTCCTGTTCGGCAGCCGCTCGTCGTGGACCGTGCTGTGGTGCACACCGAGTCCCCGCCGCGTCTCGAATACCGTTCCGCAGGTCGGACACGTGTGTTCCTCCATAGCCCCACATGATATCTAGATATCATATAAGGGCTCGCCATCCGGAGTGAAAGTGAAAACGGCGGTGAGTATCGCGGCGACACTGCAGTCGCTCTGGGAGAGATTGTGGCAGTCCGGGTGCGGAAATCGAATCCACGTCTCAGCCTCCACAAGGCTGAAGGATAACCACTACCCCAACCCGGACACGCGTTAGAGGCATTTCGGCGTAGTCGACTGGAAGTGAAATACGTTACGCTCCGCCGGCGCTTCGGGAGGCTTTTACACGCCAGTCCCCTCGGATCGGGTAGCCGTGGCCATCACGGACAAGATTTACGTCAAGAACCACCAGCAACTCGCCTCCCAGTTAGAGACCTCTTTCCCCAAGGGGGCGTTCAAGGGCGCGACGCTGGACATGCTCTTTCGCGGCGAGAACCTCGCGAAACTCGACGACGCGACCCAGGACCGCGTCCTCGATTTCGCGCAGGACTTCATGGACTGCGACTGCGAGGCCAACCCCCACTGTGGCCACCCCGAGGAGAAGTTCGTCGCCTACCTCCTGGAACTCCGCGCGCAGGGACTCGGACCCGACGCCATCGTCGACGTGATGGGCGACGACTACATGCTGTACGCCTACCCCGGCGACGTCCTCTCCTTCCTCGACGGCGCCGTCCGCACGCTCGAAGCCGTCGAGACGCTCGCCGACGTGGACGGCCGCGACGGCGCTGCCGACGAGGCCAGACGCAAGCGCGAACAGTTGCTCTGAGCCGGCGCGTCGCTGCTGGGGACGATGCTGTCGCTCAGCGCGTGAAAACGAGAGAGCAAGAACGGGTGACCATCTCCGCCGAGTCGCTCGACGGCGCTATCGCGACTCTTCGAAGCTGCCGAGCCGATACGACGCTTCCTCGTCGTCCTCGCCGCCGTCCAGATCCTCGAGTTGCACCACGTCTTCCTGGTCGTGCTCGTCGAGTTGCTGGCGGAGTTTCGTCACGTAGCGCTTGTGCTCTTCGAGCTGTTCGCGCAGGTGCTCGGCCTCGAGTTCGAGGCGCTCGTGCTCGCGGACGAAGCTCTTGGGCACCTCGACTTTCGGCGGGAAGCTCTCGGTGTCGCTTGACGCCGTCGACTCGTTGAGCTGGTGTTCGGGGACGACCTCGACCTGGCCGTCGTGGGCGACCAGCATGTCGACGTAGTCCCGGAAGACCGCCGACAGCGAGAGGTCTCGCTCGTCGGCGATCTCGCGGAGCGTCTCGAACTTGTCCTGGCTCACGCGAAAGGAGATGGTCTTGTTCTTGCTCATTGTCCCGTTGTCGTTGCTCGTCGTACTTAATCGTTTGTCAGACGATGACACGAGCCGTCAGCGCCGTGAAAGAAAGTCGGTTCAGCGCCGCTGTGGCCGACTGCGCGCGAGCGACCGGATCCAGTCGTGAGACCGGACCGGCCGCGAGTGACCGAGCGGTCGGCCGCGGCCGCCCAGTCGAGTGGGCGGTCCCGCTCAGTCGGCCTGCGCCTCGACGCCGTCCTCGGCCTCGAGGCTCTCCAGCGCCTCGACGACCGTCCGCCGGTAGTTCTCGACGGGGAGGTCGTACTCCTCCTGGGCCATCGCGACGTACTCGTCGACGGCCGCGCCGTCGCCGTCCTCGCCGGTCTCGGCCTGATAGTGCTGGACCCGTTCGAGGGTGCGCTCGGCCGTCTCGACGACCCAGCGGTCCCGCGTGGCCGCGTCGACCTCGGTGATCGACTCCGGCCGGATGGAGACGTTCACCTCGCCGTCGTCGGTCTCGTAGGTGCGGGGCTTGCCGACCACGGCGACGTACGCCGGGGGCTCCAGTTCCCGGAGCATCGACGCCGCGTCGGGCTGGTACTGGCCGGCGTACATGTAGAAGCGGTCGCCGTTGGGGTCGATGACCTGCCCCTGCCAGTACTCGCTGTCCGAACCGACGTCCTCGGTCTCCATCAGCGTCCCGACGAGGAACACGCGGTTGGCCCGCTCCCCCGTCGGGAGCAGCAGGTACACCGGCGCGCGCTCGTCGTCGCTCTCCTTGAACGTGTAGTGGGCGTCGTTGAACTCGCTCGCGAACACGCGCCGCGCGACCTCGCGAGTGGGCGTGGCTGCCATTATATCGACCTCGCTTTGATGAGGACGGCCTCGTGGTCGGCCGCGTCGGTCAGCGTCTCCATCTCGTCGACGAGGACGTACCGGCCGAACGTCGGCCCGGTCACCCTGTAGTAGCGTCCGAGCACGTCCGCGCGCATCTCGTCGGCCACCACGGAGGTGTCCAGCGCGTCCATCGCCATCTCCTTGGCCTGTTCGAGGGTGATCCCGGTCAGGTCCTCGGTCGCCTCGCGGTCGAACAGCACCTCGTGCACGTCCTCGCCGTCGTCGAGGACGCCCTTGATCCGCAGGTCGAACTCGCCTTCGACCTCGCCGTGTTCGCTACAGCGGCCGTTCTGGAGGACGCGCGTGCAGTCCTCCTCGGGACACCGATTGATCAGTCCGGATCCCGACTGGATGTCGACCAGCGCGCCCTCGACGGTGACGTCGTCGCTGCCGACCTCGAGGTCCTCGTCGAGTTCCTCTATGACCGTCGTCCGGTTGAGCTTGACCGAAAACCGGCCCTGGTACTCGTCGGTGACGACGTTCCGGAGGTCGTAGACCTGCCCCTCTTCGAGGGCGGGCAGGTCCGACTTCGACCACTTGGTGAACTTGATCGTCCCGGTCTCGTCGCCGAGCAGGCCGACCTGCGCGACGGCGTCCGAGCGGGCGTCCCAGAGTTCCACCACTTTCGCGGTGATGTCGACCCACTCCTCGGGCGCGTCGACGTCCGCCACCTCGACGCGCTCGTTGCCGCCGCCGCCGCCGAGTTCGTCCCGGTCCATCCCGGCCTCGTCGAGGTAGGTGTTCGTGACGCTGCGCCGGGCCTCCGAGACGGGGACCTTGTACTCGTTGACCAGCGTGTCGAGGCGCTCCTCGACGTCCTCGACGGAAATGTCGAGCTGGTCGGAAAACTGTTCGTGTATCTCTGTCGCGTGGGTACGCAAATCCGTCATCTGTCTGTTTCCTGTCTCCGCGTTGTTTTCGATGGGAGACATCTGGGTGTTGGTCGCCCCCGTATTTAAACTCTCGTCTGCCTCGGTGAAAGTGAAATAGCGGCCCAGTGGTACCAAGACGGGCTATTCGATGTCTTCGAAGGGGGCGATGTCGGGCGCTCGCCGGAGCGTGACGGTGAAGACGGTGCCCTCGTCGTCCTCGCGGTCGTCGACCGCGACCGTGCCGCCGTAGTTGTCGACCAGTGAGTCGACCAGATAGAGTCCGATGCCCGTGCCGGTGCTGGCGAGGCCCTTGCTGTGTTTCCCGAATATCTGTTCCCGCTGTCCCGGGGAGATCCCGGGGCCGTTGTCGGTGACCGTGACGCGAACACTGTCGCCCTCGACGGTCGCGGAGACGGTAACCTCGGGAGTGTCCTTGTCGTTGTGCTGCACGGCGTTTCGCAGGAGGTTGCGGAACGTCGAGGCGAGGAAGTCGTCGGCGATGACCCGGACGTCGGGGAGGTTGCCCTCGACCCGGATCGTCGCGCCCTCGCGTGCGTCGCGGATGTCGGCCAGTTCCTGACGGAGCACCGGTGCGAGCGCCACCGGGGAGAGTTCGCCCGTGTCCTCGAGCATCGTGCGCATCAGGTCGCGCGCGGCCCGCGTGAGTTCGGTCACTTCCGCGGACGCCGACAGCGCCGTCTCCAGTCGCTCGGCCGCCTCGGGGTCGTCTATCTCGCGGACAGCGGTCTCGATCATCCCTCTCACCACGGTCATGTCGTTGTTGATGTCGTGGCGGAGCAGGCGGTTCAGGAGTTCGAGCTGGGTGGACTGCTCCTCGAGTCGGTCCTCGTATCTCCGCCTGTCGGTGACGTCACGGAGCACCAGCACGTGCCCGACCGTTCGACCGCCGTCGCGGAGTCGCGAGTGGGACGCCTCGACCGTTCGGTCCGCCACGGTGAGCGTCTGCCGGCCGTCGGCGGTCGGGGCACCCCCGTCGTCGGTCGCCGTCCCGCCGTCGTTGGTGACCGGTTCCTCGCCGTCGACCCGGTCGGCCTGCACGAGAGCGTCGCGGTCGCCGGTGTGAGTCTCGTCTGGCGCGTCTCGGTCGAACCAGCCGTCCAGCGCGGGCACGACGTCGACGACCGAGCGCTGTCGAAGCGAGGCGTCGGGGGACCCAGCCAGTAGCGTCGCCGCGGCGGGGTTGGCGTCGACGACCACCCCGTCGGCGTCGGTCAGCAGGTAGCCGTCCTGCATGACGGCGACCGCGCGGTCGCGCCCGACCGGAACCAGTTCGAACAGCCGGTAGCCCGCGACGGCGGCGGCGACGAGCGTTATCGAGAGGGTGTTGACCGCCGGGACGACGTTGATGCCGTCACCGCCGGGCGGATAGACGCCGGCCACTTTCAGCGAGGCGACGACCAGCGGAACCGCCAGCGAGGCGGCGATCAGGGCCGCGGGCTTCCAGTCGACTCGCCCCGCGTACGCCCCGGCGACGATGACGACTATCGAGAGCAACACCGCGCCCAGCGTCCACGCGAGGTACGCAGAGAACAGCGGAGGGAACGCGTGTTCGAACGCGACCAGACCATCCACCATCACCAGGTACGGATCCGCGATCATCACCTCGCCCGGGTTGACCACAGCCAGCGCGACCACCACCGCGGGCACGGCGGCGAGCGCGGCGACAGTCCGTCGCGTGAGCCACCTGTCGTACCCGACGAACGCCAGCGCCAGGGCGAGGGCGACAGAGGGGTTGACCGCCGACCCGAAAAACTCCAGCTTGTAGAAGAGGAGCTTCGCGTCGAGAGTCGTGCTCGCCACTTTCAGCGTCGCCGCGACGTTCCAGACCGCGTTGTGCGCGGCCAGGAGGCCGACGCTCACGACCAGCGCGCCCGGACCGTGCTCGCGGACGTACCGGAGCGCGTAGCCCGCGACGCCGACCGAGACGCCCGCGCCGACCAGAAAGACGACGAGCAGCGACGTGTACTGCCAGCCCGCCATGCCTCCTGTAGAGAGCCGGCGGAATAAATAGTTCACTCCGCTGGTATCACCGGCTGAAACACTGGCCCGGCGGCCGCGACGACGACACACCGCAGCCAGGACCACCGCTCGCGTCGACGGGGTGGCCGACGCGCCTAAGACGACCCGCCACCAACACGCGGACGAGATGGACGAGGACCGCGTCGAGCGGATCATCAGGCAGAAGATGCAGTCGGCGGGCCGCCAGATCGGCGAGGCGAAGAAAGCGTATCGCCACGCCAAGCGGGCCGCCCAGGCCGACCTGCCGTTCGACGATTCGGGGAAGGCTCGCATCGTCTGTCGCCGCTACGCCGAGCGGCGCGCGGTCGAACTCGACGCCGAGTACCGCCCCGCGTGTTTCGACGCCCAGTCGCTGGACTGTCAGGGTTGCGTCGAGGACATCGACGAGGGCGAGATCGAGACCTGGTGACCCCGAAACGGGGCAGCCACTCGCCGGATTTCGACGGACATTTGTCACGAGAGGGAGAGTCACGGATATGCCACTCCGCGCCGAGTACCACATCGGCTGCGAGGCCCTGCCGCTGGTCGACGTGGCCGGGACGGTTCCCGATGCCGACATCGATCTGGCGATCAGTCCGGGCATGAACGAGCGGCCGCGCTTCACCGCCCGTGTCGTCGCAGACGAGCCCACGGTCGCCGCGGTCGAAGACGCCTTCGACCAGACGCCGTTCGTCGGCGAGTACACGCTCGTCGCCCGCGAGGACGGTGCGAGCCGATTCACGATCTTGCCGGGCACGAGCCTCGAAGAACAGTTCGGCGACGCTCTCGACGACCTGACCGACCTGCGGGCGCTCTACGAGACGCCCACGCACATCGAACTGATCCGCCCGACACCCACGGGATGGGTCCAGCGCGGACGCTTCGCCGACCGCGCGGCCTTCGACCAGTTGCGCACCTTCTGGCAGCGAAACGCCCCCTTCCGCCTCCGACACCTGAGTCGCGTCGGCCCCGAAGCCGACGACCGCTTTACGAGTGGGGGCGACGGCCTCACCGACGCCCAGCGCGCGGCCGTCCGGACCGCCCACGAACTGGGCTACTTCGAAATTCCCAGACGCGCGTCGCTCGACGACGTCGCCGCCGAACTCGACATCTCCGCGTCGTCGTGTTCCGAGCGACTCCGGCGCGCCCAGTCCCACCTCGTCGAAACGCACGTCGACGGGCAGGCTCGGACCCGCTCGACGGATCGAACCGACCGCGAACATCAACCCCTACTTGAAACGCCGCACGACTGAGAGACAGGCGTAGGTCGAGGACTCGCCAACGGACAGGTCCATGCCAGTGACACGACCCACCGACGAGACCGGCATCGAGTACGAGACGTACGGCGACGGCCAGCCGCTGATCCTCCTCCACGGCGGGATGGCCCCCCGCGAGTACTGGCAGCCCGTCATCCCGCAACTCGACGACTACGCCGCGGTCGTCCCCCAGCGCGTGGGTTTCGGCACTCGCCCCGACGCCCTCGACGAGACCGGCCCCGACGAGGTGCTCGACCGCGAAGTCGCGGACGTGCTCGCGCTCGCCGAGGAAGCGGGCGAAGAGTACGACGCGGCTCCGGTCCTGTTCGGCCACTCCTTCGGCGCGCTCACGGCGATCGAGACAGCCCGAGCGGCCACCGCCGCCGACGGCGAGACCGGAATCGAGGCCGTCGTCGCCTACGAGCCAGCGATCCTCCCGGAGGAGTTCGCCGAGTACGCCGACCTGGCCGACCGGATGGAGGCGCGACTCGACGACGGCGACCGCGAGGGCGCGATGAAACTGTACGTCGAGCAGGTGCTCCACCCCGACGGGGTCGCCGACCTCGACGCCTGGCTCGCGGAGTGGCCGGTCTGGCCCGATTGCGTCGACCTCGTCGAGGAAGTCGTCCGGATGAACTACGCCGTCGAACGCTACGAGTTGCCCGAGAAACTCGACGTCGAGGTTCCGGTGCTCGTCCTGACCGGGACCGAGGGCCCCGACTTCCTCCGCAACAGCGCTCGCGCGACCCACGACGCGCTCCCGCACAGTCGCCTCGTCGAGTTCGACGGCGTCGGTCACGGCGGCCCGAGCGAGGCGCCCGGACGGATTGTCGCCGAGACGCGGTCGTTCCTCGGGGACAGTAACCGGTAGTCGGTTGGAACGCAGACACCAGCGGTGCAGCAAAACGATCGAGACCGCAAACAGCCCGAAAGCCGCGTCCGGTCTCGATACGAACGTCTCCGAGACCGGCGAGGTGCGCAACGTGGACCTCCCGCCGCACGACGACGTCGCAATCGTGATACTACGGGCGACGGCAGACCGGTGTGAGCGGACGCCTTCGAGCCGGGGTGTGAGCGGAGCGGGCTCTCGAACCGACTAGTCGTCGAGATTTACCGTCAGGACGGGTGCGGGAGCATTCGTCACGACCATCTGGGCCGTACTCCCGAGCAGATTCTCCGTATCGTCTCCACGCGTCCCCATCGTGACGAGGTCGATCTCTTCGTTCTCGACGTAGGCGATTATCTCGTCGGCCGGCTTCCCCCTCGTTATCGCCGTCGTCACCTCGAGATCCCATGATTCGAACTGGCTCGCTACCTTCCCGACCGCCGTCTCTCCCTCCTGTCGCAGATTCTCGGTCACGTCGTCTTTCATCGCGTCGTCGAGCGTCAGGAACGCCCGGTCGTCGACGACGTAGAGGACGTGAACCCGCGCATCACGGTCACGTGCGATCTCTTCCGTGTGCTCGAGAACCGTCGCGGCCGACTCGCTACCGTCGACCGGAACCAGAATGTCGTGATACATGTGTTTGGACATCTGGAGAGTACGTATTCACCGCTTTCGATCTCCGCCAGACCGGAGACTTGTCCGGGGTGACGGGAACCCACGCACTGTTGCCATCGTCCCTCGCAGAGGGGGGAAAGAGCCGAGCGCTTCGCTGTGATGACTCGCCGGACCCGGCGGCTATTTTTCCGATCCGCTCTACAGCGCGCACATGGACCGACCCATCGTCGCGCTGATCCTCGCGGGCGGGACCGGCACGCGCCTCTACCCCGCGAGTCGCAGCCACAGACCCAAGCAGTTCCTCGCCTTCGGCGGCGACCGCTCGCTGCTCGCGGAGACGGTCGACCGCGCCGGCTTCGCCGACGAGACGTACGTCCTCACGCGCCCCGACCTCGCCGAAGATGTCCGCGAACACGCTCCCGAAGCGGGCGTGCTGACCGAACCCGAACCCAAAGACACCGGCCCCGCGCTGGTGTACGCCGCCCACCGGATCCGCGAGCAGGTCGGCGACTGCGTCCTCGTCTGTCTCCCGAGCGACCACCACATCGAGGGCGACTTCGCGGCCACGATGGAACGGGCCGCCCGCGTCGCCGTCGACACGGGGGATCTGGTCACCGTCGGCGTCGAACCCACCCGCCCCGAGACGGGCTACGGCTACGTCAAACCGGGCGAGGAGCGCGAGACGAGCGCCAGTGACGCCTACTACCCCGTCGAGAAGTTCACCGAGAAACCCGACCAGGGCGCGGCGATGCGCTACCGACACCACGGCTACTACTGGAACGCCGGGATGTTCGCGTGGACGCCCGCCGCGCTCCTCCGGGAGGCGCGCGGAACCCCGCTCGATGCCCTCGTCGACGCGCTCGGTGCCGGCGACGCCGCGGGCGGGTTCGACGCCGTCGAGTCGGTCAGCATCGACTACGCGGTGCTGGAGACGACCGACCGGGCCGCCATCGTCCCCGCCACCTTCGAGTGGGACGATCTCGGTGCCTGGGACGCGATGGAGCGCGTGCTCGAATCCGACGACGACGGGAACGCCACGCTCGGAGACACCGTCGCCATCGACGCCGAGGACAACGTGGTCGCGACGGACGGCCGCGCCAGCGTCGTCGGCGTCGACGACCTCGTCGTCGCCTCCTACGACGACCATACCCTCGTCGTCCCGAAGCGAGAGGCCCAGCGCGTCCGGGAGGTCGTCGCCGAACTCGAACGCGAGGGGGAGTTCTGAGCGGGATGCGGTCCGAGGGAGGAGCGGTCGCGGATCGGCGGCGAGAGACGGTGATCGTCCGATCGCCGGTGATCGGTCTCAGCGCCGAGAACGGACTTTCGCGACTGATAGCGTATCGAATCGTGAAAAACGGGCGGAACGTACTTCACCGGTGAGAGCCAACGCCGGGGTACGATGGACCCCGCCGTGCGGTTCTGGCTGTTGATCCTCTCGCTGGCCGGGACCGTCTCGGCCGCGGTGATGCTCGTCGTCTCCGCGTTTCTCCCTGGGTCGCTCTTTGGCACCGCCGACACGCTCGCCTACCTCGTCTCGGTGTTCGTCGCGCTCGTCTCGCTGGGCGTGCTCGTCTGGTCACTGACCGCCGACACAGATACGGGGAGCGCCCGTCCCGGCGCTCGGTGAGAGCGGGGGTTGATTTCCGGGAAGTCAGTCGAGATGCCGTGAAACGAACTCGTCGACCCGTTGGTCCGTCAGTAGTGGTCGGTGAATCTGAAACAGGCTGACATCAGTTCCGGTGTTTGCTTCCAGAACGACCGGGGTTCCGGTCTCATCGAGGAGGATATCCCACCCGATAACTGGAGTGTGTGTGTTCTCCTTGGCGAGTCGCCGAACCGTTGATAAAACGTTTTGCCAGTTCGGAACGGTTTCGCCCTCGATAGCCGCCCCCGTATCCGGATGGGATGAGAACCATCGAACTCTCCCGGAGAACGGCTTCTGTGCTGCCCGACCGATCGTCCCCGTTCGGGTGTCGATCTCCGCGGTGAGTCCACCTTGCGAGAAGTTATCGACCGGACGGGACCGCTCCGTCCCGATCCGCTGGATGACTATCGGGACGATGAGTTCGTTCCGTTCGCCATCCCAGATCGTGAGTGCGCGGATCGTGTTGGCGGCCTCCGGATATAGTGCCGCAGCGTACGAATGCTGGTGAACGTGCGCTGTGACGAGGTATCCCGATAACTCGGAGACGCTCTCGCACAGAGCCGTTTCGGACATTCGCTCTCCATCGAGGTGGAACCCGTCATCGTACTCACAGACGATGACCTGATGACCGCCGAGACCGCGGAGGTGTTTCAACACGAGTTTCGAGTGAGTGCGCAGTGCTTCGGGAAGCCATTCGGAGACCGGGACGGGGCGTCGATCGAGTGCTGTGCTGGCCACGCCGTGGACGTGCCCTCGATCGATGAGCCCGTACGCGGTCGGTCGGTACTCTGGCTGTCCGGACAACATCCAATGCTGACTGAGTTTGTCGTCGAGCAGGTATCGGTGGGCGCCGTTAGCCGATTTGAACAGGCGGTACCGTTGCAGTTCGCTCAGGTACACGTTCGCCTGGCGTTCATCGAGATCGTATAGCTCTGCACACGGAGACGTGAACCCGTGTCTCCACAGCTGAAGGCGCTGGCCTATCGGTATGTCGACCCAGTTTTTCCAGGTATCTATCTCCTGCTCTACGAACCATCGATAGTCGTGTAGCCGGTTATTTGCTACGTGTTGGCAGACGCCGAGATAAAGTGATTTGATAGCGTCATGAGCACCCATGGAAGGAAGGGCGAATTCGGATACGTTAATTATGACCCGAATAACGGCCCGTCGGCGAGAACTCTCGACACCCTCGAACTCGCCGCTATGAGTGGTAACCGAAGACGAACGGCGTCCTCTCTCGTAGTGATTATTGTAGAGTAGTTCCGGATCGCGCCGACCCCGATGTCGGCGCATACCGGTAAATCGCTATCAGTCCCCACAAAGACTGTCGAATCAGTCGATGCGAGTGGGAAGACAGAGGCTGCCGTCTGCACTCCCGCGAACCGCGCTGCACTCCCCGCACCCGCTCGCTGCTCGCGACTTGCGCGTCCGGGGTTCGCGCAGACGGCGAGGGTTTCACGCTGGTGACCATCGTTGTCGCAACGGCCGAGAACAGTCGGTGTCGGGTTCAGATCACCTCGGTCCGCGACCGAACGCACTCATCTTAACTCCGCATCGAGCCGCCGTCGATGGGGAGGGCGGTGCCGTTCACGAAACTCGCTCGGGGGCTGGCGAGGAAGGCCACCACGTCGCCGAGCTCCTGCGGGTCGCCGATCCGTCCCAGCGGGACCGACGCGCCCTTGTCTTCGAGGCCGTCCTCGTAGCTGTCGTAGACGCCGCGTTCGACGTCGTCCTCGATGAGTTCCTGGATCCGTGCGGTCTCGTGAGCGCCGGGGAGCACGGCGTTGACCCGAGCTTCGGGCGCGAACTCGCGGGCCTGAGTCTTGACCATCCCGATGACCGCGCGGCGGACGGCGTTCGAGAGCACCAGGTCGTCGATGACCTCCCGGACCGACCGCGAAGTGATCGCGGTGACCGACCCCGCCTCGGAGTCGGCGAGGTAGGGGTAGGCGAAGCGGGTCGTCCAGACCGCGGACATGACGAGGGTGTCGTAGGCGCCGTACCAGTCGTCGTCGTCCATGTCGAGGAAGCCGCCGGAGGGCGGGCCGCCGGCGCTCATCACGACGTGGTCGATGCCGCCGAACGCCTCGGCGACCGCCTCGACATACGCCTCGACCTCCGCGCGCTCGGTCAAATCGACCGACTGGGCGAACACCGCGCCGTCGCCCAGGTCCTCGAGTTCCGCGCGGGCGTCCTCGAGCGGGCCCTCGCTGCGGCCACAGACCGCGACGTGGGCGCCCTCGCGGGCGAGCGCTTTCGCGCTGGCGAAGCCGAGACCGCCGGAGCTGGCCGTTGTCAGTACCGCGTTGCCGTCGACGTGCAGGTCCATGTGGGGGCGGTCGGACGCGACCACCAAAACCGCGGCGACACGGGGCGAGGCCGCGACCCCCGTGCCGGAGCGCCTATCGGACGGGGATCCGCCCGGCGGCCGCCCCGACGACGGCCCGGTACCGCTCGGCGAGCGTCCCGGCGAGGCGGCGCTCGACGGGGGTGAACCCGAAGTATCGAAGCGCGAGCGCGTAGGCGGTCAGCCCCAGGAGCGTCCCGACCAGCGGCGCGAACGAGCGAGCGTGAGCGACCGGCCCCGCGAGCGCGATTTTGACGCCGAACGCGACCGCGGCCATCGGCATCGCCGCGAGCACCGGCCGGGCGTGGCGTCGCGTGAGCGGCTGCAGCCCCTCCAGGTAGTACAGCGCCGCGACCTCGAGCCCGTTGTTGATCGTCAGCATGAGGAAGAAACTCGCCACGAGGCCGGGCAGTCCGAACTCGATGGTCAGAGGAATCGCCGTCGCGGCGAGCAAGAGCGTGATCGCGGTGTTGACGACCAGAAGCGCCCGCTGGTTGTCGGTCATCATGAGGAGGATGCCGACACTTCCCGCAGCGCAGGCGCCGTACTGCGCGAGGACGAATCCCGGCAGGAGGGGCGCGTACTCGACGAACGTCGGGCCGAACAACCCCATGACGGCCTCGCGGTAGACGAGGACGGGCACCGACAGCGCGGTCACGCCGACGAGGACGATCCGGCTGGTGACGTGATACAGTCGCGAGAGCGCCTCGCGGTGGCCCTCCTCGTGGAGCGCCGCGGCGACCGGCGGGATGAACTGGTTGATCCCCATCAGCGGGAGGCGGACGAGCCCACCGATCAGGGCCCCGACGGCGAACACGCCACCGGCGACGTCGGTCAGATAGAGCGCGATAAGCGGGTAGAAGCCCAGACGCTGGATCGTTATCGGGAACGCGCCGAGAAAGAGCGGGAACGTGTAGCGCAGGTAGCGCCGCCAGACCGGAGAGTCAGCCTGGTCGCCGTCCGCGTCAGTACCGTCCGCGTCCTCGCCGTCCGCGTCAGTGCCGTCCGCGCCAGTACCGTCCGCACCCTCGCCGTCCGAATCCTCGTCGTCGGCGTTCCCACTGGCCGCGCGGTCGCTCGGCGTCCGCAACCGGGGTCGCAGTCCGCGCTCGCGGACCAGCCAGGCGGTCGCGGCGACGCCGACCAGGCCCGAGACGGCGACGACGCCGACGGCGACGGTCACGATATCGTCGAAGACGAGGACGCCGGCGACGCCGACGGACAGTTGCGCAAGCGGGAAGCCCACCCGGAGCGTGAGATTCAGCGGCCCGACCTCCTCGAGCCCGCGCAGCACCTCGGTCATCGTGAACAGCCAGACCATCGCCGGGAGGCCGAGCGCGAACACCCGGAGAACCGTCGCGAAGGTCGCGCTCTGGTCGGTGACCCGCGTGACCAGCGGCGCGGCGAGAAAGAGCGCGACGCCGAAAACCGTCGCGACGCCGACCAGTATCACGCTCGCCACCGTCACGAGCGCGTTGCGCTCGGCCGTCGAGTCGGCGTTCGGGAGAAACCGGCTCAGCCCCGAGCGAAAGCCCAGCGCGAGGTGGAGCAGGAACTGCTGGAGACGCCGCGCGACCGCGAAGACGCCGTAGGCGCCCGCGGTGAAGCCGTTGGTCAGGACCGCCGTGAACGCGACGGTCAGCCCCTGCTGGAGGAGGATACTCGGGACCGACACTGTCGCGCCGTGGGCCACCCGCTCCAGCGCGTCGTCGAGTTGCGCGACGACCGGATCGACGGCCTGCTCGGGGTCACCAGTCAGCTCGGTTTCGCTGTCCCCGGCGACGGAGTCGGTCGCACCCGCGGAGTCGGTCGCGCCCGCGGAGTCGGTCGCGCCCTCGAAGTCGTCACTCGCGGCGGCCTCGTCGCCGACGGCGGGTGCGGCAGACTCGTCGGACGGCACAGGCTGGCGTTACCGGGTCCGGCGAATAACGTCGTCGGTCGGGGAAACGACAGCGGGAATCGAAAAGAAGCGCGCGACAGCGAACCAGCGTCGTGACTGTCCAGCGGGTCGCGACGGATGCGACCGTGGTTACGAGCCCCAGAAGTTGTCGCGGCTGCCCAGCCGCGGGTCCTGGTCCGCTTGCTCGTCGGTTGCGTCCTCGCTTTCACCCTCCGCGTCGGCCTCGTCGGCCTCGCTCTCGTCGCCCTCGTCCTCGTCGTCGGGCTCCTCGGGGAGGCGTTCGAGTTCGTCAGCGCGGGCGTGGTTCGAGCGGACCTTCGTGACCTTCACGCGGGCCCGTGCGGGCGGGAGCACGCCGTCGACCATGACGATGAAGCCGTCCTCGGTGCGGCCGACGCCGGCGCCGCTCTCGTGGATGTCCTCGACGGTGACGACGAGTTCCTCGCCGGGCTTGACCGGCTGGCTCTTGAGGTCCTCGATCGGCTGGTTGTAGTGGTTGCACCACTCGGCACCGCCGCGGTCCCCGTAGTGCGTACAGCCCATCCCCTCGATGCGTTCGGTGAAACTGGGGCACTCGTCCGCGAGTGGACAGTCGGGCATGCCCCCGCCTACTGGTGGCGCGAAGTAAACGCTTGCGCTCCGTCCGGCCCTCTCCGTGCCGTGTTGCCACACCGCGCGGCGATTCCCCGACTCGGTCACCCCGTGTTACTCGTCGGGGTACTTCGGCTCGCGCTTCTCCGCCCGCGCGAGCGCCGTCTCGACCACGTCGCGCACGTCGCCGTGGAAGACCCCGCCGTGGCCGCTGTACATCCCCGATACCCCGTCGGGCAGCCGGTCGAGCAACTCGCGGATCGACTCGATCAACCGCTCGCGGGACTGGCCCGGGTAGTCGGTTCGGCCGAAGCTCCCGTAGTCGAACGCGCCGTCGTCGTGGACCACCACGTCGCCCGAAAAGAGCGAGTCGGCCGAGACGAGCGAGACGTGGTCGTCGGCGTGACCCGGCGTGTAGACGACGTCGCAGGTTTCCGTGCCGACCCGGACCTCGTCGCCGTCGGCGAGTTCGTGGGTGCGTCGCGCGTGGTCGGCGTAGGCGTACAGGTCGGCGTCGAACGCGTCGAGGACGGCTCCTAACTGTTCGACGTGGTCGCCGTGCTGGTGGGTCAGCACCACGCGGTCGAGCGTGTCGGTGTGTTCCTCGATGGCGTCGACGACGCCGTCCATCGCGCCGGCGTCGACAAGCGTCGGCGACCCCTCCGGCGCGAGGTAGGCGTTGCACGTGAAGGTGTCCGCGTCCGCCGTGACGTTGATCACGTCCATACCCGAACCTGGGCCGCCGCCCGCTTCAATCCCGCGTCGAGAGTGTGAGTGGTCGTCGGTGGAGTATCTCTGGACAGCGTGAATGTCCCCGCATCAACCACTGAGGCTGCCACCGCGAACAGCGTGAAAGCCCCCACGGCAGACGCCGAGACAGCCACCACGAACAGCGTGAAAGCCCCCGCCCGCTCCGGTCGCGCGGCTCGCTGCGCGCTTCGCTCCCTTCGGTCGCTGCAGTGCTTGCGTCGCCGGGCTTCCCGGAGCGGGCGGCCCCTTTCAGTCCCACCCGAGTCGGCTGGTTCGACAGTCTGTGCGGGCGGGACTGAAAGGGGCGACTGCCTCGACGACGGCGGACGACGCAAGCACCGCAACGACCAACGGGAGTGAGGAGCGCAGCGAGGCCCCCGAGTCGAGGCAGTCGGGGCTTTCACGCTGTTTGCGGTGTCGGAGCCGGCGTTACCCCGAAGAAACACCTCTTACGGCGGAAGCAGTTCGCCACGGCCGACGACGAAGCGGCCGTCGAAGCGGATCCGGGCGAGCGCGCGCTGGCCGTCGGCGAGGCCGAACTCGCGCAGTCGGTCCGCCCGCGGCTGTGAGCCGAGCGAGAGCGTCGCGCCGCCGGGCCAGCCGCCGATCCGCCCGTCGAGGAGATGCTCGATCTCCCGAACGGGGCCGCGGCCCGCGAAACTCGTCGCCCGGAGCCGTCCGTCGACAGTCGGCGTCCGATTCACAGACAGTTCCGCGACCCGCTCGCCGTCCGCACCGACGGTCACACGATGACGGTCGCACCCGTCGACGACATCGATCGCACGCACCTCCTTCGGGTAGCCCCACACCTCGACGCCGAGCGCACGGCCGGGGTCGGTCGTGACGGGCAACCAGTCGACGTACGCGCCGACGCCGTGGCGGACCGCCGCGCGCTCGGCCCCGACCGGGCCGTCCTCGGGGTGGTGGGTCGCCGGCAGGAGGAGGCCGAACTCGTCGTAGGCCGCCATCGCCCCGTCCCCGATCCGACGGTAGCCGACGCCGACGAGGACGACCGGCGCGCGCCCCGGCGCGATCCGGACGGGCGCGAGCGGGTCGGGGAGCGCCGCGTCCACGGCGCTCGCGTTCCCCGCGAAGGCCGCCCCGACAGCCGCCGCCTCGGTCTCCAGCGGCAGCGCCACCTCGTGGCCGGTCGAGAGCGCGACGCGGTCACTCCCCTCGTCGCTCGGTCGACGCGTCACTCGTGGCCGAAGACCGCGACGGGCTCGTACGGCTCTTCGAGGTAGGCCATGTCGGAGGCCGACAGCGACACCGAAAGCGCTTCGACGGCCTCTTCGAGGTGTTCGATGCTGGAGGTGCCGACGATGGGCGCGTCGGTGTAGTCGTTCTCGAAGTGCCAGGCGAGCGCGATCTGCGCCATCGTGACGCCCTTCTCGGCGGCCAGTTCCTGCACGCGCTCGTTTATCTCCTGGCTGCCCGGCCCGGTGTGGTACGGCACCTCGACCTCCTCGGCCTCGTGGTGGCCCCGCGTCGTCGCCGAGAACTCCTCGTGCGGGCGGGCGAGATACCCCGCCGCGAGCGGACTCCACGGGATGACCCCCACGTCCTCTTTCTCGCAGACCGGGTACATCTCGCGTTCCTCCTCGCGGTAGGTCAGGTGATACAGGTTCTGCATCGTCTCGAAGCGGGCCAGCCCCTCGCGGTCTGCGACGTGTAGCGCCTCCTGGAACTGGTGGGCCCACATCGAGGAAGCGCCGATGTGCCGGACCTTTCCCCGGCGGACGGCGTCGTCGAGCGCCCGCAGCGTCGTCTCGATGGGCGTGTCGGGGTCCCAGCGGTGGATCTGGTAGAGGTCGACGGTGTCCATGCCGAGCCTGTCGAGCGAGTGTTCGAGTTCCTGCTCGATGGTCTTGCGGGAGAGGCCGACAGCGTTGCGGTGGTCCTTCGCGCCGGAGAAGCGGACCTTGGTGGCGACGACCTGCTCGTCGCGGTCGTAGTGGGCGAGCACGTCGCCGAGGATCTCCTCGCTCTCGCCCGACGAGTAGGTGTTGGCGGTGTCGAAGAAGTTCACCCCGAGGTCGATGGCCCGCTCGACGAGGTCGCGCCCCTCCTTCTCGTCTAACATCCAGTCGTCGCCGCTGCCGAAGCTCATGCAGCCGAGACAGACCTTCGAGACCTCCATGCCGGTGGAGCCGAGTGTGGTGTACTCCATACGAAAGAGAGGCGGCCCGCGGACGTAAAACGACCGTCCGCGGAAGGCCGGGCCGCGAACGCGGTCCCCAGCGGCGCGCCGTCCCGACACCACGCCGTCCGGACACCGCGCCGCCCCGACACCGCGCCGTCCGGGCCACCGCCACATTGACAACGGACGGCACGATAGTCTGTGTCGCATGGTGGTCAGTAACAGGGACGCGCTGGTCGACGCGCTGCAGGAACTGGCCGGCGACTCGCTCCGGTTGGTCGCGACCTACGACGAGGACGGCTACGACGCCTTCTACGCGACATCCGCGGCGACCGAGCGGGCCGCCGAGCGGGGCGAGCGCGTCCACGACGAACTCGTCCTCCAGGGGCTCGGCCGCGGCCACCTCGAGGACCTGTTCGGCGCCGGCGACCTGGAGTGTTCGATGCACCGCTTCGAGGACCTGACCGCCTTCCACTTCGCCGCCGGGGAGTTCACCGGCCTGTTCGTCAGCGTCGACTCCGACGCGGACCTGCCGCTGGCGACGTTCTCGGAGACCTGCAAGGAGTTCCTGTAGCGCGTCTCTCACTCCGTGGTCTTGAACTCGACCGTGTACCCGACCGGGTCCTCGATGTAGACGCAGGGATACTCGCCGGTCGCCCCCTCTCGGACGGCCTCGGTGAGCACCGCCACGTCGGCGGCCTCGATCCTGTCCATCACCTCGTCCATCGACGCCTCGACGAACACCGCGACGTGGTTGAACGTCTCGCCGTCCCGCGGCGGGACCGTCTCGCGCGGTGAGACGTGGAAGATGCAGTTCGGCCAGACGGACGAAGAAAAACCCCTGTTCGCCGGCGCGGTACTCCTCGTAGTGCTCGAGGTCGAACCCAGGGTCGTCGCGGTAGCACTCGACGAACGCCTCGACGTCCACCTCGGGGACCCGGAGGTTGACGTGGTCTATCGCTGTCGCGTTCACGTGAGGGGCGATTCACGCGACCGGGATTTCGGTGTTCGGGTCGCGGAGGAGCGTACCGACTCTCGAACCGGATGCGAAAGACCCCGTGGCCGCGAGTCGTGTGGTCCCCCGCGTCGGATTTATAGTCGCGCCTCGCTTACCCGGGGACGTGAGCACCCGTACGAGTGCGCTGGACGCAGTGGTCTTCGGGGTGGACGTCCAGAGCGGCGACGTGCGCGGGGACGTCTCCTACGCGCTGGTCGCGTTCGACGGCGAGCACGTCGACCGCGACGTGGTCTCCCGGCGGAAGCTCCGCCGGCTGATCCGCGACGAACAGCCCACCATCGTCGCCACCGACAACATGTACGAACTCGCCGAGAACAAGGACGCTTTAGTCCACTTTCTGGGCGAACTCCCCGACGAGACGACCCTGGTCCAGGTCACCGGCGCCGAGCGGCCGGAACCCCTCTCGCGGGTCGCCAACCGCCACGATGTCCCCTACGGCAAAGATCCCATGAAGGAAGCCGAGGCCGCCGCCCGCCTCGCCGCGAACAACGTCGGCCAGGTCGTCTCGGCGTTCACCGACGAGACCGAGATCAAGGTCTCGCGGGGCCGTTCCACGGGAAGCGGCGGGTGGTCCGAGGACCGCTACACCCGCCGGATCCACGGCTCCGTCAAGAAGCGTACCCGCGAGGTCGAGTCCGAGTTGCGGGACGCGGGCCTCGAGTTCGAGCGCGACGCGACCGAGAAGTACGGCGGCTTCTCCAACGCCGTCTTCACCGTCGAGGGCCGCCCGGAGGACATCCCCGTCTCGAACGAGCGGGCCGGCGACGTGCGCGTCGAAATCGAGCGCGTCCGCCGCGACGGCATCGAGTTCCGCCCGCTCGCGAAACGGCGCGACCACGTCGTCGTCGGCGTCGACCCCGGGACGACGACCGCCGTCGCCGTCGTCGGCCTCGACGGCGAGGTGCTCGACGTGATGAGCACCCGCACCGCCGATACCGCCGCGGTCACCGAGTGGATCATCGAGCGCGGGCGGCCCGTCGTCGTCGCCGCCGACGTGACGCCGATGCCGAGCACCGTCGAGAAACTGCGTCGCTCGTTCGACGCCGCCGGCTGGACGCCCGAACGCGATTTGCCCGTCGACGTCAAGCAACACCGCACTCGCGAAGAGGGGTACGACGACGACCACCAGCGCGACGCGATGGCCGCCGCCTTCGGCGCGTTCGACCACCACACAGACCAGTTCGACCGCATCGCCGCGAAGGTCCCGCCCGGCCAGGAGGTCGGCCCCGTCGTCGCCCGCGTCGTCGCCGACGAGGAGTCGGTCGAGACGGTCCTCGCCGACCTGCGCGACGACGGGAGCGAACCCGAGGAGGAGTCCGCCCACGAGCCCGCCGAGCGCTCGCCCGAACAGAAACGCATCGGGCAACTCGAGACGCAGGTCGAGCGCCTCCAGTCACACGTCGAGCGCCTGGAGGAGACCATCGCCGAGAAAGACGAAGAGATCGACGACTACGAGCGCAAACTCGACCAGGCGCGCAGCGAGTCGCGCAAGGAGGCCCGCCGCGACCGCGAGGTCACCCGCCTCGAACGCGAGAACCGCCGCCTCGAGAGCGAACTCGACGAGCGCGAGGAGCGCATCGACGACCTCGAGGGGAAACTCGAGCGGCTCAAGGCGCTGTGGAAACTCGACCACTCGAACTTCGCGGACGTCTCCGAGAAACGGGAGGGGCTGGTCCCCGTCAAGGTCGTCGAGCAGTTCACCACCGACGCCATCGCGGACGCCGACGAGCGCTTCGGGCTGGCCGAGGACGACGTGGTCATGTTCCGCGACGCCTCCGGCGCCGGCGCCTCGACGGCCGACAAGATGGTCGACGTGAACCCGCGGATCGTCCTGCGCAACGGCGGCCTCTCGGACGTGGCCGACGAGATCCTCTTCAAACACGACGTCCCCGTCGCGCCTGCCGATCTCGTGACCGTCCAGGAGGTCGACGAACTCGCCGTGGCGCGCGAGGAGGAAGTCGAGGCGGCCATCGAGGACTGGGAGCGCCGGGCCGTCGAGCGCGAGCGCGAACAAAACGCCGAGATGGTCGATCGGCTCATCAGCGAGCATCGCGCGGGCGAGCGCGGCGAGAGCGACTGAGCGCGAGCGGGAGTCGGCTACCGACGGCGGTCACGGCGTCGGCGTCGCCGTCCGGTTCGCCTTGACTCGAGTCACCCAGTCGGGTTCGGTCACCGCCGTCGACCCGATGTCGTGGTAGCGATATCGGTAGGCGACGTCGACCCACGCGTAGCCGGTACCGTCGGCCTGGGTGACGCCGGGGACGGTCGCCTCGACGCGGATCTCGGTGATCAGCCCGTCGGGACGGACGGTGGCCGTCGCGGTGAAGTTCTCGGGGGCCAGATCGATCCCCGGCGGCGGTCGCTCGACCGCGAGTCGGAAGCGCGTGGTCCCGTTTCGCTCGGTCCGCTCGACCGACGAGTTCGACCCGCGGAGCCACTGGCGACCGTGGGCGACCGAGTGGTCGACCCAGTAGGTCCGCGGCGACTGCACGGCCACTCCGCCCTCGCGGTCGCGGACGTAGTACCCGGCCCGGTCGCCGTAGCGGTCGCTCCCGTTCCAGGGCTGCCGGGAGAACCGGGTCCGGTTCTCGACGGTGACGGTCGTCCACTGGGGGAGTCGCCCCCACGCCTGACTCCCCGAACGCGTCAGCGTGAACGAGCGCGTCGCGAGCAGCGTCCGGTGTGCCCCCCAGAGGTCCCCGAACTCCCGGATCCCGCTCTCGTCGATACCCGGCGGATACTCGCCCGCCGAGAAGGCGCTCAGGTTCCCGTTTCGCGTCCGCGCGACCCAGCGGGGTTCGGCGAGCGGGCCGGTGTCGAGGGCGTACGACCAGCGGCGCTCGACGCGGGTACGGTCGCCGTCGGTCCGGACGTCGTAGCGCAGGTCGATCGTCTTGACGAAGCCGTCGTCCCTGACGTAGGCCGTCAGCGAGTAGTTCGAGACGCCCCCGACCGGCGCGATCGGGCGCGTGTAGTTCTCGAAGTCGATCCCGCGGTCGGTCACGTGGACGCGGACGAACGTCTCGCCGTCCCGGCGGACGCGGGTCACGTCGGCGGCCGCCTCGGGGAGTTGGTTCAGCCCGTAGCCCGCCGGCCGAACCCTGTTGGGGGGGACCATCGTGACGCGGTCGCTCTCGACGACGACGTCGCCGTCGACGACCGCGAAGTCGCGGGCGAACTGCGCGTCCCCGTCGGCGTAGACCAGCGGCATCGCGTCGCCGTCGGTGGTCACGAGGTAGTGGGCACGCCCCAGGTGTGAGAGGCCGGGGATCGGCGGCTCGGCCGCGAGATCACCCTCTCGGCTCCCGTTACCCACCCGGACGGTGTAGCTGTCGGGTGCCGACCGTCGTCTGTCGCCCGTCGACCGGACGGTGACGGCGAACGACCGGTTTGCGAGCACCGACCGGTGGGCGCTCGCGAGCGCCTCGACGTCCGCGATACCGGTCGCGTTGACCCCCGGCGGCGTGTCGGGCGCGACCGTCGCCGTCCCGGTGGCCTGGGCCGTCGACGGGACGGGCGCGGCCGTCAGCGCGTCGGCGTCGGCGCTCGGCGTCTCCCCCTCGTCGGCACCACCGCTCAGTCCGAGGCCGTTACAGCCCGCGAGAACCAGCAGCGCGGCCAGGAGGACGGCGCGGAGAGTGCGGACTGACGGGCGGCGCATACCGGGACTGACGGCCAGGCCGAGGAAAACGTTTCGCCGGGGACAAACGCGGCCTTCTCAGACCATCCCGCCCATGCCGAAGGAAGCGAGCAGGTTCGTCACGATGCCGTAGGCGACGAGGCCGACGCCGGCGACGACGAACGCGACCCCCGCGGCGATGAAGGGGTCGACCGTCGCGAGCAGTCCGATGCCGCCGAGCGCGAGGACGAGACCGAGCAGACCGGCGATGCCGAGTTTGTCGAACACGCCGGGTCTCCTCGCGGCCGGGTCTTAACGGTTTCAGTACGCGAACTCGGTGTCGACGGCCTGAGCGGCGTCGACGAGTTCGGCGACGGCCTCGCGGTTTTCGAGCAGGCGCATCGTCGACCCCTCGACGTCGAACGCCTCGCCGGTCAGCGCCGCGGCGGCGTCGACCTCACCGCGGAGGAGTTCGCGCCAGGCGGTGTAGGGACCGCTCAGCGTGAAGTCGTAGTCGGCGTCGGCGTCGTTGCCCGCGGCGGCGACGGCCGCGCCGTCGTCGACGACCACCGTCACGACGACCGGGTCGCCGTCGTAGGTGTCGTCCGGCGTGACCAGCAAACGGAACGTCGCCGTGAAATCGGCGGCCGCGCGCTCGAAGGAGTCGCGGTCGTTGAGACGCGTCTGAAACCGGTCGGCCCACCCCTCGGGGTCGTCGGGCAACGTCGCTCCCATCGTCGCGACGTGGTTCGGGGCCCGACTTCGGTGTTTCGACTCCGGTCGGCGGCGTCCGAACCCGCCCGCGACGCCGTGTCCTCGAACGCCGTTTAGCGACCGGATAACAATCCGAGATGCCGACGTACTGGTGCGTATGTGGGTCGAAGTCGTCTCTCTCGTCTGGTTCCTCGCCGTCCTGTCCGTGTGGGTGCTCCTCTACTCCTACGGCGAGCGGAAAGCGCGAAGCGGAGGCGAGAGCTGATTCCGGCCCAGTCCCGGTCGACAGCCCTCTCGCCGTTCGCCTTCTGCAAAAGTTAAAACGTCTCCCTCCCGAATCGACGGACATGAGCGACAACGAGGGCCGAACTGACCTGCGGATGCCCGACGACGACGAGGTGTTCGCCATCGTCGAGGAGATGCTCGGAGCCAACCGCGTCAAGGTCCGCTGCATGGACGGGACAGCACGCACAGCCCGGATCCCGGGCAAGATGCAAAAACGCATCTGGATCCGCGAAGACGACGTCGTCCTCGTCGAACCGTGGGACTGGCAAGACGAGAAAGCGGACATCACGTGGCGCTACGAGAAAGGGGAAGCCGACCAGCTACGCGAGGAGGGACACATCCAGGAGTAACACTCCGCATGTCCCACTCCGTTCGCGGTCTCCGGGTACCCGGCGACCGCCCGTTCCCGTCCACCGGGCGCGCTCACCGTTCTCTCTCCTCGCGCGTCCGGAGTCAGTGACATGGCCGAGTTCGACCTGTTAGACACCGACGAGGCCGACGCTCCCGGCGACGAGTGGGAGGAAGTCGACGTCGAGGACACCGAAGCCGACCGGATCGCCCGCAAGCGCGACCGCGAGTTCGACGAGTTCCGCAAGCGCATCAAGGACAACGAGCGGCTCAAAGTCGAGGCGTCGGTGTTCGACGACGCCACCTTCGCCGCGCTGTACAAACTCGTCCAGGACGGCCACATCGTCGCCTTCGGCGGCCCCATCTCGACCGGCAAGGAGGCCAACGTCTACACTGCCCTGGGCCCCGAGGACACCGAAGTCGCCGTCAAGGTCTACCGGATCAACGCCTCCGATTTCACCGACATGCGCGGCTATCTCGACGGCGACCCGCGCTTCCGGGGGATCGGCTCCGACAAGAAGAAAGTCGTCCTCGCGTGGGTCCGCAAGGAGTTCGCCAACCTCTCGCGGGCCCGGAAGGCGGGGGTCCACGTCCCCCGCCCCATCGCCGTCGAGCGCAACGTCCTCGTCATGGAGTACCTGGGCACCGAAGAGGGCCGGGGCAAGCGCCTCTCGGAGGTCCGCCTCGAGAACCCCGAGACGGCCTACGAGGTGGTCCGCGAGTACATGCGTCGCCTCCACGGCGCGGGACTGGTCCACGGCGACCTCTCGGAGTACAACCTCGTCGTCCACGACGACGAGATCTACGTCATCGACCTCGGGCAGGCGGTGACGGTCCATCACCCCTCGGCCGCGGAGTTCCTCGACCGCGACTGCGAGAACGTGGCCGCCTTCTTCCGCCGACAGGGTCACGAGGTCTCGGCTCAGGACCTCCGGGCGTTCGTGACCGGCGCGGACGACGAGTGAGACGGCGAAGACGGCGACCGGGGGACGGCGAAGACGGCGACCAGGGGACGGCGAGTAACCGCGGCCTCCCGGGCGCTCGCGTAGCAGGAACGCTTTTGATTCGCGACCGACAGAGACTGACACAGCACATGTGCGGACGCCGGACAGACACGCGCTCGGAGGGACGACCGTGTCGCTGACGGTCGGCCACCTCGCCGTGGCGTTGCTCGCGATCGCCGCGGTCGCGTCCGTCGCCGTCGCAGCCTTCGCCGCTCGCCACCGCCGCGAGCCGGGAGCGACGCCGTTCGCGCTGTTGATGGGGTCGCTCGCGGTCTGGTCGAGCGGCTACGCGGTGGCGTTGCTCGTCCGCGACCCCGCGCTCCGGGTCGCCCTGGAAGGGGTCCAGTGGGTCGGCACCGCGCCGATCCACGTCTGGCTGTTGCTGTTCGCCCTCGCGTACACGGGACACGACGAGTTCGTCACCCGGCGGCTGGTCGCCGTCCTCGGCGTCGTCCCGGTCGTCACCCTCGCGCTGGTGTGGACCAACCCCGTCCACCACCTGATGTGGGCCGAGCCGACGGTCATGGTCGTCGACGGCGTCGCCCTGGTCGAACTCCCGTACGGCCCGGCGTTCTGGGCGTTTACCGCCTACACCTACGGCGTCGTCGCCGTCGCCGCCGCCCTCCTTTTGCGACTCGTCTTCGTCTCCGACTATCTCTACGCCGACCAGTCCGCGCTGCTCGTGCTCGGCATCGCGACCCCCTTCGCCGCGAACGTCCTCGACAACTTCATCGGCCCCTCGGGGCCCGCGGTCGACAGCACGCCGCTGGTGTTCACCGTCACCGGCCTCGCGTTCGGCTACGCGGTGTTCCGTCGCCGGCTGTTCGACCTCGTACCCGCGACGCGCCAGCTCGGCCGTAACGCCGCGGTCAGTCAACTCGACGCTGGTATCGTCATCGTCGACAACGCCCGTCGGGTCGTCTACTGCAACGCCGCCGCCGGCGAGGTGTTCGACGTCGACCCGAGCGACGCGCTCGACCGACCCACCGACGAACTGGTCGACGAGTCCCGCCTCGATTTCGACGCCGCGGACGCGCTCGCCGAGGTCGAACGCGACGGGCGGACCTACGAGATTCGCACCTCGCCGGTCACCGACCGCCACGACCGCCGGATCGGCCACACCATCGTCGTCCACGACGTGACCGCGCGGGCCAGACGCGAGCGGGCGCTGGCCGCCCAGCGCGACGAACTCGCGCGGCTGGACGACCTCAACGCGACGATCCGCGGCGTCAACCAGGCGCTCGTCTCCGCGACCAGCCGCGCGGAGATCGAACGCGAAGTCTGCGAACGCGTCGTCGAGGCCGACCGCTACGCCACCGCCTGTGTCGGCGACATACAGACCTGGACCGCCGACGCCGACCGCTGGCTCGTCGCCGGCCGCGGCGCCGAGACCGACGGCGCACCCCCCGACGTGGACACCGACCTGGTCGACGACGAGGTCAGCACCGCCCTGAACGGCGACGACGCCGACGCCGAACAGGAGGCGGCGGCCGAGGCGCTCCCCGCGGTCGACGCCGCCGATGGGGGGTCGTGGGTCGTCGTCCCACTCGCGTACGGCCGAACCGTCTACGGCGCGCTCGGCCTCTACACCGAGAGCGAGGTAACCGAGCGCGAGCGCGAGATCCTGGGCGAACTCGGCGAGACGATCGGGCTCGCGGTCGACGCCGTCGAAACCCAGCAGTTGCTCTCGGCCGACAGCGTGGTCGAACTCGACCTCGAGACCGCCGACACGGCGAGCCCGCTCGTCGCCGCCTCGACGGACACGCCGGACGGAGCCGCGCTCGGCGGGGACGACGCTGTCCTCGAAGTGGCGGGGCTCGTGCCCGGCGACGACGGCCACAGCGCGTACGTCCGCGTCATCCAAGGCGACCCGACGGCGGTTCAAGAGCGCCTCGAAGACGCGACGACGGGCGACGTGCGGACAGTCCGCGACGGCGACGAGGGCGACGCCCTGTTCGAGTGGGGGGTGACCGGCGACTCCCTGCTCGGCGCGCTCGCCGACCGCGGCGCACAGGTCCGGCGCGCCCGCGCCGACGGCGGTCACGCCCGCGTCGGCGTCGAAGTCGCCTCCGAGTCCGACCTCCGGACGCTGCTCGACCGTATCGAGGGGCCGTTCCCGGACACGACCGTCGTCTCGAAGCGCGAGCGCGCCCGCTCGCCGGACGCCGAGGAGCAGGCCCTCTCCGAGGAGGGACTGGCCGACCTGACCGACCGCCAGCGCGAGGTGATCGAGGTGGCCTACCGCTCGGGGTATTTCAACTGGCCACGGGACTCCACCGCCGAAGAGGTCGCCGAGTCGCTCGACATCTCCTCGCCGACGCTGCACTCCCATCTCCGCCAGGCCGAGCAGTCGCTGCTCGCCGACCTGTTCGAACCGGAACTCCCCGAGAAGTGACCGCAGTGCGGTGTCGACCGGCGGGCCCGCGTAGGGCCGCCCTCGCTACTCGACGCGCTGGGCGAACCCGAAGTTCGGTTTCACTTCGTCGACCCGAATTTCGACAGTCTCCCCTTTCTCGGCGCCGGAGACGAACAGCGTGTACCCCTCGACCTTGGCGACGCCGTCGCCCTCGCTGCCGGTGTCGACGACCTCGACCTCGAGCTGGTCCCCCTCAGCGACCGGCGCCGTCAGGTACCCCTTCGCGACGAGATACAGTTCCGACGAGGAGTCCCGCGAGGCGTCCGGGCGGACCTGCCGGACGTACTCGAACTCGCTCTCGAGGTCGGCCTCCAGGTCGGCCAGGTCCTGGCCGTCGAAGACCTTGACCGCCAGGTCCCCGCCCGAGGCGAGGACGCGCTCTGCGACGGCGAACGCCTGGCGCGCGAGGTGGACCGAGCGGGCGTGGTCCAGGTCGTAGTCGCCGGTCATGTTCGGCGCCATGTCCGAGAGGACCACGTCGACCGGGCCGCCGCGGTCGCGGCCGCTGTCGGCGCTCCCGTCGCCGCCGGCGCCGTCTCCGCTCTCGCTCGCGTCGCCCCCGACGCGCTCGACCACGTCGTCGATGGTGTCCTCGTCGGTGAGGTCCCCGCGGACCAGTTCGACCGTCGCGTCCGGGTCCTCGAGCGCGTCGATGCGCTGGCGGTCGACGCCGACGACGGTGCCGCGGGAGCCGACGCGCTCGGCGGCGACCTGGAGCCAGCCGCCCGGCGCGGCGCCGAGGTCGACGACGGTGTTGCCGTCGCCGAGCAGGCCGGCCGTCTCGTCGAGTTGCTGGAGTTTGTACGCCGAGCGGGCGCGGTACCCCTCCTGTTTGGCCCTGTTGTAGTAGCGATCGCGATTGGTCATTTCGTACTCTCTACTACCCAGTCGTGGAGTTTACGCGCTTCGATGCTGTTGTGCCTACTAACTACGTGCCTTCAGATTCGACACTGCGTTTCTCGACGGCGTCGATCCGTGACCTCTGCACGAGCGAGGTGTTCGATCGCGCTCGCAACTACCGCGACGAGAACCGGATCGAGCGCATCGACCACTTCGAGCAGACCGTGAGCGCCGCCGTGCAAGGCTCTCGACCCGACCCCTACGAGGTCGAGATCCAGTTCGTGGATGGCGCTGCCGAGCCCGAAAACGTGGATGCCACCTGCACGTGTCCGTACGACTGGGGTGGCTACTGCAAGCACATCATCGCGGTGCTGCTGGAACTCGCCGAGGGCGACATCGATCTCGAAGACGAGTGCGAAGCGGTCGAACGCGTCCTCTCGGACGCCCATGCCCAGGAACTTCGGGAATTCCTGCTCGACGAGTCCGAGCGCGACGCCGATCTGCGCCGGCGACTGCTGACACGCTTCGAGGAACAGGACACCCAGAGCCTCTACGACTACAAGAAGGAGATGAGCCAGCGGTACCGCGGCTCCCACACCTATCGATACGAGGGCCCCTCGCTCGACGAGTTTCACGACCTCGCGGAGACTCATCGCAAGCAGGTCAATCCGCTGGAGGCGGCCACCATCTACCGCGCGATGACCGAAGTGCGGATCGAGAACATGGATATGGTGCAGGACTACTACGGCGAGGACTTCGAGGCGGAACTCGCCGCGTTCGTCGAGTGCATCCACGAGGCCGACCCCGACCACGGGGACAAACGCGAGTACATCGACTATCTCTTCGAACGGTGGGGAAGCGACGATTCTGCTGTCGGAACGTTCTCGGGCGACTACAGGGACGCACTATGGGAACTCTGCCGGGACGATACCGACCTGCGGTACTGGCGGGGCCTGCTCGAAGCGGAACTGCCGGAGGAGATCCCCGAAAAAGGTGGGATCGATCCCGAGACGCGCGAACTCGAGACGACTGGACGTTTCGAGGTCAAACGACGCCTCGAAACCTACGCCGAGGTTCTCGACACACTCGACGAGACAGAGACGCTCCGGGAGGTGTGCGAGGAACATCATCTCGACATCCGCGAGTTCTGTCTGCGGTACGCCCGTCTACTCGCAGCCGAAGGCGAGGTCGACCGGGCAATCGAGGTCGCTGAACAGGGGCTGGACGCGTTCTCGAACGTCGGAAAGCTTCGACACTTTCTGATCGACGCGTACGCCGACCGCGACTCGGAGCGGCACAAGGAACTTCTACGGGAGCAATTTCTCCAGTCGGGGGACTGGGAGTACTACGAGCAACTGCGGTCACGCTGCTCGGACGACGAGTGGGTGGAGATGATCGCGGAGTTCGAAGAGCGACTCGAGGACTCCAACACGCATCGCTTGATCGACGTCTATCTGCGCGAGGGACGTACGGCTGACGCATTTGAGACCGTCGTCGAGGCCGCTCGCGACGACCCCGACGACGCGTTCCAGCGAGCAGTCGGCGACAATGGTCTCGCGGTTCTGAGCGAATACCGTGATGACGTCGCGGACTACGACCCGGAGACCTACTACGAGGTCTACGAGGAACGTCTCGAACCGTTCCTCGCGGACACGACGGGCCGCAACCACTATCAGACGGTCGTGGAGTACCTCGAAGAGATGCGCGAACTGGGGTTCGACGACGAATTCGAGGCGTTTGTCGCGCACCTGACAGAGAAACACTCGAACCGACCCGCCTTCCTCGACGAGATGGAGGCGCTCGATGCGTGAGGCTGAGTAGCATCGGATCCGAACCCATCTTAGAAATAGAAGTGGGAACAAGGATTAAATATTCCCACACCCTCGTTTCGGACATGAGTGGAGAAGTGCGAACGGACGAGCGTGGGCGCGTGACGATTCCGAAGGAGATACGCGACCGCTACGGCGAGAAGTTCCGCCTCGTCGAACTGGACAGCGGTATCAAACTGGTGCCGATCCCCGACGATCCACTGGCGGAACTACGGGCAGCCGCTTCCGATGAACTTCGCGAAGCGTCGCTCGATGATCTCGAAGAAGCGGCTCGTGAACAGGCACGCGAACAGGCCAGCGAGCATGTACGCTGATCTCGACTTCTGGCTGGCGTTACTGAAAGATGACGACTGGCTGGCCGATCGCGCCGAGTCCCTCCTCGACGAACACGAGGCCGATCTCGAGGTGTCGCTGGCGACATTCATCGAGCTGTTCCTCGTCGAAGAGCGGTTCGCCTTCGACCGCGAACGTGCCGTGACGGCGATTCTCGAACTGGCGGCGTACGAGGGCGATCCAAATGTCGTGTATCAGGCCTCGGAGAACATCGGTGAAGGGTTGAACACGTTCGATGCGTTCCATGCGGCGCTCTCCGGTGGCAGCATCATCTCCAGTGACGGTGCATACGATGATCTCGGTGGTGTCGAACGTGTTCGACTCGAACCCGACGAGAACGAGGATTACACACCGTAAGTTCGACGGCGTTCAGTTAGTAGTCACAACAGATCGGGCCGAGTAGTTGTAGTACTCGTCTTTACCTGACATGGTTATCTCTTCGAATGCCGCGGTCCGTCTCGGCCGGCACTATCGCGCGAGAGTTCGATCATATCGGAACTGACGCCGGCGATGCTAAAATGGATGCCGACTCGGTAGGCGCGGGAAATGAGGGCGTCGTGTTGCTCCTCCCCCGCCAGGCACGTTACACCGTTGGTTTTTCGACCAATAGACCTATGCCACTGGCCGCTGTACCAATGGCAGAGGATGGGTGACCCGTCGGCGGACGACTTGGACGGTATCAGTCGAGTCGGGAAATACGCCGACGGTACCGTCGTTCGCGTCTTCGTGATGCGGACGTCGGCAGACACCTACCCTTCGGGATGGGCCTACAAGCTCCACTACGGCGCGACCCGACCGGGTCCCCCGGACACCCTCGACGACGGGACGATCCGCCGCTACGACAACTCCCACGAGGACACGAAAGGACACGAACTGCACGCGGCACCCGACCCGGAGCCGACGACCATCGAGTTCCCCGGGATGGTGGAACTCTGGGATCGGTTCTGGAGCGAGATACCGAAAGAAGCGTTCGAGGTCGAGTGAGCGAACTGTCCCACGAGGTGATTCCAATGACTGACACGCCACCGCTACATCCGATGGAACGCGAACGGCTCCAGCGCGAATCGACGCTCGTCGTGACGGTACAGGCGTCCGACGAGTTCCACGACGATGTCCGAAGCGCGATACGGGCGCTCGAAGCGGGCGAGAGCGTCGAGTCGCACCCGACGGTATCGTTCGGGAGTTACGACGAGTTGATGGGGACGCTCACCCCGAGAGTTCTCGACCTGATCGAGGCGATCCGACGGGACGAACCCGAGAGCATCAACGAGGCCGCACGCGTCGTCGATCGGGACGTCAAGAACGTCCACGAGGAACTCGCTCGACTCGCTCGACTGGGGATCATCTACTTCGAGGAGGAGGGGCAACGGAAACGGCCGGTCGTCTGGTTCGACGAACTCGTCGTCACCCTCCCGTTCGACCCCGAGGCCGGTAACACTGCTTCGGTGCCGTCGTAGCGGCGATCAGGAACGAATCGGTCAGACAGACCGGTAGGGGTAGCTGTGGGGCCGTCTTTGCTGGACGACCGTGTGAGCGAGCCGAACGAGGGCCGTTCAGAACGTCAGCCGTTCCAGCAGCCGCCGGAATCGACTCGGTCTGTTCCGGTCGTGGAGGTGGACCGTGAGCACCGGCTCCGACCGGCGCTCCGGCCGGTCGTCGGCGCTCGCGAGCGTCAGGTCGGGGGCACGGACGCGTCCCCCGTCGGAACGCGCGACCACGGTCTGCCCGGGGCTGCCGACGACTTCCCGGAGGTCACCGTGATAGGCGTCGATGGCGTCGGCCCGGCGGTCGGTCGTGTGCCGACCCACGCGGTACTCCAGGTGCATGCGTGCGTCGCTGCCGACGGCGAGCGCGTCGCCCAGCGCCAGTTTGACCGGGTCGTACGGTCCGCGGTCGGTGACGACGCGGACGTCCGTCACGTCGCCGACGGCGCCCGCCGACAGCGTCCCGACGTCACAGGGGGCGTGCCTGCGGATCCACCGGACCCCGCCTCGCAGGAGGCCGCCCGTGAAGGCGGGGTCGCCCTCGGGGAGCAAGAGGAGGTCGGCGTCGTGCTCGTCGGCGACGTTGACGACCGCGTGGGCGGCGTCGTGGCTGACGACCTCCCCGAAACTCACCGGGACGTCCACCTCGGCGGCCAGGCGTTCGGTGAACGCCTCGAAGGCCTCGTCGCCGGGCGACTGGACCTCCGCGGCGTACGCGAGCGGTACCTGATCGGGTTCGACGTCGAAGCGGACGACGGAGACGCCGCCGTCGTGGGCGCTCGCGATAGCGGCCGCGGCGCGCACCAGCGACCGCTCGCGCTCCGGGGACGTCTCCTCGCCGACGCCGACGAGCACCTCGTAGCCGGGCTGGGACAGCGCCTGACGGGTGTCGCCGACGAGGTCCGCGCCGATACGGCGCCGGAGTTCCTCGATGGCCGCGCCCTCGCGTTCGACGCGCCGGCGGGCGTACGCGAGGTACCACACCACTCCGACCGCGACGATAGCCACCGCACCGACCAGCGGGACGGGGCCCATCTGTGTCAGCAGGGCCAGCCCCGTCACGGCGCCGAAGACCTGCGTCCACGGGTACAGCGGCGCCCGGAAGCTCGGCTCGTACTCGGCGTGGCCCTCGCGGAACGCGACGACGGCGGCGTTGACGAGGACGAACACGAGGATCTGGAACGCGCTCGCGAGCTTCGCGATCTCCATGATCGGGACGAACGCGATGAGCACGAGCAGGACGGCGCCGGTGAGCGCGATAGCGGTCGCGGGCGTTCCGAGCCCCTCGTGGACGGCGCCCAGTCGTTCCGGGACGAGCCTGTCGCGCGCCATCGCGAACGGGTACCGCGACGACGAGAGGATCCCCGCGTTGGCCGTCGAAATCAGCGCGAGGACGGCCGCGACGACGACCGCGGCGACGCCGGCCCCGCCGAGCGTGACCGCGGCGACGTCCGCCATCGGGGTGAGCGTGTCGCCGATGGTCGAGAGGTCGGCGACGCCGACCATCACGGCGACGATCAGGACGTACAGCAGGGTCGTGAACGCGAGCGAGGCGAGGATGCCCAGCGGGATGTTCCGGTCCGGGTCCTCGATCTCCTCGGCGACGCTGGCGACCTTCGTGACGCCGGCGTACGAGACGAACACGAGCCCCGTCGCGGCGAGGAGCCCGCCCGGGCCCTCCCCGAAGAACCCGGCGAAGTTGGCGCTTCGCACGTCGCCGGTGCCGCCCGCGACAAACCAGACCATCGCGGCGAGCATCACGGCGACGATGGCCACCTGGAGCCGTCCGGTGAGTTTGGCGCCGACGAGGTTGACGCCTACCAGGGCGACAGCCAGCCCGAGGGTCAGCGGCAGTATCCACGCGTCGGGCACCGAGACGAGCAAGAGGAGGTACGGCACGCCGCCGACGAGCGCGAGCGCGCCCTTGAACGACAGCGAGAACCACGTGCCGATCCCGGCGACGGTCCCGAGCAGCGGCCCCATCCCGCGCTCGATGTAGACGTAGGAGCCGCCGGACTCCGGCATGGCCGTCGCCATCTCCGCCTTCGAGAGCGCTGCGGGCAAAACGAGGACGCCGGCGAGGAGGTAGGCGAGGACGACCGCCGGACCGGCGATACCGACGGCCAGCGCGGGCAGGATGAAGATGCCGCTGCCGACCATCGCGCCGATGCTGATAGCGACGACGCTCGCGAGTCCGAGGTCGCGCTCGAGTTCTTTCGCCATCAGTCCCGAAGCCTCACTCGCTCGTCGGTTTCGGCCGCTCGGTCCGGAGTCGTCGAATCCTCGACGACGCTGGAGTCCTCGACGGCGAGGGAACCGACCGTCGCCCCCGCGACGGCCCGCGAGACACAGACCGTCTCGATCCCTGCGTCCTCGAACACGGCCCGCCTGTCGGGGTCGTTGACGAGCGCGATCACTCTGTCTGCGCCGAACGCGCGGGGCGCGGCCGCCCCGAGCAGCAGGTTCCGCCCGTCCGACGGCGTCGCGACGACGACGGTCGCCGCGGAACAGTCGACCGACGGCGTCGTCTCGAGCGTCGATTCGTGCGCGGTCAGGCCGGCCTCGCGTGCGCGGTTCGCCATCGATTCGCCGTCGACGAACGTGACCGACTGGCTCCGTGTCGCTATCTCGGTCGCGAGCTCGAGGCCGATCGGTCCGCCCCCGAGTACGAGTATGTCATGGGTCATGTCGTATGGCCCCGAGCCACCCTTCCGAGGGCGACGACCGGTGGCTATCCGCCAATAATATCCAATACGTCATAATACTTCCGGCAGAAGACCAATATTTTTTCTTCGATGTCGTAAAAGTTGAAATAGTAGGGTTTTTCGGTAGATTTCGGTACTGACCGAATCGCCGGGTTGGAGACGTGCGTCTCCTCTCGCTGGTCACTGCGATCGGGTAGGAGGGTCTATCGAGGGTCTTTCAGGCGGTTTCGACCGGGGGACGTCCCCGGGGCGGAGACCGTGTCGGAGCGGGCATCGAGCGGGGCGGCCTCGGCGGGGTCACTCTGTGGTCGAGTCGGGTTCGGACTCGCGGAACGGGGACAGTGCGTCCCCGCCCTCACCGGTTCTGGAGAGGACCGTCACGATGTCGTCCGGCTGGATGACCGTGTCGCCGTGCGGCGTGATCTCGCGGTCGTCGCGCTCGATGGCGATGACGAGCGTCTCCTCGTCCAGGATCCCTTCCCCGGCGGCGTCCTCGAGCGTGAGACCGGCGATCGGTGCCCCGGACCGGACGGTGACCGCCACCACGCTCGCCGCCCCGGTGAGGTACTTCCTGTACGCGCGCAGACACACCACCAGACAGGGACTGCTCGGGCGCCACATCCTCGCCCGGGACGACGACCTGCCGTCCGCTGTCGTGGGTGCGGCAGCGACCGTCGCTCCGGACGGCTCCGGGCCCGTCGAGGACGCGACGACGACGATGGTCGCGCTCTCGAACCCCAGGACCGAGCGGTCGCTCGTGTCCCTGAGCGCCGCGCTCGCGAACCACGACAGGGGCCGCGTCCTCGCGACACACGTCATCCAGGTGCCCGACCAGACGTCACTGGCGGCCGCCGCCGACCAGCGCGACCGGATCTCGGAGACGTCCGAACAGCTCCTGGCCGACGCGCGAGCCGACGCCGAGCGACTGGGCGTACCGGTCGAGACGCGGACGATCCTCTCCCACGAGGGGTTCGCCGAGGTGTTCGACGCGGCCCGCGACCACGGCGTCGACAGGCTGGTCATGGGACACAGCGGCGCGAAACTCGCCGGGGGCCGGGTCGAAGGCGCCCTCGACGAACTGACACACGACCTGCCCTGTGACGTGCTCGTCCTCGACGAGCGCGGGTTCGACCCGAGCGAGGTGCTCCTCCCCACCGCGGGCGGGCACTCCTCGGAGCTGTCCGCCGAGGTCGCGCGGGCGCTCCAGGAGACGACCGACGCGCGCGTCACGGTGTTGCACGTCGCCGACGACGCCGCGACCGGGCAGGAGTTCATCGAGGAGTGGATCGCGGAGCACGAACTCGACGACGTGGAGCTGCTGGTCGAGACCGGCGACGTGGAGACCGCGATCGGGGCGGCGGCGGCCGACAGGTCGCTCGTCCTCGTCGGGGCGACCGAACGGGGCCTGCTGTCCCGGCTCGTCGGCGGGTCGCTGACGCTGTCGGTGCTCGACGACCTCGACGCGAGCGTCCTGCTGGCAGAGCGGCCGCGGCCACGGTCCCTCCGGGAGCGACTGCTCGGCCGGCCGTGAGAGGACAGGGCGGGAGCTGTTCCCCGGTTGAGGGGTCGGTTTCGTACTTCGGCCGGGGCCGACGCTTCGGATCCCGACGCGATCGGGCGGGCGCTCAGACCAGTCGGTCGAGATGTCCGCTGGCCCATCCAGTCGGGATGCCCGCTGGCGGTAGTCGCACGCACGCGCGGCTGCAATGAAGTGACTTTTTAGGGGATGGGGGCGTAGCCGGGGCCAAGATGTTCAACGCGATCGTGAGCGCGGACACGCTCCGGACGACGCTCGATTCCGTGAGCGTGCTGGTGGACGAATGCAAGATCCACCTCGAGGAAGACGGGCTGGAGATCCGGGCAGTCGACCCGGCGAACGTGGGCATGGTCGACCTCGAGTTGTCGGCGGCGGCCTTCGAGTCCTACGAGACCGACGGGGGCGTCATCGGCGTCAACCTCTCGCGGCTGGAGGATATCGCCGGCATGGCCGACTCCGACCAGCTCGTTCACCTCGAACTCGACGAGGAGACCCGCAAGCTCCACATCGCCATCGACGGCCTCGAGTACACGCTCGCGCTCATCGACCCCGACTCCATCCGCCAGGAGCCGGACCTGCCCGACCTGGATCTCGCCGCCGAGATCGTCATCGAGGGCCGCGACATCGACCGCGCAGTCACCGCCGCGGACATGGTCTCGGACCACATCGCGCTGGGCGTCGACGCCGACGCCGAGCAGTTCTACGTCGACGCCGCCGGCGACACCGACGACGTCCATCTCGAACTCGGCCGCGACGACCTCATCGACCTGACCGCCGGGACGGCCCACTCGCTGTTCTCGCTCGACTACCTGCAGGACATGAACAAGGCCATCCCGAAAGACGCCGAGGTCCGGATGGAACTGGGCGAGGAGTTCCCCGTCAAGATGCACTTCGACATCGCCGAAGGCGAAGGGCAGGTCACCTACATGCTCGCGCCGCGCATCCAGAGCGACTGAACTCGCGCTCGCTGCTTTCTCCCGACCCCGTTTCCGTCCGCTCCGTGCCGACAACGGTAAACCGAACCGGGGTGTAACCCAGGTGAATGAGCGACCGCGCCGACGACGCTGCCGACGCCGACGGCGTCGCGGGTCCCGAGGAGGCCACCGTCGACGACCTCGGATATTCCGGCGAGAGCAGCCTCGACGCCGTGGCGGTCCCCGACGACGGCTCGGCCCCGATCGCCACCCACCCCGAGGGGGACGGCGAGGTCCACGTCCTCGGCACCGCCCACGTCTCCCACGAGAGCGTCGACGAAGTCGAGGCGACCATCACCGAGCGCCGCCCGGACGTCGTCGCCGTCGAACTCGACGAGGGCCGCTACCGCCAGCTCCAGGGCGAAGCGCCCGAGGACCTCGAACCGAGCGACCTGCTCGGCGGCAACACCGTCTTCCAGTTTCTGGCCTACTGGATGCTATCCTACGTCCAGACGCGCCTGGGCGAGCGCTTCGACATCCAGCCCGGCGCCGACATGCTCGCCGCCGTCGAGACCGCCGAGAAGCTCGGCCTCGGCGTCGCCCTCGTCGACCGTGACATCCAGATGACCGTCCAGCGCTTCTGGAAACGGCTCACATTCCTCGAGAAACTCGCCCTCGTGGGCAATCTGACGCTCGCCTTCGGCTCGCCGCTGGCGGTCGGCATCGGCGCCGGCGCCGCGTTCGGCGCCGTGCTCGGATTGACGGCGTCGATGATCGCCGCCGGCCCGCTCGGATTCGCAGGCAGTGACTTCGTCGCCGCCGTCGGCGCCGACCCCGTGGCGCTCGTCGGCGGTGCGGTCGGCGGCGCCGTCGCGGGCGTCGTTCTCTGGACGTTCCTCGAACCGTGGCTCGCGGACCTGTTCGACGCCGTCCCGGTGCCGAACACGACCGCCTCGCGCCTCGGCGCGGGCGTCCTCCTCGGGTCGGTCGGCGGCGTCGCTATCGCCGCCTCCGGCGGCGCGGCCCTCGGCCCCGTCTCCGTCGGGATGGACCGGCTCACGTCGACGGGCGGGTTCGTCCTCCAGACGCTCGCGGGACTGGTCGGCGGGGGCGTCGTCGGCGCGAGCCTCGGCCTCGTCGTCGGCGGTGTCCTCGCGGGCTTCGTGCCCGAAGAGGAGGAACTGGACGAACTCGACATCGAGGAGATGACCGACACCGACGTCGTCAGCGCGATGATGGAGGAGTTCCGCCGGTTCTCGCCGGGCGGCGCCGAGGCGCTCATCGACGAGCGCGACGCCTTCATCGCCCACCGCCTCGTGGCGCTGCGCGAGGCCGGCTACTCCGTCGTCGCCGTCGTCGGCGCCGGCCACCGCGAGGGGATCGAGCGCTACCTCGCCAACCCCGAGACGCTGCCGCCGATGGAATCGCTCGTCGGCGAAGCCACGGGTAGCGGACTCGGCGCCTACCTCTACAAGGCCGTCGGCTACGCGATCACGCTCGGCTTCGTGGTCTTCTTCGTCCTGCTGGCTATCGGCGGCGCGAGCAACGCCCTGCTGGTCGAGATCTTCGTCGCGTGGTTCGTCGTCAACGCCGTGTTCGCGGGCGGGCTGGCGAAACTCGCCGGCGCGCGCTGGCCGTCTGCGGCGGTCGGCGGCGGCGTCGCCTGGCTCACCAGCGTCAACCCGCTGCTCGCGCCCGGCTGGTTCGCCGGCTACGTCGAACTGAAGTACAACCAGGTCAGCGTCGCCGACATCTCGACGCTCAACGAGATTCTCGACGACGAGGAGGCCCCCATCGGCGAGATCGTCCGGCGGATGCGCGAGGTTCCCCTGTTCAGACTCATCCTCGTCGTCGCGATGACGAACGTCGGGAGCATGATCGCCAGCCTCGTCGTCTTCCCCGTCGTGTTGACGTGGCTGTCGGCTGACGTGGGCGGCGTCGGCGCCATCGGCGGCATGCTCCTCGACGGCGCGCGCACCGGCGCCGACACCGTCTGGGAGGCGATACGATGAGCGGGCGCGGACCGGGCGGGCCCGGGGACGGGGGTCCCGACACGGCGACCGACGGCGGTCGCACCGTCCGGCGGGCGGGCGGGCGGCGCGACCCCGGTATCAGCTTCGGCGCCCGCGAACTGCGCGACCTCGCCGTGGCGTGGCTGGCGCTGGGCGTCGCTTTCACGTTCTTCCTGAGTCCGGAAGTCGCAACGGCCCTCCAGGGCGGGTCGGTCGAGACGGGCACTATCGTCGAGGTGTTCGCTCTCTCGCTTTTGACCGTCGGCGTGGCCTTCCTGTTGCACGAACTGGCGCACAAGGTCGTCGCGGTCAGGTTCGGCCAGCTCGCCGCCTTCCGCGCCGACTACGGGATGCTGTTTCTCGCCGTGATGGCCGGTATGGCCGGCTTCTTCTTCGCCGCGCCCGGCGCCGTCGTCCACCGCGGCCGGATTACCAAACGGGAAAACGGCCTCATCTCGCTGGCCGGCCCGGTGACGAATCTCGTCCTCGCCGTCGTCTTCGCGCCGCTCATGCTCGTCGGCGGGTTCGTCGGCGCCGTCGGCTCGATGGGCGTGACCATCAACCTCCTGCTCGCGGGCTTCAACATGCTCCCCTACGGTCCGCTCGACGGCCGGAAAGTGCTCGACTGGAGCACGCCCGTCTTCGCCGCCGTCGCCGTGCCGAGTTTCGCCCTCGCCGTCTACGCGCTGTTTTTCATCGGCCTCTGAGAGACGAACCCGTGACTGTCGTCGGTCCCCGGCGGTGAAAGCTCTCACCCCACTCGTTAGCTGTCGGAACCGCGATTGCAGACAGCACCGCCACCGCACCTGATCTCGAGCGGTGAAAGCCCTTGGCCCGCTCGCTAGCTATCGATGTGACCGCATCCGCAGACAGCACCACGACCGCACTCGATCCTGAGAGTCGAAAGCCCTCGGCCCGCTCGCGGTCGCTCCGCGACATATCCGCGCGTCGGACACACGCACAGCGCCGCACTCGCGCGGATAGGGGTCCCGGAGACGACTACACGAGCGCGAGCGGTCCTCGCCCTTTCAGTCCACCAGGAAAATCCCGTCGCACAGGCCCTCTCGACGTTGACTGTTGGATAGACCGGTTCGACGGTGAACGGTCGAACGCTCGACGCCACAATCAGGTCCCTGGCGGACTGGAAGGGCGAGGCATGCGAGGCGCTTGCGCCTCGATGCCGAACGGCGCTGCCGTGAGCGGGCGGTGCTGAGAGCGAGAATATCTCGCTCAGCGACCGCGAGCGCGTCGAGGGCTTCCATCTCACTACGAGAAGTGCGGGAGCGGTTAGATCGACTGCGGGCGCAGTGCTGTCTGGAATCGCAGTGACAACAGCGAGTCGAACTCGTTCTCGGTAGGCCTTTTTGCGGTGCGTGCGAACGAGCGAGTATGAACCACGACCGGTCGCGAGAGCTGTACGACCGCGCGCTGTCGGTCATGCCCGGCGGCGTCAACTCCGCGGTGCGGGCGGCCATCGAACCCTACCCCTTCTTCGTCGAGTCGGGCGACGGCGGCCACGTCGTCGACGCCGACGGCAACCGCTACATCGACTGGGTGATGGGCCTCGGCCCCCTGCTGTACGGCCACGACCTCCCCCAGCCCGTCGAATCGGCCGTCCAGTCCCGCGTCAGCGAGGGGCCGATGTTCGGCGCGCCCACCGAGATCGAGGTCGAACACGCCGAGTTCGTCGCGCGCCACGTCCCCTCGGTCGAGATGCTCCGGTTCGTCAACTCCGGCACCGAGGCGACGGTCTCGGCCTGCCGACTCGCGCGGGCTCACACCGGTCGCGACAAGATCGTCGTCATGCAGGGCGGCTACCACGGCGCCCAGGAGACCACGCTCGTCGAGGGCGAGTACGACCACGTCACCCCCTCCAGCCCCGGTATTCCCGATTCCTTCGTCGAACACACCATCGCCGTACCGTTCAACGACGAGGAGGCCATCGCGTCGGTCTTCGAGGACCACGGCGACGAGATCGCGGCCGTGCTGGTCGAACCGATCCTCGCGAACATGGGCATCGTCCACCCGGTCGAGGGGTACCACGCAACCCTCGAAGACCTCTGTGAGGACCACGGCACGTTGCTCGTCTTCGACGAAGTCATTACGGGTTTCCGCGTCGGCGGGCTGGGCTGCGCCCAGAGCGAGTTCGGCGTCGACCCGGACCTGACGACGTTCGGCAAGCTCATCGGCGGCGGCTTCCCGGTCGGCGCCATCGGTGGCCCGTCCGAGATCGTCGAGCAGTTCACCCCCTCCGGCGACGTGTTCCAGGCGGGCACCTTCTCCGGCCACCCGGTGACGATGGCGGCCGGACTCGAATCGCTGCGCTACGCCGCCGAGAACGACGTTCACGAGCACATCCACGACCTCGGCGAGCGCCTGCGGACCGGCCTCACCGAGATCGTCGCGGACCAGGCGCCCGAGTACACCGTCGCGGGCACCGACGGTATGTTCAAGGTGCTGTTCTCGCGGGAGGCCCCCCCCGATTTCGACGGCCACTGCGAGAGCGGCTGTCGCCAGCGCGAATCCTGCCCGCGGTTCGACCACTGCCCGAAGACCGGCGCGGACGTCGCCGCCGGCGAGACCGACCGCTGGCGCCGCGTCGTCTGGCCGGAGATGAAAGACCAGGGCGTCTTCCTCTCGCAAAACCAGTTCGAAGCGCAGTTCGTCACCTACGCTCACACCGCCGACGACGTCGAGGAAACCCTCGACGCGTACAAAGAGGTCCTCTAACCCCTCACGGTCGCCGGACCGCCCGCAGCGACCCGTTCTCCCGCCGATCCCCACGGATCGACCGGCCGTCTCACGTCTCACCCGCGTCGCTGTGACGACGGTGTGGATCGAACCCCCCGTATCATGCAATACTATCACAATAGTATGTAGAAGTGTCGACAGATAGCGGCGGAATGTAACTGACGATATCACAGGTCGAAAACACTCCTGATTTTTTATACCGCCTCGACGTGGCACGTACCACTATCGATGGACGTCCCGACGCTGAACCCGCTGGTACTCGACGGGCTCTCGGAGTCGTGCCGTCGGATCGCGCTCGCGGTGCTGTTGGACCACGGCGGGACGGTGTCGCGGGCGGAACTCGCGACACTGATGGCGCGTGGCGACCAGGTCGGGACGGCGGGAAGCGACTCGGCGGACGTCGAGTCGATACAGACGGCGCTGCATCACGTCCACCTCCCTGCCCTCGCCGACGCCGGCGCGGTCGACTACGACCACGACACCGGGCTCGTCCGCCGGGCGAAGGGATCGTCGTTCGACAGCGAGTGGGTGGGGCGTCTGCTCGCGGACCACGCGGGCACCGACTACGACGGGACGCTCGCTGCGCTGGCCAGCGAGCGCCGGCAGGCCGTGCTGTACGAACTCTTCGCGTCTTCGGAGCCAGTGAGCGAGCGGGGCCTGGCGCGCTCGGTCACCGCCCGCGAACGCGGCTGCGATCCGGCCGACGTGACCGACGCCGCCGTCGAGGTCACGCACCTCTCGCTGAGCCACACGCACCTGCCGATGCTCGCCGACGTCGGCTTCGTCTCGGTCGACGGCGACGACGGCCGTCTCGAACTCGGCCGTCTGCCCTGGCGGAGCGACCCCTGGGTCGCCGTCAGTCCGATCGCCGAGTGGGCCGCGCTCGACTGAGCAGTCCCGAACGCGTGAGCCGGCAGGTTTTCGACGGGCGGGCGCGCAGTTCGGCTATGGGCGAGATGGCAGAAGACCGGGTCTACGACGAGCGCCGTGGGGAGACGGTCGCGTACCTCGCGACCGGAGAGGGTGTCGCGGCGGTCCGCGTCTCGAGCGACCGCGTGGGACGGTTCGCGCTGGCCGAGCGGTGTCGCGCCCGCGACGTGGCGACGGTGACGGACCCGACGGGCGACGCGCGCGTCTTCGCCGCGACCGACGAGGGCGTCCTCGCGGGTCCAGACCCCTTCGAACCGGTCGGGTTCGGCGAGAGCGTCGCCGTCGGAACCGACGCCGAGGGAACGCCGCTCGCCGCCGATTCGGACGGGGCGGTCGCGCGCTATCGCGACGGCGAGTGGACGCCCCTGGGCACCATCAAGGACGTCCGCGCCATCGAGGGGGCCTTCGTCGCCGCCGCCGACGGCGTCTTCCGCGTCGACGGGGACGACCTCGCGCCGGTCGGCCTCGCGGACGTGCGGGACGTGACCAGCGCGGGCGCGCCGCTGGCCGCGACCGACGACGGGCTCTACCGCCTCGGCAACGGCTGGCTCCGCGAGCGCGAGGGACGGTTCACCGTCGTCGCGACGGCGGGCGGTCGGACCGCAGCGACAGACGACGGTGCGTCCGACGGCGCTTCCGGCGGCGGCCCCGCACACGCCGCCACCGCCGACTCGCTGTTCGCACGCGAGGCCGGCGGCGAGTGGGAGCCCGTGGCCCTGCCGACCGACGAACCGGTCGCCGACGTGGCCTACGGGGAGTGTCCCTACGTCGTCACCGAGCGCGGCACCTTCCTGATCGATGCCGACCCCGAGCGGACGCCCGACGGCGCCGGCGGCTGGCGCTCGCGCTCGCTCGGTCTTCCGAACGTAGCCGCGCTCGCGGTGGCGTAGCGACCGCCGCGACACCGTCGGCCGCTACCCGCTCGACCCGAACTCGTCGAGCGCCGCGCGGACGAGTTTCGCCTCGGCTTTCTGGAGGTGGACGGTGGCCGTCGCCGGAGCGCACCCGAGCGCCGCCGCCACGTCCGCGTGGGTCGCGCCGCGGGGCGGGTCGTAATACCCCAGGTCGCGGGCGACTTCGAGGGCCTCGCGCTGACGCTCGGTGAGGCGTGTCCCGGGGCGCTCGTAGTCGCCCCGCAGGGTCCCCACCTCCTCGACGCGGACGTCCATATCGTCCGGCGTTTCCGCCATCGCGGCCCCGAGCGCTTCCGGGTCGCCGACGACGCGGTAGGTGAGCGTCCCGTCGCGGTAGACGATCGGTTTCCGCACGACGAGGCCGCCGCGGGCGCGCGCCCGATGGATGGCCGAGAACAGCGGCATCGCCAGCGGTCTGGCCTCGACGAGCGCGTACGTCCGGCCGCCCTCGGGTTCGGAGAGGTCGACCGACTGGACCCCCGGCGTCTCCGTGGCGGACGCCGCGAACGGCGACGCGTCCCCGTCGATAGCGAACAACAGCGTCATCACGTCCGGTCGCGCCTCGTTCCAGTCGAGGACCCGCGCCTCCGAGACGGCGTCCGAGTGCGCCAGGAGGGTGAAAAACGCCGGGGCGTCCGCCGGGACGACGCCCGCGGTGACGCGGAGGTGTTTCATCGCCGTCGGCTTGCGACGCCGAGTTTTTAAAACCTACTAGTATACTCGCCAGCAGCGCGACGGGCGAGGCGAGCGTGTCTCCGACCATGGACGAGGCGACGACGCAGTCGACGCTCCGGACCGGACGACCACTCGACGACCGCGGCGACCCGACCGACGCGCCGGTGCTCGAACTCGACCCCGACGGGCGCGCCGCGGCGCTGCTGTCGGGGTCATCCGGCCCGCTCGTCTCCAGTCCGGGCGCCGGGACCTGGGCGACGCTCCTCGAGCGACCCGACGACGGGGAGACGGACAGGCCGGTCCTGCTGCAGTGGCTCGGGCCGGACGCGGCGGAACCGCCGCCGCACGTCCACCCGGTGACGGAGACGTTCGAGGCGGTCGAGGGGCCGCTGACGCTCACGGTCGAGGGGTCCACGCGTCAGTTGACGCCGGGCGAGCGCGTGACGGTCGACGCCGGCCGGGAACACGGCTTCGGGAACGACACCGACGACGTCGTCGCGTTCAGGGCCGAACTCCCGTCGATGCGGACCGTCGAGACGCTCTACAGCGTCTGGGGGCTGGACCACGAGGGCGCGTTCGGTGACGACGGCGCGTACGGGCGGCCGGGGCCGCTGCACGCGCTGCTCCTGTCGGCGTACGCGTACGACGAGACGGTGACGACGGCGCTCCCGCTCTCCGTCCAGAAGGCGCTGTGGGCCACTGTCGGACGCCTCGCCCGGCGACTCGGCTACCGGGCCGTCGACGAGCGATTCCTCGCCGACGCGTTCTGGACGGCCCGCGTCGAGCAACCCGACATGTGACCTGCTGGTACAACCGAAAAGCGGTTTAGGGGTGGCGGCGACCCCTCGCACATGATAGTCAGCGGTTCCACGTCCCAGTCGTTCGCGGCTGCGCTGGCCGACGCGACGGGGCTCGACCTGGCGGCCGTCGAGTACGACCGCTTCCCCGACGGCGAACTCCAGGCCGCGGTTCCGGACTTTTCGGCCGACCGGGCGGTCGTCGTCGCCTCGACCGTCTCCAGCGACGCCCACCTCGAACTCCTGCAACTCCAGGACGCCGTCCGCGAGGCCGGCGCGAGCGAGGTGGTGACCGTTCTCCCGTACATGGGCTACGCCCGCCAGGACGAGGCATTTACCGACGGCGAACCCGTCTCCGCCCGCGCCGTCGCCCGCGCTGTCTCGACGGGCACCGACCGCGTCCTCACCGTCAACCCCCACGAGGAGGGGGTCTGTGACTTCTTCGACGTGCCGACCGAGGCGGTCGACGCGGCGGGGCGGCTCGCGGTGGCGCTGCCCGCCGACCTCGCGGACCCGCTCTTTCTCTCGCCCGACGCGGGCGCCGTCGACCTCGCGGAGACGGTCCGGGACGCCCACGGCGCGGGCGCGACCGACTACTTCGAGAAGAGTCGCGACTACGACACGGGCGACGTGACGGTCGAACCCAGCGACGCGCCGGTCGCCGACCGCGACGTGGTGCTGGTCGACGACATCGTCGCGACCGGGTCGACGATGGCCGAAGCCGTCGGCGTCCTCACCGACCGCGGCGCCGCGCGCGCGTTCGTCACCTGCGTCCACCCCCTCTTTGCCGGCAACGCGGAGACGAAACTCCGGCGTGCGGGCGTCGACGCACTCGTCGGCACCGACACCATCGAGGGGCCGCTCAGCGCCGTCAGCGCCGCGCCGGCGGTCGCCGACCGGCTCTGACCCACCCCGCACGCACCGACCCACCCGCGTCTATCGAGCCTCGCATACCATGCCTTCCCGTGGAGATATTCAGAACGAATCACAAGTTATAAGCGACGGGGTAGCGTGCCACGAGACAACACACCGCTATGCCCGGACAAACGACCGAACGGCCGGGGGGATCAGCCGGACTGTCCCTCGGCACCCTCGACGCAGACTCCGCCGACCGCATCGACGTCCACCTGAAACGGGCCCTGGAGGCCGACGACGAGGAGGAGAAGGACTTCCACGTCCGCCACGCGCGCCAGTTACTCGAAGCCTGTACCGAAGCCTGACGGTCGTCTCCCGTCGGTGAGATCGCTGGCGGGTGACGAAGTCAGCAGTTTTATTTTGCCGCTCACGAACGTCTCCGGGAATGTCGTCCGTGACGGTCAGACAGGCGATCACGACGGACAACCTCGACGTGGTGTCGGTCAAGCGCGCGGCGATCCGCGCCGACGGCCGGGATTCGTACTCGGCCGACCAGGTCGCCGCCTGGGCGCCCGACGCCGACGAACTCGACAACTACGAGCAGGCGCTGGGTGACGACACCTACCACGTCCTCGTTGCCGAGTCCGCAGAGGAGATTGTCGGATTCGGCGTCCTCAACGTCGAGACGGGTGCGCTGCTCGCGCTGTACATCCAGCCCGACCAGCGGGGCACCGGTATCGGCTCGCGGCTGCTCGGCCAGATCGAGACCACCGCCAAACTCAACGGCGCCGACACCCTCGACCTGCTCGCCTCGCGCAACGCCGTCTCCTTCTACGCCGAGCAGGGCTACGAACTGGGCGAGACCGTCGAGCGCGACATCGACGGCGAGACGCTCACCTTCGTCGCCATGGAAACCGCGCTCTGAGGACGGGTCCCGTCGCTACGGCCGCTCACTCGGCCTCGGCTTCCGCCTTCTTCGTCCACTTCGGTTCGACGTCGCGATTGGCGACCACCGCGGTCCCGCCGTCGTCGAGTTCGATCCGCGACTTGCGGAGTTCGATCGCCCGCACCGTCCCCGTGAACGACCCCGTGACGACGCGGTCGCCGGGGTTGAAGTCGGGGTCGCGCAGGAGGTACACGCCCGCGACGGCGTCCTCGATCATCTCCGAGAGCGCGTAGGAGACACCCAGCGCGAGGAACCCGGCACCGGTGCCGAGACTCGCCGCCACTTCGCCCAGACCGACGATGTTCAACAGGACCAGCGCCGCCCCGAACCACAGGAACACGCCGATAACCGTCACCCACAGGCTCGCGACCAGGTCCTGCTCGGCGGGATAGATACCCCGGAAAAAGCGCCGGAGCAACGCCAGCACGATCTTGATCGACGCGTACGCCAGCGACAGGAAGACGATCGCCGTGAGCAACCGCGGCACCGCCGCGCTCACCCCATCCAGGAACTCCCGCGCCGTCTCGTCCGCCAGGTCCGTGAGGTACTCAACCGGCGTGGTCATACGTCAGCGTCGGCCGCGCTCGACATGAAACTGGGGGCTACGCCGCAGGCAAGGGACACGTCAGCCGCACCCGCTCGCGACCTCACTCCGTTCGGCGGCGAACGGCGATCACATGAAGTCCGCTATCCCCGACTGCTTGTTCGTGTCGTCCTCGAAGACCCGTTCGATCGAGCGTTCGAGGATCTCGAGGCGCTGTTTGGTGTACTCGCGGGCACCGAACTCCTCGGCGACGCGGATCGCGGTGTCGATGTACTTCGAGACCGACCCCTCGTGGACGGTCAGGTTCACTCGGCCGCCACACTCCCGACAGTCCCCCGAGAGGGGCATCCGTCGGTACTTCTCGCCGCAGTCCAGACAGCGCACGTCCTGCCGGGAAAAGGCCCGCAGGTTCCCGATGAGGTCCGGGAGGAAGTGGTACTCGATGATCCGCTCGGCCACGTCGGACTCGTCGACCGCGCGGATCTTCCGCGAGAGGGCCAGCTGGGCGTCCATCTTCTCCTCCATCGACCCCAGCGTCTTGTACGCCGACAGGTCCGGCCCCGCCGCGATGTTCGTCGTGTCGTGCGTGTGGTCGAAGCCCGTGTACTCCCGATCCGTCCCCAGCGTCGCCTCCGCGATGGTCATGATGTCCTCGACGTCCTCCGGGTCGGCCAGTTCCCGCGTCGCCTCGTAGAACTCGCGGGGGTACTCCCGCATGATGTCGACGTTGTGCGCCTCGTCGTCGATTTCGGCGGGGTCGATACGGGAAGACATGACGAGAGGTGCGTCCATCGAGTTGTGTGCGTACAGCCAGTTCGCAGTGAAGACGGGATCGCCGCCGACCTGCAGGTCGTAGAGATAGCCGTCGTACTCGACGGGTTCGACGGATTTCACCCGGAGATACGAGAGGTCGCCGTCGACCAGTGGCCGTACCTCGTCGAGTTTCGCTTCGGCTTCGGAGGAGAGGTCTCTCGCGTCGAGTTCCTCTACCATCTCGCCGAGTTTCTCCAGTGAGACGTTCTCCCGGCGCTTGAGGTACTTCGGTATCGTCTGTTTCACACCCACGATGTCCATCTCGCGGACATCCATGAGGGCGTCCGGAACCGAGACGACGAGGCTCTTCGGGTGGTAGGGATCGTCACCGGTCAGAACCCGGTGAAGCGGGTTGTCGTCTGCGCCGCCGGAGACGGTGACGGTGTAGATATTCTGGTGGTTTCCCTCCCTGTCCGTCCGTTCGGAAATGTTCGCGACGAGTCCGAGACGGTGGAGCAGGAAGACGATCCCGTCTTTCACGTCGTCGCTGGTCGTGTGGAACGCGACAGCGGTGACGTTGTCGTCGGACCGGTCGCTGCCGTCACCGGCGACGAATCCACGGAGAAATGCAAGAACCTGTTCACGGGGTGCGTGACGGATACAGTCGGGGACGACCTTCTCGCTCGAATCGTACGAGTCGGCGTCCTCGAAGCCGAGCGAATACAGGACTTCGCGAAAAACGGCGGGGAAACGGAGTTCGTAGGACCGGTTGGACCACCGCCGTTCCGGTTCACGGCCGAACGCTTCGGTCGCTATCTCGGCCGCTCTGTCGATCAGGTCCTCGTCCGCGTTGTGGATACAGGGGTTGACGCTGGAAGTCGTTCCCTCGGCGACGAACAACCCGAGTAACCACGCGAAGTCCTCGTCGACCTCGACCGTTCGAGTGATACCAGTCTCGGATCCCCAAAGGGCGACCTCGACGTCTTCGGGGATCGCGAAATCACCGTGTTCGAGTATCTCAGCGAGTCGCCCGAACCCGATCTTGGATTTCTGGAGTCTGTACGCGAGCCCCGAGTGGAATGCGCTGTGCGCGTCGCTTCCGTGGTCGGTCGACTCCCAGACCGTCCGGAGCAGGTCTTCGACGTGGTCGTCGATCACCACGTAGGGCTCGTCGAGACAGTCTGCCACGTCGATGGTCGTCTCTCGAGTCTCGACAGCGAGGTCCCGCGGCGCGACGACCAGATCGTCGACTTCGAGGTCCGCGCCCGCGACCTCTTCGATCCCGTCGTTGTACCGAAACAGACTGTGGTGTTCCGTGATGTCGAGCGACCGGCCGAACTGCGTCTCGACCCGGACCAGTCGTTCCCCGTCGTCGGCACGATATCGGATCGCCTTCTCGATCGGTTCGAGCGACGCCTCGTGGTTCCCGTCGAACGCGTACGTCCGCCATCCTTCGTCGTAGCAGGTCCGCTTCCGGAACTTCCCGTCGACTTCGACCGGCGATTCGAGTTCGTTCCAGAACTCGTCGAACGTCGTGAATCGGACGTTTCCGTCGGGGTCAACGGCGACGAGACGCGAGTCCTCGGCGACGCTCCCGCCGCGCTGGTCCGGGAGGTACTGGTGACTGAAGTTGAGAAGCCCGTCCATCAGGAGCATCACGCAGTCCTCGTCGCCATCACATTGCTTCGCCGACAGGTCGTTGGCGACGAGCGAATGGGTCCCTTCGACAGTGAGGCAGTACACGTGATCGACGGCCGATTCAGTGTAAGCGACGTTCGAGACCGGGTCGAGGTGGTACTCGTCTGTCCCCCCGTCGTAGACGTACGCGTGACGACCGTTAGCGGTTCGGTCCCCGACCTGGTTCCGGAGCCGGTCGTCTTTTTCCGAAAGATGGAATCCAACACGGTTGGCGAAGACGACAGCATCGTCACGTGAAACGTGAATTTCGTACTCGTGACGGGAGAGCGATTCGTCGTCCTCATCGTAAAACTCCGGAAACGCGTCGTGCAGTGCCACCGGAGTCGTGTGCCTAACCGTCGAAGTGATACCGAGTCGGGTCAGGAGCGCGACAATATCGGATTTGAGTTCAGGGCTCACAGTGGTCGCCGAGACGCGTGGCGCCTGCGCGTCGGCGCTTCCATCACCACTGAAATAGCCCGCGAGATAGGCGCCCGCGATCCGGTCGGGTGCATCGAAGATACACTGTGGGACCTGCTTCGTATGAGCATAGATTCCGGCATCGAGGACTGTGTCGAAAAATCCACGCACCAATCGCCCCGATGCGGTTACTTTCGCGTGATTCTCGACGTATGGGTCGACACCGAACTCCGTTTCAAGCACGTCCAGAAAGAAGTCACGCGCTTCCTCGTCCGTACCACAGATCGTCGTCTGGTGGATCCGCCCCTTCGGTGTTTCCTGCTCGCGGGCGAATCCTTCGGCAGCGTAGTACCCCAGCAACGTCGCGACGCGCTCGTCGAGTTCGACGTGTCGATCGATCTCTGCGTTGTCCCGTTTGACGCCGAGTGTCGCGTCATCCGGCACGAACGCGAGCAGTTCTTCGGTCGAGTCGAAGAAATGAGCGAGTAACTCGGCGGGGATGCTCCCCCTGTAGAGGTAGTTACTCAGCGTTTTCTTCGTGAGGCCGAGGTAGTCAGCGGTACTCTGGAGGGGATAGAACCGTCCGTCCCAGTCGTCGGCGAGACGCTCCTCGAACCTGTCGTACAGTCGGTCCTTATCGAGGCCCTTGATCATCAGCCGGTCGTCCTCGATCACGTCTCCGTCGAGGAAGGCTTCGAGGAGGTCGAACTGACGGACATCGTCAGCCGTTGACGCACTGTCGAGGTGCTTCGGTGTGATGAGGTGGTCCGACTCATCGATCTCGCTGGCAGCGACCGAGACTAATCGACCGAGCTCGGCGTCCCAGACGTGGATCTCGTGGTCAGGTGTGACTGTGATCTCTCGGCCCGACTCAGTTCGGATCTCGACGAGGTGTTCCGGTGACGGGTGTTTACTGACCGCATCCACCTGCTGCATCGACTGTGACCCGCCGTCGCTGAACGAGGGGACCGCGAGATCACCATCGAGGTGATCGAGGCTGTCGACCAGCGTTCCGAAGTCGTCGCGGTCGGCTGTCTCGGAGTCGAGGTGGGACTCGACGAGCGTCTCGATGGGTTCGTGCCGGAGATCGCCCATCGTGTCCTCGTACCAGACCTTCGTTTCCGGGTGGAAGCAGTTGCGGCGCTTGGCGGCGTGGAAGTAGGGGTGCGCGTACCCGACTGCTGCTGTCGTAAAACCAATAACTCTTCCGACAGTTGCCGCGCTCGTGTGCGGCGCCATCCCGAAGACGAGTTCGCCGACGAGGTCGTCGCGTTCCTCGAGGTCGTAGAAGGAGTCGAGGCCGTAGTAGGATTCGAGCAGGTCGTCGACGAAGTCGGCGGTGCGGAGCATGTGCTCGGCGGCGCCATCCGAGAGGACGACGTCCTGCACTCTGAGTTCGACCAGCTGGTCGTCGTGACGGAGCGGGTCCCCACGGATGTCCTCCTGGTAGCCCAGCGAGCGGAAGGCGTCGGCGGTCACGTCCAGTTCCTCGGGACGGACGGCCGTCACCGGGAGGTCGGTCATGTCGTAGCGGACGGTACCGTCCTTGAACGCGGAGACGCCGTGTTTCGCGCGCAGGACGCCCTTCTCCATCGGTTCGGGCGTCTTCTGCTCGGAGGAGAGGCCCTTGACCGCTTTCAGCGCGTCGTAGGCGGTGGGTCGCTCGTTCAGGTTCGCGAGGGCCTCTTTGAACTCCTGGTTGACGTCGATGACCTCGTCCTGGGTCGGACGAGCGAGCGTCTCGCAGCGGGCACACTCCGCGCGGCCGGACTCGTCGGGTTCGACCTCGCTGTCGCAATCCGGACAGACGTACACCGCGCGACAGACGCCGCCGCAGTCGGGACAGCGGGGTTTGTAGGTGCGAGTCCCGCAGTCGAGACACTCCTGGCGACCGACCTCGACTTCGACCTGGCCCTGCGTGCCGTCGACGCTGTCGCCGGCGGTGGCGGCGTCGCCGACCTTCCGCTGGGAGCCGCCGGCCTCGCCGATGGGAAACAGGGTATGGACCGCCGGCGAGAGGTCCCGTTTCTCCGACTTCTCGGGGCGGCCCATCCGGTTGCCGATGCGGGTCGGGGCGCGCTCGCGGACCCGGAACGGGGCTACCTCGTTGACGGCCTCGATGGCGTTGGAGCCGTCAGCAGTCGTGGCCGCCGAGGAATCGAGTTGCGCGTCGCTTTCCTCGCCACCGCCGCCCCACGCCCGTGCCCGCTCCGAGAGGTCCGCGCGAGTCCACTCGCGGTCGAGGCCGTCGGAGAAGCCGAGCGTCCGGACGAGCGGGCGCCAGTCCGGGACGACGAGCGTATCTTCCTCCTGGGTGTGCTCGACGAGCAGGTGTTCGAGCGTCTCGCGGACCGTCTCGGTGCGGGGGAGCAAGAGGTCGCCCGCGGCGGCCGCGCCGGCGTCGCGGTCGTGGCCGTCGGCGGCCGCGTCGCGGTCGGCAACCCCCGCACGGTCGTCGTCCGCGCCGCGGTGATCGTCCGGCCGCGGGACCTCGCTCGCGCCGTCGGTCTGGGCCACCTTCGCTTCGTCGACGGCGTCGGCGAGGGCGCACATGTCGTCGACGCTCACGTCGTGCCAGCAGTAGGTGTACTTCGGATGGAGCGGCGCGTCGTACTCGTCGGCCCAGTCGAGAGCCTCGGCGGCGCTGGGGTCGGCGAGGTCGACGTCGAGCGAGTCGCGCATCGCCTGCACGTCCGCGCCGGCCGCCTCGAACTCGTGGACCCACCACTCGACGGTGTAGCCGGCGGGCGCGAGCGGGTGGTTGTTCTCGACGAACTCGCCGTAGTTGACGAGGTACTCGCCGAGGTCGATCACCTTCTCGACGCCGTTGCGGATCTCCAGCGCGTCCTCGGCGTCGTCGATGCGCCGGACTTCGCCGTTGGCCAGGCGGACCGTCGGCCCCTCGATGGTGTCGACGGGGACGACCCCCGCGGCCTTGCCGGGGCGCTCGGTCTTGATCTGGGTGCCCGTCGCGAGGAAGTCGTCGACGAGGTGCATCGTCGCCGGGTGGACGCCCGCGGTCGCGTTGCCGTGGTTGCGCGCCCGGCCGTAGCGCAGGCGAAAGCCGCCGGCCTCGCTCGGGTGGGAAAAGACCGGCCGCCCCGCGATCAGGTCCCGGAGGAACTTCTCGCTCGGGTCGGCGCGGGGCGGCCCGTCGCGCTCGTCGGTAGCGTCCTCGGCGTCTGCCCCGGCTTCGTCGCTCGCGTCGCCGCCGTCCTCGTCACCGTCTCCGTCCTCCGCCTCGCCGTCGCCGTCGTCCTTGCCGATGGTGCCGTCGATGAGGTCCTGGAGCCACGGCCAGTCGACCTCGTCCAACTCGCGGGTGTAGCGCTGGATCTTGGGCGCTTTCAGCGCGATCCCCTCGGCCATGACGAGACACATCCCGCCGCGCGCGGAGTTCGAATCGACCCGCTCGAGGTCGCGGTAGCCCGAGACCTCCTCGTCGCCGGTCGCCTCGCCGTCCAGCATGATCGGCATGTGTTCGGCGATGAACTTCGATTCTTTCTCCTTGGGCGAGTACTGGAGCCCGGTCTCGGAGTCGTAGAGGTCGATCTCCTGGGCGTAGCGGCCGATCTCCTCCTCGCGGGCCTTGTACTGGTCGATGTCGAGCATGGCGCGGGCGTAGTCGGCGACGAGCACCGACAGCGCCTGCGCGGTCCCGCCAGCCGAGCGGATCGGGCCGGCGTAGTAGACGTTGACGAACTCCGTCCCGTCGTCGTTCTCTAAGATTTCGACGCGGTCGATCCCCTCGATGGGCGCCGCGACGACCCCCTCTGTCAGCAGGGCGACCGCGGTCCGCACCGCGCCCTCGACCTTCCCGGCGCGGGTGTCGTAGTCGCCCACGTCGCCGTCGACGAAGTCCGACACCAGTTCGAGCGCCGCCTCTTCGCGGCTCATCTCGCCCTCTAGCTCGCGGACGCGCTCGGCGACGCCGTCGATGCCGAGGATGTTCTCGACGCGGTCGGCCATGTCGCGGGCGACGGGGATTTCCACCTCGTCGGCGGGGTCGCCGCCCACCTCGCGGGCCCGTTCGGCCACGTCGAAGGCCGCGTCGAGTCCCGACTCCAGGCGCTCGAAGTAGCGCTCGTCTTCCGGTCTCATCGGTCACCTCTCATGCGTGGTCTCCGGTCGTCGTCTCCGGTCGTCGTCTCCGGTCGTCGTCTCCGGTCGTCGTCTCCGCGGTCGCCCGTTCACAGCGGCCACAGGTCCAGCCCGGTCGCCTCGTCGTACTCGCGGTCGAGCGTCGCGTCGAACTCGCGGACGTACAGTTCGCCCGCGAAGACGGTGGCGCTGTCGAGGTGGCCGGCGAAGGTCGTTCCGTCCGCGCGCGAGAGGACGGCGTGGGTGTGGGCGAAGGGCTCGCCGTCGAGATTCGAGACGTTGCCGACGCAGGCGGCCATCTCCAGCGGTTCGTCGAACGTCTCGGGGTAGTACTCCTCGTCGCCCTGGTCGTAGTAGAGGATCTCGGCGTCCTGCACCGCGCCGAGACCGAAGAAAAACGCCGCTTCGACCCCTTCGTCGTCGGCGAAGGCCTCGATCTGGGCGCGCCAGTCGCCGTCGGTCTCCAGTCGCGCGACGAACTCGCGGCCGCCCTCGACTTCCAGGTAATCCATACCCACCAGAGGGAGCGGCGCCACAAAAAACGTTTCCGACGGCGACGGGTGAGCGATCCACTCCCGGGAGCCGGCGGGAGCCCATCCGAACAGAGCCGAGTCGGCGACCGCTGGCTACAAGCCGGTCGGGACAGACCTGGGAGTATGGACGAGGCCGACGACGCGGACGGCGGCAACCCGGGTGCGGGCGCCGACCCCGACACGGTGCGGTGCTGGCTGGTCGACCGACAGTCCCGCGACGAGAATCTGGTAACTCTGGTCTACGCGACCACCGACGGCGAGCGCCACCTCCGGAAGCAACTGTCCTTTCAGCTCCTGATGCGCAAGCCCGTTACCGCGGCCGTCGACGTCGACCCCGAGCGCCTCGAACCCGTCGCCGACCCGGACGAGCGTGAGCGCTACGCGACGCAGGCGTCGACGATGGCAGAAGACCACGACCCCGACGACGAGGTCTGAGCGCGCGGCCTGCGGACCGAGGCGAAACCGGACGCCGCGACGGCGAGAATCAGTCGAACGCGGGCGTCTCCCTCGCCTGACCGGTCATGTCGAGCGTGCGGGTAGGCATGAGATAGGTGACCCTGACCTGCCCGTCCTGGCCGGCTGGCTCGATGTCGACGCTGCTGGCCCGGTCGGGAATCTCGACGTGGTCTCCGTGCGCGCGGATCTCCGAGACGACTCTATAGCTGGTTGGCATCGTGTGGGTGAGCACTCCTTTCAACGGCGGCCGACCGAGACGTCCGTGCGGCCGGTAGCGTGTGCATACCTCGCATAGCCGATTTCTATACATAGTCTTTTCATTCGTTCACTGGACAGTGAAATAAAGTGGATAGCAAGCGGTACGTACCACGCAAGGAAGTCGGCGCGGAGGTGTACCGGTCACTCGAAGCGGCCGACCGCGTGGCGGTCGGTCGCGTAGAGCGCGTCGGGACCGAGGGCGACGGTCGAGAGGATCGGGCCGGGCGCCTCGACCGGGTCGCCGGTCGCCGCATCGAACCCGCGGACGCGGTCGTGGTCGTCGGACGGGACGTAGACGGCGTCGCCGGCGACGACCGGGTTCGCACTGTCGTCGGGCAGCGACGCCTCGGCCACGCTCCAGCGTTCGTCGCCGGTCGCGGCGTCGAACGCGACGAGCCGGTCGGCGTCCCGGAAGAACACGCGGTCGTCAGTGACGGCGGGGGACCCCGACGATTCGTGACCGAGATCGTGCGGCACAGTCCACTCGGTGCTCCCGTCAGTAGTCGAGAGCGCGTGGAGTTGTTCACTATCCACGGCGTAGACGGTCCCGTCGCGAACGGCGAGACCGACCTCGAGCGTGATTCCGACCTCGGTGCGCCACCCTATCGACGCGTTGCTCGGGTCGAGCGCGGCGACGTACGAGTTGGTCGGCGAATCGCCGCCGTGGCGGACAGAACTGACGTAGAGTCGGCTCTCGTCGGCCGCGGCGCTGAGACGCCCGCCTCTCTCGTGGCTGTAGGAGAGACATTGCTCGCCGGTCGCGCCGTCGAGTCCCGCCGCGAGCGCCGAGTCGTCCCAGTCGGCGAACACGCCGCCGTCGAGCGGGAGCGCGACGCCGGTCGCTTCGTCGGCGGTCCAGCGCTCCTCGCCGGTCTCGGCGTCGAGCGCGACGAAGGTGTCGTCGGGTCCCCGGACGGCGTAGACCGCGTCGCCGTCGATGGCGAGCTCGCGGATCCGCGACTCGCGGGTGTCGCGCCAGACCGTCTCGCCGCTTGCGCTGTCGAGCGCGAGGACCCCATCGCGGGTGCCGACGAACAGCGTCGATCCGGCGCGGACGAGCCCGCCGCTCGGCTCGACGTCGCGGCGCCACGTCTCCTCGGTCGGTGCCGTCGGACCGCTCGGGAGCGACGCGGTCGCGCTCGGACCCCCGCGCTCCCAGCCCCAGACGCCCGGTCGCGACGAGGGCAGCAGGCCGCAGTCCCCGCTCCAGGAGACCGCCGGGCCGGACGGCGACGGGGAGAGCGGGCCGAGACAGCCGTCGGTCGTAGCGGCCGCCAGCGATGCGAGGACCGTCCGGCGGGAAACGCTGTCGGAGGGGGACACGGATCGGTCGTGTCCTATCACTGTAATGAGTTTTGTGTCCGACTCTGATCACCGAGCGGCGGGGGAGCGCGACCCCGTAACGACAGTCGATAGCCCGCCCGCTCAGTCCCGGTCGACGCCGCGCTCGTCGAGCAGCGCCTCGAAGGCCGCCTCGTCGAGCGTTTCGACGGCGTTCTCGGCGGCGGCCGCCTGTTTGCGCTGGCCCGGGTTCGCGCCGACGACGAGGTAGTCGGTGTTGCCCGAGACGCTGCTCGTCGCCGACCCGCCCGCGCGCTCGACCAGGTCCTGCGCTTCGCTCCGGGTGTAGTCATCCAGCGACCCCGTGAAGACGAAGGTCAACCCGTCGAGAGCGTCGCCGGCGGTCGTCTCGGCCTCCCGCGGGTCGACGTGGGCGAGCAGGCGGTCGAGCACGTCGCGGTTGGCCTCGCTCTCGAAGAACTCGCGTATCTCGCGGGCGACGGTCGGCCCCACGTCGTCGACCTCCCGGAGGGTTTCCTCGTCGGCGTCGCGGACTGCCGCGAAGGTGCCGAAGTGGCGGGCGAGCGCGGCGGCGACGGTGCCGCCGACCTCCGGGATGCCCAGCGCGGCGAGGAAGTCCGCGAGCGGCGGGTCGCGGGCCGCGTCGACCTCGCGGAGGAGGTTCTCCGCGCTCCGCTCGCCCCAGCCCTCGAGATCGGCGAGGTCCGTGACGGTCAGTTCGTACAGGTCCGCCACGTCGTCGACGAGGCCGGCGTCGAGCAGTTGCTGGACCGACTTCTCGCCCAGTCCCTCGATATCGAGGCCCTTCCGCGAGGCGTAGTGCTGGACCGACCGCTCGCGCTGGGCGCGACAGCCCAGCCCCCCCGTACAGAAGGCCATCGGGCCGTCGCGCTCGACCGGACTCCCGCAGACCGGGCACTCGCCGGGGAACTCGAAGTGGTCGGCGCTGTCGTCTCCCTCCGCGAGCACCTCGGCCACCTCGGGGATCACGTCCCCGGCGCGTTTGATCCGCACCTCGTCGCCGATCGCGACGCCGAGCCGTTCGATCTCGGCGGGGTTGTGCAGCGAGGCCCGGGAGACGGTGACGCCGCCGACCTCGACGGGGTCCATGAGCGCGACGGGGGTGAGCCGCCCCGTCCGGCCGACCTGGACCACGACGTCTCGAACGGTGGTGCGCTCGGTGCGCGCGGGGAACTTGTAGGCGAAGGCCCATCGCGGGTGGCGGGCGGTGTGACCCAGCGCCTCGCACGCGGCGGTGTCGTCGACCGATATCACGACGCCGTCGATCTCGTAGTCGAGGTCGTCGCGCTCGTCGAGTCGGGCGTCACGGTAGTCGATCGCCGCCTCGATGTCGTCGACGACGGCCGTCGTCTCGCAGACGCGCAGCCCCCACTCGGGGAGGGTTTCGTGCATCTCCCAGCGACTGTCGAAGTCGGCGCCGTCGAGGACGTCGAAGAAAAACATCGAGAGCGGGCGCTCGGCCGTCACGGACGGATCGAGCTGGCGCAGGGTGCCGGCGGCGGCGTTGCGGGGATTGGCGAACGGCTCCTCGCCGGCCTCGACGAGTTCGCGGTTGTGCGCCTGGAAGGCCGGTTTGGGCATGTACACCTCGCCGCGGACCGCGAGGAAATCAGGATGGTCGCCGCGGAGGCGCTGGGGGACGCTCGGGATGGTGCGGACGTTCGCGGTCACATCGTCACCGACCTCGCCGTCGCCGCGCGTGGCGGCCCGCACGAACTGGCCGTCCTCGTAGACCACCTCGACCGAGAGCCCGTCGAACTTCGGCTCGCAGTAGTATCTGACCGCTCCGTCCCAGTCGGCCGATTCGAGCCCCTCTCGCACACGGCGGTCGAACTCGCGGACCTCGTCGGCGTCACCGCCCTGGTCGATCGAACGCATCGGCGCGACGTGTTCGACATCGGGGAGTTCCTCTCGCGGTGGCCCCCCGACCCGGCGGGTCGGGCTGTCCGCGGTCTGGAGATCGAACGCGTCCTCGAGGTCGCGCAGGCGGGCGAACAGCGCGTCGTAGGTCCGGTCGCCGATCAGCGGATCGTTGTCGACGTAGTAGCGGTAGTCGTGGTACCGGACGGCCTCGCGGAGCGCGGCCGCCTGCTCGCTGGCCGCCGATTCGGAGAGCGAGTCGACCGGGTCGAAGTCGGTCGGCGGGTCGGTCACGTAGGGGTTGTCGGCCGGCCAGTCGGACGCCGCTGTCATCGCCCCACACTGGTGCACCGACCCCCTTTGCTGGTTCGGTGTGCGGCGCGAGCGCCCCGCCCCATCGCCGACACCGCTTTCCCGCTGGCGGCAATACTTGCGAGTAGATGATACCGCCAATCGCGAGTCGCTTCGTGGCGGGCGAGCACGCGGCGGGGGCGCTGGAGCACGCGCGACAGACGAACGACCGGGGCGTCGGCGTCATCCTCAATCTGCTCGGCGAGCACTACGACGAGCGCGGCCCCGCCGAGGCGGACGCCGCGGCCTACTGCGACCTGGTCGCCGACATCGGCGACAGCGACCTCCGGGCCTGCATCTCGGTCAAACCCTCCCAGCTGGGTCTCGACGTCGGCGAGGACGTCTTCCGCGAGAACCTCGCCCGCGTCGTCGAGCGGGCGGCCGAGGCGGGCGTGTTCGTCTGGATCGACATGGAGGACCACACGACCACCGACGCGACGCTCGACGCCTACGAACACCACGCGCGCGAGCAGCGGGAGACGGCCAAAGGCGAGGAGAGCGCATTCGGCGTCGGCGTCTGCGTCCAGGCGAACCTGAAACGGACACCCGATGATCTCGAGCGCCTGGCGGGCCTGCCCGGGAAGGTTCGACTCGTGAAGGGCGCCTACGACCCGCCGAAAGCGGTGGGCTACCGCGACGGCGAACGGGTCGACGAAGCCTACCGCGACCTGCTCGAATACATGTTCCGCGAGTTCGACGACGGCGTCGCGGTCGGCAGCCACGACCCGGCGATGGTCGCGCTGGCGCGGGAGTTGCACGAGGAGTACGGCACCGGCTACGAGGTGCAGATGCTGATGGGCGTGCGCGAGGACGCGCAGGTCGATCTGGCGGCCGACTGCGAGGTGTGGCAGTACGCCCCCTACGGGACGAAGTGGCTCTCCTATTTCTACCGCCGGGTCAGCGAGCGCACTGACAATCTGACCTTCGCGCTCCGGGCGGTCGCCGGCGGGTGACGCCGAGCGGACGCTGGCGGCGGCCGAACGAGCGGGTGCTAGCAACCGACAAGCGGAGGCAGCGACCGACGAATGGAGGCAGCGAACGACGAGTGATCGGTGTGGCCGCCGCGACCGGTCAGTGTTCGCGAGCCAGAAGGAACACGCTCATTACCTCGGGGATGACACGTACTCCCAGATGACCTCGGCGACCTGGAAGCGGGACTTCGCGAGCGGGCTCATCATCCTGTTGCCGTTGCTGGTGACGGCGTACATCATCTACTGGCTCTACGTGCGCCTCGCGGGGATCCCGCTGCCGGTCGAGAACCCGGTCGTCCGGGCCGGACTGACGCTCACCATCTTCGTGCTCCTGGTGTTTTCGGTCGGATACCTGATGCGGACGGCCTTCGGCGACCTCGTCGAGGAGGGACTCGACGGGATCATGAACCGCCTGCCCGGGCTCCGGGTGGTCTACAACGCCTCGAAGATGGCCGTCGAAACCGCCGTCTCGGGCGCGGACGAACTGCAGGAACCCGTCAAGCTGGAGACCTGGAACGGCATGCGGATGACGGCGTTCAAGACCGGCAAATCGACCGAGGACGGCAGGGACGTACTCTTTCTCCCGACGGCACCGAACATCACCACCGGGTTCGTGGTCGAGGTCGACCCCGAGCGATACACCGCGACGAACGAGCGCGTCGAGGACGCGCTGACGCGCATTCTCAGTGCCGGGTTCGGCGACGCCAGCGACCGGCCCGGGACGGTCCCGATGGACCTCACCGAGGACGACGAGGGCGGAGACGGGACGGCGACAGACGAGACGGCGACGGACGCCGTCGAGAGCGCCTCGTCCGAGAACTAGCTGATGTGGGCAGCGATGTCTGCCTCGGTGATGACCCCGATAGTCTCACCGCCCTCGACGACGAGGACGGCGTCGTTGTGATTGAGGTAGTCGTTGATCTCGTCGATCGTGGCGTCGGGTTCGACGCTGGCGATGGACTCGCGTTTGACCTCGTCGACCGGGTACTCGCCGACGTTCTCGGCGTCCTCGGCCTCCGAGCGCTGTCGGATGTCCGAGTGGCCGATCAGCCCCAGCGGCGTCCCGTCGCGGATGACCGGCACCTGCGAGAACCCCCAGTTGTCCATCATCTCCTGGGCGGCGCGCACCGAATCGTCGGGCTCGACGCTCACGACGGGCGAGTTCATCAGGTCCTCGGCCCGCAGGACCGCCCCCTCGGCCTCCTGGAGGGCGTTGACGATGCGCCGCAGCGTCGAGAGCCGCGGGTCGACGTCGCCGCCCTCGATGCGGGCGATCAGCGGCTGAGAGACGTCCGCCCGGTCGGCCAGGTCGCTCTGAGTCAACCCCAGTTCGTTTCGGCGCTCGCGCAGGTCCGCCGGCGTCGGCAACTCCATGCCTCGTCATAACCTGCGGTAATTGAAAAAGGTACCGACAGGCCGAACGCGGGGCGGGGCGGGGCGGCGATACGGACGGCGGACGGTATTTAGGCCTGGAACTGCTACGATCGGGCATGTCAGAGACCGACGAGGGCGTTTCCGAAACCGACGAAGGAGTTCCGGAAACCGACGACGAGTGGCGCGAACGGCTGACCGAGACGGAGTATCGGATTCTCCGCGAGGCGGGGACCGAGCCGAAGTTCAGCGGCGAGTACCTCGAAGTGGACGAGGACGGGGTGTTCACCTGCGCGGGGTGTGGCGCGGCGCTGTTCGACACGGACCAGCAGTTCGACTCGGGTCACGGCTGGCCGAGTTTCGTCGACGTGGTCGAGGACGGGAACGTCGAGACGCGACTCGACACGAGTCACGGGATGCGCCGCACCGAAGTCGTCTGTGCGACCTGCGGCGGCCACCTCGGCCACGTCTTCGACGACGGACCGGAACCGACGGGCAAACGCTACTGCATCAACTCGGCGGCGCTCGACTTCGAGGGCGACGAGGAGGAGTGACAGCCGGGCCGACAGTCACGCGGTCTCATCGGAGAGGGTATCGCTATCAGATCGGTTACTGGGGCCGGAACGCTTTTTGAGGAGGTGGCCACTTCGACGGGTGTGACACGGGACCATCGCATGGACGGGGGCGCGACGCAGTCGACGGACGCGACCGACGAGAGCGACGCGGTCGTGTTGACCCGCGTGTTCGGCTACGACGTGGTCCTCGAACGGGAGTTCGTCGAGTTCCCCTGGCGGGCGGGAATCATCCGCGGGCCCGTCGCCGCGGTGGTCGTCTACGTCCTCGTGTTCGCGCTCGCGGCGCTGGCCGGCGGCGTGCAGGGCGACGACGTCGGGACGACGCTGGCGTACATGGCCTTCGTCGTCTACGGCCTGCACAACATCCCGGCCGTGCGGAGTCAGATCCCCGAGGTACTCGAACCCGTCGCGACCGATATCGTCACGATTCCGGCGCTGCGAGGGACCGTCCTCGTCGGGCCGAACCACGGCAACCCCGTCGTCCACCTGTTCGACATCGCGACGGGGAAAACCGAGAGCATCGGCCACATCAACGTCCTCCCGACGGACCCGACGGTCCCGCTCGTCGTCTACGGCGCCATCCCGCTGCTCGTCTTCACCGCGGTCGGCGTCGAGTACGCGCTGCGCTACTGGGACGAAGCGACGGTCGACTCGCCCGTTGAGGTCGGGCGGTTCGGCGCCGCCGTCGGACTGGGCTACGTCGCGACGCTGTTCGTCGGGTCTCTGTTCGTCACGCAGGTCGGCCTCCTCTCGGTGCTGATCCTCGACCGCTACATGACTGTGGTCTTCGGGTTCGTCTACCCGGCGGCGGTCGTCTCGATCGGTGCCCTGCTCGTCTACTACCAGCAGGGAATGAGCGACGGACGGGCGACCGGTGAGCGGTGACGACGATCCGCTTCAGGCGTAGCTGCGGTCGACGAACTCGAGGATACGCTCGGACTCGGCCATCGTGACGCCGCGGTCCTCGTCGACGATGACGGGGACGCCGCGCTGGCCCGACACTTCCTTGACCTCGTTGCGCTGGGAGTGCATCGCCTCGACCCAGACGGTGTCGTAGTCCACGCCGAGTTCGTCGAGTCGGTCGGCGACTTTCTCGCAGTACGGACAGCCGTCGAGCTGGTAGAGCGTGACCATACCCGGCTTTCGGCAGCGCCCGGCAAGTGCATTGTGGCCGGGGAAGCGACGACCGGAACCACCGGCGGTCGACGGCACCCGCGTCACTCGACGGCGACACCGGTGACGACCACGCGAGCGCCGCCGGCCTCGCTCTCAGTGAGAGCGACCGCCCAGTCGTGGGCCTCGGCGATGGTCCGCACGATAGCCAGCCCCATCCCGGTTCCCCCACCGCCGGCGTTGGTCGTGTAACCGGGCTCGAAGACGCGCTCGCGGTCCTCGACGGGGATCCCCGGCCCGTCGTCGGCGATCGCGAACCCACCGTCGACGAGCGAGACGGTGACGGTCACGTCTGCGGGCCCGTGCTCCACGGCGTTGCGGAAGCAGTTCTCGAACAGTTGCGACAGGAGGCTCCGGTCGGCAGCGACGGTCGCGCTGTCGGCGACGACGAGCCTCGCGTCGCCAGTCTCGACGTGCGACCACGCGTCGGTCGCGACCCGCTGGAGGGCAACGGGTTCGGTGTCGATAGCGCGCGTCTCGCGGGCGATCAGCAGCGCGTCGTCGACGATATCGTCGATCCGGCGGGCCGACGAGGCGATGGTCTCGGCCTGGTCGGCGACGGCCGCGGGGTCGGCGTCGTCGCGGGCGAGCAACTCGGCGCGGGCCAGTATCACGCTCAGCGGGTTCCGGAGGTCGTGGCTGAGAACGCTCGCGACGGTTTCGAGTCGGTCGTTGTGGGCGGCGACGCGGAGTTCGACTTCCTTGCGGTCGGTGATGTCGGTGTGCATCACCAGCGCGCGCATCTCGCCGGCGACCGAGAGCGGGATGGCACGCATCGTGAACCAGCGCCGCTCGTCCGGCGAGTGACAGGGGTACTCGAAGGCAAACGAGTCGGACTCGCCGACGAGCACCGAACGGATACCCGCGGCAGCGTTCGACGCCCCGGGGTCGTCCGCGGCGTCACAGGCCGTCAGATAGTTCTCGCCGACCATCTCGGCGTCGCCCTGGAAACCGTTCTCGGCGCCGAACTCGGACCACGCGCGGTTCGTGCGCATGATCGTCCCGTCGGCATCCAGCACCGCGACCTGCGCGGGGAGCGCGTCAAACGCCGCCGCTGTCAGCGCGTCGGCCGCGGCGCGACCACCGTCGGTGCTGTCGGTCACTGAGAGACCTACGCACCCGACGAGCATAAGCCGCCGGGCGTGTCACTGCGAGAGACGAATCCGGGGCGAGTGTCGGCGAGTGCGTCGGCGAGGCGCCGGAGAGGGTGCCGGCGAAACTCGCTTACTCGTCCATCAGGCCGCCTTCCTCGACGCGCATGACGGCTTCGCCGTCGGGGAGGTTCGGCGCGTCGACCATCTTGACGATGCGCTTGTCGCCCTTGGACTTGCGGAGGTACATCCGGAACGTGGAGGTGTGCCCGAGGATGTTCCCGCCGATGGGCTGGGTCGGGTCACCGAAGAAGGAATCGGGGTTGGAGGCGACCTGGTTGGTGACGACGACGGCGGTGTTGTGGAGGTCGCCGACGCGCATCAGGTCGTGGAGGTGCTTGTTGAGCTTCTGCTGGCGCTCGGCGAGTTCGCCGCGGCCGACGTACTCCGCACGGAAGTGCGCGGTCAGCGAGTCCACACAGAGCAGTCGGATGGGGAACTCGTCGTCCTGGGTCTCGCTGGCGAGTTCCTGGGCCTGCTCGGCCAGCAGGATCTGGTGGTTGGAGTTGAACGCCTTCGCGACGTGGATCTTGTCGAGCATCGACTCGACGAGGTCGTCGAGCAGGTCCTCGTCACCGGCGTCGGCCTCGCCCTCCTCGACGAGGTCGTGAAAGACCATCGTGTCCTCGATGACCTCGTCGGGCAGGCCCTTCACCATCTGGTCGATACGCTCGGGGCGGAACGTGTCCTCGCTGTCGACGAACATCGCAGAGCCCTCGAGGCCGCCGTGCTCGCGGGGGAGCTGGACGTTGATCGAGAGCTGGTGAGTGACCTGGGACTTGCCGGCACCGAACTCGCCGTACACTTCGGTGATAGACTGGGTCTCGACGCCGCCGCCGAGCAGTTCGTCGACCTCGCCGACACCCCAGGTGAGCTTGCCGATCTGTTCGCGCCGTTCCAGCACCTGCGCGCCCGTCTCGAAGCCGCCGATGTCGGCCGAGTCGCGGGCCGAGTTGATGATGTCCGCCGCGCTCGATTCCCCGATGTCCGCCGAATTCGAGAGTTCGCCGGGGCTCGCTACCGCGATGCCCTGGTAGGAGTCGAACCCGTTGTCTTTCAGCTTCTCCGCCGTCGCCGGGCCCACGCCCGACAGCTCTTCGAGGTCATCTGTCGCCATGGACGGGCGTTGTGCCCCCCATCATATAAAGCCTCGTTAACACCATAGTGAAAGTGAAATCGAGGGAGGACGCGCGCTCCCGCGACGGCGTGTCCGAAGGTTGAAAAGAGAGTGCGGGCGGGGGCGACACGGAGGTGGGCGTAACGCGAACTGCGGACCACACCGGTCCGCGTCGGCGCGCGCCGTCGCGCCCCTGTGGCGCGACGTATTCGCGCGAGGAGGCTGGGGAGGTCTGAGGCTCACGCCTGTCCGACCAGCCGCCGTTTCTAGACCGTCTCGACAGGATTTTCCTGGCGGACTGAAAGGGCGAGACGCGCTCGCGTTCATCTAGTCGCCTGCGCGAGCCCTATCCGCGCGGGCGGTGCGGAGAGCGCGGATATCTCGCGCAGGCGACCGCGAGCGGGGCGAGGGCTTTCGACTCGCAAGATCACCTGCCGTTGTGGTCGCGGGTGCGGTCGTGTTGCCAGCTAGCGAGCGGGGCGAGGGCGTTCGACACTCAGGATCGGTCGCGGTTGCGGCTGGTACGGGTGCGAGTCCGACAGCTAGCGAGCAGGTCGAAGTCGATAGCAGAGAGCCAGCGACATCTCACGCGGGGCCGCGCGACCCGACGTAGGCGAGGCCGAGGGCGCCGAGAATAACGAACACGGCCGGCAGCGACCCGGGCCCCGGAAGCACGCCCTCGCCAAACTGGCCGGCGAGAAAGACCGCGAGGGCGGCCGCGGCCGCGAGCGGACGGGCGCGCAGGCCACCGACGAACGCCCGCAGTTGCCAGCCCAGGTCGGAGAGCGCGCCGGTCACCAGTTCGCTGGGTGGCCGGTTCCCGTCGGGATTCGCCGCGGACTCGAACGTCGCGAGGTCCTCGCGAGCGACCCGGACGACGACTCCCGAGTTGACGCGCCGGCCGCGCTCGGTTCCGACCCGGAGGAGCGCCACGGGGTCGCCCGTGCCGACGACGCGGTAGACGCCGGGTTCGACGCGGTCACCGTCGGCGTCGACACCCGCGTCACCACTCGCCTCGGCGCCAGTCGCCCGGAGGTGGTCGTGGAGGGCGAAGCCGGACGCCGAATCTTCAGCCACGCGCGGTCACTCCCAGGGGTGGTCGCCGGCGCGGTCGGGCCAGAGCGGGTACCAGTACTCCTTGTCGTCCTCGACGGAGAGTTCGCCGTCGAGGACGCTCTGGAGTTTGAGTTCGGCCTGGTTCGAGCGCTCGTGGTCGCCGCTCGGTGCGAACGGGTAGTAGTCGCCCCGCCGGAACGAGTACACCCAGTAGGCGCGCTGGTCGTCTTTTTCGAAGGCGAAAAGCGCCGCCAGCAACCGCGACCCGTAGCCGCGCTCGATGAACTCGTCGGCGGCGAAGTGGATGCTCGTCACCAGATCCTCGAAGTCGTCGTCGACGAGGACGACCCACTCGTAGCCGTGGTCGTCGGTGACGAACTCCGCCTCGGTACCGGTCTCGACCTCGCCGGCTTCGAGAATCTCCTCCACGCCCTCGACGGTCTCCTCGAAGTCCGTGCTGTCGACGTCGGCGAAACACAGCGCCGCCGTCCCCATCGGTGCGTACCCCAGGTCGGCCTCCATCGTCAGGTAGGCCGTGCTCATCCCGAACAGGTCCTCGGGGTCGGCGTCGCGCGTCGCGTCGGCCTCGGCTTTGAGTCCGAGCGCCGACTTCAGCCCGTCCAGCAGTCCCATGTCACCCTGTCGGGCGGCACCACTCAAGTTCCTTTCTGCCGCGGGCTGAGAGCGCCCGACGGCCGGATGAGACCGGCGACCGGTCAGAACACCGCGTCAGTTGTTCCAGGGCGCGGCACCGAAGTCGACCTCGCGCTGGCCCCAATCCAGGTCGGCGATCCGGTCCAGGTCCTCGTCGTCCAGATCCACGTCGTAGGCGCCCCAGTTGTCGCGGATGTGCTCGGCCCCAGTGGCTTTCGGGATGGCCGCGACGCCGTCGAGAGAGAGCAGCCACGCCAGTGATACCTGCGCGACGCTCGCGTGGTGTTTGTCGGCGATGTCGGAGAGGACGGGGTCGTCGAACAGCGCGATGCGGGCCAGCGGCGAGTAGGCGACGACGTGATGGCCGTGTTCGGCCGCGTACTCGCGCAACTCAGTCTGCTGGAGATAGGGTGCATCTCGACCTGGTTGGCGAAGATCGGTGCGTCGAGCACTGCGCGGGCTTCCTCGAGGTGGCGCGGCGCGAAATTCGAGACGCCGATGTGGCGGATCGTACCCTCGTCGTACAGTTGCTGGAAGGCCGCGAGCGTGTCGTGCGCGTCGTAGGCGTCGAGCGGCCAGTGGACGTACAGTAGGTCCAGATACTCCGTCCCCAGTTTCTCGAGGCTCTCGCGAGTCGTCGCGAGGACGTCCTCGCCGACGAGATTGGGGGTGTCGACCTTGGTGGCGAGGAACACTTCCTCGCGGGGGACGCTCGCGGCGGCGATGCCCTCGCCGACGCTCTCCTCGTTCTCGTAGGCCTGTGCGGTGTCGACGTGGCGATACCCCGCCTCCAGCGCCGTGCGGACGCTCTCGGCGCACTGGTCGGGCTCGGTGTTCTCCCAGGTCCCGAGACCGAGTCCGTGCAGGTCGAGTTCGGTCATCGGGTATCGATTAGCTCGGCGCCACCTAACGACCGCGAAAGCGGAAGCGGTGGCAAAGAGTCGGCGGATCGAGCGGGCGGTCGAAACCGTTCAGGCCGTCTCCATCTCGCGCTCGAGTTTCTGGAGGTACTCGACGCGCTTCTCGGTGGCGGGGTGGGTGCGGAACAGGCGGGCGATGGCGCCCTTGCTGATCGGGACGATGAAGAAGGCGTTCATCTCCGACTGTTCGCGCATGTCGCGCTCGGGCACCCGGTCCATGCGCTCGTCGATGGTCACGAGCGCGCTCGCGAGCGCGGAGGGTTGCCCGGTGATGACCGCGCCGCCGCGGTCGGCCGCGAACTCCCGGTAGCGCGAGAGCGCGCGGATGAGCAGGAACGAGACGATCCAGACCACCAGCGAGGCGACGATGGCGACGAGGATTCCGGCTCCTCCGCCCTCGCGGTTGCGGCCGCCGCCGAACAGCCAGCCCCACCGCAGGATGAACATCGCGATGGTCGCCAGGAAGGAGGCGATGGTCATCACCATCACGTCGCGGTTCTTGACGTGAGCGAGTTCGTGGGCGATGACGCCCTCGAGTTCGTCCTGGTCGAGCGTGCGCATCAGGCCGGTCGTGACACAGACCGTCGAGGACTTCTGGGAGCGCCCGGTCGCGAAGGCGTTGGGCGTGTTCGTCTCCGCGACGGCGACGGTCGGTTTCGGCAGGTCCGCCTGCTGGGAGAGCCTGCTCACCGTCCGGTGGAGGTCGGGGTACTCGTCTTCATCGACCTTCCGCGCGCCCATGCTCCTGAGCGCGAGTTTGTCGCTGAAGAAGAACTGTCCTATCAGGAAGATGCTCATGATACCGACGATGAAGATGAACGACACCGACATCGCCGACAACACGCCGATGAACACGATGTACAGCGCCGCGAGCAGGAACATCGTCAGGAACATCCGTCCCCGGAGGTTCCAGTCGGCTTTCCATTCCATACCCGTTCGTACGGCGCCCTCCACTTATCAATTCGTCGCGTCGCGGTTCCCGCTCAGGCCGGCCGGGCCGCGATTTCGTCCTGAGCCCGCGCCGCCTCGGAACCCGCTGTTTAAATCCGCGAGCGCAGTACTGGCGGGCAATGAGTCGCTCCGGCGAGTTCTGTCCGCGGTGTGGCGACCCGATCGAGGTCGACCCCGCCGAGCGGGCGCACGGTCCCGAGGGCGGGACGCGCGACCCCGACAGCGTCCTCTGTGACGCCTGCTACTTCGAGGAGTTCGACCTCGTGGACGCCCCCGACCGCATCGAGGTGCGGGTCTGCTCGCGCTGTGGCGCGGTCCACCGGGGCAACCGCTGGGTCGACGTCGGCGCCGAGGACTACACCGACATCGCGGTCGAGGAAGTCGCCGAGGCGCTCGCGGTCCACGTCGACGCCGAGGAGGTCTCCTGGGGCGTCCGCCCCGAGCAGGTCGACGAGAACACCATCCGGATGCACGCCGAGTTCTCCGGCGTGATCCGCGAGACTCCGGTCGCCGAGGAGGTGGTCGTCCCCGTGAAGATCAGCCGCCAGACCTGCGAGCGCTGCGGCCGGATCGCCGGCGGCTCCTACGCCGCCGTGATCCAGGTCCGGGCCGACGAGCGGGCGCCGACCGACGAGGAGACCGAGCGCGCACAGGAGATCGCCGAGGCCCACGTCGCCGAGCGCGAGGCGACAGGCGACCGCGACGCTTTCGTCACCGAGGTCAACGAGGTCGACGACGGCCTCGACGTGAAGCTCTCGACGACGAAACTCGGCGACGCGGTCGCCCGGCGGGTCGTCGAGCAACTCGGCGGGAGCTACGACGACTACGAGACGCTCGTCACCGAGGACAGCGACGGCAACGAGGTGTACCGGGTGACCTACGCCGTCCGCCTCCCCCGCTATCGCCCCGGCGAAGTCATCGACCCGGAGGACGGCGACGGTCCCGTCCTCGTGCGGTCGGTACAGGGCAATCTCAAGGGCACTCGCCTCACCACCGGCGAGGCCTACGAGGCGAGCTTCGAGGACGGCGACGCGCCCGACGCGCGGCGTCTCGGGGCGCTGGAGGACGCGACCGAGACGACCGTCGTGACCGTCGAGGACGACAACGCGGTCCAGGTGCTCGACCCCGAAACCTACGAGGCGAAGACCATCGCCCGCCCGGACTACTTCGACCCTGACGCCGACGAGGTGCCGGTCCTGAAAAGCCGCGCCGGACTGCACGTGGTGCCGGAGGAGTGAGCGGTGACGGCCGGAAGGCATATACGTTTCCCACGGGTGGTGGGAATTATGAAGGTGGACACGAAGGGCCGAGTCGTGCTGCCGAAAGCCGTCAGGGAGCGACTCGGGCTCGACCCGGGAACGGAAGTCGCCGTCCGCGAAGAGGATGGGCGAGTGGTGATCGAGCCGGAGGACGATCCGGAAGCGATCATCGACGACCTCGAGACGATGATCGCGAGTGCCGACGCGTCGCCGTCCGGGGGCGAAGCGGACCGAGACCCGATCGTGGAAGACCACCTCGAAACGATCCGCAAAGGGGCACGCTCGGACGACGAAGACGATTCGAAGGCTGACGAGCCGACTGATGGCTGAGATAACTGGCCCGTCGGGACCGGACCCGTATCTCTTCGACGTCGGCGTAACGACGCTGGCACACGCGGACACGCCGGTGAGCGATCGCCCGCTCTCGTACGTCAGGAAGGCGATCCAGGGCGAGATCGATGCCGTGGTTCCGTACGCATCACTCGTCGGCGCGCATCACGTGCTCGTCAGGACCTACGGGTTTTCGAACGCGGAAGCGACCTCGTTCATGCGTCGGTTCATGGACGCCAAACGGATCCACTGGCACGATGAGATAGGTGAATCGACGGTGCGTGCCGGTTTCGAGCTCGCTGGCGCCGTGAACGTTGAAGGGTGGGACGGGTACTACGCGCAGGTCGCGCGGTCGGAAGGTGTCGGAACAGTGCTGACACTCGACGATGATTTCGAGCGTATCGACGGCTTCGAGACAGAAGTCGTCCTCACCTCCCAGGAGTTCGAGCGGTTGAACGAATACCTCGAACGGTGACCCGAAACGGTTTCGAGCGTTCGTCTACTCGTAGCGGACGGATGGACGAACAAGCGGAGGCAGCGGCGGACGACCTCGCCGTCGTCGTCGACCAGGTCCGCACGGAAGCGGTCATCGACGCGCTACAGGCCGAGGGCGTCTACGACGACGACCGGTCGGTCCGCGAGTACGGCGAGGGTGCGGTGTCGGTCCCCGTCACGGCCGTCCCGGAGACGGTTGCCCACCGTGACGTGGTCCGGCAGGTCGGCGAGCCGCGACTGCGCGGCCTGGAAGACCACCTCCGCCAGCGCGGCTGGACCGACGACGAGGTCGAGCGCGCACCGTCCTCGTGGGCGGTGCTCGGCACCGTGATACTGGTCGAGGCGGGCGACGCGCCCCGGCCCGAGGAGGTCGGCGAGGCGCTGCTGGCCCTCCACGGCGAGGCCGACACCGTGCTGGCTCGCGAGGGGATCTCGGGGGCCCATCGCGAACCCGAGGTGCGCGTGCTCGCGGGCGAGGGCGACACCGAGACGGTCCACGTCGAGCACGGCACGACCTACGCGATGGACCTGGCCGAGGTAATGTTCTCCCCGGGGAACAAGGCAGAGCGCGCCCGCATGGGCGAAGCGGTGTCCGCGGGCGAGCGCGTCGTCGACATGTTCGCGGGCATCGGCTACTTCACGCTCCCGATGGCCCGCGCCGGCGCCGCGGTCAGCGCCATCGAGCGCAACCCCGTCTCCTTCCAGTTCCTGCTGGAGAACGTCCGGCGCAACGGCGTGGCCGACCGGGTCAGGCCTTACCGCGCCGACTGCCGGGACGTGCTCGAACGGGCCGACGCGGAGACGGACCTGACCGCCGAGCGGGTCGTAATGGGCTACTACGAGGCCCACGACTACCTCGACAGCGCGCTCGCGGCGCTCGAACCCGGCGGCGTCGTCCACATGCACGAGGCGACGCCCGAGGCGCTGGTCTTCGAGCGACCGGTCGAGCGACTGCGCGAGGCCGCCGCCGAGCGCGACCGGACCGTCGAGATACTCGACCGCCGGCGCGTCAAGGGGTACAGCGAAGGGGTCGCACACGTCGTCGTCGACGCGCGGATCGAGTGACCGACGCGTCGACGGTGACTCCCCGACACGCCGGTCGATAGCGACCGCCCGACACGTCGGTCGTCGGGCGTCGTCCGAAGCGATCAACCGGCCGACAGTACGTGTGCGCCACCACAGCAGTTTTTACCTCCGGGGTGGGAAGGAGGGTACATGACCTCGGGGCCTTACGAGCGCGTGCTGGAGACACTCGAGGACCTGGACGCGCGACTCGCCGGCCTCGAAGTCTCGTACTCGGAGACCAACGCCGTGGCCGCCGAGGAACTCGTCGCCGAACTCGATTCGTTCTTCGAGAACGACCCCGAAGACTTCGTCGCCTTGCGGACCGAAGTCGAGCAACTCGTCGCCGAAGAGAACGCGAGCCACGCCGTCGCCGCGAAGGAACACGCGGACGCGCTCAAACGCCGCGTCGAGGCCCAGGCCGACGGGGAGTGAGCGGCCCCGGGCGACGGTCGCGTCCCCGGCGCGGGGACGGTCACGCGCTACTCGGGGTCCGGTTCTTCGTCGACGAGTACCGCTTCGACCAGTCGCGCGGAGCCACGCCGGAGCCGCCCGCTGACGGCCGTCTCCGAGATGCCCAGCCGTGAGGCGAGCCCCTCCAGCGACGTCTCGCGGGGCTCGTCGTAGTAGCCGTGGACGTAGGCGGCGACCAGCGCCTCGACCTGCGAGTCGGTGAGGCCGTAGGTAGCGGGGTCGTCGGGGTCGTCGCGCTGGTGGAGTTCGAGGATGTCGAGGCGGATGTCCTGCTCGGTGGCGTGCTCGTTGAGCGCGTAGAGCGCCTCGTGACCCTCGAGCTGGAGGCGGAGCAGCCAGCCGTCGGCGTGGCTGCGCGATTCGAGCGTGAGACCGCCGACCTCCGTGAGCACCGGCGAGACGAGCGTCACCGCCTCGCTGTACTCGACACGGTAGGTGCGACGGCCGCGCGTCTCGACGATCGAGGCGAACTCGGCGACGGTGTGGTCCGCCGCGAGCGCGTCCTCGACGGCGTCGAAGTCGGGCGCCTCGGCCCAGAAGAAGTAGGCGTCGTGCTCGGGGTCGGTCCCGGCGTCGGAGACGACGCCCACCTCCAGGTCGGGCACCGACTGGATCGTGTCCGCCAGCGCGAGGTCCGGATGTTCGACGTAGACTTCGGTCGTGATGACCATCGTGTCTCCCCCTGGTACGGAAGCCGCCGCTTCCTGATAGGTAGGTGAACTAATACGGCACCCGTCCTAACGCTTTCGGCGGTTCACGTACCCGATGGCTGCGGGTATACGGCGGCTATCGGCGCGGAATCGAAGAGCACGCGGCCGCAAACGCCGGAATTCGGCCCGATTCACTCGCCGGCGCGGTCGGCGACGAGCGTCTGGCCGACGAGTGACTTCATGCCGCGGCGGAGGCGCCCGCCGACGGCCGACGCCGAGAGGTCGAGCGCCTCGGCCAGTTCGGCCAGCGACGCCTCCCGCGGCTCGCGGAAGTACCCCCGGTCGTAGGCGACCTGCAGCGCGCGCCGCTGCTGGTCGGTCAGCGCGTCGCCGCCGGGGAACGTCTCGCCGACGCCGCCGCCCTCCCGGAGTTCGAGCACCTCGAACTCGAAGTCCGTCTCGCGAGCGTGGTGCCAGACCGCCTGGATCGCCTCGCGGTCGGGGAGGAGCCAGCGCTCGCGCCAGCCGCGCAGGCCGCCGGTCGCGCTCGCGCTCCGGGCCGCGAGGACGAACCCGCCCTGGGTCGTGACCTCCGGTGCGAGCAGCTCCGTCGCCTCGGTGAACTCGATGCCGAGGACCTGCTCGTCGACGAACCCCGACAGTTGCGTGACCGTCTCGACGGTGTGGTCCTCGGCGAGCACCGTCCGGAGCTCGGTCGTGCTCTCGTGGTCGAACCGGAAGAAGTAGACGCTCCCGCGCGGGTCAGTGCTCGTCTCGGGGACGACCACGGCGTCGAGGCCGGGGAGCGCGCTCAGCGTGTCGGCGAGCGCGCCGTCAGTGTGAGCGAAGCGGACTTCGGTGACGAGCGACATCGTGTGTGCGTGTCAGCCAGCACGTGTAGTTCGTTCGACGGTTCGACGACGGAAAGGAGCCATTACTCCGGGGCGGTTCACTGCGCGGCCGACACCTCGCGCAGGCGCGAGACGACGTCCTCGCGGGTGATGTGCCGGTCGGTCTCGGTCGACAGCCGTCCGACGACCAGGTCGAGCAGGTTCAGGTCCTGGAGCATCTCGAGGGCCTCGTGACGGTCCATGTCGACGTCCTGGGTCACCTCGTAGATGGTGTTCGAGCGCTTGACCGACTCGATGAGCGTGTCGACGGTGACGTCGTCCGGGAGGCCGATGCCGTCCGAGAGGACGACCGGCGAGCCGTCGCTGTCCGTCGCCGCGGTGTCGTCGATTCCGGTGTCGTCGACTCCGCCGCCGACTTCCCCGCCGTCGATCCCGTCGCCATCGGCCCCGTCGCCATCGACGCGCTCGCCCGCATCACGGTCGGTTTCCGGATCGGCGCTCTCACCGCCGGTGTCGTAGGAGTCGGCCTGGTGGATGTCGTAGTCGATCATGTACCGCCGGACCGTCTCGGCGGTGACGTCCATCTCCAGGCGCTCGGCCATCTCGGCGAACGTGTCCTCGGACTCGTAGACCGACGCGAGCAGTTCCCGGTCCCGGAAGGGTGGAACGTCGCGCTCTCGCCGCTCGGTCGACGCAGCCGACGCGGGGTCGTCCGAGTCGGTCGGTGACGAGTCGTCCGAGTCGGCCGGTGACGAGTCGCCCTCGCCGTCGAGCGCGTCCCCGCCGTCGAGTTCATCCTCGCCGTGGAGCCCGTCCTCGCCGTGGGGTGTGTCGGTCCGGACCGCATCGACGGACGTCGCCGCCTCGGCCGTCTCTCGAGAGGCTGTCGCGCCGGCGTCGCCGTCCGTCGGGACCGTCGCCGAGAGCGTGACCGCGACGGTCCCGCCCCCGTCGACGGTCACGTCCGCCGGTTCGACGGTGACGTCGTGGCCCTCCGTCGGGATGACGGCATCGCCCGATTCGAGCGCGAAGGTGAGTCGACCTTCGGCGTCGATCCGACTGCGCAGCGACACCCCCGCACCGTCGGTCGCGTCGGCCGACAGCGTCAGTTCGACATCGGCCGTCAGCGCCTGCTCGGCGGGGTCGATACACTCCGCGAAGCAGACGGCTGTCACCGCTCCGTCCCCCGACTCGCAGGCCTCGACGAACGTCGCGAGTTCGCGAAGTGCGCTACCCGTTCCCATGTCACATTCGATCACTCCGGCGACCCCATTCAAATTGCATGATTAATAATAAAGGTATTTAAGTAGGCGGCCGTCGTCGCGGCGCCGAAACGGCGGCGTGAGTCGGGTCACGCGACGGGATCCGGGCCGCGAAAGCGTTTAGTCGCTCTCGGTCCGATCTGTGATATCGAGTCACACGGATGGTGGAGACACACGTCGTCACGACCGCCGACGCGTTCGCAGCGGCCGCCGAAGCGGCAGCGCCGGGCGCTCGCGTCCCCGTCGAAGTCAGGGTGACGGTTCCGGACCCGTTCGAGGCCTATCGGCGCGCTCGCGAGGGTCCCGGCGGCGCGTACCTCGAGACCACCGGCGGACAGTCGGGGTGGAGTTATTTCGGCGTCGATCCCGTGGCGCGGTTGCAGGTCGGCGACACGCTCGAGCGGTGGGACGAGGAGTCCGGGGAGGATGGGGCGGCAAGCGACACCACGGCGGGGTTCACCGCCGGCGACTCGCCGACGCTCGCGGAGCTGACGGGGCTGCTCGCCGGCGAGGACCTCGTCCGGGGCGACTGCGAGGTGCCCTACCCCTGCGGGGCTATCGGCTGGCTCTCCTACGACGTGGCCCGCGAACTCGAGGAGTTGCCCGCCAGCGCCGACCGCGACCGCGAACTGCCTCGGCTGCAGGTCGCGCTCTACGACCGCCTCGCCGCCTGGGAGGAACCGCGAGACGAGGGACCGACCGCGCTCCGGGTGACCGCCTGCCCGCGCGTTCCCGACCCCGACGACCCCGACACCGTGACCGAGGCCTATCGCGTCGGCCACAAGCGAGCCCGGGAACTCGCCCGCCGGGCGGTCGCGGGTGACCCCGCAGTCGCGGACCCGCCGGTGGCGACGGACACGGCGGCGTTCGAGAGCGACTGCGGCCGGGCGGCCTTCGCAGACCGCGTCAGGCGCGTCAAAGAGTTGATCCGCGACGGCGACACCTTTCAGGCTAACATCTCCCAGCGACTGCGCGCCCCCGCTGCGGTCCACCCGGTCGCGGCCTTCGACGCGTTGCGCGAGGTGAATCCGGCGCCGTATTCGGCGCTGCTGGAGTTCCCCGGCGTCGACCTGGTGAGCGCGAGTCCCGAGTTGCTCCTCGAACGCGAGGGCGACCGACTCCTCACCGAACCGATCGCCGGGACCCGCCCGCGCGGAGCAACTGACGCGGAAGACACCGCGCTGGAAGCCGATCTCACGAGCGACGAGAAAGAGCGCGCCGAACACGCCATGCTGGTCGATCTGGAGCGCAACGACCTGGGGAAGGTCAGCACGTACGGCAGCGTCGACGTGACCGAATACCGCCGCGTCGACCGGTATTCGGAAGTGATGCATCTGGTCTCACTGGTCGAAGGGAAACTGCGTCCCGAGTGCGACCTCGGTGACGCTATCGCGGCGATGTTCCCCGGCGGGACGATCACGGGCGCACCGAAACCCCGCACGATGGAGATAATCGACGAAGCCGAAGCGACGCGGCGAGGCCCGTACACGGGGAGCATCGGCGTCTTCGGCCTCGACGGGCGGGCGACGCTCAACATCGTGATCAGGACGCTCGTGCGTTACGCCGAGGAGTATCATTTGCGTGTGGGCGCGGGCATCGTCCACGACTCGGACCCCGACCGCGAGTACGACGAAACCCTCGACAAAGGCCGGGCGCTCGTCACCGCCATCGACGCGGCCCTCGGCGAGCGCGCGGACATGGCCGTCGCCGAGGAGGGGGCCGCCGACTGATGTGCGGTCACCGGGCGGTGGTCGACTGATGGCTCGTCTCGCCGGGAGGACTGGCTGATGGAGATCGTCGTCGTCGACAACTACGATTCGTTCGCGTATAATCTCGTCCAGTACGTCGGCGAGGCCATCGACGCGCCCGCGGAGGGGTCGGTCGTCGTGCGGCGCAACGACGCCGTCGACGTCGACGGGATCCGCGCCATCGACCCCGACGGGATCGTCGTCTCGCCGGGTCCCGGCACGCCCCACGAGGCCGGCGTCTCGATGCCGATTTTCGCCGAACTCGACTATCCCACGCTCGGCGTCTGTCTCGGCCACCAGGCCCTCTGCGCGGCAGCCGGTGCGCCCGTCGGCCACGCCGAGGCCGTCGTCCACGGCAAGCCTTCGACAGTTGCCCACGACGGAAACGGGGTGTTCGCGGGCCTGCCCGACCGCTTCGCGGCGGGGCGGTACCACTCGCTGGCTGTCGAGCGCGCCGACCTGCCCGACGAACTCGAGGAGTCCGCGTACACGGACGACGAAGCCGGTGTCGTGATGGGGGTTCGACATCGGGAGCGCCCGCACGTCGGCATCCAGTTCCACCCCGAGAGCATCCTCACCGACGTCGGCATGGCCATGCTCGAGAACTTCGTCGCGAGCTGTGAGTGATGCGGTTGGGGCGGCCTGTGTCCGGAGCGGTGGCCGCGACCGATGCGAGCGCACCGCGAGGAGTTGCTGGTTCCGCCACCACAAACAGCCTGAAAGCCTCCGCAGCAACGACTGGAACCGCCACCACAAACAGCCTGAAAGCCTCCGCAGCTGCTCTGTTGAATAGCGGTAGTTGAGTAGGCAGGCAGAATTTGAGTCGGCTTGTGAGCGGTTGAGGG